>Ga0316231_1003190_pt1 | contig 14689 bp, 14 predicted proteins | sample TBH18027metaG_FD_206002 | JGI IMG/M metagenome (GOLD analysis project Ga0316231, IMG submission 206002) | Freshwater microbial communities from Trout Bog Lake, Wisconsin, USA - TBH18027 | ecosystem: Environmental > Aquatic > Freshwater > Lake > Hypolimnion/Profundal zone | place: USA: Wisconsin...
CGCCGCGGTTGCGCGCACGGGCGGCGGAGGCAGTTCGCTGGTGCGGTCAAAATATGCAGTTGCGCCACTGGACGGGATACGCGAACGTGCCGGAAGCGCGCTGCATGTGACCTATGCGCTCGGGGTTGCGATGGCGGGCGAGGATGCCGCGCAGGACACTGCCGAGGCGCGAGCCAAACTGCAGAAAGAAGCAGTGGATGCGGCGGCTCATGCGGATGTCGCCGTGGTAGTGGTAGGGCGGTCAACCAGGATCGAGTCAGAGGGGTTGGACCTCAAAACGATGGACCTGCCGGCCGGACAGGATGAGCTGATTGCAGCCGTGGAGCAGGCGAATCCGCATACGGTTGTCGTGCTTAACACGGGCGATCCGGTGACGATGTCCAAATGGCTTGATGGCACGCCGGGGCTGGTGGAGATGTGGTACGCCGGGCAGGAGGGCGGGCATGCGCTGGCGTCGGTCCTGTTTGGTGATGCCAACCCATCAGGCAAGCTGCCCGTTTCATTTCCAAAAAAGTGGGAAGACTCACCCGCCTATGGGCACTATCCGGGCGAGAACCTGCGCGTGAATTATGCCGAGGGAATCTACGTCGGTTATCGGTACTTTGATACTAGGAACGTGGAGCCGCTGTTTCCGTTTGGATTTGGGCTAAGTTATACCAGCTTCGAGTACAGCGGCCTGGCTGTCACGCCTCGAGCCTTTGCAAATGCGCCGATCAAGGTCAGCTTGAGGGTAAAAAATACCGGATCGAGGGATGGAGCCGAGGTAGTGCAATTGTATGTGCATGACGGCCACTCGAAGATCGACCGGCCAGTGCACGAGTTGAAGGGATTCAAGCGCGTGGAATTGAAGGCAGGCGAGACACGGACGGTTGAATTCACGCTGGATCGCTCGGCGCTTTCGTACTGGAGCATTGAGAAGAAGAAGTGGGTGGCCGAGCCAGGCACGTTCGAGGTGCAGGTAGGTTCGTCGTCAAGAGACATCCGGCTGCATGCGCCGCTGCAACTGGTTTCTCAAACAGCTCCCATCAAACTCGGAAGCGAGTAACAGGTTCAGCAGAAAAAATCGGCAGCGGAGAGCCTCTCCGCTGCCGGTTTTTTCTGCTCTATTCTTCTCGATTACCGCGCTGGTTCGTAGGGCTCTACGCGGAGCATGTCGCCAAGCAGCCCGCGCTCTTCGGCGCTGAATGCGCCTTGATAGCGGCTGGAGTTGAGCACCGTCTGGCGCTGGTCAAGCGGGACGCTGCGCAAGTCTCGGAAGGCGTTGCGCATCATGGTCTGGCGATCCTGCGGCAAAGTGGCCCACCGGCGCGCGGAAAGATTCACGTGCATGCGGTCTTGCGGCGAGAGGTGTTCCAGGGCCTCGGCGCGGGCCAGGCGGCGCTGCCGCTGCTCCTCGGGCATCTGGTCAACCTGGCGCAGTTGTTTCACCAGGCGCTGCTGGTCGCCCGTCGGAAGGCGGTTGAAGCTGGGGTCGCTGTGCAGCACCTTCTCCTGGTCCTGTACGGCCAGGTTGCGGTTCTGATTCAGCCAGGAGCCGAGGTGCCCTGGAGGCGCAGCGCCCGGATAGGTCGAGGCAGTGTGCGGAGGGCCGGGATTCGCAGGTTTGGAAAAGGCCGGGCCAGGGTAATTCGCGCCCGGTCGAGCCGTACCTGTGTAATTCGAGCTTGGATAAGCGGTGCCTGGGCGAGCGCCGCCCGGGTAGGCCGGGCGAGCCGTCGAGGAGCCTGCATACGGGGACCGTACCGCTGGAGAGGGCACCGGCGCCGGCGGGCGGATGGGGGGGTACTCCTGAGTCCGGGGCTGCATCTGCGGCGCAGAACGCTGCATGGGATACTGCTGAAATCCGGGCTGCATCTGCGGCGCAGAACGCTGCATGGGATACTGCTGAAATCCGGGCTGCATTTGCGGCACAGAACGCTGCATGGGGTATTGCTGAGATCGTGGCTGCATCTGCGGTACAGTGCGCTGCATCGGATACTGCTGAGATCGCGGCTGCATCTGGGGCACAGTGCGCTGCATTGGGTACTGCTGACTGCGGGGTTGCGATTGGAAAGAGGGGCGGCTCTGGTACCGGTATGGTTGAGATTGAGGCGAGGATCGAGGCGCGGAATAATGAGGCGTCTGTGCAGGAGCGGCGCGGCGCCCGCCATCCTGCTGGCCCCGTGCCCAGGCGCAGGGCAAACACAATACCAGGATCACCGCGGCCAAAGCCGCAGTGCGCGTTGCTTGCGCGTTGAATATCCTGGTCATAAATCTCTCTCCCGGCCAACGGCCGAATCGTGCAAACACTTAGTCCCCGTTCTGGTTGTCTGAGATCGACTCCAGTTGATCGAGCAGTTGCGCGTTACTATCCAGCGTTTCCAGATCATGCACAACGGCGGTCTGGGTGGGCTGCTGGACGGTTTGATTCCAGTCAGTGATACCGAGATAAGCTCCCCCGCCAACCAGCAGCATGACGGTAAGCGCCATCGCCGCCAGAGGGCGCACATGCGACTGAGGCCCATAGGCAAACGTGGCGCGCAGACGGGCCATCCGGCTTGCCAGCCAACCGGCGGGCGCGGCCTCGCGCTCTTCCCGCATCTTGGCATTGAGCCGCGTGAAAAAGTAGGGGCTTGGCTCGGGAGCCTCCCATGCGTCGAGCAGGTCCATGGTCGCTTGAAGCTCAGCCAATTCCGTCTGGCAGCGATCACACTCCGCAACATGCTTTTGAACCTTGGCAGGCACAGCCTGCGGATCCAGCAGCAAGTCCGCAAGCTTTGAGTCCATCCCGGTGCAATTGTCTTTTAGCTTTTCCATTGTCAAAACCCCGCTCTCCGCCGGTGTCGCCCGGCTGTTCTCCCCTTAAACAAAATCCTTCAATTTGTCCCGCAACGTCTGGTAGGCGCGGAAGAGCAGCGACTTGGTTGCCGACTCGCTGAGCTTCAGCACCTCTCCGATCTGCTTGTAATCCATTCCCTGGTACTTGTGCATCAACACCGCCATCCGCTGGCGTTCCGGCAGGGCCACTACGTGCTTGCGAATGGCCGCCATCCGCTCGTCGCGGATTAAACGTTGTTCGACTGACGGCTCGTCGTCGGCTACGTCCGGGGTGGTTCCTGTCTCCTCATCCGGCGCATCCAGGTAGACGGTTTGCGCCGACCGTTCATTTTTTGTGTCGCGCGCATGATTCACCGCCAGATTGGTCGCAATCCGGTAAAGCCAGGTGGTGAACTTTGCTTCAGCCCGGTAACTGTCTCGGGCACGATAAACGCGCAGAAACACATCCTGCGCCATTTCTTCGGCAATGGCCTGGTTGCGCACCATCCGGAACAGGAAGTGAATCATGGGCCGGTGGTACTTGCCTACCAGGTAATTGAAGCTCTCCTCGTCGCCCGCAGCCACGCGCAGCATAATGGCGGCATCGCTCTCGGGGTCAAGCACACCCGGCACGTCTGAAGCCCGGTCCGGTCTTGTTTGCGGCCGAACCGCGGAGCCTGTTCCCAGGGCCGTATTGTCCAGGACCATGGTTGCCATATCTTCTCGAACCCCATCACCGGCAGAAGGTTGCGGCCCTGAAACGGTTTTTGTGCCGGAACTTGCACCTTTTTGAGGGGGTTGCGAGGTTTGCAGGTCGCCGGAATTGGCCAGCGTGGGGGACACGCTGGCCAATTCCAGCTCCACACCGCCAAGGCCAGAAACAGGGCACAACGCCGGTTCCCCATCGGAGGGGAACTCACCAGCTTGGCGGGTCGGTCTGATTCTCCAGCGCATGATCGGTCTGTAGTGGAGCCTGGTTGTCCCTCGGGTATGGATGGGGGCCAACCGCAATGCTCTGCTGGTGTAACTCTAACCTACGAGATGCCTTGTTGGCGCGGCTGTTGTCTGCGGCCTTCCAGCCGGTTATGGCTGTCTTTCCGCTCTCAATTTGCCCCCATGAAACTCAAAAGAGAGGTCAAGCCTCGCATCATTCGGGCCAAATGCAGCATGGCTATCCTGAAAACACCCTGCCAACCTCGAATCCCCCACACGCGCGATCAGCCTGCCCTCTCACCCCTTCTTTTGCAGATCATTGCCCCGCATTGGCGCACAATAGTCTCATGGGGTGCTTCTGCATCAGTGCCCGCCTTCCCGCCCTCAATGGGCGCTGTAGATGCCAAAATCGCGTACCCCCCTCCCCTGGGGGATAAAATGCCGTTTTTCGACCTCTTGAAAATCGCTAATATTAAATATTTCAATAACTTACAAGACAGGCCTAGTAACCACTCAGTAACACCTCACTATACAAAAACGTACCTGAACGGGCCAAAATCAGCCACTTTCTGCCTGTTTTCTGGCTGAAAATGGCTGCTTTCGTACTCGAAATGCCAAGTAAAAGGGTGGTCTGAGCTCAATTCACAACTTGGCTGCCTGAAAATCGCCGCGGCGCGTTTCGTTGTCACACGTGGATGTAATCTCCATCACAGACCCTCGTTATTCACGAAGATTATTTTTGCCGGGACTCGTTGAAATTGGAGAAAAACAGTCCAAAAGCAAATTGAGGGGTAGTTGTGGTTAGGTTCACAGTCCTGAATCAACCCGACGGGCAGGAAGCGGTCTACCTCGAAAAGCGCATGGGACGGGGTGTATGGAACTGACATGGATAGCGATTGCGGCCAGTTTGCTGATGGGCGGCGGAGCGCTGCTGATCTTCATCTGGGCAGCGCGTAGCCACCAGTTCCACAGATTCGAAGACGTGAAATACCAGGTGTTCTGGTCGGACCCGCAGCAACCGCCAAGAGCACCCGCAAAGGAGCAGCAGCATGGGAGCAGCACCAAAAAAGATTGAACACGGGGAACGGGAAGAACAGCAGATCCCGCGCAGGCACATGCTGGCGTGGTTGAGCGGCGTGGGAGTTGTGGGCTCACTGCTGACTGGCGTCTTCTCGAGTCTTGTGTTTTTGAAACCGCGCGCCACCTACGGGCAGCCGAACCGCTTTCTCATCGGCAGGCCCGAGGATTTCCCTCCCGGAGCGCGGATGGCAATTGACACCAAGCGGGTCTGCATTGTGCGTGAGGGCGACAAGGTAGCGGCCATCTCGACTACTTGCACTCATCTGGGCTGCATCGTGGCGCCGTCCGCGACCGGCTTCCAATGCCCCTGCCATGGCTCCCAATTTGACGTGGACGGAAACGTGACGGGTGGGCCGGCGCCAAAGGCACTGTCGTGGTTCCAGGTGACCCTGACTCCCAGCGGCGAGCTTGAAGTGGACAAGGATAACGAAATCCAGACGGGAACGTACCTGAGCGTATGAGCAACGAATCCAAATCCAGTTGGAAAAGCGTGGTGGACTTTCCTGCAAACGTAGTGAAATCCATCTTCCGCAACCCTCTGCCGTCCTCGGACCGCGGCCGGGCTGCAACCAGCTTTACAAACTTCTTCCTGCATATTCAGCCGGTGAGGGTCAGCCGACAGGCGCTGCGGCCCACATACACAATGGGCCTGGGACTGATCAGCTTCTTCCTGTTTGTCATCCTTACCGTGACCGGCATCCTGCTGATGTTCTATTACGTCCCGTCGACGACGCAGGCCTATGGACGGATGCTGGATTTGCGGAGTTCTGTCGCGTTCGGTGTGATTCTGCGCAACATGCACCGGTGGGCAGCACACGCAATGGTGGCCACGGTCTTCCTGCACATGTGCCGCGTGTTTTTTACCGGTTCTTACAAACCGCCACGCGAGTTCAACTGGAACATCGGTGTGGCCTTGTTTCTGCTCACGCTGCTCTCCAGTTTCACCGGCTACCTGTTGCCATGGGATCAACTGGCCTTTTGGGCGATTACGGTAGGCACCTCGATTGCCGGCTATGCGCCGCTGATTGGCAAGGATCTGAAGTTCATCCTGCTGGGCGACGCTACAGTAGGCCAGGAAGCGCTCCTGCGGTTCTATGTACTGCATGTGGTAGTTCTGCCGCTGGTGCTCACCTTGTTTGTTGCGGTCCACTTCTGGCGCATTCGCAAGGATGGCGGTCTGGCTAAACCAGAAGAGGCTGAAGCTGCGCCCACGCCGGAAACAAAGATTGCCGTGATCGAAGGTGAGCCGGTAGTAGCGGCCGCTGGTGCGCAACCCGTTCGCAAGTTCAGCATTCAGGGACTGGTGCGCGGACCCTTTGTGAAGGTGGGCAAGCTGGAAGAAGATACCGTCTTCAGCTGGCCAAATCTGCTCATTGCCGAGTTGTTTGTTCTGCTGCTCACCATTGTGGGCGTGATGGCAGTTTCGTGGTTCTTCAACGCGCCGCTCGAACAGCCGGTGAACGTAATGCATCCGCCAAATCCGGCCAAGGCGCCGTGGTATTTTCTCGGATTGCAGGAGCAGGTGAGCTATTCGGCATTCTGGGGCGGCATCGGCGTACCGGGAATCGAATTGCTGCTACTCATTTTGCTGCCTTACTTCGACCGCGGCAAGGCGGGCGTAGGGCGCTGGTTTGCGCGCCAACGGATATTGGCAAATTCGCTCTTCCTGGTGTTCGTGATAGCGAACGTGATCTTGATCGTAATCGGCACATTCTTCCGCGGCGCGAACTGGCAGTTCGTGTCACCGTTCTGAGGAGTTCTTTCTTATGCGATTGGCGTTAGCCGTTGTGAGCCTGCTGGTATTGATCGGGAGTGGCGTGGTGGTCTATGACCAGTTCCACAGCCGCTGGGAAGATGACCAGAGGGCCTACTTCCATCAGGCGCTTGAACAGGCGAAGACTCCCGCCGAGCGCGCCTCGCTCGAAGGCCGTGAGCCCAAGATCGAGCAAACGATTGTGACCGCGTTTGGCGAGTCCCGCATTGACCGCTGCCAGAGTTGCCACATTGCCGTGGATGATCCGCGCTTTGCCGCTGCTAAGCAGCCGCTGCAGACGCACCCCTACTCGGCTGCGATGGGTGACGTACTCCACAACGGCCGCTGGGAGCGGCGCCACAAGTTCTCTGACTTTGGCTGTACTGCCTGCCATAACGGACAGGGACGCGGCCTGGTGGCTGCCGATGCGCACGGTGAAGACTCGTTTTGGCCTGATCCGATGCTGGGATACACCATCCAGGAAGGATGGGGCAAGGACATAGCAGGGCATCTGCGCGGAGCCGACTACATGCAGGTCAACTGCGCTCAATGCCACACCGGAAAAGACTTTGCGGGGACACCCCTGGTTACGCGCGGTCGCGAGCTCTTCTTCAAGACCGGGTGCTTTGGTTGCCATCGCATTGAAGGCCTTTCTTCAGGCACCATCGGTCCCGATCTGACAGAAGTTGGCAAGGAACGCAAGGTCGATTATCTGTGGGGGCATATCGTGAACCCACGCGCTTATACGCCCACATCGGTAATGCCGCAGTTCAAGCTGAGCGACGACGACAAGAAGGCTCTGGTCATCTTCCTGAAGAGCCGTCGCGGAACAACGCTGTCGACTTCATCCACAGAGCAGTTCCGGCTGAATGCCGCAACCACGGCTCCGGTTCCTGAGAGTGTTGCGGTGGTCTCGGCCAGCGCAGCGCCGGCAGCAACTCCGGCGGCGCGGGGTGAACAGTTAATCCAGGGCTACGCATGCCTCTCCTGTCACAAATTGGGCGATCATGACGGCGGCATCTCCCCCGATCTAAGCAATGAAGGCTTGGTTCGCGATCAGCCATGGCTCATGGACCACTTTATCAATCCGCGTTCGCGTGTGCCGGACTCGAACATGCCGGCCTTAGGTTTGCCGCAGGCTGACTTCGAGGCCATGGCAGCATACCTGCTCACGCGCAACACTCCGCCCGCGGCGATGACACCGGCAGAGATATTCAAGAACGAGTGTGCGCGCTGCCACGGGGAAAAGGGCGATGGACACGGCATCAACGCCATCTACCTCGATCCCGCGCCGCGCGATTTGACCAAGGCCGAGTTCATGACCACCAAGCAGGAGGAGCGCTTCCTCACATCCATACGGAACGGCGTCCCGGGAACCTCGATGCCGCCGTGGGGGAAGGTTCTGAACGATCAACAAGTACATGGCGTGTTCGATTACGTGTGGACGACCTTTGTTCGTGAGCCGCACCGTCAGCTGAAGCCGCGCAAGGTTCCTGAGCAGAATCCGGTGGCCATGTCTGCGGACTCTGCGCACCGCGGAGAGACCATCTTCCTGCAACGGTGCACTGGTTGCCACGGGCGCAAGGCTGATGGCCGGGGACCGAACTCGGTGGACATCTCGCCCCGTCCGCGAAACCTCAGAAACTCCGCGTTCATCCTGAACGCACCCGATCGCCGTCTGTTCGAGTCGGTCATGTACGGCGTGGAAGGCACGGCGATGCCTTCATGGATGGACTACGGTCTGTCGCAGAACGACGTCGGCGACATCGTCAACTACATTCGCAGTCTGAACAAAACCGGGAAGTAAGAAGTAAGACCCAAAGAGGAGTGGAAAGCACTCCAGGAGGCTGTAATGGCATTTGAACCAGGCAGTGATTCTGCCGCTGCGGTAGCCACGCAGGACATCCACACCGACACCACGGTGAAGTGGTTCCTGCTGGGCGCAGTCGGGTACTTTGCGATAGTTGGCGTCGTGGCGCTGATCATTGCGGCCAAATTTGTTTGGCCGCAATTCCTTGGCACGATTCCTTACTTCACGTACGGGCGTATGCGTCCCTTGCACGTGAACGGGATGCTCTTCGGCTGGCTGCTTGCAGCCGATATGGGGCTCGCCTACTACATGGTGCCGCGGCTTTGCGGTGTGAAACTGTGGAGCGAGAAACTCGGCGTAGCCACATCAGTGCTGTGGAACATTATTATCCTTGGCGCGGTTGTGACGCTGCTTGGCGGCTACCAGAAGGGTCTGGAATACGCCGATCTGCCAACGCCAATTGCGGTCCTGGTTGTAATTGCCTGGGTGATGTTCGGCATTAATATCTTTGCCACGGTCGCCACGCGCAAGTATGAGCAGATGTATGTATCCACCTGGTACCTGATGGGCACCATCCTGTGGACGGCCTTTGTTTATCTCACCGGCAACTTTGCCACGCTGCTGCCTGGCATCACCGGCGTCAACCAAGCCAACCTGAACTGGATGTATACGCACAATGCGGTGGGCCTGATCTTTACGCCCGCCGGCCTTGCTGCCGCTTACTACTTCATACCCAGGGCATCGAATACGCCGCTGCACAGCCACAGGCTCTCGATGGTCGGCTTCTGGTCGCTGGCTTTCGTCTATGTATGGACCGGCGCCCACCACATGATCCATGGGCCCATCTCGCAGTGGCTGCAGACAATCTCAATCGTCTTCTCGATCATGCTGCTGATTCCCGTGTGGGCCGTAGTCTACAACTTCATCGCCACCATGAAGGGCCAGTGGCATCAGCTGAACGACAATGTGTCATTGAAATTTCTGATGTCAGGAACAATCTTCTATCTGCTTACCTGCTTCCAGGGCCCGATGCACAGCCTGCGCTCGGTCAACGCCATCGTGTCGAAGACGGATTGGATTCCTGGCCACGCGCACATGGCGGTGTTGGGCACATTCTCGTTCTTCGCAATCGCGGGTGTTTACTACGTCGTGCCGAGGATATTCAACACGACCCTGCACTCCGAGGCGCTTGCCAACTGGAGCTTCTGGCTCTTCCTCATCGGCGGACTGGGCATGTTTACCGCCTTGTGGCTCGGTGGTTTCTGGCAGGGCTGGCAGTGGAACAACCCATCTATTCCGTTCATTGACACAGTGGTTGCATTGAAGCCGGTGTGGATTGTGCGGTTCTTCTCGGGAATCATGATCTTCACTGGGATCGTGCTGTTCCTCTTCAACATTTTGTCGACCGCACTGGGAAGCGGGCAGGCCACGGCCGAGCCGGCGCGCTCGTAGGCCGAAGGGAGATCGTATGCTGCACAAGACCGATTCCAATGCAATCTTATTTGTGGTAGCCGCTCTGGGTCTGTTCTTTATCGGCGGGCTGCTCACCACTGTGGCTCCGCCGCTGCTCGACAAGAGCTGGGGCAAGCCTTTCGAAAACCATGATGCCAGCAAGGGCCCCACCGGCAAGCTGGTGGCGTATACCGATCAGGAAAAGCGCGGTTACGACATCTATATCCGTGAGGGCTGCAAGTACTGCCACACACAGCAGACGCGGACACTCGAGTCTGACACCATTCGCTCCGGTTGGAAGGGCGTCCGGTCGCCCGTCTCCACGCCAGACGAGTTTGTAAATGATTATCGTCAGACCTTCGGAACCAAACGAACCGGCCCTGATCTCTCTCGCATCGGTGGTAAGTACAGCAAGGAATGGCACCGCGCACACTTTCGCAATCCACGGGACCTGGTTCCTGGCTCGATCATGCCGCCATTCCCATGGATCGCCGAGAATCCTGACGAACTCGACGCGCTGGTGGCCTACCTGCAGACTCGCGGGCGTGCCAAGGATTGGCGTCCGGATAACGACTATGAAAAGTGAGGCGAGGGGATGAGAGACTACACCTGGCAGAGCGTGTACTTCGCATATTTACTCTTCGTGTTGTTTGCCAGTGGAGCGGTGTACTTTTTTATCCGCTCCCTAAAGGGCGGTTATCTGGGCCCGAACAGCGAAGAGCCAAAGTTCCGCATGCTCAAAGATGATCCTCTGGACGATGTGAAACAACCCACCGGCGTCAATGTGGCGCGGAGGCAATAATGACCACAGAAAATCCCAAGTCCGATTTGAAAGAATATGCAGGCGGCTGGATTACGGAACGCAAGGGAACTCCTATTCCTGCATTTCTCAAGTTCGTCAGTCCGGCCATTGCCATCGCGGCAATTGTCTACCTGATCGTCAACATCAACGGCGAAGTCAATCACTCAACACGCGGTCCCTTTGTGCAGCAGCTCAACGCCGTCACCGGGTCCGCCAACGGCTTTATGTATGTAGTGGCGGGTTTGATTGCGGTGTATGTAATCATCCTGGCCGCCTTCCTGTTTAAAAAGTCGGGACACGAGGAATAGCAGACGCACATGGCGCAATCAGGCGGACAATTCGACACGATCGGCGGGGCAGGCTACTGGATGAAGATGGTCAAGTGCCAGGACGCCTGCCCTGTGCACACCGATGCGTGCGGGTATGTGAATGCAATCGCGGAAGGCCGCGACGAGGACGCATACCGCATCGCGCGCGCCACCAATCCGTTCGCCTCCATCTGCGGGCGGGTGTGCGGCGCACCATGCGAGGCGAACTGCCGCCGTGGCGATTTGGATAGCCCGGTCTCGATTCGCGCACTCAAACGATTCGTTACCAGCCAGTTTGGTCCAGAGAGCGGAGACTTCCGCCTCCACCATGAAGGCTGCAACCAGGAGATGCTGCCGCCGGGTCGTGGCGATTATGAACGGATTGCGGTGATTGGCGCTGGTGTTGCTGGGCTGACGGTTGCACATGACCTGGTGCGAGTTGGGTACAAGGTCACCGTGTTTGAGGCCTACTCCTCGCCGGGCGGCATGTTGACCGCCGGAGTTCCGGTGTTCCGCTTGCCGCGCGAACTGGTGATGGCGGAGATCAAGGCCATCCTGTCGCTCGGAATTGAACTGAAATGCAATCAGCGGCTGGGCCGCGACTTCACGATTCAGAGCCTGCGCGAGCAGGGCTTCAAGGCGATTTTTCTCGGCGTGGGATTGCCCAAGGGCCGCAAGCTCGATTTGCCGGGCGCAAATCTCAACGGCGTTTACGACGGCATGGATTTTCTGCGCGCCTTCAATGAAGGCAATCCTCTCCCTGTTGGCAAGCGCGTAATCGTCATCGGCGGCGGCAACGTAGCTTATGACGTGGCCCGCTCTGCAGTTCGTCCGCAGGATATGCTTGGCAACACCGAGGCGGGTGCGGATATGCACAGCAATGAATCCACGGCTCTCGATGTGGCGCGCTCGGCAGTAAGAATGAGCGGTGAGAAGGAAGTTCACGTGGTCTGCCTCGAAAAGCGCTCAGAGATGCCGGCCGACGAGATCGAAGTGACCGAAGGGGCCGAAGAGGGCTTGGTGCTGCATAATTCGCGAGGGCCAAGAGAGATTGTTGGCCAGGACGGCAACGTATTGGGGCTGCGGACCGTCGAGTGTGCCTCAGTCTTTGACGCGAATGGCCGCTTCAACCCCAGCTTCAATGAAGACAACATCGAAGTGATTCCTGCCGACACCATCATCTTCTCCATCGGCCAGTCATCTGATCTTTCATTTTTGCAGCCAGGAGACGGCGTCGAGTCGAATCGCGGGCTGATCAAGGTAGATCCAGAGACTTACCAAACTACTGCTCCTGATGTATTTGCCTGCGGCGACATTGCGCACGGCCCGCGCCTGTTCATCAACGCAATTCGTTCCGCGCAGATAGCGGCGCGATCGATGCATGACTATCTCCGCGGCACGCGCACTGAGGAAACAATTCGTTCGTCCTGGTCTGCGGCGAGCTATACGATGCGTGAAGGTTGGGATCAGCTTCGCCGCCATCACCCACCAGTGGTTGCGGCTTCAGAGCGCGCAACCTCCCTGCAGGTGATTGAGGACTCGTATCCATCGGATGCGGCGCGTACCCAGGCATCACGCTGCCTTCGCTGCAATGTCAACACGGTATTCGATACCGAGATTTGTGTTTCCTGTACGGGCTGTGTTGACGTGTGTCCTGAGAACCTGATTCGACTCACTGGCTTGGCAGAGCTCTGTCGCACCACCGAAGGCAGCGACTGGGTGGCCAGCGTACTTGCCATCAGCAAGGAAGAACTCCAGGCTTATAGCAAGGCGCAACTCGACAGCCTCGGCGGAGTGATGCTGAAGGACGAAACAACATGCATCCGTTGTGGCCTATGTGCGTCCCGCTGTCCATCCAATGCAATTACGATGCAGCAATTCGATTTTCGGCGCATGTGCGTATCATCTCCTGGCCCAAATCCAAAGTTGAAGCAAGGACCGCACGGTGCCCAAATGCCAAACGAGGAGAGTGAAGGCCAAGCTGGATCCAAGAGCCAGGCCCGGGAACATGCATGAGCCCCAGCGACTTTTATCTCGTCCTGGCCTTCGGTTTTGTGAGCAGCCTTCACTGTGTGCAGATGTGCGGGCCGATTGTGTTGACTTACAGCGTGGCCGCCAACACCGCCGCTGCTAGGCGTTCGCTGCTTGCTCTGCATCTAGCCTACAACTGCGGTCGCACGCTTACCTACATGCTGCTTGGGGCGTTGGCAGGCCTTGCTGGCGGCGCCATGGGGTTCGTTGGGCGTCTTGCTGGAGTTGAAAATACGGCCGCTCTTGTAGCTGGTATCGCCATGGTGATCGCGGGGCTAGCCCTCCTTGGATCTTCGCCAATATTTAAGGGTTGGCGAGGCTTTGCGCTTCCTTCGCGGTTCCTCCGTCCTGTAGGGAAACTGATCTCGTCTCGATCGCCCGGCAGTAAATTCGCGTTGGGCCTACTGATGGGATTTTTGCCTTGCGGACTCGTGTACGCCGCGTTGATGAAGGCCATCGGGGCAGCAACACCTGTTGGCGGAGCACTAACGCTGCTAGCGTTCAGCATTGGCACGAGTGTTGCGCTGGTGGTTGTTGGCCTTGGCTCTTCTGTTGCTACGCGTAAATTGGCCCGTTGGGGGACGACGGTTTCAGCCGTTACAGTGACGGCGATGGGTATTCTGTTGATTGTTCGAGGCGCCATGGCAGCGCCGGCAATGCACTGCAACATGCACAACATGGGTTCCATGTAAAAGGCTCAAGCATCATGGGAAATATCGAAACGAAATCGGGCGTCGCGGCTTCCCCGCGCATCGCTCTCCCGGGCACAAAGTTCCATCGTGTCCGGAGAGCGGTCCAGTCCATCTGCGTAATCATCTTTATCCTGCTGCCGCTGTTCGACATCATGCGCGTTGACTTGGTTCGCCAGCGTTTTTACTTCTTTGGGGCGGAACTGTGGATCAGCGAATTCTCCATCCTCTTTCTGACCATGATGTTCCTGTGGATTCTGGTTGCCGCCATGGCCATGATCTATGGCCGCTTTTACTGCGGCTACCTTTGTCCGCAGATGATCTTCAGTGAAGCTGCGAATACGCTTGAGAGGCGTATCACGAGCACCGTGAATCGCAAGCTCTCAGGGCTTGGTCCGCGCACCCGGCGTACTCTTGCGCTTGCGCTCTTCTATTTGCTGCTTCTGCCTGCATCAGTCTTTATCACTTTTGTCTTCGTTTCATTTTTCATTCCGCCGGCTGATCTGCTCCATAGCCTGCTGACGCTGGATATCCGCACGGCGGGTAGCATCTTTGGCGCAAGCGTTACGCTCCTCACCTTTCTTGATTTTGCCTTTCTTCGCCAGGGATTTTGTACATCGATCTGCCCCTACGGTTACTTGCAGAACATGCTCGCTGACCGGCACACCTTGCAGGTGTTTTTTCAGAGTGAAGCGGGCAGTTGCATCCATTGCGAGAAGTGCGTGCGCGCCTGTCCAATGGGCATTGATATACGCAATGGCTCGCACCAGTTGGAGTGTACCCATTGTGCTGAGTGTATCGACGCATGCTCTCAGGTCCTGGGCCGGTTGGGCCAGCAGTCGTTGATCCACTATGCATGGGGTGATCCAAGCCAAAAAACGGCCGCAGACCGTGCATGGTATCGCAGACTCGGCTTCCGCGACGGAAAGCGCATCGCAATCATCGTACTCCTGTTCATCTATGCAACGGGTCTCTCCATCGCCATCCACATGCGGCAGCCTGTGCTGGTGCGCGTTACGCCCAATCGCATTACAC
>Ga0316231_1003192_pt1 | contig 14686 bp, 15 predicted proteins | sample TBH18027metaG_FD_206002 | JGI IMG/M metagenome (GOLD analysis project Ga0316231, IMG submission 206002) | Freshwater microbial communities from Trout Bog Lake, Wisconsin, USA - TBH18027 | ecosystem: Environmental > Aquatic > Freshwater > Lake > Hypolimnion/Profundal zone | place: USA: Wisconsin...
CCATTGCGCGATGCCATTGCACAAAAAACTCGGGTTGACCGCAACCACGCGCGCCAGTTTTTATCTCTACAACACCCGCGACGAAGTGGACACCTTTGTGGCCGCGCTTCACAAAGCCAAAAAGTTCTTCGGTGCCTGTTCGACCAGCCGCGCGTTGGGGTTTTAAAATAGTGGAACGGGCGTCTCGCCCGTTTACCGGATCGTTGGACAGGCGTCCCGCCTGTCGATTGTACAGCTGGATTGATCAAACAGGCGAAACGCCCGTTCCACTATGGAGGCGTTCGCAATACTACCGCAACTCAACGCTTGCGGCGGTGTTACTGTCTTAGTAAACAAGGAGCTAATTATGAATTATCGCTATTTCGTTTTGACGATGGTCTCAACCGGTGTGTTATTGACAGGCTGCTATACGCCCGACGGGCAACCGGACCGCACAGCCACCGGCGCATTACTCGGAGGCGCAATCGGCGCCGGTACGGGCGCCCTGATTGGGAATGCCTCCGGTCACCATACCGCTGAGGGCGCGGCGATTGGCGGCGCGGTCGGTCTATTGACGGGCGCGCTCGTCGGCAATGCGATGGAACAACAGCACCGTGAGGCGCTGCGGGCGCAAGCGCCGCAAACACTCGTGCGGGTTGAGCAGGGTCAGCCACTGGCGACGGCCGACGTAAAAGCGTTGGCGAAAGCCGGTGTGAGCGACGAGATCATCATCAGCCAAATTCGCAACTCCCACTCCGTCTATCACCTCAGCACCGCCGAGATCATTGATTTGCGGGATGCCGGCGTGACGATGAAGGTCATTGATTTCATGATCAATACCGCCACAACCGTGAGCGAGGCGCCCGCCCCGGCACCCGGCACAGTCGTGGTCCAGTCCCCCCCGCCTGTGGTTTATCAAGAAGCGGTTTACCCAGCTCCGGGCCCGGATTACGTGTGGATTGGCGGTTGCTGGACATGGTACGGCGACCGGTGGTGCTGGGCCCGCGGCCACTGGGCTTATCCGCCCCACCGTGGCGCATACTGGTACGGCGGCCGCTGGGAGAACCGGGGCGGTTCGCACGTCTGGATCGGCGGCTACTGGCGGTAACGCCACTGTCTTGCCCGTCTCAGCCAACGATGCAGGCAATTGAGTGGGACGGTGCGTCTCGCCTGCCTCGGTAGGGCGGGCTGTCTCTAGCCCGCCGTTTCGCGGTATCACGGTCGGTCATCACCGGTGGAACCGGCCCACCATTCAGTGCGTGATCCGGTCCGTCGCCGATCTGACAATCTCCCGCAGCGGCGCGGTCGGGACACCGCGCCCTACCACGTCCAAACAAATTCAAACTGCATCGTTCCGGCTCAGTTTGGTTTACTTACATACCATGTTCAAAAGGGGGGCGAAACCGTGATCGAAAATTTAAGAACACTTTGCCTTAAGTGCAATATCGGGAAGAGCGACCTCCATTGCGAGGAAAGTTCAAATGTCGTCTAAAACACACCGAACAATTCGTGGGAGCTACCAGATTTATGCAGGGCTGTAAACTTCGGCACCTTTTTCGACAAACTCTTTCGACTTGGCTGCCATGCCGGTCTTCAGGGCTTCCTCCGCCGCAATCCCCTGTGCGGCGGCATACTGGCGAACGTCTTCCGTGATTTTCATCGAACAGAATTGCGGGCCGCACATGGAACAGAAATGTGACAGCTTCGCGCCATCCGCCGGTAACGTTGCGTCATGAAATGACCGCGCAAGTTCGGGATCCAGCGCCAAATTAAATTGGTCTTCCCAGCGAAATTCAAACCGCGCTTTGCTCAGCGCATCGTCCCGAACACGAGCTCCGGGATGGCCCTTTGCCAAGTCCGCCGCATGCGCAGCGATTTTATAAGCGATCACACCCTGACGGACGTCTTCCTTATCCGGTAGCCCCAGATGTTCCTTCGGCGTGACGTAGCAGAGCATCGCGCAGCCGTACCACCCGATCATCGCCGCACCAATCGCACTCGTAATATGATCATAGCCAGGTGCAATGTCGGTCGTGAGCGGCCCGAGCGTGTAGAACGGCGCCTCATGGCACCACTCCAGTTGCTTGTCCATGTTCTCTTTGATCAGATGGAGCGGCACGTGGCCCGGCCCCTCATTCATCACCTGCACGCCGTGCGCCCACGCGCGGGTCGTCAACTCCCCCTGAGTAAACAACTCGGCGAATTGTGCTTCGTCATTTGCATCCGCAATCGAACCGGGCCGCAACCCATCGCCAATGCTGAACGCCACGTCGTACGCCGCCATGATTTCACAAATCTCGTCCCAGTGGGTGTAGAGGAAATTCTCCTGGTGATGCGCCAGACACCATTTGGCCAGGATCGCGCCTCCCCGGCTGACAATCCCGGTCTGACGTTTCGCCGTCATCGGCACATACCGCAACAGCACTCCGGCATGAACCGTAAAATAGTCCACCCCCTGCTCGCACTGCTCAAGCAGGGTCTGCCGGTAAATCTCCCACGTCAGCTCTTCGGGTTTACCCGCCACTTTTTCAAGTGCCTGATAAATCGGCACCGTGCCGATCGGGACCGGGCTGTTGCGAATGATCCATTCGCGCGTCTCATGAATCTTCGGGCCGGTGGACAAGTCCATGACCGTATCCGCACCCCACCGGATCGACCACTGCATCTTCTCGACTTCTTCCGCAATGCTGGAAGCCACCGCGCTGTTGCCAATGTTGGCATTGATTTTCACAAGAAAATTCCGGCCAATGATCATCGGCTCAGATTCCGGGTGATTGATATTCACGGGAATGATGGCGCGGCCGCGGGCCACTTCGCTGCGGACAAATTCCGGTTCCAATCCTTCGCGGATGGCGATGAATTCCATTTCTGCCGTGATGATTCCCTGACGGGCATAATGCAGTTGCGTGACCACCTTCCCCTGACCGCGCGCCGCAATCCACGGCTCGCGCAGCTTGGGCAGCCCCGCCGTGAAATCAGTGTGTGCCGGACCACTGGTGTCGTAAACCCGCACCGGCGGATTAGCCTCGACACCGCCCGTGTGGCTGACGGTCGGGGAGAGCGATATCTCACGGAACGGGACTCGAATGTCCGGATGGAGTTTACCCGCAACATGCACCTTGCGGGATTTTGGAAAGTCGGCCGATTTTTTTGGATTGTTCAAGTTTCCCTCCGCCAGCATTACCTGGTTCAGGTTGTGTGGGTTTGTTCTCAGCCCCGGCAACGCCGAAGCACCCCCGCGAATTAATATTTCAATGACACGAGCCGTTCCCGCAGCCGCACCCGCCCGATTTCTTTTCGGTGTTCGGATTTTGGATTTTAAAGCCCTCGCCTTCCGGCGTCACGACGTAATCCACCACGCTGCCTGCGAGCAGCGCCGCGCTCTGCGGATCAATCACCACTTCGATCCCCGCATGCGCCACCACGGTGTCATCCGCCTTTTTGGCATCAAACCCCATCCCATATTGCAAACCACAGCAACCACCTTCCTCCGCATAGACCCGCAACGGTTTACCGGTGGCATCGTGTTCTTTTTGTAATGCGCCAATTTGTTTGGCCGCAACTGGAGTCAATGTAATCATAGTTCACCTGCGACAAAGAGGACAGTAGCAGTCAAGGGGATGGCTGTCAAATCCAGGCCACCGCCGCTAACGAACCGTGCCTGCCCCCCGATTCGGCTCAACTTTTACGGTCGATCTGGGCGACAAAAAAGTCGCCGGCCTCCTCCATCAGCCGGTCCCCGGCTTCGTCGCTCAGATTCGCAGGGTCGTCAATCCAGACAGGAATGGCATCCTCATCATCGGTAAACTCCATGATGAAGCGCGGAGCATGGCAGTGAACAACAAAAAAACGGTCACTGCCGTCATCGGCAATCAAAAATTTTGGCAGCCGGTCAAAGTCGGTGGTTGAGCGCATAAGACGGCATCCTACCGACCGGCACAGTTCGCCGCAAGTTTTTGCGAAAGAAAAAGGGCTCGCCCGCCAACATTCCAAAAGATTTTCCGCGACGTTCGCCACGGTTTGTTGCATACTAAATCCACAGGACTGAGACTGCGGATGACGGTTACCCAAACGCAGCGCAGTGAAATCGGACCGGCGTAAGGTTACCAGTCCTTCAGCAGCAAGACCGCCCGGGTGGCGAAACTGGCAGACGCATTGGACTTAAAATCCAAAGGAGTATTAAAGCTCCGTGCGGGTTCAATTCCCGCCCCGGGCACCATTTACCATGCCTGAACTTCCCGAAGTCGAAATCGTCGTACGCCAGCTTCGGCCGCGCTTGCGCGGCCAGACCATCCGGCGTGTCGAAATTTGTGATCCAAAAATCAAATTGAACCAAAGTTTGACCGGACGTCGGATCCACCGGATTCACCGCCGCGCAAAGTTCATCATCTTCGATCTCAGCCGCCACCAGCATCTCGTCATTCATTTGCGCATGACCGGGTGGTTTGAATATGCCCAACCGCCACGCTACCGGCTGGCGATCCACACCGGTAAGGCCGTGGCTTATTTCACGGATTCCCGTCGCTTTGGAACCGTCGAACTTTTATCAACAGTCGAACTGACCGCCAAGCTGGCCAAACTCGGACCGGAACCTTTCCAGTTTGAAAGTCAGCGCCTCCAAAGCACGACCCGCCCCATTAAGGTGGCATTATTGGATCAATCATTGATTGCCGGCGTTGGCAACATCTATGCCTGTGAATCGCTGTGGCGGGCGCGGCTGAATCCACGCCGACCGGCCCACCGGTTGATTCCGACTGAATACCGGCGACTCCAACGGAGCCTCGTGGCAGCCTTGCGCAAAGGACTCCGCTATGGCCCGCGCATCTTTGCCGTCCAGGAATTCTTCGCCTACGACCGGACCGGTAGACCCTGCCGCCGGTGTCGGACGCCGATCCGGCGCATCATGCTGGCCCAACGCAGCACATTTTATTGCCCGCGCTGCCAGGCTTGAAGCGGAAAATGCAAGGCTGTTGAAAAAGGCTACGGCTGGCCCGGCGGTCCAGCCCTACCTTGGAAAACGCATTCGGCAGTTGTTGGTAGGGCGCGACCGCTGGGCGCGCCGAGATCCACAGATCATAGGATTTCGACTTTTTTCAACAGCCTGCGTAGCCCGGTGCTTGATTTTTCTGGCCGGGCTCTTCACATTAAGTGGATGCAGGTTCGCCATCATCTGGCACTGGTTGCCTTGCTCACCCTGATGGCCGGGTGTCAGCAATCGTCCGCACCGTCGACCGGCGAAACAGTCGCCTCGCCGTTGGTTGGCAAACCGGCCCCGGGTTTGGACGGAGCCCTGGTCTGGCTGAATGGCGAGGAAGTGACGCTGGCAAGCGTGCGCGGCAAAGTCGTCTTGCTGCATTTCTTCGATTACAGCTGCATCAACAGCATCCACACGTATCCGTACCTGCTTGAATGGGAACGGCGGTATGCGCCACTCGGTCTGCAAGTGGTGGGAATCCATTCCCCGCAATTCGACTTTGAACTGACGCCGGCCAATGTGCAGCTCAACGTCAATCGCGCCGGGTTGACCCATCCGATCGCTGTGGATAGCGACCTGAAAATTGCCAGTGCGTATCACAACCGCTATTGGCCGCGGTTGCTGCTGCTCGATAAAACCGGTCTCGTCCGGTTCGATCACACTGGCGAAGGCGGCTACCTCGATCTGGAAAGAATGATTCAAAAGCTGCTCCGGGAGATGACCCCCAAGGCAAAGATGCCGACGCTCATGCGGCCGGTGCATGACTTCGACCAGCCGAACGCCCCGTGTTATGTCGTTACACCCGAGCTGTATCTCGGCCACACGCGCGGCGACCTGGGCAATCCTGAAGCATCCAGCACCAATGCGATCATCGCCTTTCATTTGCCCGCTGAGCGTACACCGGGTGTGATCTATGCCCAGGGTAACTGGAGTGTGCACGACGAATACATGCGCCATGCCGTGGATCAAGATGAACTGATCGACTTTTTGGCACTCGAATATCAGGCCACCGAGCTAAACGTCGTGATGAAACCAGAAAGCATCTATTGGATGAAAGTCTTCGTTACAATCGACGGCCAGCCGGTCCCAAAAGATTTTGCTGGCGCCGATATCATTTACAACGAGACTGGCCAGAGCTTTGTCCCCACGGACACGGCCCGCTTATACAACCTCACCCGCCGCCAGCCCTACCGGGACTACGAGGTCCGACTCAGTGTCCACGGCAAAGGATTGTCGGTCTACGGGTTTAGCTTCGGGACGAGCGCCATCCCCACTCAGGCCACCACGATTCGCTCCGCCAAAGAACGGCTGTAATCACCAAACGTGCCAGAGTGGGACAGTGCGTCTCGCCTGTCTGCATGTACCGGAAAGCCGACAGGCGGGACGCCTGTCCGACCAAATCGAACGATCGCGATCCGGCTTACAGCCGTTCGCGGCCCGAATACCCTTCTTCGATGTCGTGAAAAAACTCGATATCGTCTTCCTCGAGTTCCCAACAGAGCAAGATTTCCCGGTCCTCTCGGAGACTGGGAAAATCCACCAAACCCCGGTCAAAATCCTTGATCAACACGCCGCTCTCCTGCAATTTCCGAATCTCGGCGTTCAGCGCCACCAGGTCGGCTGTCAGTTCCGCCACCAACCTACCGCCAATATCACCGCCGCTTTTGGTGAGTGAATCGCCGAGTTGCTCATCGGCTTGGCGGGCGCGTTCGCGACAGGCGTGCAGTTCTTTAAAAAGCCAGCGCAACTGCGGCAGCATGGCGCGCGCTTCGGCCAGCGTGAAGTGTTTTGCGAATTGGTTCATCAAACCGGTGGATCGCCGAGCTTGGCGGTAATCCCCCGATGCGCCGTGTGCCACGCCAGCGTGGCGCACTTCACGCGCACCGGAAATTTCAAAACCCCTTCGAGCGCCTTCAGGTCCCCCAATTCCTTGCCGCCATAGGGCACATCGCCGCGCATCATCTTCTGAAAATTTTCGATGTAGTCGCGCGCCTCCGCCAAGGTCTTCCCGACGAGCCGGCCCGTCATGATCGAAGCCGACGCGAGACTGATCGAACAGCCGTGGCCGGCGAATTTCACTTCCGCGATCTTGCCATCCACCAGTTTGGCCGTGACTTCGATTTCATCGCCGCAAAGCGGATTGGTTTCCCTGGCAGTAATATCGGCCGGTACCGTGGCCCCGCGATTGCGCGGACGCCGGTAATGATCGAGAATAATTTCCTGATATAGTTCTTCCAACATTGGCCGGTAAGGTAGCATAAGCGCCTCAACCGCGCAGGAAAAAAGCAAACGAGCGAGCTACCAGCCTGACCACGACAGCTGAATTCGCCGTGTGAGGTCACACAGCCTACAACATTCAAAAAATCACTGACTGTCGGCCGTGTCACTGACACGGCGTCTTTTTTTATGCCAAGCACACATGTACTTGCTTCCCAAGATTAACTCTGTTTTCATGCCGGCCCCAAATGAAACACGTCGCCGGCCACAACTTCGCCACCCTCGGCGGCTTTAGCGCCATATTATTATGGAGCTCGACCATTGCGTGCGTCCGCCGGCTCTCCGAAGACGTCGGGCCGATCACCGCCGGCGCGGCGGTGTACAGCATCAGCGCGCTCATCGCCGGAGCTGTGTTGCTCCGCACCCCCCAACGCTGGCGCGCCATCTGGCAATTGCCCGGCAAATATCTGGTCGGAGCCAGCGCCTTGTTTGCCGGCTATACCCTCCTCCTTTACCTGGCCATTGGCCACGCCCACAGCCGCGATCAGGTCCTGGAGGTCGGCCTCCTGAATTATCTCTGGCCCTCTTTGACACTCGTGTTGTCGTTGGTGATTCTCGGCGCAGCGGCGAATTGGGTGCTGATCCCCGGCACGTTGCTGGCACTGACCGGCGTATTTCTGGTCATGACCCAGGGGGCCCACGTCTCTTGGACGTCGCTCACGCACAACGCCGCCAACAATCCCGTCGTCTATCTCCTGGCAGCGAGCGCGGCGGTCTGCTGGGCCTTGTATTCCAACCTCGCCCGCAAATGGGCCGGCGGCTGCCAGGAAGGTGCTGTCAGTATTTTCCTACCGGTCACCGCCCTGCTCCTCATCGCGATCAGCTGCGGCGTGAGCGAACCCCGCCACTGGACCCTTCGGGCCGGTGGGGAACTCCTTTTTCAAGGGATTGCCACCTTCGCTTCGGCGGCCCTGTGGGATCATGCGATGCGCCACGGTAACGTGGCCGCCGTGGCTGCCGCCTCCTATTTCACCCCCCTGCTCTCCACCCTCATCAGCTGTTTTTATCTGGCGGTTCTACCGGGCCCCAAACTCGTCATCGGATGCGTGGTGCTCATCGCCGGTTCAGTGCTGAGCTGGTACTCGGTCAATACCGCCACCCGCCAACCACCGGACCACGCACAGCAGCCCGAAGCGCCGCGGCCGCGATGACAATCCGGCCCCGGTGTAGCAGCCGCCCTCTCTGACGGCTCTAGTTCGTCGCTGTGCGCCGATCTTCGAGCTGTTCATTACGCACATCTATGCAAGTAGCTGTCATTCTGAACGAAGTGAAGAATCTCTTTTTTTCTGCTCCAGGTGCGAAACCGCGAAAAACGACAGAGATTCTTCGCTGCGCTCAGAATGACAACGGACTTGTGCGTAATGAACAGGGTCTTCGACCGCGCACTCCAGTCGACCGTAGGTCTCCCGTTCAAAATTCAAGACCTGCGGTCCACAATAACGGCACGGTCTGAGCCCGTCGCCGAACTAGGTCATTCGGCAAGAGTCCCGGGACGGACGCCACTACATTCCGGGGGTCGGCGCAACAAATATTCTCTTTATTGGCCGCGCATTGAAACCGGGGCCGTGATTTCCTTGCGAGCAGGACCACTGCCGAAATCATAGCCAAAAACTATCCACATCTCGACATGCGGTGAATCGCTGGTCAAACCGACCAACGGCACAACGTCCAGATGTGTATTGTTCGTCGGTCGCCACTGAATGCTCGGACCAAGATCAACCTCAATCGGTGTGAGCGGATCAGATTGCGGCGCTTCGTTTTCAACTTTCAATTCCAAACCGACGCTCAATTTCCGGTCAATCACCGTGTAGCTGATGGCCGCTTCTCCGGAATACTCGCGCGTTCGCGACTGGCCGACTTCCTGTTCAAACACGACGTTGGCGCCCCAATGCCAGCGCTGCGCAATTTGATCTCCCAACAAGAGCTTCACTTCATACCGATCAGCCCCCAAGGTGTGGTTGCGAAATGTCCATTCGGCGTACACAGTTGGGTTGCCCGGCAACTTACCCCAGTCGGCCAGCGCCCAGCGCATTTCCGTCGACACACTGTCATGCTGCACTTTGCCGGCTTTATCGCAAATCCAGTTCTCGTAGATGTCTGCCTGAAGCCGGCCCGGTACGCCGAGCTCGATTTCCTCCTCGAACAGATAGTTCGGCGCTTCGCCACGCGGATATTGCGCTTTAACCCACTGCTCAACGCCAACATCCCAGGGCGTTTGCTGCAAATAGACCCGCGTGGTTGGGAACCGGCGCGCCGTCGTCCACTCCGGTTGCTGGTACGGTCCCACCGGGGCCGCTTCGGCAATGGGGGCCGTGTCCTGGACAATTGTGTCGGGTAACCGCGTTGGCGGCTGATCAGCCCAGACCGGTAATACTGTGAGAAGTAGTGCAAAACAGCCAAGTGTAGTTTTCATGATCTAGTCAGACACCGATTAGTAAAAGAAGTTCCAAGAAAAAAAATGCCGATGGAAGGGGGCGCTGTGAGGGTTAACGCAAGCGCGAAATAAGGCCTTGCGACAGCGTAAATCAGTCCAAGTTGTCTTAGGTCAATTCGCCTGCGTTTCCTTCTCCACCAAATATCGTCGGGCATCTTGCCCTTCTATTTTGGCCAGATGTACTTCACCGTTACTTTGACATCGGGGTGGATTGCCAGAAAGACCGGACATTTCTTGCTGGCGGTTTCCAATTTAGATTGATCAGCTACCGCCAGTTTCTTCGGCAGTCGGATGGCAACCTTAATTTCGGCGATGCGATAGTTGACCAACTCATAACTGACATCAGCTTTGGCTCCGACAATGTCCAGTTTTTCGGCCTCGGCTGTCTTGCCCATGACGATCATCAGGCAGCTGGCAACCCCCATCGCCATCAAATCAACCGGATTGAGATCAAGTCCTTTTCCTCCGAAGGCGCAACAACCCTCCAGTGGGATCGTCTGTTTCAGTGGAATATGCGATGCCACGGTATGCACGTTCTTGTCGTAAACAACCTGCATCACTGGTTTCGTAGCGGTTCCTGTCGAACAACAATCGGTATGGGTCTTATTCATTTTCCTTCCTCCAATTTCGGGCTATGCGTAAATCGCCGATGCGACCCGGTCAAGCGGAAATAGATTGCTGGATCAAGTCTTTGTTTTCACCACCAGCGTCCGTGCCAGAATCCAAGCGAACGCAAACGCAACCAATGTGCCGAACGCACCGACCGCAGCCGTCGCCCAGCCCGACTCGCCGAACCACGGCAGCTTATAATCATGGAACGGCGTTGCCACGAGCGCTGTTGGCAGCGCGTGCTGCTCGAAACCAAGTTTTGCCGCCACCTGCTCCAAACCATCCGGCCAAGCGCAGGCAAACGGCGACACGAACAACGCCAAGCCCAGCGCCACCAGCAAACCGTAGCCAACGGTTGCCCTGGCTTGTGGTGCTTCATCCTTGCGGTCGACAAGTTCGGGGCGCACCCGCGCAATCGCCAGCAGGACCAACGCCGTAATCGCCCCCTCGCCGATGCCAATCAGCATGTGAACACCCGCCATCGCGGGAAATATCAGCCGCCAAGCGACCCGTCCCGACCAGGCGACCTGGCCGGCGCAACAGACCGCCGCCAAAACCGTAGCGAACCAACCGGCAAACGCTGCGCTCAAAACCAACCCGCGCTGCCCCTCCGCTAGCCGCCGGATACCCCGGTAAACCGCATATCCCGTAAACACATTTACCAGCGCCATATTAAAGATGTTGGCACCGAGTGCCGTCACGCCGCCGTCGGCAAACAGGAAACACTGCACGAGTAAGACTGCCGTCATCACTACGATGGCTGGCCCCGGCCCGACCAATACCGCCGCCAACACCCCGCCAACCAGATGGCCCGACGTGCCGCCCGCCACAGGAAAATTTAACATCTGCGCCGCAAAAATGAATGCCGCTGTGACCCCGAGCAACGGCACCCGCCGTGGCGGCAAGGTGCGCTTGGCCTGCCATAACGCCGCACCAACGCCCGCGACAGCCAACCCACCACTTGCGACCGCGGTCTTCACGTCCAAAAATCCATCAGGAATATGCATAAGAATTCTCGCTCAGGGTTTAACTTCCGTTGTTTCCTCAAAAATCTCGTGCCGGTCAAACTCCGCCCACGCTTCCAGTGAAGCTCGCCGCGCCTCGGGAGAATACATGTCGCTACGAATTTTTCGCATTGAGTCTTGGGCGCGTTGGAACACATCGGACTTGACCCGTAGGCGCAGTCGTTTTTTGCCAAAAATAAAGATCGCCTCGGGTACTGGCGGTGCGCCGTTGGCGACGCGAATTGTGCCCCGCCCAAGACTGGCACCGGTGGAAACCTGTAATCCATCATTGAAACAACTCATTGGTGGGGTCAGACCGGCATGACTCTCGACACTTAGATCGTCCAAGGACGCGCCCAGAAGTTCGCGGGCCCGCACCCCCATCTTGGCGCCGAGAATGGAGAACGTGCCGAGATGTCGATGGAGTTCATGAACCAACACGACAGTATTCCATTCTTCTTCACCGTACCGCGAGATAATCCGTTCGACGAAGGGGCGCACATCGCTTTGAAACTGCTCGGGCTTTGTCGGAAACGCAGTAAGCACGACAGGCCTGCGGACTGTCGCACCCGTGGATGATTCATCGTGCGCCCAAACCGGAAGCACAACAAGCATCGCGGCAAATACAGGGGAAAATAGGTTTTTCATTAAAACTCCAATTTGACGCCACCCATGCCGTTGATGCCGGGCATCGGGTAGCCGGGTTGCTGCTGATAGTTGGCATCGGTGAGGTTTTGACCGGCAACAAAAATCTGGCCATGAAGCCGCCAGCTCGGCAATGAAAAGTCGTAGCTGAGCCGCAAATTGACCAGAAAGTAAGCGTTGATTGCGCTGGTGTTGACCGCCTTAAAGTCCCGGTCGCGGGAGAGTGCAGTTTGATCACCCACGTACTGGCTGTCCACGCTCAGTCGAAAATGCTTCAGGAACCGGTAGCTCGCGCCAGCGCTGGCGGTCCATTGCGGCGCGTACGGCAGATCACCGGGCAAGGATCTGAGCACTGTAAATCCACCGAAGATTGCCAAATTCTCGATTGGCGTAATTGTCAGCGTGTTCTCCAAGCCCTCGGTATGGAAATTGCCAATGTTCTTCCAGACCGGCGGGACCGGCGGATAGTCTAGGACGATTCGGTTATGGCCACCATCGTAGAAGAGTGTCAGGTCGAGCTTGGCAAACTTGCCAAACCGCTGGCTGGCTCCGAGTTCGTAATGGTCCAGAGTCTCGGCATTGAGTTTGTGGCCGAGGTTATTGCCCGGCGGGAAGGCATCAACAAAAATACCGGGATAGTTGACGCCGCGCGCGTACGACCCGTGGAACTCCGTATCTTTGACCCCGAGCACCCAGCCGGCTTGCGGCGCAAATTCATCAGCAAACACGTCGTGGTTGAAATACCGGACCCCGGCCGATGGCTGGAGGTAAATGTCATTCTTGAAATCCCACCGCTGGCTGAGCGATGCGTACGGAGAAACAATCTGAAACGTCTCACGCGGAAAGACCGTGGGCGTCCCCGTCGCTACATCCGTGTACTTGCCGCTGATGAAGTCCACATCGATGCCAGCCATCAGTGCGCCGCCCTCCCACGGCTTGAAGGTTTCGCGGGTCTTGACGCCGTAATTGTCATAGCCGGTCACGGTATCTTCATCATTCAATTTCGTCGTGGAATCATATTGGTTGACCCAATTTAAGGTTCCGCGATTCCAATAGGCCTTCACATACCCGTCGGCCTGTTCGTAATGATTCGCCAGCGTCACGATGGTCAGATAATCGTCGTCGTTGAAACGACCATTGTTTTGACCGGTAATCGTCGAGCCGGGATCGTCGGCAAAGTTGTCCGAGTGATTGAACACCACATGCGCTTCCCAATTCGTATTCAGCGCGTAACCGATCCGCCCAAAATAATTCTGCAACTCGCCATCGGAATGGGGTCGGTGACCGTCCGAGGCGCGATAGCTTTGCAGCACATAATAGTCAAGGTTGTCCACCTTGCCGCCATGCTCGGCGACTTCAACGACCGTGTTATAGGATCCGCCGGCAAGTTCCAGACTGGTGGTAAAACCCGGCTCGGTTTGGCGTTTGGTAATCAGGTCCACCACGCCAAATGCCATGTTGCCATACAATACCGGTTGCGCGCTCTTGTAGACGTCAATGCGCTGGGCAATATCCACACTCAGCATGTCCAACAGCGGATGCGTCCAAAGGCTGTTGTAGTTCGCAATCCCATCAATGGCCAATTGGATTTCCGCCCCGGGTCGCGAAGCACCCATCCCGCGAATGAAGACCGAACCGCCCTCGCCCCCACCAAAACTGCCGACCGGATTATGATGCGTGACCACCATGCCCGGTGTTTCGCGTAGGGCCGACTGCAAATCCTGCGCATTCAATTCCTTGATCTGTTCTTCTGAAACAGTGGTGACCTCGCCGGCTAACGGCGATAGCCGATTCCCCTCAATAATTGGCGAGCCGGTTACAACCACTTCCGGCAAGCGGGCCGTCATGTTGGTTTCTGCCGTGGCAATCCTGTACGACACTACAAAAGCGAGCAATGTTAGTTTTGCGACTTTCATGTCGGCAGATCCTTTCCTGTGGTGGTGATGGTTAGTTTGCCGTGTTTGACGCCTTTGGCGGAAATCAACTCGTCGGCCAGTTCCTTGATTGCATCGGCGGGGCCCCGCACCGCGAGGACTTCCAAACAATTATCGTGATCCAGATGGCAATGTAGCGCGGAGATGATGACTTCACGGTGTTCATGCTGGAGATCCGTCAGCAGGTCTTGCAGGTGATGCTGGTGGTGGTCGTACACGATAGTGATGCTGCCGGCAATCTCGCCGCTGCCAACCTGCTGGCGGTGTTCCACTAATTGCGCGCGGATCATGTCGGCAATCGCTTGCGACCGGTTGGCATAGCCCTTCTGCCGAGCCATATCGTCGAGTTGGCGCGCCAGCGCACCGGGCAAAGAAACGCTAAAACGGGTCAGAGATTTGTTCATAGTGTTACGATTTATAAGATTCGTAACACCACTATTCCTAAATGGTCAAGTTGTTATTTTTCCGCCCGCCCCTTTGTCACCCACCATCCGGTAAGCTCTCCCTGATGCCCTGCGATTTTCCGTTGGCGAGGGTCTCCGACCCCGCACTTTCGCTGACCGTAGGTCTTCCGGGCCAAGTTGAAGGCCGCGAAAGCCGCAGCTGCCCCGGACAGCCGAGTCCCAAGAGACGCAATTTTCCGCACCCCCGTCCCACTACCGGCTTAGAAAAGCGGTGACATGTCACCGACTCCAAACCGGCAGACTCAGGACCAGGGACCATGGACTTCCCCTACCCCAACTTCCCTTCATTACCGCTGGGATTGACTTTGCCGATGGCACGCCGTATGAAATTACACCTATGGAAGAACGTAAAAACCTCGACGAAC
>Ga0316231_1003207_pt1 | contig 14645 bp, 17 predicted proteins | sample TBH18027metaG_FD_206002 | JGI IMG/M metagenome (GOLD analysis project Ga0316231, IMG submission 206002) | Freshwater microbial communities from Trout Bog Lake, Wisconsin, USA - TBH18027 | ecosystem: Environmental > Aquatic > Freshwater > Lake > Hypolimnion/Profundal zone | place: USA: Wisconsin...
ACCCGCTTCCTGGCCTTACGGCCCTGAAAGCGGGTTTACTTTTTTGCATAAATTGGGATTTAGTTTAAATTGATGCTCTCATAGGCTGTTCAAAAAGGTCGAGATGCTAGGCGCACCGGAAGAGCGCGCCGCGCCGCGTACATGGGGCGTACGCAAGCAAACGCAGGAGCAACGACGCAGATTGACCTTTTTCAACAGCCGCGTTTTCACTATTTTCGTAGGATGTATTTCACGATCAGGATACTGCTTTCGTACAAAACCAGCATCGGCACAGCCACCATGGTTTGGGAAACCACGTCCGGGGACGGCGCAATGACCGCACCGATAACGAAAGACAGCACAAGCACCATCTTGCGTTTGGCGATCAAAAACCGGGAGCTGATCAAGCCTACTTTGGCTGCAACCAGAATGAAAAGCGGCAACTCAAAAACAAACCCAAAAGGCAGTAAAAAGGAGATGACAAAAGATAAATACTCCCCCAGAGAAAATAGCGGCTGCAGATCCTCGGTGGCAAAACCCATAAAAAATTTGATGCCGGCCGGTAACACCAACATATAGGAAAAAGTGAGCCCGATAAAAAACAGGGCAACCGAAGCCGGAACCAAAAACACCGAGGTCTTCCTTTCCTGCTTGGACAGGGCCGGCACCACAAAAGCCCATGTTTGATATAAAACTACCGGCAGCGCCAACAGGAAGCCAGCGAAAAACGATACTTTCAAATACGCAAAAAAAGCCTCCGCCGGGTTCATATAATACAGTTTGCCGGCAGGAGCAGTAATCAGGTGAACCAGTTCTGCCGCATAAAAATAGCAGCCCGAGCTGGTGATAAGTACAACCACAATGGAGATGATCAGCCGCCGCCTAAGTTCCTGCAGATGATCGATCAGCGACATTTCGCCGCCTTTGCTGTTTTCCTCCGGTTGGAGTTCATCCTGAGGCGTCATATCAGACATTGCTGTTCCTCACTTCGTGTCTTCATGCTTTTTCGCATCTGCTTTTTTTTCTTCCTCTGTTTTCTTATCTTCGTCTTTCTTCTCCACTGGCTTGGCCTCAATATTGATAGGCTCATCATGGGTATGATCGTTGCTCATCGCCCGGCGGAATTCGTTCAGTCCCTTACCCACCGCTTTGCCCACTTCAGGAAGTTTGCCTGGCCCGAAAACCACAAGGGCAATCACCAGTATCAGGACCAATTCTGGCATACTAAAATTCAACATCGACTCCACGTCCCTTCGGCGCTACTTCATTACTATTATACTTGTCCGTCCGCAAAAAGACAATGGACACGCGGCCTGAGTGCACCGTGTCAGGCAAAAACAACGGCGGCGATGAAGAGGTTATTGTTACCGAACCTACTCATCGCCGTCCATATTTACTATACCTGTCCGAGCAGCTTACCCGGGTTTAGGATGTTATTCGGGTCAAGAGCCTGCTTGATGCTTCGCATGACCGCCAGTCCCTCTTCACCGAACTGTTTGGGCATATATTTAAGTTTTCCCAGCCCGATTCCATGCTCGCCGGACAACGTGCCGCCAAGCTCCAAAGCTCTGGTGAAGATCTCATCCATAGCCTCATACACCCGCTCCATCTCTTGCTTGTCTCTGAGGTCGGTAACGATGGTGGGGTGCAGGTTGCCGTCACCGGCGTGGCCGAAAGTACCTACCTCCACTCGATTGCGGGCGGCAATTTCGGTCACACTGCGTATCATGTCAGGCACTTTGCTGCGAGGCACGGTAGCGTCCTCACAGAAGGTGGAGGGACGGAGTTTGGCCAGCGACGGCAATGCCGCACGCCGGGCCGCCCACACCTGGTCGCGCTGCTGGGCAGTTTCGGCTACTCGCACTTCTCCGCCGTTGTCCCGCAGCACCTTTTCCATTTTGGCAGCGTCATTGGCCACCGTGTCGGCGTCGCCATCCACTTCAGCCAGGATAATGGCCTCGGCTTCGACCGGCAGACCCAGTTTGGCGAAGGTTTCCACCGCACGAATGGTATAGTTGTCCATAATCTCCAGGGTGGCAGGAATAATTTTATTGCTGATAATGTCGGCGATGGACTGCCCGGCGCTGTTCAAGTCCTTGAAAACCGCGATCATGCTCTTGCGATGGGTAGGCGCCGGAACCAGACGCAACGTCACCTTGGTTATAACCCCCAGCGTTCCCTCCGAACCGGTCAGCAGCATGACCATATCATATCCTGGAGCCTTCGCCGTCCTGCCGCCGAACTCGGCTATCTCCCCATTAGGCAACACGACTTCCAGGCCTGTGACATAATGTTTGGTAACGCCGTATTTCAGGCCGCGCAGCCCGCCGGAGTTTTCCGCCACCGTGCCGCCGATGCTCGCTGTAGTCACTGTTCCAGGATCAGGCGGATAGATAAGCTTGAAGGGTTCCACCGCGGCATTTAGTTCGGCAACAATGACCCCCGGCTCCACCACCGCCACGAAATTCTCCGGATCTACTTCCAGAATCTTGTTCATTCGGACAGTATAAAGTACGATACCGCCGTTCATCGGCACGGTACCGGCGCTTAAATTGGTGCCTGATCCCCTGGTGTATATCGGCAGTTTCTCCCGGTTGGCCAGTTTGAGAATTGCTGCGACTTGATCCTTGTCAGCCGGCTGCACAACCGCTTCAGGAAGGTTAGAAAAGCCGGGAGTGGCGTCATAACTATAGCAGATAAGATCTTCCTTCTCGGTGGTCACCCACCTGTCTCCTACAATGGTTTTCAATTCCTTGATAATATTGTCTTTCATAAATCTCCCTCCCATAATCACCAATCGGTGGTTGGCGCGACTCGTCCGTCTTACTTTACCTTATCCGGCGACAGCTTCAGCCGCCTTTCCCCTGCCGGAAAATTTATTTTCCGGCAGGGGAAAGGCGGCGGGCCCCAGCCCGCCGCGCCAATGCGGTTTTCATTCGCCTAAGGCAGCATCCAGTGCAGTGCGTAGGCCTGCAGATAGGTTATTGCCCCGATGATGATAATCATGGCAATACTGTGAGGCAGGGCGAAGCGGAAGATGGTCGACTCTTCCCCCACCAGACCGGTAGCTGCGGTAGCCACTGAAATGCTCTGCGGTGAAATCATCTTGCCGCAGACGCCGCCTGAGGAGTTCGCAGCCACCATAAGGTTCGGGTCAAGACCCAGTTGCTCGGCTGTGGTTTTCTGCATCGAACCGAACAGAGCGTTGGCTGAGGTGTCGGAACCGGTCAGGAACACGCCCAACCAGCCGAGGAACGGCGAGAAGAAGGGGAAGAATGAGCCGGTGGCGGTGAACGCCAGCCCCAGGCTTGAGCTCATACCGGAGTAGTTCATGATATACGCCAGACCGAGGATCATGGCGATGGTGCAGATCGGGTACATCAGCATCTTGATGGTTCTGCCGAAACAATTGACGGCCCGGCCGATACCATAGTTCGGGATAATGATGAGCGACAGCAGACCGGCTGCAAAGATAGCGGTGCCGGCGGCTGACAGGAAGTTAATGCCGTAGGTGGCAGCATAAGGAGTTGCCTTCACTACAACCGGAGCTACCTTCAGCACCATATTATGCAGACCCGGCCAGGTGAAGAAGGTCAGACCAAGGGCCTTTTCAACGCCGATTATTACATTCTTGAAGCCGATGAATTTATCATCAGCCCACAGGAAAACAAGGGCGGCCAGAATCAGATAAGGTCCCCAGGCGCGGAGTACCTCGCCCAGCGAGTACTTGAGTTCGACCGCGCCACCGGCGGCAGCTTTCTCATCCGGGAAGCGCCAGATCTGACTGGGTTTCCAGATTTTGAGGAAAATCAAGAGACCGACAATGGTGACCAAAGCCGAGGTGATATCAGGCAGGAAGGGATTGATATAGTTTGAGGTAAAGAACTGGGTGGCGGCGAAACAAATGCCGGCAACCATTACGGCAGGCAGCACTTCCATGGCCCGCTTCCAGCCGCACATCATAACAACCACCCACAGCGGTACAATGACTGACAGGAAAGGCAATTGGCGGCCAATGATCCTGCTGAGGGTCATGGCGTCGATACCGGACACTTGCCCGAGAACCACGACAGGGATACCGATAGCGCCGAAGGCCACCGGGGCGGTATTGGCAACCAGACAGATACCGGCGGCATACACAGGGTTAAAGCCCAGGCCCACCAGCATGGCGGCGGTTATGGCCACCGGGGTGCCGAACCCGGCGGTGCCTTCGATGAAGGAGCCGAAAGCGAAGGCAATAAATAAGGCCTGGAGGCGACGATCCTCGGTGATCGAGGCCAGGGAGTTCTTGATAATCTCGAATTCACCGGATTCAACCGTCATATTGTAAACCCAAATAGCGGTAACGACGATCCAGACAATCGGAAAAATACCAACCAAAGCGCCGTTGAGAGTTGCGCTGATCGCCAGCCCGACAGGCATCTTGAATCCGATGATGGCAATCACAACCGCTGACAGTACGCCGAAGAAGGCGGCATTATGGCCTTTGGAACGCTTGATGCCCAGCATGTACAGCAGGATAAATAGCGGAATCGCGGCAACAAGCGCCGATAATCCGATGCTCTCCATGATCGGCTGGTAGTTTTGAGTCCATGGCATTCGCATACACCCCTTTTTTTATTCTAAGCAATAAACAAACGATAAGACCATCCGACAACAATGCTTTGCTCCCCGCCTCACCTCCTTTATCAGTCGCCTGTCTGCTGACCAGACCAGCATACCAGATGAAGAGTGCCATTCTTCGTGCAAAATATGACGATTTATAGTAATTTGTGAAAGTTAGAACATATCCTCAATTAGAGCAATTCTGAATATTTACGGCAAATTTCTGGTTTCGGCTCTTAGCGAATGATTCGACAGCCCTGCGGGCTTTCTAGGAAGGGAAGCCGAAATCATCCCGAATCTTGTGCTCTGGTGCTATTTCGCGGTATTTCTTCAGCGAACTGACCCCACCGCGTTTAAGGGCCATCATGAGCTCTTCGACCATGGTCAGGTGCTCACGCATTCTTAGTCGGGCCAGATTGGGGTTTTTACTGGCTATGGCCTCATAGATGGCTACATGGGCGCTGTATAGCACCATCGGCATATTTTCGACGATGAACAGCTTCTGCCTTGAAGTGCGGAATGTATGCTGCATCAGATCAGAAATCGTGTTCATCACGGTAATTAATATCGGGTTGTTGGCCGCCGCCGCCACGGCGAAATGAAAATCCTGGTCGGCGGTGTCACCGATCTCCCCTTGCCGCACTTCTACCAGCATATTGTTAACCGCCCGCTGAAGGGCTTCCAGATTCTCCGGGGTGACCCGCATGGCAGCCAGCCCCGCTGTCTCGACCTCCAGTATTTTTCGCACTTCCAGCAGCTGCATGATATCGTCGATTTCCACCTGCAACAAGAAGGACAGCGGTTCCAGCATCCCTTCGAAAGATACCTGCTTAACAAAGCTGCCTTCCCCGGGGCGGATTGAAATAACCCCCATCATTTCCAGGGCGCTGAAGGCTTCCCGTACCGAGGCTCTGCTAACATTCAATTTCTCCGACAATTCCCGTTCGGATAAAAGTTTGTCGCCAGGCTGCAGCTTTCCGTCCACAATCAAGTTCTTTATCTGATCGATGATTTCTTCATAAACTTTTTTGGTTTTTACTGGCCTAAACATGTGCTCCTCCGTCCTATCATCAATATTTGCGGAGGCCGACGAAATCGGCAACTTCTAACAGAGACTCCCGTATACCTCCGGTAATTGAGCTTGGCAGACTGTCCCGGGCTTCTTCCAGGTATTCGCTCACCCGCCGGTAAGAGTATTCGACAGCGTCAGTTTCATGAATGATGGCCATAATTTGTTTCAATGCGGCGTCAGTCATATCCCGGGTAAGAATAAGCTGTTTTAGTTCGGCAGAGCGCTTGCTGTGGTGCAAGGCGTAGATTACCGGCATCGTCAGGACTCCCTGACGCAGGTCGTTACCTGCCGGCTTGCCAATTTGCTCTGAGGATGCGGTAACATCCAAAATATCGTCAGTAATCTGAAAGGCCATCCCAACAGCATAGCCGTATTGATGCAATGCTCTGATTTCCCCTGCAGCCAGCCCGGCGCAGTTGGCGCCAAGCTCGCAGCTTGTGGCGATAAACCCGGCTGTCTTTTTCGCAATTCGCTCCAGGTAGTTCGCCTCGCTCTGCTCAGGATTGAAAATATCCCGAATTTGGATAATTTCACCTTCGCACACGGCACAGATGGTTTCGGTGAGAAGTTTGAGGGTTGGACTGCCGGCATCGCCGGCAACTAGTGAAAAGGCTTTGGCGAAAAGATAATCACCGGACAGCACTGCGACATGGTTTCCCCAGCGGACATTGGCTGTCGGCAAGCCGCGCCGGGTGGTGGCATCGTCGATAACGTCGTCGTGAACCAAGGTAGCCATATGGATAAGTTCAATAGCCACAGCCACCGGCAAAATTGTCGCCAGCGCAGGACGACCGCTTTTGGCACACAAAAAATACAGGGCGGGCCGGAGCCGTTTGCCGCCCGCCCTGAGTAAATGACTCCCAATATCAGTCACCAAATCAACCTGGGAGCGTATTACAGAAGCCAGCTCATTTTCGACCGCTATCAGTTCGTCACGCACCAGATCAAATATGGCGTGTTGTTTCACAAAATCACCTAACTAACAAAGAATCTGCTTCTATAATACATCATACATTAAGGGGCGCCGTTGTTTCAATACATGCTGGTATTTATTTCTTCTTTTCGACCCTTATCGCACAGTCGGGGCAAACCATCTGGCAAATACCGCAGACGATACATTTCTCCATGTTGGCCTCAACCCGCGGTGTGCCATAGACGCCAAGTCCTTCGGACCAAGTGATACATTTTACCGGGCATTTTTCAGTACACAGGCCGCAGCCTTTACACAGCCCGGGGAAAATAGCCCATTGGCCTTTTGCATTTTCAGATACTGCTGATTCCCAATTCACTTTTGCCATGTTAGCCCCTCCTTACCGCGCCACCGCGTTTTTAATAAGCTCGTAACCGCGATCAAGTGCCTTAAAATTCATTTCGCGCAGTTTGGGGTTGTTCTTGAACTTGTCGCCGAGCTTAGTGTCCAGAGCCTTTTTTATGGCTTCCAGCGGCAGGACTTCAGTAGCGGCAATCACCGCGCCGAGAATGATAATATTAAACACCCTGGGATGTAACTCCTCTTTGGCAATATCATTGGCCGGAATCGGAATAACCCTGGCCACGTCGGAAGGGATGTCGGCAGGGTCAACGCCCGGACCGGGCCTTGTAAAGGAGCAGGTTTTGGTTTCGCCGGCGATAAGGTCCTGCTGCAGGTCTTGATTCGGTTCATCCGCGGTCGGGCAGGGAGGAGTGACGTCATAGTACTGCATCCCGACGACGTTGTCGTTGACTTCGGCTTCCTGGATCAACGAATTGTCATAGATATAAACAGTGTCTTTGCCGGCGTGCATCTTGGTCCGCTTCACCGCCCGCGGGCTGAGCGGGATCAGGATGTCGGCCTTCAGGAATTTGGGAGCACCGATAGGACCATCGCTAATTTGCACAAAAGCAATGGAGACTCCGCCCCGCTGCTCCACACCGAAGTTGGGAATATACAGGGCGTTCTTGCCTTCTTCGTTCGCGGCTTCGGCTAATATTTCAGCGATCGACTGAACACCTTGGCCGCCTTCACCGGCCAGAGCAATTTTTATGACTTTTGCCACTCGTTAGCCCTCCTTCGCCTGCGGTGTACGCAGTTCTCCGACCTTAAAGTATTGGGTCATATCCTTTTCAACGAATTCCCAGGTTTGTTTTGCGTTGGTACGCCAGTTGGTAGGACAGGACGACAGGCATTCAACAAATGACAAGCCGTTGCCGGCGATCTGATTTTCCAGCGCTTTCTTGATGAACCCTTTCAGTTGGCGGACATTGGCGATGGTTCCCCTGGCTACATAGGCTCCTTCCGGAGCCACCGCTGCTACCATTTCCGGTCCCTTGGTAGGATTGCCGGTTTCGGCGACGTCGCGGCCGTAAGGCGAAGTCTCGGTTTTCATCCCAGGCAGTGTGGTCGGCGCCATCTGGCCGCCGGTCATGCCATAGTTACAGTTGTTGCAGAGGATGATGGTAATCTTCTCATTGCGCACTGCAGCGTTGAACAAATGCTGCGAACCAATAGCGTAACCACCGCCGTCGCCCATATATACAACGCCGATAATATCGGGTTTGGCCCGCTTCATGCCGGTGATTACCGGGGCGGTACGGCCGTGGTGGGTCTGCACGCTGTCGGAGGCGAAGAAGTCCCAGGAAAGGAGCGAACAGCCGATGTCGCAGCCAAAAACCATTTGATCCTTGATGCCCAGTTCATCAATAACTTCACCAAGAACTTTGAGGATGATCCCATGGCCGCAGCCAGGACAAAATTTATGTGGTTTGGTGTCTTCATTCCAGCTTGCTGGCATCGCCGGCTGAAGAACATTATTTTCTTTCAGTTCTTGCATCATTTCTTCCTCCTACCTTACAGTTTGTTGTATTCTTCCACAAGCTCCTCGGTGGTTATCCCGATACCGGGACGCAGCATGGTTGCTATCTCGATGGTCGAGCCGTACAGAGCGGTCTGGACGAATTTGAGGAATTGGCCGTAAGCCGACTCGGCGACAAGTATTTTTTTGGCGTTTTTGACCGCGGCCCGCAGCTCTTTCTCCGGGAACGGGCGAACGGTAATCGGCCGGAAGAAGCCAACCTTCTTGCCTTCTGCCCGCAATTGGTCATAAGCTCCCATGGCCGCCCGGGAAACAATCCCATGAGTAACCATGATGATATCCGCGTCTTCGCAGCCCTTTTCCGACCATTCCACCACTTCAGCGGCCATGGCTTCCCAGTCGCGTTGATTGGCCATAACTACTTCGTACAATTCGTCTTCGGTGTTATATGTATTGCGAAGATGCTTAAACTTCTTACCTGGTTTATTCTCACCGACAACCGCCGGGGTCGGAACCAGTTTTACGCCTCTGGCCTCTGGCTCGTAAATGGTCAGCGGCTCCCGCATTTTCGCCTGGTAACCGTCTGCCAGAATGAAGGTGGGAAACCGGTATGTCCAGGCCATGTTGAAAGCCTTGATGGTATAATCAAACAGCTCCTGATGGGTGGCAGTGGAGTAAACCAGCCGATGGCCTTCGCCATTGCCGCCGAAACAGGTCAACTGGGTTTCCTGCTGAGCATAAATAACAGTAGCCGTAGACGGACCTCCGCGCTGCTGGATAAAGAAAACGCCTGGCAGACGCATCATCTCGGCCATGCCGGCCGCTTCCTGCATCAGGACGTTCCCCGGTCCTGCGGTGCCGGTAAAGGCTTTCCGCCCTGTCAGGACGCCACCCAGCATCGTAAATCCCGCGGAAATTTCGTCCTCGGTCTGGAGAAACTTCTTGCCGTATTTCGGCGCAAGTCGTGTCCAGTAGTGCATAATTTCGTTTTGCGGGGTAATCGGGTAACCGTACATGATGTCAGCTTTTGCTGCGACGCAGCCCCAGGCTATAACTTCGTTGCCTGTCATAAAAACTCTTTGCTCACCTTGCAGTGAAACTTCGGCCATTCAATGGCACCTCCTATTTGATTCTCACCAGAGCATTATATAAAGGACGGGGATTCCCCCCGACCCTTCATAACAGGAATAAATCCAGTTGCCTCATGGTATTATATAGTTTTTCCCTAAAAGTCCAACTAATTCATAAGAGTATGGGAAGATCGCAAACTAGGCCGACACGCGAGGGGGCGGACCGGTGGTCTGACCAGTACATGGGTTTTATTCTAGCAGAAACCGGGAAATCCTCCTTATCTTAGAGCTGTTTTATTTTTTTTCGAGCAGCGCCGCCAAAGCGATCGACAAAATCTTCGCCTCAAAGGTATCGGCGCGGGAAGTAAGCACAACCGGTTTGGTGGCGCCGAGCACCAGTCCGGCAACCGGAGCCCCGGCAAAGTAAACCATTGCCTTGACCAGAACATTGCCGGCTTCAATACTGGGAACCAGCAAAATATCGGCTGCCCCTGCCACAGGGCTGATTATCCCTTTATGACGGGCAGCTTCCACGCTTATTGCGTTATCAAGCGCCAGTGGTCCGTCGACAATGGCTCCTGGCCACCGACCGCGATCCGCCATTTTTGCCAAAGCCGCCGCATCCAGCGTCGCCGGCATGTCGGGGTTTACCGTCTCAACCGCAGCAATTGCCGCGACTTTCACTGGATTCATCCCCAAACGTGCCGCCAAAACCAGGCAATTATCCAAGATCTCAGCTTTTTGCTGCAGCGTAGGACTAATATTCATCGCACTATCGGTCACCATGATCAATCGGTCATAACCTTTGGGCTCTGCCACAAAAACATGACTGAGAAGACGTCCGCTGCGGAGCCCGACCTGCTTGTCCAGTACCGCCCGCAAGAGATCAGCGGTATTCAAAAGGCCCTTCATCAATATGTCGGCTTTGCCGCTGGAAACCAGCGAGACGGCATGCAGGGCAGCCTGACGGTCATCAGGCTCGTGGATGAGCGTCAGACCGCCGAGGTCAATCCCCAGTCGATCACCGACAGCCTTTATTTTGGCAGAATCACCGACAAGCAAAAAATCGGCTACGCCGCGTTCTTTGGCGCCTTTGACCGCCTCCAGTACAGCGTCATCCTGGGCTACCGCCACCGCAACCAACTTGGGCTTGAACGCGCGCACGGCTTCAAGCACCTGGCTTAAATTCCTGATCATAACTCTTTCGCCCTCCCGAAGTAACGCATCGTAGTTTTTTTCCATTCACGGGTACTAAACAGCATAAGATAGTTTTCCACGCCGGCGGCCTGGGCCAGCCTGGCGGCAATAGCACCGCACTCTTCACGGGTATGACCGTGAAGCATGATATAAAAATTATAGGGCCATTCCGGATAAGTCACACGCTCATAACAATGAGTGACAGCAGGATCAGGCACCATCAGGGCCGCGACCGCCGCCATCCTGTCGGTCGGAATCTGACAGGCGCACAGCGCGTTAGCAGCGAAGCCCACTTCCCGATGTCTGAGCACAACCCCCATCCGCCGCATTTCCCCGGACCGTTTGTATTTCTCAAGCCTAGCCAGCAGTTCATCTTCGCTGATACCGATTTTTTCGGCCAGTTCACGATAAGGTTCCCTCACCAACGGAAAGTCATCCTGAACAGCGATAATAATTTTTTTGTCCAGCGCGTCAAGCATAATTATCTACTCCAATATCATCACACTTTATTTTTCTGTGCCTTTAGTCTTCCCACAGGCGGCAGTCCTTTACCGGTGCCCGGGAAATCTTTCACCCAACTCTGTCGAGGCTTCGAACATGCCGCTTCATATGGCACGAGACGCCATCTTTTGTCATATTTTATTTTCTTGCTGCAGGCGGCAATATCCTGCAATCCCCTAAAGAGTGCCTCAGCTGGATAAAACCGTCTCTCAGGCCGTCAGAAGTCCCAGGATGCACTTGGCCCCGCGAGGCCAGTAGCGACGCGTACTCGTACGTACGCTAGCAATGGGTTCGTGGGGCCAAGTGCTCAGTTCTTGCGCATCAGCGATTAGAAATGCGGCCTGCCCCTTGCGGGTGCAAAGCAGATGGGGGCTTATCAACAGCCGCAGCAAAAAAATAAGGCTGCCCGAAGCAAGCCTTTACTCCTCTTGATTTACTCCCCATAGGGAGGACAGTAACCCTTTTAGGGTGATCAGCAAGCTGAACATGAATTTTCTCTCATCCCCTTTGCAGGTTTTCTTCGAAACCCTGCACATTATCGATATCATATTCAGTCGGCTCGCTCCGGGCAACCAAATGCCGAACTCACACCTATTCCTATAGAAAGACTCTGCCTCACGCGCCGGATCATACGCCAAGCCTGAAAAGCTGGAGCAGCCTGTCTGTATAAATCATTGGGGGTGCGCCAAGCGCAGCTCCGATAGCCTATACTTACTTTTATATTACACTAATTTTCTAAAAATTTCCAGTTTAAACCGGCAGAACTTCTCCTAATTATTTCGACAATTCTCGCTGCCGCCAGGGACAAAAAGAATACCAGCAGTCTTAAGGGAGTACTGGTATTCGGACCTATTTACCATCGCTTTTCGATCAGCTGGTTGATATGTACTCCTTGGCTGTGATTGCGATCCGGCTCAGGCTCCGTTTTTTTGACAGATGGTGTCAGAGCCGCCAGCGCATGAGCGTTGCAGCTTGGACAAAACTGTCCTGAGGTAATAGCCACGCCGCAGTTTTCGCAGCAATAAGTCAATTCACCTTCAATAATCCGCCCGGCTCGAATCATCCGCATAATAATGTGTCTCTCAACTTTGGTTGCTTCATGGACTGATTCTATCGTCGAGTTTCTGTTGTCATGTAAATAATCAGCCACTTTATCCTCAGCCTCAAAAAACTCTTGCTGACAGCGGGTACAAAGCCCATTCGGCGTTTCCATGCACAGGGTTCCACATTCACGACAGTTACTTATTCCCATACGCTCGTCCTTCCGGTCACCGTGTAATCCTTTCCAATTGTACTCTTTTCATCCTCCTACCGTCAACATCATCAAGCCCTTTTTGCCGCAAGAATGTTGCAGCCGCCTGCAGGCTTTCGAGGGCGGCGATAAGGCGACACTCTTTCACCGCACCACCGCCAGATCGGGAAAAGCCCACCAGCCTCATAATGAGGTCGGCGGGCTTTACATTATGTCGCTTCGTTTGCGGTTACTGTGCCGGGCTTATCGAGGCAGCAATCCAGGCGCCAGTACCTGAAGGAATCAAGGTAACGTTGTAACCCCTCTTTTGGTGGACAACATGAACGGTAGCAATCGAGACTGTTTTGCTTATCAAGTAAAATGTATCTGTATTTGAATTCAATCCCAGGCTGCCTGCCGAGGCCCGCACCGCATCCACCGGATTTTGCGAACTGCTGCCGGATTGATTCTGCCAGTCATGATAGGTTTGGATCCGCTGCTTGACAGCGTCAGGCGAAAACTGGCTGTCGATGCTGGTATTGTCATGATGCTGGGCCTGATCGGGATGCAGTTCCTGGGCTACCTCCGCAATTTCACCAGGCGGCTTAACAGCCGCATGTACAGAGGGAGCAAACACGTTCGCCACCGCGAACATCCCTACTACTACGCCCAGCAAGATAGCAATCGCACCGCGCAATAACCTTTTCAAACCGCATCATCCTTCCTGCGTATACTATCGATAAAAGCCAGACACACAGCCTCAGCCGTGTGCGCATAAAATTCACTTTACCACAGGGAGAGAGCGCAGTCCAGTTGTAAATTTTCCCTCACCACAAGCCGGAGATACTGCGTTTACCTATCGTGATTTGTCATAATCTTGTCACACCTTTCAGGGATAATGAGATCAGGATGGAGGTGTTCATCATGCTGGATAAGGACAAGATTATCCATTTTATCAAAAGCTATCTGCCTGATGCCGAGCCTGAGACGCTTAACAAGCTGGCGGAAGAGCTTGACGAGGATATAACTCCGTACGTTTGCACCTTTATCCGTAAAATAATCGAATTCGATCTGACAACTGGCCTAAGGAGATGATCAGCATGACCCGGGTGACCGCGGAAGAGGAAAAGAAATTCAGACATCTGATGCGGGTGTTGTTATGGGCAAAAAAAACCACCGGGAAATCCTCCGGACAAATCGTCAGCGCAATACTGAGCAACGTCAACAGCGACCTGTTATCATGTATCAGATCGTAACAACCTCGCCGGAATCGACCCTGACTTCGGGCAGCTTTGATCCAAAACAAAGACCTGCAAATCCCATCATCAAGGATTTGCAGGTCACGGAACATTAGTCGATTATCCAAGGGTAAACTGGACATTGACCTTAAATTTTTTTATCGCCGGCAAGTTCAAGAGCCGCTCCACTCCAGGCAGCTTGGCGACCTGAGCCAGAATCTGCTCCTGGACCTGGCGGTCGGGCGACAGCAGGGCAAACCACAGGTTGTACTTGCCTTCGCGTTCATAATTATGGGTGACCCCAGGGTAGACGTTGACTGCTTCAGCTACATCCTTCATCAAGCCAGGGTTCACCCGAAGCGCCACCAGTGTACTGACATATCCCAGCCGCGCCGAGTCAAAGAACGGACCAATCCTCCGGATGTACCCCTGGTCCTTTAAATAGCCTAATCGCTTGATAACGGTATCTTCGTCACTGTCCAGGCGCTCGGCTATCACCGCGAACGGCCGCTTGGCAAACGGAATGTTTCCCTGTATTAAATTCAGCAATTGTTTATCAAAGTCACTAAGCATATTACCCCCTGATGGACTAAAGAAAGGGCAGACATATCGCGACTGCCCCATACTCTTCTTATTTTAGCAAAACCTGGCGAATGACGTCAAGAAGCGGGGCTCGGCCCACGCCCTTTGGCGCCGAATATGCCAGCACCGTTTGGCCTGGGGGAACCCCCAGGCCTGTTTTAATTACCCCAAGCTGCTTAATGACAGCTCCGCGGGACAGCTTGTCCGTTTTCGTCGCCACCACCTGGATCGGCTGCCCCAGTTCAGCAAGACGGCGATAGGCCTGTTTGTCGCTGTCCATCGGCGAATGCCGGCTGTCGATGAGCTGGCAGACCAGCTTAAGGCGGGGGGATTCGGCCAGGTATTCGTCAATAAATCTGGACCATTGCTGGCGAGCCT
>Ga0316231_1003211_pt1 | contig 14636 bp, 12 predicted proteins | sample TBH18027metaG_FD_206002 | JGI IMG/M metagenome (GOLD analysis project Ga0316231, IMG submission 206002) | Freshwater microbial communities from Trout Bog Lake, Wisconsin, USA - TBH18027 | ecosystem: Environmental > Aquatic > Freshwater > Lake > Hypolimnion/Profundal zone | place: USA: Wisconsin...
ACTATTTGGAGTTTGTTGGGTCTTTTGGTTAGTTCAATTCAGCAGTCAACCATATTCAACTTTTTAGGTTGCGATTTTATGAAATGCAAACTTCTGAAATATAAATTAGTTATAATTATTTTGTCGGGGTAGCCGGATTTGATTCGTGAAAAGTTAAATATCTGAATATCAACTATATAAATGCATACCATAAATAATATCCCCATATATCTTAATTAATAATGTTTAAGCATTGATATCTAGGTTGTTATATCTTCCTTTGCAGGCATAAAACTTTACATAAATTTGTATACAGCAAATAAATGGTATAAAATTTCATTGCATTTGTATTTTAGTTATTCAAAGTCAACTGTAATAAGAAATACCCTTTGCAAATTTAAAATTAATCAGAATTAAAAGTATTCAAAAATATGGGATTTAGCTTTAAAACTGTAAAAAACTAAAAAAGGAAGATGTTTGAAATCAAACAAAAATACAGTAGATAATTATTTGGAAGTAGTTTGATCACTTTGGAGTTTATAAATTGTAATCTGAACTGTAAAGTCAGACCTCTATGTGAAAGGTTTATTTTTGCAGATTTATATTGGAGGGAATATAATCCTTGTAACTATTAATTAATACCCTAAGATCCTCCTGGGCTCTTTCGGAAGTATATCCGTATTTATCACCGTATCCCACTTTCCTCCCGTTAGCAATACTTTTCCAACTTCCCTGAGGTTCTATGACTATTTGAGCAGTATTATCTTTTACTATAATAGTAATCAAGGCAAATGCATCGGGAGACTGCTGTATGAATCCATACTGACTTTGAATCCCAAACTCTCCATGTAATAAATATTTGCCTATAATTTTCCCGGTCTGTTTGTCTTGTGATTGGATCACACTTTTCCCACTGGTAAAAGTTTTGGCAATCCATTGAGAGGATTTAATGAATAGCTCATCCTTTGTCCCGGTTACCTCAATGATTTCTCCTGATTTGAGGGCGGTTGTTTCAATCATTGTGAAACAGGAGGTTAACAAAAATATTAATAAAATAAAAATTCCAGTTTTCATCTTTGGATAAATTGATTTTAAATTACCTAGGATCAGCTTTTAAGCTCTTTTATATTTCTCATTTCTGTTTGTAATTATTCAGAAATGACTATTTACGGGCTCCTCTACTCTGAATTTTGATGGTCTTTGACCTTTCCTAAAAGACAGAAATTTATTGGGTCCAAACGGTGAACCCAATAAATCTTTCACACGTATAAATTTTAATTAACTTACTAATATTTAGATTATTGATCCGTGTGGAACCCTCATTGATTTATACCTTGCCTTTTGTGTTTGTAAGTTCATGAGGGTTTCATATGAATTTAATGGAAAGCAAGTCCAATTGTTGAAACACCAGTTGAAAAGTCAAGGAATAAACCAAGTTTATGATTTAAGTGGTATTCTGCCCCGGCATGAAAATCAAGAAATAGCGGGTTGATTGAATGATAGTTATCATTCTGAGAATTACCATTATCCCATGTGGTATTGACGACTGTGAACCCAAGTGAGCCTGCCAGATAAAAATCCCAGTCTTTGGTGGCTCCCAGAATCTGATCAAAATAGTAAGTCCCTTTCCCACCTATTGGAATGGCTGTTTCCCTGTAATAATTCTGATGATAAGTTATAAATGAAGCAAAAGGCGCTAAGGTGAAATTCTTAGCCACATCAAATTCATAGTTAATACTAAAAACTGGCAGTGTGCTAACTGTATTTCCGTAATATCCTGAATATCCTCCAGCGCCAAAACCTAAGTTCAGGGTATTTCCATGTTTTTCAGAATAATTGGAATCCTGTGCTGACAAATTAGTTGCCATCAGTCCCAAAAATAAAAGCAAAATAAAAATTGGTGTTTTCATAATATTGATTTGTAATTAATTGGTGAATTGCACTTTAAATCTTCATTATTTCTCAATTTCTATGGTTGCTTTCGTGGTTATTTTTATTTCCATGATTTCCTTTTCCCGGTCTCTCACCTATCGTTCGTTGTGCTTCGCCCCGGTAACCTTTCCTATACTTATTTTTATGTTCTGCAAATTGGGCGTATGGAGAATTCCCATGATAATCCTTCATAACCACTTTATATCCTCCATACAAATCATAATTTTTATAACGACCAGGTAAATTCGACCTGTGAACCCATGTTTTTCCGTTGGAATAAATAAACATCGAATTTTGAATATCATAATAGGCTTCCACATCGGGCAGATAATAATAACGGGCATCGGAATAGCCGGAAGGACCCCATGAAGGTGGTGAACCCAAGTTTAAGCGTACAGAAACTTGTGCATTCACTGCACCGGCAAAGAATACCACGATTCCTAATGCTAATAATTTTAAAGTTTTCATTTTACTAAAATTTGGTTTTATATGAATTAAAGAAATTTCTAATTTTTATTGTTCCAATAGCTTATACAGCTCTTTTAAATCCGGAGAAAGTATGACTTCAGTCCTGCGGTTCCCTGCGCGTCCTTCAACGGTTTCATTCTCCTTAACTGGATGAAACTCACTTCTTCCTGATGCGGTTATACGACTCGGATCAAAACCATTGTCTTTTGTCAGAATGCGTACAATTGAATTTGCTCTTGAAGTACTGAGATCCCAGTTATCTTTAAAAATATTTGTTTTGATAGGAACATTATCGGTATGGCCCTCAATCATTACAGTGATCTCTTTAGTGCCGTTAAGTACCTGTGCGAGAGATTTCAGTGCTTCCTTACCCTTCGGATCCACAACATCGCTACCCGATTTGAAAAGCAACTTTTCGGCAAGTGAAACATATACGTTCCCGTCTTTGGTATATACAGATAATTCATCGGTTTTATAATTCATCAAAGCTGCGGCTATTGAATTTTTAAGTTTGCTCATCACATTCTTTTGTGCCTGAATCATATCCTGAAGGCTTTTCAAACGTCTTGCCTGGTCTGCTATCGTCATTTTTGATTCGGTAGTAAGTGACTTTAGATCATTTTGAACCAGTGAATTCTCATTGAGCAGGGAGGTCTTCTGATCATTCAGATCTTTTACATTCTTATCGCATTCATTAAGTTTATGCTGAACATTGGCATTGTCAGTTTGTAGCTGCCCAACCCTGGCTTCTGAAGCCTTAAATTTTTTAATCGAAACGCATGATGAAAATGAAACGCTGATAAACAGCGATACGACTGTGAGGTAATAAAATGTTTTTTTCATTTTTGTTTTTATGAGTGAATAATAGGGCAAAGTTGGGCCTTAGAGAAGGGAAAAATGTTACACAACTTTTAATTTAAATTGTATGATTCACACATTTTAAGCAATTAGGATACAGCCGGACTATTTTATTTATCGATTTGAATAGAGTATGCATTGGGAATTATTTTCTGTCCGTGGTTGAAAGCATATGCTTTTGTAAATTCCGCACCAAAATAGAGAATGATTGCTGAATAATAGACCCAAACCAGAATTAAAATAACCGAACCGGCTGTGCCATAGACAGAAGCAATATTATACTTCCTAAGGTAAAATCCAATTAGAAATTTACCGATCATAAAAAGAAGGGCAGTGAAAGATGCTCCGACCAGGCAATCGGTGAGGGCTATCTTCCCGTCTGGCAGAGTTTTGAAGATGATGCTGAATAAAAGAGTTATAATGACAAATATCACCAATACGTTAACCACATAAAACAAATAAATGGAATCCTGAGGAAAGATTATTACCAACCTTTGGCTTAGAACATCAATTAAAGCATTGATGATTAAACTGACCAATAATAAGAATCCGACTGAACCAATCATTGAGAATGACATAAGCCGGTTATATAAATATTTTATTAAACTCCGGTTTGGTTTTGCCTTTATCCCCCAGATGAAATTAATCGAATCCTGAATTTCAGCAAATACACTGGAGGCCCCTATGAATAAAATAATGATACCAACCGTTGCTGCAAAGGTATTTCCGGAAGAAAGTTCAACATTCTTAATGGTCTCCTGGATTTGGAGCGCCGCATCGCCACCGACAAGTAACTGAATCTGTACAAAAATTTTAGTGCGTACCACATCTGCTTTGAAAAACAGTGCACTCAAGGAAATGATGAAGATTAAGAGTGGGGGCAAAGAGAAGATTGTATAGTAAGATAAGGCAGCACTTAATTTCATCCCATTATCTTCAATAAATCCGTTGAATGACTGCTTAAGTAAATTACCAGTATTATTTACAATTTTTATGAGATGCATGGTTAATGGTATCTATTGTTTTATCCTATTGAAATGCGACTATTCCGGGTTTGCCAATTACAAAATCCCGAAAACCAAAATCAGTGGTTTTAAAAACATCAGGTTTAAGAACATTTTGTCCCTTGCCAGGTATTGAAGGATAAAAGGCAATGGATATTTGAAAGGTATTCAGAATTAAACTTTCATTTTTTATTAAGACTCCAAATCCAATTTGCGGATACAATTTGCTGTCTTTAAATCCTGTTGAAGCATTACCCAGCATACCGGCAGTACAGGTCAGGAAGGGGCCGAAACGGAATCCAATAAAATTCCATGGGGTGTATGCCTGTGTTTGTAAGGTAAACAGGATTCGTCTGGTGCCCGATAATCCTAAACTGTTAAATCCATTGAGACCATACCCGTCATTTATCGTTAACGTATCGTAGGAAGGCCGGTTTAAACCAAGAGTAATCTGAGGTTTTACAAATTGTCTGAATTTCCACTTTCCAATTTCAAATAGTCCGGAAAAATAATTTACTCCTGCGGTAATAACACCTTGCTCTGCCTTAGAAACCCGAAAGAATGTTCCGTATTCAAAGTCAGAACTCAGGTATCCCCACGAGTAATAATTGCCGAAAGAGATTCGCCCGCCCAAATATAATCTGCTGACATTACTTCTTTCCTGATAGCCGCCAGTTAGGCTGAAAACTTTTCCAATCGGGACATCTTCAGTAATTCCAAATTTAAAGATGTATTTATCCTGTACATATTTTCGGGTTGAGACTCCAATGCCTGCGATGTAAAAATTTTCATTGGAATAATTATGTTGAATGTCGATTGAATCGGGAGGTTTTTCAAGGTATCGTATGCGCAGGAAACGGATGGTAGAAATAAAATTAGTAGTACGTTTGTCTTCTGTATTTCCCCTGAAAATCTGAAAGGCATTACCAGCCCAATAATCCTGAGTATTATATTTAAACCGCTGTGGGATATATACCATATTACTCATTCTAAATGAGTCCAACCGGAATTGCTGCGAAAAAGATACACCTGCTGCCCATTTCGCAAATGGGGAGAAAAAAGGACGATCAAAAGTCACACTTTTGTTTGAATTTTTACTTCCCAACATGTCGTCATAATGCAAAAATGTTGCTATATAGGTGTTTTTGATGTTTGGGATCGTATAGTTTGCCAGAAAGGAATTATTCCGCTGGGTATAATCCCTGGCATAAACATCCTGGAAAGTATGTCCCAATCCCATGAAATTATTATCCGTTAAACCGATATTGATGCCTGAAGTGGAAACCGAACCACTGGGAATAATGCTCCAGTAATCCAGCACCCGTATGAAAATATCTACTGAGTCAGATTTTATTGACGAGTTTTTTACGTAAAAAGAAACATCTGTAATGTAATTCCTGGTGCGGACCAATCGTTCAGATTCTTTCACCAGCAGTGAATCGAAAGGTTGATTTTGTCTGATTAATAGTAAATTCCGAATGGTAATTGGCTGAGATTTGATATGCAGTCTGTTTCCTGTTTTCGAAATAAAATTCGGGGCTGCAACAATAGAATCCCCAATTGAATAACCAAACGGGTCTAACGTTTCAATATTAATGTGACGGATAATTTTCCCCTCAAATGAACTTAGCGGTTTATTTATCAGTTTCTTATATTTTCTTTTTTTTGTGCCACGTGCAACAGGTCTGAAAACGAGAGAGTACGCAAACCTGGTGAACTTACCCTTCTTCGAATAGGTCTCAATACTTCTATAAAGATGAGTTGAATCTTTTTTGGCAGGAATTTGTTGGGCAACTGCAAAATCACTGATTATAACTGAAGTAAGTAAAAAGAAGAAAATTCTTTTTAGCCACATTTGCTTGCGTCATTTTTAAAATCACTACTTCTTTTCATTAGAAGTTTTTTTCTCTTCAGCCTTCTGTTCTTCTACTTTTTCCTTCTTTTTAAAATATCCTCTAAAAAGGAAGTTGTGCTTGGCTGCTTCCATATTTTCTCCTAATCCCTTGGAACTTTTTTTCAGATTTACAATGGTCTGATTTAGGTTTTCTGCAATCGCAGTGTCCTGGATCAACCGGCCCAGGGTTCCGTTTCCTCCGTTTATTTTCGTCATAATCTCAGCGAGCTGAAGCGATATAATTTCGGCATTACCCGCAGTTACCTTTAAACTTGCCATAATAGCATCAGTTTCAACCGGCTCTTTTGATGCCAGTTGCTGACCTTCCATGGCTAAAGGGGCATTTGTGCTTCCCTGCGTGATGATGAGAAGGCGGTCGCCAATAAGTCCTTCTGAACCGATGGCTACTTCGCTATCCTTCTTAATAAACTTCTTAACCTCTCTCTTAATCGACATATCTACTTTCACCGTCGAATCGTTAATGATCGTTATGTTGTCAACAGTACCTATATTAATTCCGGAAAAACGGATGTTATTTCCAACCTGCAACCCACTCACATTGTAAAAAGTTGCATTGAGTGAATACACTGGGTTAAATAAATTCTTTTGTTTGCCGATAATAAATATGGCAAGTATAAACAGAGCCAATCCCCCTGCCACAAAAAGCCCTAACCGTACTTTAAACTGATCTGTATGCATTTCCATGTCTTTATGGTATTAATTTAAACCTTGTGAAAGAATTATTTAAAGAATGATCTGATATCCGGGTCATCTGACTTTTCAAATTTCGTCAAATTTCCTTCCATATAAACTTCGCCATCCTTTAACATGATTACCCGGTTGGCTGTTTCTCTGGCGCATTCAATATCATGGGTAATGATGATAGATGAAGTTTTATATTTTTTTTGAATGGCATTAATAAGCAAACTTATTTCATCAGAAGTTACGGGATCCAGTCCTGTGGTAGGTTCGTCATAAAGCATAATTGACGGGTCAACCACAATGGTTCGGGCCAGACTAATCCGTTTCCTCATTCCTCCTGAAAGCTGGGATGGCATTTTATTGATGGCATCTGATAATCCAACATTCTCAAGAGCTTCCTTTACTTTTTCTTCAATATCTTTTTGAGTAAGCTCTTTTCTCACCCGGTATAATGGAAATTCGAGATTTTGTCTTACGGTCATCGAATCATAAAGTGCACCACTTTGGAATAGAAATCCAACTTTCTTTCTCAATTCTCCTAAATCCTGACTGTTTAATTCATTCACATTTTCTCCAAGCACGTTAATTGATCCGCTATCCGCATTTAGTAACCCAACAATGCATTTGATCAGCACAGATTTGCCAGAGCCGGATTTCCCGAGGACTACCAAATTCTCGCCATTGAATAGTTTTATTGACACATTTTTCAATACTTCCTGATTACCAAAACTTTTCCTAAGGTTCTTTATGTCAATAACCTGTTTTAGATTAACTGATTTTGGCTGAGAGATCGCTTCTGTTCTGACATCATTCATTATGAAAATATTTGAAGATTAATAAATTATCAGATCATAAAAGATCAGTGAGCTGAACGGCAACTACATCCACTACCAGGACCAGAAGTGATCCTAAAACCACCGCAGAAGTCGCAGCAATACCTACACTTTCAGTACCACGTCCGGCATTGTACCCTTTATAACACCCGACCATTCCTATTACGGCTCCAAAAAAAACTGATTTCACAAATGCCGGTAGGAAATCGATAAAATCGATGTGGCGAAATGCCTGGGAAAAGAACAGTACAAATGTGACATCCCCTTTAATATTTGCACCGACCCAGCTTCCAAGTATCCCTAAGGCATCGGCATACATTATGAGTAATGGGACCATGAGTGTAGCGGCCAACACGCGAGTAACCACTAAAAATCTCATCGGATTAGTAGAGGATACCTCCATCGCCTCAATTTGTTCGGAGACTTTCATGGAGCCCAATTCTGCCCCCATACCCGATCCAATCTTCCCTGCACAAATCAGAGCGGTAATCACAGGTCCCATTTCACGGATAAGTGACACTGCCACCATGCCGGGAAGCATTGCATCTGCTCCGAATTTTGCAAGTGAGGGACGAGACTGGATCGTGAGCACCAAGCCCATAATGATGCCGGTTACTGAGATCAAAGGCAGCGTTTTATACCCAATCTGATAGCATTGACGCAAAAATTCCCTGAATTCAAAATCAAAGGAAAATGCCTCTTTAGCTGTCCTGGTTATAAACAATATAACATCAGCAAAATCCGTTAAAAAATTGCTTGCCTCTTCAGTAGTTGCAATTGTTTTTTCACTGATTTTTATAGTGATTTTCTTTGCCTTATGCAGACTTGGGGCAAGTTTTATAACTGGAATAAGTTTTTTCATGATAAAAACACTTGGTTAATTGCAAAGTGGTTTAAAATCAAAAAGGCACCGTTCTGGATGATGGCCCGTGAACGATGACTTTTTAAAGAAAATAGTGGATTAAAGTGCTCCAATAATCTTATATAATTCTTCTTTTGTTTTGCCGAGGGTGATTTGAAGCTTTCCCAGCATCTCCTCTTTCTTTCCTTCTTCAAACATAAGGTCATTGTCCGTTAGGACTGCAAATTTCTGTTTGAGTAACCCTTTCTGCTCATTCCAGTTTCCTTTTACTTCTGTTGTGTTCATGGTACTTATTTCTAATTGTTATAAAATTTCTTTATACAAAGATGCGTCTGTTAGAGAGGTGATCCGTTACACAATTCCCGATAAGAGTTACATCATTCACACATACAAAAAGGCTGTCTTGTTTGATCCGGACAGCCCATTTTTGTAATAAGCAACTAACTTTTAAACTTATTTTGCAGGGACAATATCAATAATAACTGTCCGGTTATAAAAGCGTTCTTCCGGATATTTATTTTCAAACGGTGCCAGGGTTTGATCCGCACCAAATCCATGTACTTCAAATTTAACATCACTTCTGCCAGCCTTGGCAAGGCCACTTTCGAGGATGGTCCTGACATCTTCAGCCCTGGCTATCGACAGCTTCAAATTATAATCTTCACCGCCAATGATATCGGTATGACCATGGATGATCACAGTTCCACCTGTTGGGATTTTTGGAATTACAATTTCAGTAAGGTATTTCTCGTACATAGTGATAGCAGTGGATTTGTTAAATTCATAAAGAATACTGAATCTCATCATTTCTTCTGTTGTCGCGGGAGTCCACAGTACCATGTGGGTAGAAGTTTCCTTCCTGATTACTTTATCGCTTTTGGTCTGACCAACCATGGTCAATTTATAATCTCCCGAAGGACGATCACCCAAAATGGATTTTCCTGGAATGCTTACCATTTCCTGTGAATAGGGTCCGAAGTTTTGTACTTTTCCTGATTCATCGGCAATTTCCAGTGACCACGAAGTGAATGCCTCTTTTGCTCCCTCAACCTTTACTGAAACATAGCTGTCAACTGGGGCTTCCTGAACCGAAACGATTTCAATAGGTTTTAAAGGGGCATCAGGGCCGCTCTGGAATTCCATCAGCAGGGCAGGGGAATTGCTCTCAATAGATACCCTGCGGTCACCTTCACGAAGAAGGACGAGCTCGAGTTTTCCACCAGGTTGCTCCGATGGTATTTTGGGTTTTACACCACCTTCAATACCAATCCTTGAAGGATCAATCTGAAACACATCAACCAGGTATTTTTTGACTGACTCTGCCATTTCCCTGCCATCTTTTGAACCTTGTCTTGAAGATCCGAACAGGGTAATTGTAGTTGAAGGATTTTTATTCAAACGGTCGCCAAGAATATTTATAACATTATAATAGACAATCATCTGACGTTTTGAACGACCCGACAATTCTTTAGGCGCTATAACTTCCAATTGGCTCTCCTTGAAATCTTTAACCTGATCTTTGGTCAGCAGTACGTAGCGATTTGGTACTTCTGTTGATCCCAGATCAAAGAACACATAATTGCGAAGTGGGAACATTTCCCTTACACGACGCTCGATCGGAATATTCACGGGAGCATTTACGGTAAACTGAACTATAGGTTCTGGAATTGCTATTGGTAAAACCGCTTCAACAGGCACGGCAATTCTTCGGCCACTTCCGATCTTAAGTGCAATACCTGCTCTGACAGTAGTTATGTTCCACGATTCAATTGACCGTGGATCTTGTCCAAAATAGGGCTGAAAAGAGACAAAGGGAGATAGTACAACTTGTGTTCTCTTTTTCTGTTTCGAGAGCTGGATATCGTATCCTGCACCGATTTGCATGGAGATCAGACTATTGTTAGTATTGCTAAAATTACCTTTTACGTCCGGACTGGCTACCTGTGTGGGGTAGGCAGGATTGATCCCCTGCCGGTAAGTAAATGAATTTGCTATGTCGAAGGCGAAACGCGGACCACCATACAAATAGAAATTCGATTTGAAGGGAGCAAACCGAAGACTCGGTTCTATCGTAAAATAACTAAGGTCAGTTTTCAGGTCTTCAGGACAATTACATGGCGATTTAACCTGTTTAAAAGCCCCCTTACGGCTATCGTACCCAGCCTGGAAAATAAAGCCTAAGCGTGTATCAGGACGATGAAATTCAATCAAGGGTGCCACAAAAAGTCCAACGCCATTGCCATCATAAAAGGCTGATGGAACTGTAAAACCTGTTGTTAATTGCTGTGTAGTACCGCGATAGAAATTAAAATTTGCACCACCGGCCACACCAAAATACCATGAAGGTTTTGTGTACTGAACCTCCTGTGCATGAAGTGAAGACTGAATTCCGGTCAAAAGCAGGACACTTCCGATAAGTCCTTTGATGGCCAGTCTACAAGGTGACCACGCCAGGCGTAATCCTTTTTTATAATTTGTCAAAGATTTCATAGTTGTAATATTTTTATACTATTGATTATATTTAGAATTTAGAAGCCCCCCAGGTAAGGGGGCTTCCTGATTTTATTAAGGCATAATAACTGTTGCAGTATTCAATGTAACAGCTGTCTGGGCCAATAATCTGCCGGTAACAATAGCACCGGTGTTCAGGGAAATCAAGGTTTTACTCAGGATATTCCCGCTGAAATTAACGTTCGTACCAAGTAACGCCTGACCTGAAACAACCCAAAAGATGTTTTTGGCTTGTGCTCCACCCAATAGTGTAATAATTGCACTGCTATTTACGGTAAGATCCTGGGCAATCTGGAAGACCCATGTGTCATTAGGTCCACCGGTAAGTGTTACACCTGCATTGGTTATCAGAACACCAGTACTCCATTTATACAATCCAGCCGGTAAAGTCCGTCCGCTGATATCGCCTGCATACAGGTCAACAATTGGGGCCGGAGTTACTAAATTGTTTGCGGTTGTGAATGCAGTCAGCATATCGGCCACAGCAACGGTCAGATTGGCCGGAGTGGGTGGTGCATAATCAGACGCATAAACACTTCCTGTTACTATTGGGGTATGTGACGACTGTCCGTTGGTATCCATGATCAATCCGAAACCGGTTATTCCGGTTGCAGCCATCGGGCTCACTCCGATATCACCTGTAATTGAAGTAACACCAGTGGTTGAGATTCCCGCCATCGTCAATATTTCAAAATTACCTGCACCTCCAAGAACGATATCTCCAGGTCCAACCGGGCCGTTTAGGGTAAAGTTTGCCGTGATATTCTTATTCGAATTCATAACCACGGTCAGAGGATTGACAGATCCGGTGGCATCTCCGCTCCACGATGTGAAGGTATAACCTGAATTAGCCGTTGCTGTCAACTGGACACTAAGGCCACTGTTGTAAGTTGGCTGATCCGGATTCTTTACAACTGTTCCGTTAACTGCCGTTACATTTAAGGTGTAAGCATTAACGACTGCTGCAAAGTTCGCTGTGATATTCTTATTTGAATTCATCGTAACGGTTAACGGATTTGTCGAACCTGTAGCATCGCCGCTCCAGGAGGTGAATACATAACCCGTGGCAGGTGTTGCCGTAAGAACTACATTGACTCCACTGTTATATGTCGCCTGATTCGGATTTTTAACAACTGTTCCACTGACTGCAGTTACATTTAAGGTATAGGTACTAACTATTGCAGTAAAGTTTGCAACCAGTGTCCTGTTACCACTTATCGTAAAGGTGTAATTTGAACCTGATGATACTACAATTAACCCTTCTGTCCAGTTACTAAAGGTATATCCAACATTTGGAGTCGCTGTTACAGATACTGAAGCACCCGAATTAAACGAACCTCCGCCAGTTGTAGTCCCCCCTGTTGGTGGATTTGAGGATAAGTTTACTGCAAACTGTGAGGCTGGTATGATTGTAAAGTTTGCAACCAGTGTCCTGTTAGCGCTTATGGTAAATGTGTAATTCGAACTTGAGGATACAATATTTGCCCCTTCTGTCCAGTTTGTGAAGGTATATCCTACACCTGGAGTCGCAGTTACGGATACTGAAGTGCCCGAATTAAACGAACCTGCTCCGGTTGTGGTTCCTCCTAGCAGCGGATTCGAAGACAAGACTACGGTAAGCTGTGAAGGTGGTATTACCGTAAAGTTTGCAACCAAAGTCCTGTTACCGATTATCGTAAAAATGTAATTTGAATTTGTTGATACAATGGTTGACCCTTCTGTCCAGTTTGTGAAGGTATATCCGGCATTTGCCAATGCGGTTACTGTCACTGAGGAACCAGAATTAAATACGCCTCCCCCGGTAGTAGTTCCACCTGTTAAAGGATTGGATGATAATGCAACGGTATAGGGTATAGCTGTATAGTTTGCTACCAATATCCTGTTTTTAGCAATAATAAAGGTATAGGTAGCAGTAGTAGATACCGAAATACCTCCTTCTGTCCAGTTGGCAAACGAATATCCGGCATTTGCTACTGCAGTTACTGCAACGGTGGCACCTGAATTAAATGTACCGCTTCCGCTTGTCGTTCCACCTAATACCGGATTTGACGAAACAGCTACGGTAAAGGGAGTAATGGTAAAGTTGGCAACCAATGTTTTGTTACCGGCCATATTAAACTGATAACTTGCACTTGTTGATACTATAGTCACACTATCTGTCCAGTTAGCAAAAGTATAACCTGCATTCGGAATCGCTGTTACGGTAACTGCTGAGCCTTGGGCAAATGTACCTCCTCCGGTCGTCGTTCCACCTATTAAAGGATTTGAATATACGATTAACTGAGGAATAGTTTTGAAGGTCCATACATAATCTGCTGCCAGAGGGGTGCCTAATAAATTTTTAGCACCTGTTGTAATCGTTCCGGTGTAGGTAGTGAAGGGTGAAAGGGGACTGGTTGGTATGAAGATTGCTGTATTGTTGGTATACGAGAATCTTCCCGGAACCAATGAACTCCCTTGCTTGATGGTAAAAGTAGAAGCCGGAGTTTTAAGCGTCAGCGAATCGATTGGAACACTGAAGGTTGCAATTATGATTTTATTCAGCAATACATCTACGGCATTGTTCGCCGGGTCAGTCGTCACTGTCGGTGGGGCATCCGTGCTGAAAGTCCACACATAATTGGTGTTTAAGGCATTACCCACTAAATCACGACATCCTGTTGTCACCGTCCCCGTGTAGGTTGTGTTGGGCGTTAAAGGACTGGATGGTGTAAAAAATGCTGTCATTCCGCTGTAAGCAATAGTTCCATCTACAACAGTGGTTGCTTTTACACCTGATTTTGTTGTTCCGGCCACCAGAATAAATGTTGAAGTAGTGATCGTTGCCGGATTCATTTTTTCGTTGAAGGTCGCCGAAACGACCTGGTTAAGGGGAACATCAACAGCCCCGTTGACCGGAATTGTCGACACCACAAGCGGGCATACGCCCACTGTTGCCTGGTACTCATTCTTTTTGCACCCGCTCATTAAAGCAACCGATACTATAATAAGGGTCGCCAATAGGTTTCTGATTTTCATTTTTTTAATTTAAATTGTAGAAATTTATCGATGTAAAAGTAGATTCTGCTTTTCGGGAAGTGTTGCACAATTAAATATTAGACTTACATAATTCACACGTATTTAGCCATTTAGATTATTTCGATGAAAATTTCAATATAAAAAAGAGCCTTACACTACGTAAGACTCTTTTTTATATTTCACCTTTTAAACAAAAATAATCGGGACTATTTTGCCTGTTCTTTTGCAGGGTTGCCTGGCTGATGGGGAACATTAGGTTGTACCTGCCTTCCAATGTTGCCAGCCGGTGTTGCAGGCCTGGGTTGTACGGATCGTGCCGGGGTCACGCTAGGTGGTCTGATGTTATTAGGTTTCTGCACTCTGCCACTATTATTAGGAGGGGTCGTTGATCGGGATTGTGAAGGCTGAGCTTTACGAACTGCTGGTTGCACAGCTTTCGATGGTTGTACCCGGCTGCTTTTATTGGAAGGAATGACCCTCACTGGCTGCTTAGACTGAACCTTTTTGATTTGTGAGTTTACCGGATTAGGTGATTGTGCTTTGACTTTTTTAATTCCCTGAACAGTATTTTGTGG
>Ga0316231_1003214_pt1 | contig 14629 bp, 13 predicted proteins | sample TBH18027metaG_FD_206002 | JGI IMG/M metagenome (GOLD analysis project Ga0316231, IMG submission 206002) | Freshwater microbial communities from Trout Bog Lake, Wisconsin, USA - TBH18027 | ecosystem: Environmental > Aquatic > Freshwater > Lake > Hypolimnion/Profundal zone | place: USA: Wisconsin...
GGCTTTCATCTGCGACGGGTTTACCGGAGATGGAGGAGGGTCGGGCTTTGACATAAGTGCCATAACCAAGGCGCATTAACTTACCCTCATTTGAGAGCTCTTTCACTACACGGCATACCTGGCGGTAAGTGCCAAATCGATTGAAGTCATCGCGCAAGAAGACCTTGCCCTTGGAATTGCGTAGGCTAGCCAAAATGCGGTCTTTAGTTGTTGCTTTAGCCATTCTGGCCTCCTTTCCTGATTAAGCCCTCATTATATACAAAAATATGTCATTAATGTCCTATTTTTGTATTTAAAAATAATGGAATAAAGACATATAGGATATGAGATTAATCCTATTACAAGGAGAGAAAATACTAATAGCTATGCTTGGTATTTAATCAAAGGGAGGCGGTCTCTGCTTTAGCCTGAGAAGATTGGTTACTTTTGCAGGGCTGAACTACTTGAAAGACCGCTTTTAGCGGCATTCTAGACATTGGGGATAAGTTATTTTGAGGCGCTCGAGAGGCAGAGTCCGGCCATCAAGCGACGGTCATCTAAAACTACATTGGTATTGCTGACTATAGTTCAATTCTGCACGATCAAGTCCAAGAGCCGCCATAAGATAAATTCCCCTTAGGTCTCCGCTTGGAGCCGTCATTAATCCATACCTTGGCATATCCGCCTCTCCTTTCGGCAACATTTGAGAGGCTTTTTCAAAAAGGTCAATATTGAGGTAAGGATCATCGACTGAACTATTAGGTACATAGCGTACTAAAAAATCATATCCGTTAATGCTTACATACTGCGTTATTTCAGGGTTTGTATTTAGCACTAGCAAGGCTTGCTGGTATTCCTGTGTCAAGGTCCCCATGTGGATATGCAACTGATGCTGGCCCCTGATTAGCGCAGATTGGATAATCAGCCCCAAAGTTTCTCTAGGGTAGGGTGGTTGCACAGTAGACTGAGATGCAAGGTAGGCCTCTCGCCAATAATTAATGGTTGATCTTCGATTTTTATCTTCGACACCAATGGCTGGATCAAGTGCCCATAGGATAAATCGACAGCCCTCACCTTTTGCTCTTGGATAGAGGTCTGGATTTTGGTAACGTAAATCATGCTGCAATGCCAATCGATAACCGTTCGAGTTATAAAGGTTAAAAAGACCTTCAGTGTCACCGCAGTTTGTCCCGGCACATATATTGCTCCGAAGAAATAAATCGACACGACAGGATTTATTGTTGATATTTAATGGGTCTAAGCAGCTATTGCATTGATTGATAGCTCGATCATCTATATTGCTTGATGATGGTGAATACCAGTGATTTTGATCAGGATTTAGGCTTTCACTGTTAATGCTTTGACACTGGAATGTTTGGGCTGCTACAGGCTGGTTTTCTCTGCTGGTATTGGTGCTATTCCCGCTTCTGCAGGAAAGCAGAAACGGAATAATTAGTAATAGCGTAACGCTCTTTAAAATTACTTGCATTCTCGCTCTTTACATTTGGCGGCAGTCAATATGGAGAGGTATGTCATTAATTGCTAACCTCAGGCCGACTTAATCAGCAGCATTGTTGCTGCGCTTATTTTCTAGGGTATAGGTAATAAATCATACCCCACATGTAAATAAGTGCGTTTCAGCCAAATCGTACTCTCAGTCCGCACCTTATTTGGTTGCTTAGATACACCTTGATCTTGGTAAGTACTGAAGGGAACTGCTGGTCTCTGCTAGAGGGGGTCACTTGAGTCGATAGTGGCCCAATTGCCGGAATCGGACCAGATGTCTCAAATCGGTCTTGGAGTCATTAGGTTTAAAATCCAGCACTAACTGCACCTTACGGTGATCGTCGCCAATGACCATTTCCCACATTATTGAATATGCGTTTTAATCAACTTGCCGTCGTTTTCATGTGTTTTATCTCGGCAAGCGCTTTATGCTCCGAGGATGAGGCGGTCGCATCTGTTGCCATTACGATGGATGATTCTTTGTCTTTCTCTGGCAAAAGCCCATCTTTGAATTTAGATGGGCTGGGTGTTTGGCACATCACCCCAGTAGCATCGGCTATGGCCTTCTCTCAGACTAATCCTTCAAGTGGTGCGGGTGATGTTTCAAATGCACAGTTATTGATTCAAAAAAGTGAGGGCGACCTTCAATTTTTTATTCAAACTGGCGTATATTCGGTGCCCGTACTGGGTAAGCCTATCGTTCGAACTTTAAGTAATACCGTTGATACTTACGGATATATTCCCATTGCTTCCGTTTCTTATATTCTTAATAAAAACTGGTCTGTTACCGCTGGAAAGTTAGCCTCCATGGGTGGTTATGAATCGACAATGACGTTTCAGAATTTAAATATTCAACGTGGTTTACTTTGGGATCAGACTAGCTCAGTATCTTATGGGACTGTTGTCAATTACGCTAAGGATGATGTATCTCTAGCCGTTACCTGGAATGATGGGTACTATTCAAATAAAATGAACTGGCTTGGTGCCTCGGGTGCTTATCGGCTGAATGATAAAGAGAGTATTGGTTTGAGTTGGGTGGGATCCACTAGCGGCAATTCTCAGAGTAACGCCAATACACCGCTCTTGCAAAACAACTCGCAAATTATGAATGTACTTTATAAGTACAGTGGTGAGCGTTGGTATTTTGCGCCGTATCTGCAATACACGGTAGTCCCTGTAAATGGAGCTATAGGTATTACATCTGAATATCAAACTTATGGGGCTGCGGTCTTAGCAAATTATCGATTTCCCGGAGTAACACTTACAGGCATCGGTCCCGCTAAGATGAGTCTGCCATTCCGCCTAGAGTACATACAGGAAAATGGAGGCGCTGCAAATAACGTAAACTCAATGTTGTACGGCCCCGATAGCTCCGCTATCTCGCTTACCATTACCCCAACAATTCAATTTGATGGTTATTTTGCCCGTGCCGAAGGATCGGTGGTGCGGATTACTAATCCGGAGGCTGGATTGGGTTTTGGGGCGAATGATACAAAGCGCTCTCAATTTCGAATGATGTTAGAAGTTGGTCTATTGTATTAATCAGATTATCTAACGAGGACATTAGATGGGTATGGGATTTTTAGAGAACCTTCCTAATTGGGTTCTATTCATCATTTTTCCGGCTGGGTCATGGCTGGTTTTGGGATTTCTTACGCTCTTATTTAGAGTGCTTGCTAAACCCTTGGGGTTTGAAGATATTGATTTCGATATTTTGGATACTGCGACTCAAAACGTTATGTCAGGCGCTTATGTAGTGCTTGGTTTTGTATTAGTCCTGGTAATGGCTACAGCAAATGATATTGATAGCAATATCTCTAAAGAGGCCAGTCAAATTGAGAGTCTCGATCGACTATTGATTATGGAAGGTTCACCAGCAGCGCAAACAGCACGTCAAACATTGCTAGTCTATACAAAATCGATCGTAAGTGATGAATGGAAAAGGCTGTCCGGCGGCCCCCGAAACCCAAGTACGCGTATTTATGCCGATACATTATTCACAAACCTGAGGGCAATTGAGCCCCTAAGTAATCGTCAGGTGGCGCTCTTTATGGATGTTATTAAAACTGGGGATGACATCGCTCAATATCGAAATTTACGAATGACGAGTTCCCAGAGTCGTCTACCGAGCTTATTTTGGCAGCTGAGTTATCTCACATTGCTGGGCGTTATCATCATCTCCGCACTCAGGCTATTGCGGCCATCGAGCATTCGAATTCTTGCAATAGCTATTCAGCTGGCAATGATCTCATGGCTTTTTGCAACGGTGATGATATTGGATTTACCTTACCTGGGGCAGGTTAAAACCTCGCCAGAAGCCTTTGAAAAAGCAATTCAAATTATGGAGTCGCGCTCATAGAGCGACTCCACTGGCTAAGCCAATTAGATGCCCAATGAAATCAGCTTGGCTTGTGCCTCTCGTTTGACTCCAGCCAGTGCGTTTTTAAGGTTGAAGTAAAAGCGAGAGTTTTTACCGTAGAGATATAAGACAAGAATATTCTCTTCGCAACTTTGAACCTCTTGGAGTATTTCATCGATCTCTTTTTTGCTTGTGGCCTCAACAATCGCTTCATCAAGTATTCGTAAATTAATAAAGGTTTTATTCATCAATCCTTCGGATGGATAAAGTCTAGCCGCTTCAATCAATCGGATGATCGGAAAAATGACAGCAATCAAGGCGAGAATGTATATCCACATGCTGTCAAGAAGACTGGCAACCCAAATAGGCATATAACTAAAAATGGTAGGAATACCATTTTTATAAAAACGTTCAGCTATTGGACTCAATTGAAAGCTGCGATCAATGTCTTTTGGAAAAAAACCTGGTGAAGAGAAAAATACATTTGAATCACGATTATTTTCTTTGGCAGCCAAAAGAAAGGCCCATTGAATTGCGCGATGCATATTCTTTTCAACCAATAAATTGGTTGTAGAGGCCAGTATGGTGATGTCATGGGGCGGCTCTATTTTTTCAATACTCCGAGAGCCTTTTGGGATGGTAAGCTTCTGAAGGAAGGGGAGCTTTTTAATATAAGCATCCGCTAATGGAAAATTCATTACTTTGATATTGGAATCTTTCAATAGACTTTTGACCGTTTCCGATTGAATGCCATCCACAATAAATAGACCCTCTATTTTTCCTTGTTGGAGTGCGTTGGCGCCATCTTTATGGGAGAGTTCTAGGATATCTTTAATAGTCTGCTGCCCGCCAATGAGATTAAGCTTTCGATAAAGAGTATTGGTAACTTCGCCAGGCGATCCAATGGATATTTTTTTATTTGTAAAATACCTGAATGGATCATTGGTTTCTATCTCTGCCCCTTTATAGAAAATCCAAATTGGAGCGAATTGCACGCTACCTAGCGAGACAAGATCTGGATAGTCCTTTTGACTAGCAACACCAACAGTCAAGAAGCTGGCATTGATTTTGGAATCGACGTCATGAAGCCCTTTCAAACCTTCACTAAGACCACTAGTGGAGATCAATTCAAGATTGATATTATTTTTATTAAAATACGTTTTGAAGTTCTTTGAAATCTCTTGGTACGAAGAGCCGCCTTGCCCGATGGCTAGATAGGCGGTGGTAGGGGGTAGTGGATTGATGTAAATGGCTAGCCCAATAATGCAAACAATCCCAAGTGGTATATAGACGTTGTAAAAGCGTAAGATCTTTAGCCAACCCTTTCTCTCTTTGGAAAAGAATAACTTTAAGTATCTTTTTAAATTAGCTATTTGTGTGTGGGCTTGGTAGTTCATAGTCAATGATCAGTCTTTGTCGATTGAGTAAATGAGTGCGGCATGCTTGAGCTTTCCAGAGAAGAGGTAGGGCACCTCATTGTCTGCTTTAGTGTTTGGCTTGGGCATTTCAGATGAACTTAAAACTACTTCATCGCCAAATACGCCATTTAATTTTACCGAGCACCCAGTGTATAGCTCAAGATAGGATGCGCCGTTATCCGTTTCCAAGTCGACCAAATCACGATCAGCCACCTTCGTTTTGCTTACGTCAAGCACAAGGCTTTTGTGAATCTCCACTCTACTGCTACTTAAGTTAATGCCATCTTCGGTGGGTGACTTGACCTCTAAATTCATTAAGCAAACATGGGAGTTATTAAAGTCAATTCCATCGTCCGCTGAATAGTGGCTTTTAATAGACTCAATAGACCATTCTCTTGGCCCCACTCCAATAACGGAGATGGCATCAACATCATCGCCAATATCAACGATGTTTCCAGATTTTGAACTGACGTATTGATCTTTCCGACCTAAATATTTAGCGGTGATTGTTTGTGCTGAAAAGTGGGAGAGGGGATTCTTTCTATTCACTTTGATGCTGATGTCATCTTTATCGGCATCTGCGTAGTTTCCAATAAACCAAAGACCTCCGTTATCGGCAACTTTAACGGGTCTAAATTCATCATTAGCCGCGCTCAACTGGATTTTTTTTGCTAATAGTTGCGAGCCTTGATCAAAAATCAAGGTAGAGCGTTTGATGCAGCTATCTTTAAACACCCCATTGACCAAAAGTATCTTCACACCGTCTTGAATGGTGAGCTTTACATTTTTGAAAACCCGAACCTCACCTTTGATTATGTATATCTTGGAGGCTCTCAGGTTGATATTTTTTTTAATTTTCGCTGGAAGGATTTCAAATTGATTGGTGATATCGTGCTCCAAGGCCGGATTTTAAAGAGTGGGAGGCTCTATATTAGAGGGTGATTGGCTAAGAGTGGAGATATTTGGGTGCATCAGATGGGATATGGGTCACCCTCCTAGTACGGGGTGCGATTCAATAAATCATTGCAAAACATTTTACTGGTCTAATGTCATGGGAAGTATCTTTTTTGGCTTCATTTTTGCTAAAGAGGGACCCCAATTGATGGTAAGTCCCAATGCATCAATGCCCCTACGCTTACTGACCTGAATCGACTATGACCAATTCTTTTACGAAAAAAATTCTTTCTTTACTGTGGGTCTGCTCTTTTCTATCTCTGCTATGTATTGGTCATGTTCTTGCCCAGACTCCAGGCCTCGTCATACAAACCCCCTCTGGATCTTTAAAGGGGTTCTCCAGCGCTGCTGGCGGTGTAAATAACTTCAGGGGGATTGCCTATGCAACAGCGGCACGTTTTGATGTGCCTGTTGCAGCACCCTCATGGAATGGGATAAAGGACGCCACTAAATTTGCAAGTAATTGCCCTCAGGCTGCTCGGTTTAATTTAACCGAGGAAAGCCTGAATGAGGATTGCTTGTACTTAAATGTTTCAGTACCATCAGACTTAAAGCCCAATGAAAAACTTCCGGTGATGGTCTGGATACCCGGGGGAGGTTTCGTTGGGGGTGGCTCAAACCTCTATAAATTAGAGCAGATGGCTCATGACGGGCGGATGGTCATAGTTTCAATCAACTATCGAGTCGGACTGTTTGGTTTTATGCCACATCCTGCAATGGAGGCTGCCTCTAATGGGGATCTGGGTTTAGAGGATCAGCGTGAGGCGCTAAGATGGGTGCAGAAAAATATTGGGGTCTTTGGTGGTGACTCTAAAAATGTAACCGTAGCAGGCGAATCAGCTGGTACTGGCTCGATTTGCCAGCATTTAGCTAGCCCAGAAGTAGTGTCCAGCCTGTTCCAAAAAGCAATTTTAATTAGCGGTGCTTGCTTACAGGAGCTTCCGACGCTGAAGCAGGCCTTGGCCACTCCAATATGGAAATCAGTCGCGCACAACCCTAAAGATCCCAATAGGCGTTTTAGCTGCCCAGTCCCAGGTGATGCAAATTACTCGGATGCAGAATCATTGACCTGCTTAAAAAAGATCCCTGTAGCCCAGTTGCTTGAAGCGCAAACGTATGAAGCGGGCAATAGCATCCTCAGCTTTGTCCCTGTAACGGGAAATAAGACTGTAGCGCGTTCATTTAAAAATGCCGTGGAAACGGGCAATATTGTGAAGGTGCCCTTGGTGATGGGGGGCGCTCAAAATGAATTGCGACTTTATGTTGGATATGATGCCTTGGGTGACAATGCCAACCATACCAAATACCCTGCAAATCTTGAAAATGTAAATCGCTATTACTTACCAGCCTTTTATGGGGCTGATGAAAAGACTAGTCAGAAAATTATTGGTAGATATTTTGGGAGCGCTCAAAACCCTAAAAATTTAAATGGAGCCACCTTGGGTTCCATGCTCTCAGACTTTAATCCCCATGTTGGGATTAATAACTGTTTTTATCTTCGAACTGCCAATGCATTGAACGGTGTGCCTGGAATGCCTCCAATCCATCAATTTGAGTTTGGCGACCCCAATGCGCTGGTGCTCGGCGTCGGAATTGCTAAGGGCAGCAATCCTGGCTTTCCTCTCGGGGCAGTGCACTCATCGATTCTCAATTATTTCTTTCCAAACCTATCCAATACGGCCGCCATTGATGCGCCTAATTTATCTCCGGCCTCACAAAACTTGGGTAAGCAAATGACGGCATATCTGGCAAGTTTTATGCGGGATGGTAACCCCAAGTTAGCCGGTCAACCAATATGGCCACAGTACGACGGTATAAAACACAATCCATCATCCAATAAAGTCATGTTCTTTAGCCCTGGAAATATTCATACATATAGCGCTTATGGCGGTATTCAAGCAGGCTCCAAGATAGGTCATCAATGCGCATTTTGGAACGAGATTTATCCCGAGTGATTTTTAGTATCCATATTTTAATGAATGGACGATAGGTTTAGTTATGAAAATGCGCTCTCTAGCAGCCTTCAGTTTTCTGGGTTTGATGGCTGGTTGCACCACCATCAATTCATCTAGTTTTAGTGACATGTCTTCTGCCTACCGCGAGGTAGTTGAGGGCTATAGCAATGACAATATTCTATTGAATGTCGTGCGCTCATCTAAAAATATGCCACTCAGTTTTCTGGATATCCCATCTGTCATTGGTACCGGCAATGTGCTGGCAAATGCAGGTGTATCTACCACCCAAAGCGTTGGGAGTCCCGTCGCACCACCCGCAGTTACCACTGGCAATATCGGACTTGCAGTTAATAATGGATTTACCTTTACTCAGGCCTCTTTAGACAATGCGCAATTTATGCAATCTTTTCTTAAGGAAATACCACTAAGTGTATTGGGCCTTAGGGGAACTGAGCGGCTTTTACCAAGAGCGGTTTCCTACACTTTATTAATCGAAAGTATTGAGCTACGTAGCAATAATTCAATCGTTCATCGCTTTAATAATGACCCCCTAGACCCTCAGTACAAGGAGTTTCAAAATCTACTCTATTTACTAATAGAGGCTGGTTTAACTGTCGAGAATACACAAGTCAAGACGCCTCTGGGTCCGGCGCTTGATAAGGGCTTGCTAACGAGGTCACTAGATTCCTGGGGCCCCACAACAGTCGATAATTTGGCCAAAGGCCTTATTTCATTTGATAAAATCAATAGCAATGGCAAGGAGGCTTACCAACTGGTTCGAAATGAATCAAGGCCCCGCGTTTGTGTAAATAAATATCGCTCACAGCAATTACTGGGGGATCTGCTAAGCCCAGATTCTTATTGTGTGGACTCCCCAAAGCATAAAAAGACTGATTTAAATTACGCAAAAGTGATTCAATCATTCACCGCGGCATACCCTAAAGCAAGCAATATGGAGTTGGTGATTGGTATTCGTTCGCCAGGAAATGTATTTGATTTCTTAGGGTCTGTGCTTAATGCCCAGTTTACGGGTGATGGTTCAAAAATGGTGATGATTCAGCCATCTAAATCCGTGGTTGATAGTTATAACGAGCGTTATAAACAACCCCAACCGTTCTTCAGGGTTTATCGAGATACGCCGATTTCCCACCCTGTCGCCACTGTCAAATACAAAGGGGTAAGCTACTCCATAGCCGATGACGATGGCTCTTATAGTAAGGAAGTCATGGAATTTATGGCAACCCTTGTGACGATTGCCAAGATTCCTGGTGCAATTCCAGCTTCACCAGCAGTTGTAGTTAGATAATTAATTTAATGCGTTACACAACGAATGAGTTTGAAATCATAAGCCAAATTGCAAGACCAATGGCTGCAAAGAACATGGTGTAGCTGACTAAGGGACCTAGAAAAATAAAATATCTGCTCGGTAGATCGCTTCTGGGCAGGGTTCTTAGGAAGCTCTGGTATTGGAGTGCCGACAAGATGGAGATTAGCGAACCCAGCGCGATGAAAAATATTCCGATAAAAGCCGATAGATGAATACTATTGTCGGGAATATTATTTGCAATCTTTAAGAACTTTATAAATATTCCAAAGCGTTCAATAACAAATCCCAGGGCGATAAAAGAGATTGACGATCTTTGCCAGGCCAGTAGGGTTCTCTCAGCCGCAAAGAAAACCTGCGGGTTATAGGCAGCCTCTATTTGATTTTTTTCCATAATCTATCTTAGCAGTCCAATGGCTCCGGAAAGAATATGCACTCCCAAGGCTATTAAAACAACCGGGAAAATTTTATGACCATATTTTCGGATAGCGCCACCTAATACTTGATTTTTAACGAGAAGATAGCCCATAGCGCACCAAATGCCGGTCATCAAAATAAATGTGAGTAGGTAAGTGGGTATGGAGTGAGTGGAGGTAGCAAAAAGAGGTACATAAACTCCAATGTTATCCCCGCCATTCGCAACGGTAACACTCATCACTGCAATCACTTGAGAGTGAAAACTTTTTTCTATTTTATGTTCTTGCTCTTGAATTTCATGGTCTTCATCATTCTGATCTTGATTGGATTTTCTCCAGAGGTCAGGTAATTTTTGCAAGCCAAGATACAGGGGTGCCAGGCCCAATAAAGCCACCCATTCGGGTGGTATGGTAAGGGCTAACAAAGCTGCAAGCACGCTCACTAAAGACAGAATAGCAATGCCAAGGTATTGGCCCAGAACGATTGATCTGCGTAGTAACTTTGAATCAGCAAAAAAGGCGGCAAGTAGGAAAATGTCATCGATGTTTGTCGATGCAAAAATAATCGTACCAATGCCAAAATCGGATAAAAGGGTGTTTAAGTTCATATTCATAGGATGCAGCCAGTGTAACGACATTACCGATTAGTGTTGGTAAATCACGGCTTTAAAGGATGTGAGTCTTATGATGGAGCTCAGCCTCAAGTCCTTAGGTATCTAACAACAGGTATTAGAACAATCCTTACGGAGATTTGAACCCCCTTGCTTTAGCTATTAGGAGTAGTCGGGTAGCTTAAACGTGATTTAATTAATAAAATCACGACGACAAGTGCACCAATAACAATGGTTAATGCCACTTTAGGGTCATTTTGTGCGGATAGGAGACCAAAACTAAAGGTTCCAAACATAAGACTTGCATTTAATGTTATCGGAATCAGTGGTGATGCCACTTGAATTTCTGGCGCCGATAAGCCGCGGATGATGCCCGCATTATTTGGAGCCGTAAACAAACCTGTGGCTAAGCCCAGTAAGAGTAAGAACACTGCAAAATGCCACACTCCAAATGCACCCATGAGTAGCATATATAGCAAGCATGCAATCAGACTAAGGAGGCTGCCGTACAGCATCAATCGACTGGGTGGGTGGATGTCTGCTTGACGTCCGGCTATTGAGGAAAATAAAACAAAGCCAAGGGGATAGGATAGAAAAATTAAACTACTCATTGGTGGGGAAATGTTGTTCTGGTTCTCTAATAGAAATGGCATTAAAAAGCGGAGTCCACCCATGACCCCTTGAAAGATAAATAGAACCAGAAGACCGGTTACAAAGTTTGGCAATTTCAGAATATCTTTGAGTGTCAGGTGAGTGACATACGTCTGGGTATAAGGTTTATTTGGTGGCAATGAGGCGTGTGCAAATATCGTCAAACCTAGCAGAAATGGGATAGTGCCAAAGAATAGCCAGCGCCATTCTAGCCAGGATGAGATCAACCCTCCGGCGGGTAAGCCCAGAATCATCCCGGCCCCCGCACCTGTAGAGAGCATCCCAAATGCCCACCCCAATCGATTTGCTTTGACCCAGAGTGAAAGTAGGGCATAGCTACTTGCCACAATGGCCCCTATGCCGATACCTTGTGCTATTCGGCAACCGATAAGTATCGATAAATTAGGGGCTATTGCACAGGCCAATGTCGCTATCATTGAAATATAAGTGCCTGTTAAAAAAAGGCGTGGAAAACCAAATCGTTGCCCAAGCCAGCTGGCGCAAATTAGGGCGCTTACAAGCCCGAGAAAAAGGCCGCTGATGACATGGGACACCGCATTGGCTGATGACTGCATCTCACGAGCCATATCCGGCAGGGCAATGACCACCATAAACGATTCAAACTGAAAAAAGAATGCTGCTAATGCAATGCAATAGACCATCCTTTTTTCTGCGAACCCACCCATATTGGTTAAGTTCACAGTAAAAAAAGTATTTCTGATGAGGGGGGCTTTACAACGAGATTCATGTCACTCAGTTGGTAGCAAGAGTCTTGATATAAAACCCAAGAATTATCTACACCATAAGCTGAATTGACCGCGGATGGAGGACCACTCTGTCTTTGAGAAAGGTGCTCCAATAAAACATGGAGCAGAAGCGCCTTATCGCGATCTGTTCCTGAATCTAGCCGCAGGGTTTCATCGGGGAGTGCCACGCGATCACGATCACCAAAAATGGATTCCACATTTTTTATGTTTTGAACCCGTAGCAACGCTGCAGAGGCGTCCACCAATTGTGAGGCAAGTTTGATAGTTAGGGGGTTGCGTCGCGCAGCTTCAAGATAGGGCGTCCGATCCAATACATTCCATGAGCGATATGCGTAGGATACCGATGAAAGCCAAGGTTCATGGAGTTGCCGCACAAGTTGCTCGGCATCCTTTTTAGATTGAATGCTAAGCGTCTTCCGCAGTATGGTGCTGAAGGGGGATTCTGGAGAAGGTTGCTTGGGATAACTTAAGCCTTGCTCTAGCTGCCGTAAACGTGTACCAAAAAAATCATCCATCCGCTCCACATACTGGTCTAGATGGGCAAACTGTATGGAGCACTTTCCTGTGTCGAATTCAAATGCCCCAGCAACGGTGGTTATTTTATTGAAATCGGCAAATAGCGTATCAAAACATGCCTGCACATCCCCCTTAAAATTTTCATCGATCAATAATTTCCATTGGGCTTTAGAGTACAGGTGATTTTTACCGTAAAACCACCATGACTCGTTATTGGGCCCATATCCAAATGCACTGTAATGGGTCGGGCTGGAAAGGATCGCAATACCCGACACATCCTCTGGCTTTAATGCGAGAACCAGGGCGGTGAAAATAGTTGTTTCATCAAGGCATGAAGTTAGCCCGTTGGGGGATCGTGATCCATGGCCGCTAAATTTTCGATGAGCGCGTACGAGGTCGTAATTTTGGTATGTATATGCTGGAAAGCGATCATGGCTAATTTCATCTAATATCAAAGTCGTCAGATCTGATTGCTGCGTGCCCAATCTACTACGATCCTTGAAAGCTTGTTTCATTTTTTCAAGTAGCTGATTTAGCTTGTCCTTCCCCAGTCGATTTCTTTCTAGCTCGATATCCAAATATCCGTAGATTTCAGCTACTTCATTAGGGTGTACATGCTTAAAGCCACGGTCAATCTGCCGCTGTATCTCCCGTATGGCTATTGGAAGACCTTCCTCGCCGGTAGAAGGAAAGGCGGTTAAGGTAAGGGGATTTTTATCAACCCCTGCTGAAGGTAAATATTTTGAGCGAATTTTTTCCGAGAGCGACCAGAGTTCCGGCGATAGCAAATTAGCCAAAAGCAATGGTGCAATCAGATTACTGTCGCACAATATATCGAATATGTTGAGAGAAACAAAGGGGCTGAAATCAATCGTTATGTCTTGCGGCATAGTGGTCATCATAAAGCCATCAATGGTCTGGAGTGTTGCATTATGAAATTCTTTAAACCTTTCTTAGTTTTGCCAGCATCATAAAAATGACTATTTAACCGTCGTCAATGTGTCGGAAACTGTCCAATAGGGTAAGTAGACCCAGATGTCTCAAAGCGGCCAATAAGATACTATTGAAATTTTTACATCAGGTATGGCACTAGTTATATGGTTGCATAGCTAACTAATATATGTTATAGTTAAGCTATGTTTGAACAATGCCTATATTTCAATACCACCTCCCTTGCTCGTAAGTTAGAGCGGGAATGGACGTTGGCATTTAAACCTTTTGGCTTGACTCCGTCCCAAGCATTCATGCTTAGAGTGATTTTGGAAAAGCCGCAGTCCTACCAAAATGCTTTAGCTAAAGAAATGAATATCACCAAGCCCACTGCGTCTAGAGGTTTAGATGGGCTAGAGAAATTGGGGCTAATAGAAAGATTGCCATCATCAGATGATGCTCGTGAGGTGGAGATTCATCCAACTAAGAAAGCTAAAGCACTAAAGGATGGACTCAACGTGGCCAGCGGAGAAGTAACCAAGAAATTTAAGAAATTATTGGGAGTTAATGAGTTTTTAGATGTTGTAGGAAAGTTAAGGGGAATAAGTAAAGTTTTATAGATCCCCTTATTTTTAAATAATATAGTTGTATAGCTAACTAATTAGGAAAATGTTATGCCAATCTTGAATGTCAAAGTCAGCGGTAAAAAGTCAGCAGAAATCACCAAGAAAATTAATGAATTGCTTTTAGACCTCACCCACAGAATCTTGGGTAAGAAGAAGGAAGTTACGGCGATTGCGATTGACTATGTAGACCATGATTCATGGTTTGTTGGCGGCCACTTATTAAGCGAACAAGGTAAAAATAGTTTTTACTTTGATATTAAGGTAACCGATGAGACCAACACCAAGGATGAGAAAGCTCAATACATACAAGAAGCATTTGAAGGCTTTGAGCGCATTCTGGGCAACATACATGAAGAAAGTTATATTTATGTTCAGGATGTAAGAGCGACTTCTTATGGATATGGAGGTAAGACTCAGGAATACAGATACCACGCCTAATCATCAATAAAAAACTTAAGCCACTTTTCGAGGTGGCTTTTTAATGCCCTGAACGGCTGCTATGGGTCGGATTCTGCCCTTTACGCATGATTGGATTTATGGGCTGCTTTTGAGTTAACTCTTGCCATGATCATCAACCAAAAAGTTTTTTCTGTAGTTCCATCGTAGCTACCACTACC
>Ga0316231_1003220_pt1 | contig 14615 bp, 9 predicted proteins | sample TBH18027metaG_FD_206002 | JGI IMG/M metagenome (GOLD analysis project Ga0316231, IMG submission 206002) | Freshwater microbial communities from Trout Bog Lake, Wisconsin, USA - TBH18027 | ecosystem: Environmental > Aquatic > Freshwater > Lake > Hypolimnion/Profundal zone | place: USA: Wisconsin...
CCTTCCTTCTCCAGCGCGTCGTTCAAATGGATTTCCTCGCTCGTCATCGCCTTGGACTTGATGATGCAGCGCGCCTTCTTGTCGCGGAGAATCTGGGCGATGATTTCGCGCGCCTGCGCGCCGTTGCTCGCCCAATGGACTTTCGTGCCGCGCGCTTCGAGCTTGGCGGTCAGCGCGACGAGATGTTCGTCCAAGTGATTGATGGCTTCCCATTTCGTTTCCGCCGCAGCCTGACGCGCAGATTCCCAGCTCTGGAATGCGGCCTTGCGTTTGTCGCGGACGACTTCGTAACTGCGGAGCGCCGTGCGGATGACCGACCGGTGCCGCAGGTCGCGGGTCTTCGCGCTGGCGAGCGATTTGAATTGGGAGACGAAACTCATCGCTGGTTCAGCACTTCGGCAAGGTGGATGGTTTTGAGTGGGCTGCCCTGGCGCGACAGCAATCCCTGGATGTGCATCAGGCAGCTCGAATCGTTCGAGACGATAAAATCCGCGCCGGTCTCGGTCGCCGCGGCGCATTTCACTTCGCCCATCGCGGTGGAGATCATCGGAAATTTGGCGGAGAATGTTCCGCCAAAGCCGCAGCAGGATTCTTCCTTCATCTCGACAAATTCCAGACCGCCGACGTTCCCGAGCAACGCGCGCGGCGCGGTCTTGATGCCGAGTTCGCGCAGGCCGTGGCAGCCGTCATGAAAGGTGACCTTGTGCGGAAACTTCGCGCCGAGGTCGGTCACGCCGAGCTTGCTGACGAGAAAATCGGAAAATTCCCAGGTGCGCGCCGCGACTTGTTTTGCCAATTCGGCGTGCGGCGTGTTTTTGAAAAGTTCGGGATAAAACTTTTTCACCATCGCGCCGCAGGAGCCGGAGCCGATGACGACGGCTTCGGCGTCCTTCAGTTTTTCCAGCACGGGCGCGGCGATGGTGCGCGCCTCGTCCCAGTAGCCGGAGTTGAACGGCGGCTGGCCGCAGCAGGCGATTTCCGGCGGGCAGACGACCGTGTGGCCGAGCCGTTCGAGAATTTCCACCATGCTGATGCCCGCGCGCGGAAACAGCGCGTCAATGAAGCACGGGATAAAGAGTGTGACAGTCATGCGAAAACGATGGGGGCAGTTTCCCCGACAAACCCGCCCGCGCCAACAAATTTCAGGAAGATTTTTCGAGGCTCTTCAGGTCCTCGGCCAGAAACTGCGCCACGTCCTTGAACCGCGCCACGTTTTCCGGGTTCATCGCCATCAGCGTCTCGTGTGCCTCCAGGCTCGTCCGCGCAATCTGCTCGTGCGACGGGTTGATGGATTCCGGCGTGCAGGTTTTTACGTCCGCCGGCAGTTGCATCGACCCGCTGGTCAGCTTGAAGAGATGCACCGCGCCGAGATTTTCCAGCAGCTCGCTGACGCGCGCCGTCGCGTTGTGCAGCTCGATGCCGCGCTCGGCGGGCGCGCCCTTCGGGTTCAGCTTCAGGCCGAAGCCCGCCAGCACGCCGAGAAACGTGCTGTCCATCAGCACGCACTCGCCCAGATCAATGATGAAATGGCCGAAGCCTTTTTGCGCCAGCTCGCTCAACAGCGTCTTGAAATCCGGGCTGGACGCGAAATTTGCGCGCCCGGCGATTTTGATGCAGGCAAAGTTCTTGCCGACCAGCACTGACAAATTGGCAGATGACATTTTTCCTCTTTAAGTTTTTCAGGCGGCGACCGCGCCCGCCGACACAATTTGCACCAGCGCCTGCTGCAACACAAGCGCTTCATCGAGCCCGCTGGACACCAGCCGCTGGTTGCAGCGCAGGAGCACGTCCATCGCGCGGACGAGTTCCGCCGAAGAATATTTTTTGACCTGCGGCAGCGCCTTGAACAGCACATACGGGCTCAAGGCCAGCGGGTTGAATTTCCTTTCCGCGGGCATCTGGTCGGCGGGCACGCGCTCCAGTTGCGACTTGAAATGGTTGTAATCACTCGTGTCCTTCACCCAGCCTTCACGCAGCATTTCCTTGAGCAGCAGCATCGCGCGCACCTTGCCGATGAGTCCATAAAGCAGGCCGATCTCCGATTTGTCCTTGTCGAACTTCGTCTCCCAAAGCTCCTCGTCCAGCCGCTTGAGCAGGCGCGGCAAATCGCGGTCGCCCAACGCGTCGCCCAGCGCAAACGCCTTCGCGGTTTTGTTATGCGCGCAAATCGTCGTCACGTCCGCCAGCTCGATTTTCTTCCGTTCGCCGGTGAAGACGCACAGCTTTTCTATTTCATTTTCCAGTTGCCGCGCGTTAAGCCCGGCGCGGATGACAAGTTCGCCGAGCGCCGCACCGGAAATTTCTTTTTCGCGCTTGCGCACGGCTTCGCGCGCCGCGATTTGCGCACGATCCGCCCAGTCCTTGTCATCCTGCGACCACGAAGTGAAAACTTCCGTCGTGCCAAGCTTGTCGAGCGTCTTGTAAAAAACTTTCCGCTTGTCCACCTTGCCGGCGCTGATGAGCAGCCGCACGTTTTGCCAGGAAAAATTCTTCAGCTCCTCCGCCAGTTCCGCCAGCGTCTCGGTCACGGCGGCGGATGACGCGGTGCGGTCTTCGCCAAGAAAATTGCAGTCGCGCAGCCAGACCACTTTGCCGCCGCCAAAAAAAGGCAGTGTTTGCAAGGCTTCGCGGAGTTTGCCGATGACATTCAGCGCGTCACCGCCGTTGCTGACCGCGGCCTCGATGGTTTCATGATCCATGCCGCCGAGTTCCGCCGACCATTCCTGGAAGATTTGTTTCGCGCGCTGCTTGACGGCGAAATCATCGTCGCCACAGACCAAAAAAAGTGATGGGTTGCGAGTGGTGGGTGATGCGCTGGCCATTTTGGGAACGTGTTTTAACTTGTCACTCGCCACTTGTCACTCATCACTGCTTTCGCCGCCGGACTCGTTCATCTTGTCGAGCACCTCGCTCATGTCCTCGACCTGCGCGAACAGCGGCGCGGAAACGAAGATGGGCTTTTTTTGCGCCGCCGCCAGCGCCAGGCAGTCGCTGGGGCGCGCGTCCAGCTCGACAATTTTGCGGGCGACCTCGTTTTGCTGCTGCAAAATCAGCCGCGCGAAGTAGGTGGAATTTTTCAAGTCGGTGATGACGACGCGTTCCACGGTGATGCCGAAGCCTTGAAAAACGCGGTTGATGAGATCGTGCGTGAGCGGGCGCTCCTTCGGCGTGTCCCGCAAAAACATCCCGATGACCGCGCCCATCTGCGGCTCGACGTTGATGACAAAAACCTTCTCGTCGTTGCCGACGAACAGCGCGCACCCGCTGTTGGCAGGAAGAATTCCGCGAATCTGAACCGGCACGACTTCGTTCTTCATATTGGGAATTTACGTCAGCCGCCGCGAAAAACAAGCCCTGTCCATCGTCACGGATTATAGTTCAGCCACGGGCCAAGCCATTTTTCGGCTGCGGCGACGGTGAAGCTTTTCCGCTTCGCGTAATCTTCAATCTGGTCTTGGCCGAGCTTGCCGACGGCAAAATATTTTGACGCCGGGTGCGCGAAATAAAGCCCGCTCACCGAACTGCCCGGCCACATGGCGAAACTTTCGGTCAGCCTGATGCCGGAGTGCAATTCCACTTGCAGCAGTTCCCAGAGCGCGCCCTTCTCCGTATGGTCAGGGCAGGCGGGATAGCCTGCGGCGGGACGAATGCCACGGTATTCCTCGTTGATGAGCTGCTCGCTCGTCAGCTTTTCATTTCTGCCGTAACCAAGTTCAACCCGGACTTCTTTGTGCAGCCATTCAGCGTAGGCCTCCGCCAAGCGGTCGGCCAACGCCTCGGCCATGATGGCGTTGTAGTCGTCGTGGTCGGCTTTATACTTCTTCACCAATTCGTCGAGACCAAAGCCCGTGCTGACGGCAAACGCGCCGAGGTAGTCAGCCGCGCCTTTCGGAGCGATGAAATCGGCCAGCGACCAGTTCGGCGAACCATCGGTTTTTTCCATTTGCTGGCGCAGCATATGAAAGGTGGTCAAAACCTTGGAACGGGTTTCATCCGTATAAAGCTCCACGCTGTCGCCGACCCGGTTGGCGGGGAAGATCCCATAAACGCCGCGCACTTTGAGCAGCTTCTGGCTGACAATCTCGTCGAGCAGCTTCTGGGCGGCGGCAAAAAGCTTGGTGGCCTCTTCGCCGTATTTTTCATGCTTGAGTATGCTGGGGTAACGGCCACGCAGTTCCCAAGTATGGAAGAATGGCGACCAGTCAATCATGGGGACGAGCAACTCCAAGGCGGGTTCAGAACTGGCGACACCCGTAAACTCCGGCTTCGGCAGGTCGTCGTATTTCAGCTTCGGCGCGTTGGCGCGGGCGGCTTCGAGTGAAAGCAGTTTCACCTGCGAGCCGGCGTGATGCGTGCGAAGTTTCTCGTAGTCGTCGCGCAGTGATTTCACGAACGGCGCCTTGCCGTCCTTGCTCAACAGGCTGCTGACGACCGGCACGGCGCGCGAGGCGTCGAGGACGTGGACAACCGGCTCGCTGTAATGCTGCGCGACTTTGACGGCCGTGTGTGCGCGGCTCGTTGTCGCGCCGCCGATGAGCAGCGGCACTTTGAAACCCGTGCGCTCCATCTCGCGCGCGACGTGAACCATCTCATCCAGCGACGGCGTGATGAGTCCGCTCAAGCCGATGATGTCGGCTTTTTCCAGCTTCGCGCGCTCCAGAATTTTTTCGCACGGCACCATCACTCCCATGTCGATCACCTCGTAGTTGTTGCACGCAAGCACGACGCCGACGATGTTTTTACCAATGTCGTGAACATCGCCTTTGACAGTCGCCAAAATAATTTTCCCCTGCGCCTTCACGACTTCGCCGCGCGCGAGCATCGCGGCCTTTTCGGCTTCCATGAACGGCGTAAGATACGCGACGGATTTTTTCATCACGCGTGCGGACTTCACGACCTGCGGCAAAAACATTTTGCCCGCGCCGAACAGATCGCCGACCACGCTCATGCCCGTCATCAGCGGGCCTTCAATGACCGCCAGCGGCTTGCCGTATTTCGCGAGCGCTTCCGCCGTGTCAGCGTCAACGTAAAGATCAATGCCTTTCACCAACGAGTGCGAAAGGCGTTCCTCGACGGTGCCTTTGCGCCATTCTTCTTCGACTTTTTTGTCGGCCACGGTCGTGCCCGCACTGGCGGCCTTTAGTTTTTCGCCAAAGTTCACGAGGCGTTCCGTCGCGTCGGCACGGCGATTCAACAAAACATCTTCAACGAGTTCTTTCAACTCCGGCTCGATCTCTTCATAAACTTCCAACATCCCCGCGTTGACGATGCCCATGTCCATGCCGGCTTTGATCGCGTGATAAAGAAACGCGCTGTGCATCGCCTCGCGCACGGGATTGTTGCCGCGAAAACCGAAGGACACGTTGGACACGCCGCCGCTGACTTTTGCGTGCGGCAGATTGTTTTTGATCCAACGCGTGGCTTCGATGAAGTCCACGGCATAATTATTATGTTCCTCGATGCCCGTGCCGACCGTGAGGATGTTCGGATCGAAAATGATGTCTTCCGGCGGGAAGCCGACCTCATCCACGAGAATACGATAGGCGCGTTCGCAGATGCGGATTTTGTCCGCGAGCGTCGCCGCCTGGCCTTGTTCATCAAACGCCATCACGACGACGGCCGCGCCGTATTTCAAAACCTTGTGCGCGTGTTCGCGGAACTTGGCTTCGCCTTCCTTCATCGAGATGGAGTTCACGATGCCTTTGCCTTGAACGCATTTCAGGCCGGCCTCGATGACTTCCCATTTCGATGAGTCCACCATGAATGGAACTTTGGCGACTTCGGGTTCGCTGCCGAGCAGTTGCAGAAAGCGCGTCATCGCGGCGACGCCGTCGATCATCCCTTCGTCCATGCAGATATCTATGATGTTCGCGCCGTTCTCGACCTGCTGCCGCGCGATGGCGACGGCCTCCTCGTATTTGTTCTCTTTGATGAGCTTCGCGAACTTCGGAGAGCCAGCAACATTCGTGCGCTCACCAATCATGATGAACGATCCAATCTGCTGCGTGAACGGTTGTGAACCGCTCAAACGCAGCGGAATCGCCGCGCCGGTGGAGAACTTCGTCTCGGTTTTTGTTTCACGCGGCGGTTTGTTTGCCAGCGCCTTCGCAATCGCCGCGATATGTTCAGGCGTGTTGCCGCAGCAGCCGCCGGCGATGTTGAGCAAGCCGCTGTTCGCAAATTCGCCGAGGAAATTGCCCATGTCTTCCGGCTTCAAATCAAAGCCCGTCGGCGAGAGCGGATTCGGCAAACCGGCATTTGGATAGCAAGAGATAGCCGTGTTGGATTTCTCGGCGAGTTCCGCAAGAAACGGCCGCATCAAATCCGGGCCGAGCGAACAGTTGAGGCCGATGGCAATCGGCTTCACATGCTTCATCGCGTTCCAGTAAGCCTCGATGGTCTGCGCGGAGATCATCGTTTCACCGCCGCGACCGACGGCGGCGGAAATCATGATGGGCAGGATTTTTTTGTCCTGCTCAAAGACTTCCTGAATCGCGACCAAAGCCGCTTTGGCATTGAGCGAATCAAAAATCGTCTCGACAAGCAAAATGTCCGAGCCGCCCGCGATGAGCCCGCGAGTCTGGTGCGTGTATGCCGTCTTCACCTGATCAAAAGTGCAGACGCGAAAACCCGCGTCGTCCGCGTCCGGCGAGTTTGAAAGCGAAACCGTCAGCGGCCCGACCGCGCCGGCGACGAAGCGCGGACGGCCAGTCTTGTTCGCGATGCGGTCGCACCACTCGCGGCATTGCTTGGCGGACTGCTCGTTGATCTCCCACGCGAGGTCGTTGAGAAATTTGTTTTCGATGACGCCCTGATAAAACGCCGGGTCTTTGCGTCCGCCGTGTTCGCGCGGGTCGTCCACGAAAAATTCGCTCTGGCCGATGCTCGTCGCGGAAAAAGTATTTGTCTCGATGATGTCCGCGCCGGCTTCGAGAAATCGCCGGTGGATGTCACAAATCGTAGTCGCCTGCGTCAGCGAATAAAGATCGCCGTTGTTCTTGAGGTCTTTTTTCGAGTCCGCAAACCGTTCGCCGCGAATCTCCTTCTCGCCCAAGCCGTAGGTGCGGATGGTCGTGCCCATCGCGCCGTCAATGATGACGATGCGTTCTTGGAGAGCCTTTTTGAGCAGTTCGGCGTTGTTCGACATGGGCGCAAGCATACGCAGAAGGGCGGTGAATTCAAATTAAAAATCAACGCATCCAGATTTGATGATATGTATTTTGAATACCCGGGCTGCATCCGCCGTTTCTTGGCATTCGCGCAACGCCGGTTGCTTTTCGCCGCTAGATTCATTGACTCCGCCGGTCGGTTTGATATTTTCAGCGCTCGTTTCAACAACTTAATCACGCACCGAAAACATTTTATGGCCAAAGCTAAATCCAACAAATACGTCTATACCTGGGGCAACAAAAAAGCCGACGGCGACGGCTCGATGAAGCCGCTGCTCGGCGGCAAGGGCGCGAACCTCGCGGAGATGACCCGCATCGGTCTGCCGGTGCCGCCCGGTTTCACCATCACCACCGAAGTCTGCACGTATTTTTACGCGCACAAGAAAACTTATCCGAAGGAACTGCAGGGGCAGATGGAAGCCGGCGTCGCCAACATGGAAAAGATCATGGGCACGAAGTTCGGCGCGACCAGTGGGATGCCGTTGCTTGTCGCGGTGCGTTCCGGCGCGCGCGATTCGATGCCGGGCATGATGGACACGATTTTGAACCTTGGCTTGAATGACCAATCCGTCATCGCGCTGGCGGACGCCACGAAGAATCCGCGCTTCGCGTGGGATTGTTACCGCCGTTTCATCCAGATGTATGGCGACGTCGTTCTCGGTGTGCAGAAGCGCGAAGGCGAAGACCATGAACCGTTTGAAACGATCATCCACGAGTTCAAGCACGAGAAGTATCACAAGGACATCGTGGACAGTGACCTTACCGCCGAAGATCAGGCCGAACTCGTCAAGCGTTTCAAGGCGCTCGTCAAGGAGCGCACCGGTCACGTGTTCCCGAACAGTCCGTGGGATCAGCTTCGCGGTGCCGCCGGCGCTGTGTTTGGTTCCTGGATGAACGACCGTGCCAGCGTTTATCGCCGCAAATATAATATCCCGACGGAATGGGGCACCGCCGTCAATGTCCAGGCGATGGTGTTCGGCAACACCGGCGACAAGTCCGGTTCCGGCGTGGCGTTCACGCGCAATCCGGCCAACGGCACCAACGAATTCTACGGTGAATTCCTCATCAACGCGCAGGGCGAGGACGTGGTGGCCGGTGTCCGCACGCCGGAACCCGTGTTGAAGTTGAAGGACCAGATGCCCAAGTCCTACGCCGAGCTGCTGCTCGTCCGCAAGACGCTGGAAAAGCATTTCAAGGATGTGCAGGACATCGAGTTCACCGTGCAGGAAGGCAAGCTGTTCATGCTCCAGACGCGCAACGGCAAGCGCACCGCCGCCGCCGCGCTGAAGTTCGCCGCCGACATGGTGAAGGAAAAACTGATTGATGCGGAAACCGCCGTGATGCGCAATCCGGCCGATCAGCTTGACCAGTTGCTCGCGCCCATCTTTGATTTGGCCGAGGTGAAGAAGGCCACCATCATCGCCACCGGTCTGCCGGCGGGGCCGGGTGCGGCTTCCGGCAAAATCTATCTCAACGCCGAACGCGCTGTGGAAGCGGAAAAGAAGGGCGAAAAAGTTTTGCTCGTCCGTGTCGAAACGTCGCCCGAAGATTTGCGTGGCATGATCGCGGCGGAAGGCATTCTCACCGCTCGCGGTGGTGTGTCGTCGCACGCGGCGCTCGTTGCCCGGCAGATGGGCAAGGTCTGTGTCTGCGGCGCCAGCGGCGTCCATGTGGATTACGACAAGCAGACCGTGACCATCAGCGGCCAGACGTTCAAGGAAGGCGAATACCTTTCCATTGACGGCACCGCCGGCACGGTTTACGCGGGCGAAGTGAAGACCGCGCCGTCCGAAATCATCTCCGGCATGCTGCACGGCGACAAGGCCGCGCAGGCCACCGAGAAGTTCAAGAATTACAACCAGCTCATGAAGTGGTGCTCGCAGTTCACGCGCCTGCAGGTGCGCACGAACGCCGACACGCCGGAGCAGACCAGCAACGCCGTCGCGTTCGGCGCGACCGGCATCGGCCTGACCCGCACGGAACACATGTTCTTCGAGGGCAACCGCATTGACGCGATGCGCGAGATGATTCTCGCCGACACGCTCGAAGCCCGCGAAGCCGCGCTCGCCAAGCTGCTGCCGTATCAGCGCGAAGACTTCTTCGGCATCTTCAAGGCGCTGAAAGGTTATCCGGCCACGATCCGTTTCCTCGACCCGCCGCTGCATGAATTCCTGCCCAACACCAAGGAATCGCAGATGGATCTCGCGCGGAAGCTGGACATCCCGGTTGAGCGCATCATCAACCGCGTCCACGAACTGCACGAGTTCAACCCGATGCTTGGTTTCCGTGGCTGCCGGCTCGGCATCAAGTTCCCGGAAATCACCCGCATGCAGGCGCGCGCGGTGTTTGAGGCCGCGGCCGATGCGCAGAAACAGGGTTTCAAGCCCAAGCCCGAAGTCATGATCCCGCTCGTCGGCTTCAAACGCGAACTGGACTTGCAGGTTGCCATCGTCCACGAAGTCGCCGCGCAGGTGATGAAGGAAAAGAAGGTGAAGTTCACCTACAGCGTCGGCACGATGATTGAAGTGCCGCGTGGTGCGCTCACGGCGGACGAGATCGCGCAGACGGCGGAGTTCTTCAGCTTCGGCACGAACGACCTCACGCAGACCTGCCTCGGCATGAGCCGCGACGATTCCGGCTCCTTCCTCGGCGCCTACACCGAGAACGAGATCATGAAGAAGAATCCGTTCGCCTCGATTGACCAGACCGGCGTCGGCCAGCTCATCCAGATCGCCGTCGAGAAGGGCAACAAGACCCGTCCCGGCATCAAGCTCGGCATCTGCGGCGAACATGGCGGCGACCCCGACTCCGTGAAGTTCTGCCATCGCGCTGGACTGACTTATGTGAGCTGCTCGCCGTTCCGCGTGCCCGTGGCGCGTCTGGCCGCCGCGCAGGCCGCCATCGAAGAGAAGCGCAAGGCGAAGACCGCGAAGAAGAAATAAATTGTAGCGGCGGTCTATGACCGTCGCCCCATTTCGTCGCTCACAGAGCGACGCTTCAGGCCGCCCGGATTATATCCGGGCGGCTTTTTTTTGCGGGGAGTTTTTTTTGTTGTCAATGCGGCGGCGGCGGCGTTAAGGTTGAAACCTATGAAAAAGCTCCTTCCCCTCGTCCTGACCCTGGGCATCCTGGGCTTCGCTCCGGGCTGCGACAACAACGGCGGCGGAACGGCCGGCAACAGCGATGGCGGGCCCAAAAAGCTGCGCCTGGCCTTTGTCACCAACACGAAGAACGATTTCTGGGAGACCTTCCGGCACGGCTGCAACAGCGCCGTGCAGAACCTCGGCAACGTGGACCTGGATTTCCGCTATTTCACCGGTTCCACCGTCGCGGAACAGCAGCAGATTGTGAACGACCTCGTCGCCGGCGGCGTGGACGGCATCGCCATCAGCCCGATTGACGCCGACCAGCAGGCCGCGTTCCTGGCCCAGGTCGCCGCCAAGACACTGCTCGTCTGCGTGGACAGCGACGTGCCCGCCAGCAAGCGCGCCTGCTTCATCGGCACGGACAATGTCACCGCCGGCAAACAGGCGGCGGTCCTGCTCAAGGCCGCGCTGCCCCAGGGCGGCAAGATTGTCCTGTGCGTCGGCTACCCAAACGCCCAGAACGCCAAAGACCGCATCCAGGGGCTCCAAAGCGAGCTGGCCGGCTCCAACCTGCAGGTCATTGACACCCTGGCCGACGCCACCAAGCCGGACGTGGCGATGCAGAACGCGACGGCGGCGATGGAAGCGCATCCCGACCTGGCGGGCATCGTCGGGCTTTACAGCTACAACGGGCCGGCCATCCTGGCCGCCGTCCGCAGCGCGGACAAGGCCGGCAAGGTGAAGATTGTCTGCTTTGACGACGACAGCAACACGCTGGCCGGGGTGGCCTCCGGCGACATCTTTGGCACGGTGGTGCAGACCGCCCACCGGATCGGCTATGAAACCATCGCCCGCATGGCGCAGTATCTGGGCGGCGACAAGACCCGGCTGACCCCGGACAAGGTCATCTTCAAGTCGCTGGCCGTGAACCAGGGCCTGGTGGATTCCGTGCAGACCTGGCACGACGACAACCTCCAGCCCTGACAGGGCAGGGCGCAAGCTCCCGGCCGCCCGGATTGCATTCCGGGCGGCTTTTTTGCTTGTTAATGTTCCCCGGCGGTTGTATCAGCAACGGAAAGAAATCACTTATGGGCTGGAAACTCAATCAAAGGCAGTCAAAGGCAGGGCATCAAACCGCTCATCCCGTGCAAAGCCGAATTGCTGGGGCAACTCGTCGCCGCCACGCAAACGCCGAAGGCAGTGGGGAAATAAATCCAAAATCTAAACCAAATAAAATAAGGAAGCACTTGATATGAATGCCGAACGATTACACGTGATTGCACTGGCGCTAAATAGAGAAATGGCAGCCAAGCAAACTGTTCAGCAAATTGAATCGCTAAGCAATTCTTTGCAACAAGTCGTGCAACAAAACCATCCTCAATATCAAGAAGAATTGGCGACACATCTTAAAAAGTTTTACACATCATTTTCTTCGAGCCCTAGTGACAGTTTCAGTCCGGCGTGGAAACAGATTTTGGCGGAAATTGGAGGCGCAGAATTTTTCGGACTCCCATTGAAATTTGCAGTCGAAGAGGTTTTTCAAAGAAATCAAATTACACCAGCGGTGGCTCTGACGGAACTCCAACAACTTTCTAAGCGGTTAAATCTGTTTCAGAAGGCGCTTGAGCAAATACTCGCAGCATATAAGCAATTTAAGATCGGAAACGAAGGCCTTGAGCCGGGCGAATGTGAAATTGGAATGCTTATTCCCAGGGATGAAGTAAAAAATAATCTGAACGGCTTTGCTCAAGAGCTCAAGGAACTAATTTTTGTTCTGAATACCTTTTCAGAAGTTGCCACTGGCAAGCCGGATGAACTTTCAATAAAAACAATCTCCTCAAGTGACTTGACGGTTTATCTTAACGCACACGCTCCGTTTGCAGCTTGTTTGGCAGTTGCCGTTGAAAGGATTGTCGCGCTTTACAAACAGCTTTTAGAAATTAAGAAAATTCGAGGTGAATTGCTCAAGCAAGGGGTGCCAGAAAAGCAGACTGCGGGAATTGAAGAGCATGCAAATACTGCTATGGAGAATGGCATTGAGACTTTAACTCTTGAGATTCTTGAAAAATATCATCACGGTAAGGATGGGCATAGAAAAAATGAGTTGGGCAACGCTATCCGTGTCTCGCTTAATAGAATAGCCAATCGTATTGATAGAGGTTTTAACATTGAAGTGAGGGTTGAGCCAATGAAGGAAGTAGCACCAGAAAGCGACGACGCGAAGAAAAAGGCTGAACAAATTGCCGCCATCCAAGCAGCTACAAAAAACATGCAGTTTATGAAACTTGAAGGCGCGCCAATTCTCAGGTTGCCAGAATCCGTGGATAAAACAAAAACTAAGAAAGAATGAACATCTGGCTCTTGAATTATGGATCAAATTGAAATTAAACCGCCCAATCCTGAAGGCAAAAGTTCTGGGAGTCTTCATTTCCGCTACATCGTCGGCATTCTTGTAGCCATAATCATTTTCCTGTGCACTAAGAATTTTGGAAACCAAGATAAGCTTGCGAATGCTCTAAACTTTGCACTTGGTTTGACATCGATGGTTTTGGCAATCCTTGCCATTGTTTATGCGTTTGTAGCAAACAATGCTTTTGCAGGCACTGTTTCAAAAATAGTATCGGCAGCGGAATCCATCAAGGCGGAAACCGTTCAACTAGACCAGTCCCTACGAAAAGTTGAAGCCGTGGTCGATTCGATTCCTAAATCACTTGCGAAAATTGAAGGCGGGATAGACAAGGCAAACCAAATACTTGAATCACAACCAAAGGCCGAACTGCCTCCTCCAGCAAAGCAGGATGATGCAAAAGTTTTAGAATATGCGAAGGCGGTGATTGATAGGTTTATGACTTCAACTTCATGGAATGGAATTAAAGTCTTATACTTTTGTCTCATGGCGGCAAAAGAAAAGAAGCCGTATAATTTGAGAGACTGGACAACTAAGGATCCTTCATTGTCATTTGACTACGCTTACGGTTTTTTAGTTGCTGCTGGTTCTGCTGGGTTTGTATTCCTGAATGATGATAATGGCGTTGTTAGAATTCATTCTTTACCTGAAATCGTAAGCGAAAGATTGATGGTGGAGGTTAATAATAGAATGACGAGCGGAGTGCGGCCAAAAGATTGGGCTGCGCAAGTCAAAATAATAAATAACTTTTTTCCAATGCAAGCTATCTATGAAAGAATCAATAGAGCGGAGCCTGTTCAACCGGCAAATCCTCCTTCTGTATAAATCACTCGGCGCTTTAACTCCAAGAATCATCGCCCCGCCATGCCCCGGCACCTTGCCGCTGGCCAGCCTTTGCCGGCCATCCTGAAAGGATGGCAATCATTCAGCCTGGGGTTGGTCCGAGCCGGACGGGCGAGGAGCTACCCCAGGTCAACCCACCCACCATTCAGCTACCCGGAACGGGTTGAATCGTCGTCTGGCGCGCGTTGATACAACCCTTTCAGGGTTGATGGATTTTGGGCTGCGCTTCCCGGCGTGGCCGCTGGCGCGTCAACGCCGGGCTGGATGATTTAATCCCTTCGGGATATGGCCGCCCGCGCCATTCCCCGGCTTCTTGCCCGCGCCCGTCTGGCCGTGGCCATCAAACAGGGTAGGGACGGGCGCGCTGCGCCGTCCGCTGTCCGGCGCTTTCCCGTCCGCCGCCGGACAGCTCCCATTCCGCTGGCCAATGAGGGGACTGCGCCAGCGGGGACATCGCCGCGCGATTGTCCCTACCGGAGCGCCGTCGACGCGGCAGAAAGTAGCCCACGGTGCAACCGTGGGTTAATCGTCCGCGAAAGGTTCAAGCCCCGGACGGGGCGGCAGAAGAGCTGCGGCAAACCTTCTTTCGCCCGCTCCGGGGCTGGATTCATCCGCCAACCTGAACCCACGGCTGACGCCGTGGGCTATTATCGTCCGCTGCTCCGCAGCTTGCCCGCCAGTTTCCGGTCAAAGTGGCATATTTAAGGGGTTTTCTTCGTAAATTGCCCGGCGTTGTCCGTTACATAACCCAATTTGTGCTGAACATATCGCGTTTTGTAACGAACATATTCCGATTTGTTCGAGACATGACGCGGTTTGTTGCAAACATACGGCTTTATGTTGGGAACATGCGCCGGTTTGTGCCGGACACGTCGTAATTTGTTGCGAACATGTTGTGATTTGTGGTGAACATTTTCCGGTTTGTTCGGGACATGACGTGGTTTGTTGCAAACATACGGCTTTAAGTTGGGAACATGTTCCGGTTTGTGCAGACATATTGTAATTTGTGGGGAACATTTTCCGTTTTGTCCGGCACATGACGCAGTTTGTCCGGCACATGACGCAGTTTGTCCGGCACATGACGCAGTTTGTTCAGCACACGACGCGGTT
>Ga0316231_1003221_pt1 | contig 14614 bp, 10 predicted proteins | sample TBH18027metaG_FD_206002 | JGI IMG/M metagenome (GOLD analysis project Ga0316231, IMG submission 206002) | Freshwater microbial communities from Trout Bog Lake, Wisconsin, USA - TBH18027 | ecosystem: Environmental > Aquatic > Freshwater > Lake > Hypolimnion/Profundal zone | place: USA: Wisconsin...
CTTTTAGAGTAAAAAATGTAAATTATGCCCCAAAAACTCAACTTTTAGAAAAATAGATGAAAAAAAATGCCGTGCATTTAAATACAAAATGCCGTCCTCCCACAAAAAAAGCACATACATTAACATTGTGTTACAAAACAACATATGTACATGTGTCACATACACATAATAATTATCTACACATTGTGTAATGGTAAGCTATGGAGATGATAGATTAGATTATTTAATGTATGAATCCATAAAACCATGTAATCATAATTTTGTAGTGGATATATTTATCCATCTATTTGGAAGCATAATATATCCAGTAAAGAATAAATGGTATGTGTTTATGAAGGAACATCATAAATGGTGTAGATTAGATTACATTGATTACCTTATTGAGAATGTATATAGACTTTACATTAAAATGTGTGATTATCATACATGTCATAAAAATTATGAAAATAATAATAAAATATTAAAATTAATAGATAAAATAATGTGTTCTCTTGGTAATCAAAATGTTCGAGAAAGAATTATCAGGCTGGTTAAGAAAACAATAAAAAATATTATTCCATCAGTTGATTCATTTATGACCAACATGAACATCAACCCATATCTAATTGGTTTTGATAATGGAGTATATGATATGCATACACATACATTTAGAAATGGACAATCAGATGATTACATTACAATGACTACTGGATATGATTACATTGGAACACACACTCATGAATACATCAACTTACTTAATTTTTTAGAACAAATTCTACCAGATAAAAATACAAGAGAATATATGTTAGATTACATGGGTTATTCACTCGTAGGAACAAATAAAATCAATAGTGTGCACCTCTTGTATGGACACACAAAAAGTGGGAAATCAAAATTTAGAGACTTAATAAAATATACATTGGGAGATTATTTTGGAGAGGAGGATGTAGACATATTTTGTGAAAGAATAAATGATCACGCCATTAAACAGTCATATAGAATTCCATTATTATCACTACGTCATAAAAGAATTGTTTTTACAGAAAAATCAGGTATGGAAAATATGGATATTTCACATATAATAAAATCATCGGTCACAAAATGTGTAATGGAAAATGATGTAATTAATACTGGGTTGTTAGTAAATGATGGTGGAATGGTAGGACGCGTATTAGGATATAGTGTGGATTACATAACAAAAAACAGTTTCACACCACATTTTTCATTATCGATAATATGTGATAAGATGCCAACATTAGATAATGAAATAATCACCCGAACATTGTGTATCAAATTTCCCTCTAAAAAGTTAATTGATACATCATTAGGAGAAAAGATACTCAAATGGAAAAATGATATGTTCCTATTATTAGTTGAACATTATAAAAAGGTTTGTTTGAATGGGTTGCATGTACCAGAGAGTGTACTACTACACATGTAATATTACACATTTTGTTCTTTTTCACATGTAGAATATATAAATGCGGTATGTTTTGATAGCAATAGTAGTAATCATATTAATTATGTGTTGTTACTTCACCCCTCCTAAACCAGTTAAAGAAATAAAAATTAATCCATATATGTCACCTATTAGTGTAAGAGAAACGTACAATACATATGAACTTGATTTTGAGGACATCAAACTCATAGAACTCAAAGATCTCAATAAAAATGATTATGCATATGTGACATTGATGTTCCCATCTATCACAAATGGAGTGAAAACATATAAATTTTTATTGGGTATGCTTGTTGTTGCATATCTACTCAAACACAACCCACAAAATTATGGATTAACACGTCATTCAATCCATTCAACGAGGGCATCTGTTGTTTGTATGGTAACTCATGATGTTGAGGATGATGTTGTTGAAATACTTGGATTATTTTATGATAGAGTAATTAAAGTTCCATACATCACTCCATCATTCATTGAATCTGTTAATAGTATTACCATAAATGATGTGACTAAAGCTTATCATGCAGACGACCACTGTTACAACAAAGTTATGACAAAACTAAATATGTTTAATCCAGATTTATTACCATACAAAAAAGTCATATTTCTTGATGGTGATATGTTACCATTAACATATTTTGATACATTGTTTTCACTTCCTGCTCCTGCTGGTTGGTTGGAAACATTCAGATGTCCTGAAAATCCTAATTTAACACATGGACATCTAATCCCACACAAGCATACGGACATTGATAAAATTGGTACTGATGTAAATGCATCATTGTTAGTAATAGAACCTAATCGTAAATTGTATGATAGTATGATTGACGAGTTACAATCTCCCCTGAGTACATGGTTTGGGAAAGATAAAATACATAATGGTATGTGGTTTAACAATATATATTTTGATTTCTACATGCTCCCTGAACAAAACTACATGACTAAACGATTTTCTGGACATTGGACATATGTTGATAACTCATTTTGTGCATGTGTTGAGGCTGTGAATTCACATTTTGGTATTTCATTGGCTGCAGTTCGTGATAAAATTTGGATACTCCAATGCCTAAATCATGATATCACTGATGAATCAATCTATGATGGTATTGCACGGTTTGGTTCTCTACAATCTATCAAATACACATACAAATTGTATAACAGTTACATTTATGATGTGTTGTTTATTATGCGTGACAAACCAAGATATATTAACACCATATTGAGAGATTCGTTGTTTGTCTCAAAAGATAGATATAATTGCTTTAGGAGTGCAACATATGGTGAAAAATTATATAATGTTCATGATACATCGTTAATGTCAGATGATCAACTAAAACTCTATAACCTTATTGATGGAATTCAAAATAATGGAAGGCAACTGTTGTGAGATGATTGTGACGATTATAAAGTTACCCATTTATCCAGATGGTAACACATTTTTATAATATTTTTCGAGTATGTTATTTACATACATTTGTTCTTCATTAGTGACTTCATATTCAGTGTAGTCAGTATTATTTGCCACGTTGGGATTGGTGATTTTATATTTATTTTCATCAACAAATATACTCGTATTTTTTCCATGAATTGTTCTAATATATAACTTTGGATCGTTCTCATATAAAACGAGAGACATGTTACCATTATAAATATTCTTTTTAATAACAAAGTCTTCGAGGGTGTTGAGTGAATCATATTGTAGTTTGGTTTTTTTCCTTGCAAAACACCAAAAATATCCTGATGCTAATTTTGATTTCCACATGAATTTATTTATTAAGTTGACTTCAATACGATTACGTATGAGTAATACATCACGTGTTCCAAGATTTTCATAAAGTAGTTGTAAGTAGTTTTCAGACCTCCAGTCATCATCATCCCAAGGTGTCCATATATTATTATCACCTTCAACATATGTTAATGATTCATTTCGTAAATCTCCAAGAGTTCGATTATGTTTGGTAACAAGTTTTTCAAATACATTCTCTTCTCCATTACTAACAGGATATTTACCATGATTGATGATGATTAAATGTTTATGTGGATGTGTTTGTAATAAGAAATTTTGAATTGCAATTTTTGCAAATTGTTCTCTACTGTCACTGCAAGTTACCATTAGACAATAGATGTGTGTGGGTGTAGTATTTTGTAATTGTTCAATAGAAGATGCATAAATTATTAAACAAATTAATATTATTGATAATATTGTTATTAGTGTTATCAATGTTAGATGATACACGAGTTCCATATAATCGTTAATACTAAAATATTATAGGTAATGAATAATTTATATTTTTAATATATATGAACCCGCAGATGAACCCACAGATCAATCCATATAATCGTTAATACTAAAATATTATAGGTGATGAATAATTTATATTTTTAATATATATGAACCCGCAGATGAACCCGCAGATGAACCCGCAGATGAACCCACAGATGAACCCACAGATCAATCCATATAATCAACAACTAAACACTCACATGGATAAAAAATTTATGTATTCTCCAGAAGATAACAATGATTACATTTTTACAACGTTACATGTCCTAAATAATGGAGATCCAAGAGTATTTGCAACACAAACAGATGATGAAAAAAAAATATATCTTCAAAAATTTAAACAAGCAACTGGAATAGATTTCACCCTTCCAAACTATGCAGGTGAATACAAATGGTACACAGAAAATGTAAAACAATATAAAAACAAACTTTATTCCAGTGAATATGATAGACCAGATGAAAAAGGTTTTCTTACAACATTTTGTGATGTAATTGATGATCCAATTATTGAAAAACCCTACAATGTATTTAGAGTAATGTCATTTAATGTTCATACTTTTATACGTTCATGTGTAGTGTATGAAAGGGAAAATAATGTGTTTGTGAATAAGATAAATACAAACACACCAACTGACAGTACAAGTGATGTTGTTGATTTTATTCAAAAAATGAACCCAGATATATTCTCATTACAAGAATTCTGTCCAACAATCTACAATAATGATGGAATGCTTCGAATGAGAAACTTTTCTGAATATTACAATAGGCGTGCTCAATTGAAAATGAATGATTACATATTTGGTAAGTGTGAAAAAGAAACAAAAATGTCATTATTAACAACTGCCATGTTTTCAAACACAACATTTTCTGAAAAATTCGCATTCCCCTACTACACTAAATCAGATTGTAGATGTTTCATAGGAGGAAAAACAAAAATCAATGATGTTGAATTATTTGTATTCAACATACATCCAAGTAGTGAGGCAGTAAATAATGATGGAGAGCAACAAATAATTGGTTTTTTTAATGCAGTAACCAAAGGACTTGATCCATTTAAGTCAAATATTCTTGTGATGGGAGATTTTAATACAGATAAAGACACCATACATTCTGTCATTGAGTCAATGGGTTATTTCAGTGTAAATAGTCTATTGAATAGTGTTGGAGATGAGATTTTTTCAGGATATCATGGAACTGTAATAGACTACATGTATGTATCAAATCATTTTTTGTCAGATTTTTCAATGCGTATGTTAAAAATTCATAAAACAACATTAAGCGATCATTTTCCAATGGTGTTCGATTTTAAGGTAAAGAATAAATCAATAGTATATAACAACTACAAAACAATATGTGATAGATATGGGTTCAGTATAAAAAAAGTTATGAAATTACCAGTCGAAACAATTTTGGAACGCATAAAACAATATCCATATTCATTTAAACATATCACAGAAATTGCAAAGAAATTTGGTAATATGATATATTTGAATGATAAAACATATTTACTTCATGGTACATCATATGTTGGAGGTGATGTTCCATTCGAAATAACAGAAGATACTGCAAGTGATGTACCATCAGTTCCAAAATCATTTACATTTTTACATTATGCAGGAGAATCATTTTCAAACTATTATGGTACGGATTCACCATATGAATTTAAAAGAGGGGTTATATATAAAGTCAAAAGAGGATATACATTACCTGTTATAAATCTCTACAAGAAATTACATTTTCATGACAGGATAGATAATCGACTTGAATTTTATGTAGGATTGTATAATGCAATGAGTGATTACCTTGTTAAACATGGAGTATTTACAGCAAATGAAATGCCCCACTACGATTATAATTCAAATGATCCATCAAAACAAACATTTGCATTTGATATTATGAGAACATTGTGGATACTCGTAATGCCTATTTTATTAAATATTAATGATACAGAAACTAACTCTTTTAATGAGGAAATGTTTTGTGGAATTATTAATACTGACTTCATTTCTGCCGATTCATCATATCTTAAAACATTAACCTTTCACAATAAAACATCAAAAATATGGACAACCTCATGTAATCCAACTGATAAATGTAAATTTCATTTGGTTGAACTATATGAGGGTCTTGAAATTATGATATATCATCCCGTTAAATTTCTTGAATTTTCTGGAGTGTTGTATAACAATAAAATATATCTTAAGGATGAATGGAAAATAGAAGCACCATCAATTGTGAAACATCTCGAACATGCAAAAATAGATTATCTTAAAACTCATAACATTGAACACATTCCAAGTGTACGCAGTAATGAATTTACTAAACATGACAGGGAGGTTTATTTGTTAGAATACATAAAAATGTATATGTTATTCATCTTAGCACTCTACAATGAGAATACTTTTAGTAGTAATGAAATAATGTCAAACATGCAAGTTGTGTTTTCACAAATATTCCATGAGGATCATGTGTTTAATTCATTTAAAAGTAATAATGTCGTCAAATTAATTGTATTTGATTTTATTGAACAAATGAATTCCCTTGTATATTCACATTTTTATTCTAATCCCATCACTGGACAAAATGTATCATTGGAAATAAGTGATATTTTCAATAGTGTAATACGTTATATCAATGAGAATGCACAAACAAATAATAACATTGTATTAATCCGTGAATGTATCACTAAAGCACTAACATATGAAATAGAACACTATAAACTACCTAATCATTCATCTAATTCATTTTATAAAATGTTAACATCGTTGTAAGGTTACATCACATGTTAATGAACCCCATGTAAATATCTATCACTTTTATCTTTACATGAAAATGATACTACATTGCTGTTCTCACTTTGTGGATTCATAGTGCACTCCAATTCACGTGTACTTCTAACAACATGATGTGGTATGAATTTCATATATTCCAAGAAATACAAGAAATCCAAAAATGCAATTGATGTGATGAGTGCAACATGAGTTCTCTTAGTTGTGGCATAGGCAATGAGGAAAAATACAAGCAGTTTGACAATTGTATAATTAAATACATTATTGACTGCATTTGGTAATTGGGGTGTGAGTTTGTTTATGTGCATTATTGAAATGAGTGTTAGAAATCCTAACAAATAACTGTTTTTGAATATCTTAAAATTACGTTCAATGAATTTATCAAACCCATCAAACATATCAGGTGGATTGTGGGAAACCATTATATAATATGTTAGTTATTTTACATATTATATAAAAAAATATCTATGGACACTATGCAATACATTTGACATTATTATCATCGCCATCACCATCATAATTTATTGAATTTATCAATCACTTCCTCTATGTATGGTCTGTCGAGTATTGGTGAAACAAGTCTCTCAATAAATTTACTTTTTTCACAATCCATAATACGTTCATAATTACCTCTTTTAAGTGCTTCAATTGAACAGATACGTTCCATTTCTGTATTGTAATCAATTAACATTTCAAAGTAGATAATTCCAAGTGGATAAATATCAATTCGTTTATCCATATTGTAAATGTTTGTATTTTTTAATTCATCATCAATGTATAATTCTGTACCTATTGTTGTTTGACCATTGATGTTCATGTTGTAGTTTTTATGTTCTGTGTCATGTTTGATACCACCTACATAAGTTGCAACACCAAAATCACATATTTTTACAACATATTTACCATTGTTTATCCTTAACATAATATTTTTAGGTTTGATATCACGATGGACATAATCTATTGAGTGTATGTATTCAATGCCTTGTAATAGTTGGAGGTAGATATTATTTTTTTCATTAATATGTAATTTCATCGTGTTGATATCAGTTAGGGTGAGATCACACAGTTCCATTTGAATGTAAAGATATATTTTTTCTCCAACTGTTTTTGTTAGCCATTTTTTATCATTTTTGTATTTATCGAAATAATCTCTATCAATCCATGATGTACTGTATCGGATGATGTTTTTGTGTTCCATGTTTGACAATATGATTGATTCTCTAATATATTTGATGTTGTCATCTGATAGAGGAACTTGTTTTAAAGCATAGTTTTTGTGGTCAATAATGCTTTTTACTTTGTAGACTGATGATGAACCACCATAACCTATTTCATCTATACATTCAAATGAGTGATATGTTGAAACTGTTTTTTTAGTTAGCATGTTGTGAATGTAACCCTCAACAGGGCATAACACTTCGTCATCATTTGATATTTCATTATTGATTACATTTAATATGTGTGATATACACCGACTTTTTAGTACAGATGTTGATTTCTTAAGGACTGCATTTGTTATGACATTATTGTTATGTAACGATGAGGTTATTTTTTTATAAGCATTTAACTTTTTATCTCCGTTTTCTCTACAAAAGTTTTCAAGAAGTGCGACTAAGAGAATATCCTTTGATAAGCCCCTCATAGAATGATGAAATATCAACTCAGATGTGGGATTGGATGTAATGTTATATGTAAGGCCACTCATTGAATATATATATAATATATCTATTTTTCATTTTTATGTTGTGATACATAACACCCACAATGCACTGTAACACCCATGCAACTCGTCATTGTGGGAGGGGGTATTTCTACAACCAAAATCATTTTTATAATATAATATATTATGATAACGATAGCAATAGTAACATCTATTATTATTGCTCTATTAAAACCCATGTATGATATAGTTATTCATAACTGTGTCATACAGGGTGTTGAGAGAGACGAAACTGGTTTTTCAATCAGTTTTCACTTTAATCTTGCGCTTTTGGCTATTGAACACGTGGAAGAAGTTAAAGAATATTGTAAAAAGAATGATATAAAATGCCAACATAAAGTATGTGATGGTGTCCACTCAATTACAGTTTATGGCAAAAAGAAACATAAGAAAAATAAACATGATAACAAACATGATAACAAACATGATAACAAACATGATAACAAACATGATAACAAACATGATAATAATGAAAGTGGTTCACCCATGAATAAACACTCTACTGATTCACCAAGAAATAAACACCCTACTGATTCACCAAAGAATAAACACTTAACTGATTCACCAAAGAATAAACATAATATTTCACCAAAGAATAAACACATTGACAACTTAAAGGACAATTACGAGACTGGTTCTCCAAGAAATAAACACATCGACAACTTAAAAGAGAATTACGAAACAGGTTCTCCAAGAAATAAACACATTGATAATCTAAAAGATAATTACGAACCCAGTTCTCCAAGAAATAAAAACATTAATTCACCAAGAAGCAAATTCACTGAATGTAAGCTTAGTATTGATGGGTCATCATTGTATGGACGTAGACATAGTGAGGGTGATACTCCTGATAGTCCCCTAATGGAACGTGTGCGTAGCATTGACAGTTTTCTCAGTGATTTTACACACATTGTTTATCACAATCTAACATCAGATGACACAATCAACATAATTAAAAAATTTGTTGAATAACTATATAAATGCGAACAGAACATATTGTTTTAATAATTCTTGTAGGAATACTTTTGTATTTCATGTATAATAATTCATATTCTGAACGATATGCCGTCGTTTTAGCAAATGATACCTATCCGTCCCATTGTACAGAATGCTGTAAGCAAGAGGACTGCTCCACTTGTGTTAATTGTGGGTTGTGTGTAAATAAGGGAACATATAAGTGTGTGCCAGGAGATGTTAACGGACCGTTTATCCATACCGAATGCGATGTGTGGAATTATGGTTCAAAATCAATAAATGATTATTATACATATCCATATTATAAATATTCGAGTGACTACATGTATCCATGGGATGATGTAGTTGAGGAAGATGATAAGAAGGAAGATGGTGATAATGATAAATTGAAGGAAAAGGTAAATATTATAAGGGATAGTATCTCTCAGATGTTGTGAGTTGGTATGTTGTGGGTAATGCATTTGGTAATACTTTTTTTTAATTATTTCTATTATAATGACAATCGTGATATATGGCTATTACAATAGAGGAAACTTTGGAGACAACATGTTTAAGGTGATTTTTAGGAGATTGTTGCATGGTAAGCAGTTGTTGTTTATTGAACCATCACACATGTCAACATTTCCAGATGATATGGAAATGTTAATTTTAGGTGGAGGTGATGTTGTAAATAAATATTTTATTGATCCATTAGTTGATGCAATAGACAAATGGATTAATGTGCATAAATATCGTGTCCCATCTTATGTTATATCTGTTGGAGTAACATGCATTGAACAAATCATACAAGGTGTGCCACATCCACTCGACCATTTTGATTATTTTATTTTACGAAATAAGAGAGATTGTGATGTGTTGGTAAGCAGATATGGTGATGAGTATGTTAAATATTTACCTGATATTGTACATTTGTATCCACATTATTTTGATATATGCCCCAAACGTGATTTTAAGATTGGGTTGTTCCTATCTGGACATGTATATATGTCTGGGAAAAATCCATTGTATGATGATTTTGTAAATAAAATGATTAATATAGTTAAGGTCATTAAAGAACAATACAAAGTTGAATTTGTGTCACTTAGTACTGAAAAAAATGATATCAATAATGACCACCATTTAAATATGGATATCTTAACACGTGTTGGGTTTTTCAACACAAGTATTACATGTACAAATGACCCTCTTGAAATATGTGATTTGTTTTCAACATTTGCATTTACTATTTGTATGAAATATCATGCACATGTGATGTCCAATATTACGCATACACCATTCATATCATTGTGTATGACAGATAAGGTTGAACAATTCACAAAGGATAATGGATATGTGGATAATGTCATAATGTTATCTAAAAATAATGGAATTACTATTGGCAACGTAGATGAAGTACTTGAAAAAATAGAATGTTTGACATATATGGGATGTAGTAGGGAATGCAAGAGAGAACAAATGAATGATACATATGACCGTGACATCCATAACAACTATGACAACCATAACACCCATGACGTCTACTACAATCACACCACCAACAACATCACCGCCGATGTAATCCCATCAGATTATTTATATCCCATTAAAAATAACATAATACGTTCATCTCCACCAAGTTACTTTAATCAATCAGAAATAGAACATGTAAAGCATAAAATTGTTGAGGAACTCTTTTATGCAATTCGTAATTATTGTGGATTATCATTATGCTTTGATAAGACATTATATAACATTGAAACAATACCACAATTATTTAAGACTATAACGGGAGATGATATTGATTTGAATGATATAAAACTAAAAAATATATTAAGTCATGTGTATGATTTTAATATATCTGAAAAATTAAATTCTGACTATTTTTGGGGTATTCAAAATCAAATATATGATTTAAATATGAACAACTCGATAAAATGGATTCTTGAACATAAATACTATAACAAGAAGAAAATACTGATATCATCTCCGTCATTGTCACCTGGAATATTACCAGGAATATTACCATCAATGACAAAGTCACCCCATTTTCTATCCCCATTGAGTACGGGAACACGTCATGGTAAATATCTACATCCTTTAATTTTACCATCTACAAAACTCAAACTCAATATGAATTACATAGAATCAAATATGTGTAGTGATTGTCATCGTTCAGGATGGAGTTATGTAACTGATGCATTATACAGTAAATTTCATTGTGATAATGCAAATGTTATTTTAGATACATTTGTTGATGCAACATTTCATTGGAATTATGACTTCCTTAAAAATCAAAACTTAATACCTTACACTCAACCCTGGGTTGGAATAATACATCATACCTCAAATATATCATACACTGACTACAACACTGTTAATCTCATGAATAATAATGATTTCATCGTAAGCTTACAATGTTGCAAGTGTCTTGTTTTGTTATCAACAAAATTAAAAGAATGGTTTGATGAAGAGTTCAAAAGGAGGAACGTGTGTGTTAAAACACTGTATATTCCCCATCCCACAGATATGAATGTGGAGAAATTCACAATGGATAATTTTTATAATAATCCAGAGCGTCGTGTTGTTCAGATAGGTGGTTGGTTGAGAAATTCATTTGCAATTTACACATTACATCTAAATGGTTCATTCAAAATAAAGAAGGTATATTTAAAAGGAAAAAATATGGACAACTATGTTAAACCTTCTGATTTTAATATTGAAGGTCTTGTGTATAACTATGAATGTGTCAAAAATAATATAAATATGCCATCATCCTCGACACAACGAAATAAATTTATTCAGGGATTGATTGACTATTTTGGTGATATGTATAAATCTGTAGAAATTATTGATACTTTAACTAATGATGAATATGATGAACTACTCTCAAAAAATATAGTTTTTCTAAATCTTGTTGATGCATCAGCATGCAACACAGTTATTGAATGTATTGTACGGAATACTCCAATTATTGTTAATAGGTTACCAGCTATTGTGGAAATGTTGGGAAAGGAATATCCATTGTTTTATGATACATTAATTGAAGCAGAAAACATGATTACAAATATAAATTGCATTATAGATGCATATGAATATCTTTACAAAAAGAATAAACATAAATTTACTATTAACTATTTTTTAGAAGAGATGGAGAAGAATATTAGGGTTGATCAATAGATGTTGTAGGTTGAGATGCTATGTAAGCAACGATGCTAAGTCAAAATGCTATGTGTAAGTTGAATAGATGTTCCAAACTATTTTAAATTGTATGAATATAATATATCATGCCAGTATTTCCACCACATACACTTTGGAGACAACGGAGTGGAGCCAATAAAGCAACTGAACCACAGCGTTCAATATACACTCCATGGATTACTAATCACACACCCATAAAGCCACAAACAGTAAAAACATTTAAATTAGATATGACATATGTTCAAAATGATTCAATGAATGATTGCCATCGTTCAGGTTGGAAAGTAGTAGTTGATCGTATGATGACGTTGTATAATGATCCAAATGCAAAAGTTATTTTTGATCCATGTGTTGATTCTACATTTGGTTGGAATTATACAAAGTTTGCAGATAAACTACCATATGTTAAACCTTGGATTGGAGTTGTTCATCATACACCAAGTGCAGAGTATTCTGAATATAATACAACTGCTTTATTGCAAAATCCAATTTTCCAACAATGTTTGGAGAATTGTGTATGTATCATTGTATTGTCGAAGTTTATGAAGAAATGGTTTGATAGTAAATTTATTGAACTTGGAAAGAAGATAGTGGTGATTGCAATGTGTCATCCAACTGAAAAACCACCAAATACTTTTAAGATGACATTATTTAATAAAAATACAAACAAAAAGATTGTAAATATTGGTGCATGGTTACGTGATCCATATGCAATTTATAGCCTGTGTCTAAATAAAAAAATGTTGAATATCCAAAAAGCAATTCTTGTGGGATTTAACAGAGATGATTATATTATTGATTCACGTTTTGATTTTAATACAATACTTGATTTCTACAATAGGAGTGTTGGAAATAGAGGATGTAGTGAGTTGATGTATGATAGAGGATGTAAGGATGATAGGGGATGTAGGGATGAGAGAGGATGTAGGGATGTTGCAAATGTATCTACCTACGGTTCATGTCCTCCTGATAAAAGAAATAATAAATATGTTGTTGGTATGGTTAATTATTTGATTAATAATAATGATTCTGTTATTCAAATACCTCGACTACCCAATGATGATTATGATGCATTACTTAGTATGAACATTGTATTTCTTAATTTGTATGAGGCATCAGCATGTAACACCGTCATTGAGTGTGTTGTACGGAGTACTCCACTACTTGTGAATAGAGTTGATGCAGTTGTTGAGATATTGGGTGATGCATATCCACTATTTTATGATAACATGGCACATGCAAGTTTTTTAGCAACAGACATAAAATCAATTACAAATGCATACAACTATTTACAAGATTTAAACAAAAGTAAATTTAATATTGATTATTTTATTAAATATTTTGAAGATGAGATGCAACAATTTATTGATATATTGGCGTGAGTATGTTAGCAGGACTGTTAATGGAATGCAACAATTTATTGATATGTTAGTGTAAATTAAATTGTGCAAAATGTAATAAATAAAAAGTTGTTTTCCAATGTATCCATACTCCACCCATCTACACTCCACTCATCTACACTCCACTCATCTACACTCCACTCATCTACACTCCACTCATCTACACACCACTCATCTACACACCACTCATCTACACAATATTGATTGAGGCGAACATATGAGGCAACACTGTAATATTTCCATCATTGATTTCTTCGTATAGTTTGTTAATATAGATCTGTGCATTAACAAACTCCTTAACAAAGACAACATCAACATCTTTATATTTCTCTCCCATGAATTCATTAGCAATTGCATGCAATCCAGAGCGTTGAACTTGATATGATGTGTTGTTATTTGTGGTATCTTCCATACATTTCTTGTTGAGTAGTTTGAAGTCTTCCAAATTGTAGTTTGTTTTTTGGATTAGTTCAAATAGTTCTTCCCAATTTGCAGCAGTGGTTAAATTCATACCCCTGTGAATAATGTCAATGAGTAGTTTGATATCACAATCTGCAACACCAAATGATTTAAGGTTATCACATGTTACAGCACAACGACGTCGGGAGTTACTCAATCTACATTCAATATTGTCTGTTGTAATTCTACTTCTTTTTGGAGTATTTTCTTGTGTGTCTTCCTCCATTGCATCTGAATTTCTTTTACGTGTCTCATCAATTAATGTTTGAGGTTGAACAGTTATGTTTTCATCCTCACATATTTTGTTGATATACACATGGTAGGTAACAAACTGTCCCACAAGGTTTTCATTAATGTTATTGTATTTATTTT
>Ga0316231_1003226_pt1 | contig 14600 bp, 5 predicted proteins | sample TBH18027metaG_FD_206002 | JGI IMG/M metagenome (GOLD analysis project Ga0316231, IMG submission 206002) | Freshwater microbial communities from Trout Bog Lake, Wisconsin, USA - TBH18027 | ecosystem: Environmental > Aquatic > Freshwater > Lake > Hypolimnion/Profundal zone | place: USA: Wisconsin...
TCCCAACTGCTTGCGGCGATCTTGTGAAAAGTGTGCATCACAAGTTGAACGACCAGTTGCGTTCCGCGATCCGAGTCGCGCACGAAGTCAAGGCTCTTCAGGATATATTCCGTGAGCAGGCGGGAGATGTCGGTTTCTTCGGGGGACCAGTGAACATCGAGGGTGAGCGTCTGGTGCCCCTTGAACAACGGTCTGCCCTCCCAGTCGACTGCCCGTGATTTTGGCGTCCGGGTAAGCGTTTCTACGAGCGCTGGCGTCTCCAATTGCCCGTCCGCTCGCTTTGAAGGATCGAAAAGATCGGGCCGCGCCAGGTGCATGAGGTGCAGAAACCGTTCGTCATCACCTTGGTGCGGCGTGCCTGAAAGCAAAAGCAGGCGAGGCGAACGTGGCGTTTGGTCATTGTTTTCTGCGTGCCGGATGAGTCGACTGTGAACCAGAAACTCGAAAAGTCGATAGTTTGCCGTCTTCTCCAACTTCTGGGAAAGGAACCGCCGCTGAGCGGTTAGTCTGTGCGCCTCGTCGCACACAACCAAGTCAAAGGTGCCCACCTGCTTGAGCAGCTCGCGGTATTCTTCACGTTTGAGTCGGTCTAAAGGGGCGATAACCATAGGCTGAGTGCGCCAGCTTGCGACCAGCTTGCCGTCGAAGTTCTCCCCCATGATCGAAAACGTGAGGCTGAAGTGCTCATCCATCTCGTCCTGCCACTGGGTAGCCAGGCCCGTGGGACAAACGATTAGCACTCGCTGTGGCGGTTCCCGGCGAAGCAGGCAGGTGATGAGTAATCCAGCTTCGATGGTCTTCCCCAGGCCAACATCATCAGCCAGAACATGACCGAAACGATCCGCTGAAAGCACCTTATCCAGCACGAAAGCCTGGTGCGGCAATGGCTGCGCCGCCGACTTGGTGAATCCGCCGGTCAGGTTGTTTTCGCCAATCACCGCCCCAGCCGACAACTTACGCTGGAAAGCGGCCACATCGCCCCAAAACCCGCCGGCCGCGTCAGACAGCGGATCACCTACCGCTTCCACTTCACCCGGCGCGACATTTTCCAGATTGTCAACATGATCGAACGCTACCTGCAACCGCAGCTCGCCAAATACATCCTCCTCGACGTAACGCACGAGCCCAAAGCCGTATTCCGGGTGCGCGCGGTGAATCACACGGCTGTTAGGGCCTAATGGGGCTAAGCTCATTGGGGTTGCTCCGGGCGTTGAGGCATCTTGTCGCCGCGATGGGTGATGCCCATGTGGAGAAAGGGAATGTCATAGTAGGGCTTAAGAAGCTGACCATGGATCGGGTCTTCAGCCAACTTTGCCTGCCATTGCTCGCCCGAGAAGCCGCAGTCTTCCTCCGCTATCCAGCCAATCTTCGCTAGAGCACGGAGGACCGGGCGACAGACATAAAAGGCATACGGGAGTACCGCATCGTCGGTGATAACTTCGAGCCGCATCAATTCCCGAATGATGAATCCCAGCGGTGTGGCAGAGCTTTGGCCGAATGTTCCAATCCAGCGCGGCTGATCCGGTCCAGGAAGGTGACCGGTGCGAAGGAACTGGCGCAGGTGCTCGCCATAACCTTCGCGGACCAAGTCAAGAAGCACTGCCGGAAAGTCGTTCTGCACCATTCGATGCACCTTACGGATGTCATAAAAGACCCGGCGCCAGAAATAGGCCTGCTCACCGCTGGCAGACATGTTGTGGAACTCGGCGGTCACAGCCCGCTCGAAGGTCTCTTGCGTCGTTTCGGGAAAGTCGCCGGCGCTTGTGCGCTCCCAGAAGCCTTCAGGGTTCAGGCGTCCCAGCCAGAAACGTCGCAGTTCGGTCACAGTCCGGCCAGCCGACACGAGGCACGCATAGCCGAAGAGCCGATACCACAGCGCTTTCCCCTCTGGTGAACCCGGAGAAAGCAGCAAGCGTTTCAAGTCAGCCTTCCGTTGCTCCTCGCCAGGGACGTCTCCACCATGGAAGAGAGGCCAATTGGCTTCCCCTTCCAACGTGTAGTCGCCGGTGAGCCGCCCCTGCTTCTCCCACCAGAGCCAAACCTCGCGCACCGTCCATGGCTGCAGCGGTGGGGGCGGTGGTGGCTCGGGAGGCCGCGCATCCTCCATCAGTCGGTCGTCAAAGAGGCGGAGACGATGTGCCAGGATCTCGAACCTCTCCTTGTCATTAGGGAAGTTGGCCTTGAACCAATCCGAAAGCGTAGAGTTCAGTTGCCATAGCCAGTTGCTGTTGTCCCTCTTTGGGCGTAGCTCCTCGGCAAGAGGCTCTTTCAGATCGCCTCGTAAGAGATACACCAACGCTGCGACACGGATTGCATCGCCTGTTGCCCGCAATGCCCAGTTGGCGAGGGTTTCCCTGGCGGCCTCCAGCCGTGGACGGCAAGCGAGGAAGAACGTCAGTGCGGGACCACGGTAGGCGGGATTAAGCCGGCATTCGTTGGGCGCGAACGCCGCCCTGAGCCTCTCGTCCACTTCTACGTCATCGCCCTCGGGCACGAGCAAGTGCAACGCCTTGTGCCATGAGCCATCCGCCGCCTGTAGCTGGACCGCATCCAAGAGCACGCGAAGGGACTCGTGCTCCACGTCATTGCGCTCCCCGGGCTTGCCTTCGCGCAACATCTTCAGGAAGCCCGGCGTCAGCAGACTGCCAAGGCTGGCTGCAAGGGATGGATCAGCGCGCCCTTCTTTGCCTAACTCCCAGCCCACCGCATCCGTAAGGTAGACCTGTTCCGCGGATTCCAGGCACACCCCCAGGCTTTCCAGCGTCGCCGCTACCTCGTGTCGCGAGCAGATGGCCCCGGCGGGAACCTTTCGGCGAAAGGCCTGCCATTGGCTCACTGCGGAGTACACGTCCTTTCGGTCCAACGCACCGCTAGCAACGAACCTCAGCGAAGGCAGTTTGGTCAGGGCAGAGTAAGCACCCCACAGAGCCGTCGGCAACGTGGAGCATTGACGATAATGCGCCTGCAAGCCATCCGCTGCAGACCCCCAAAGGATGCGCCTGGCGAGCGCAGACACAGGACTGTGATCGTCTTTCCGGCACCTGCCGGCGAAACGGCGACCCAGGACCTCCCACAAACTCAGCCAAAAGCGTTCAGCCGTGGTTCCGCATCCCAGTTTCAGCTCCGCGCGCAACGCATCCCAGTCCGCCTCAGTCCGCGCGCTAAGCGCCCCCAGGCGGTTGCTCACGGTCGCGGCAACTTCTCCGGCTAGTAGGCGGTTCTTGTCCGACTCTAGCGCTAGTTGCACACGTCCGACGTCTGGCTCAAATGGGCCGTTCACGGCGAAGCCGTAACCCGACGTGGCTCGCGTGGGCGCGGTTACCCAGAAGGCGGGCACGTCATCGGGCAATGGGACGAAACCGTCCGCGCCCAGCGCAAGCAGTAATTGTACACGGTCGTTGCCGATGGTGCGTGACAGCACCAAGGCGTGGAGGGCCTCGCAGTCGCCGAGCGACGACATCTCGCCGCACTCCACCTCCTCGACTTGGCCCAGCTTGCGGGGCTGCCAGTGCATCTCCGTTTCCTGATGGCCTCCTGGCCCGCGTAGCCTGAGTCGTTTGAGGCGCCGCGAGAACACAACGAGCAAGGGCGCTAATCGGCGGAACAGGCGCAGAACTTCTTCAGCCTTAACGGTGCCGCTCACAGGCCACTTAAGCTGGATCAGGCTGCCGCGTCTCCAGTGCTCGGGCGAAAAGGCCTTGAGGCAACCTTCCAAGGCAGCCCGCTCAGTTTCATCCAGGCGCATTGGGTAAATTCCGCCCCTGATGCAGAAATCCACACTTCCGCTCAAGACTTCAGGCACATCGCTGGCCAGAAACACGCTCTTGAAGCCGAGCCCAAATTTGCCGGTCACAGCCTGCCCCGGCTGCTCTCCGGCGCGTTTGTCGGAGATCGCCTGGACCACCATCTTCTCAAGGTCTTCATCAAAGCCACGATCCCGGAGTTGCCGACCGTCCGAGCCTTGGAACTCGTTGACCAGCCGGCCCCAGTGAGCGAACGACACGCCAACCTCATTGGTTTGTGCGATGAATCCAAGCGTTACCGCGCGCTCGCAGTCATATCCGAGCGCAGCAAGCTCGACTACGGCGTCGTCGGCATTCTGCCAGATCTCGAACGGAATCGAGACTGGCTCGTAGCCGTAGTCCCGGCCAATCTTATACCGGACAGCCGCTAGCGTGGCCTGCTGGGTGTGGGGATGACTTTCAAGTAGCCTCCGCAGATTGGTCTTGGCGTGCGCCAACTGCTGCTGCACCTCGCCGGGCACAGGGCGTCCCGCCTCTTCCGCTTCGGCGCGTCGGCGGTCCGCGGTATCCCATTCCCGAAGCACCGCCACTACCTCTGGGGACCGATGCGCACCGACCTGCCGCAAGAACGCCTGGGCCGAGTCCACGACGCGGTTTTGGGCGATGCGGATGTGCAGTTGGGCAGAATGCGACAACCTTTTCCAAAGGGGCCACAGGCGAATTTCCCGATGGCAGTAGACATCGTGGAGAATCGCGGTGGTGGAATTCAGCAAGATTTCGGAAAGCCGCTCAGAAGTGAATTGGTCAACTAGAATGGGCGCGAGGTGCAACGTCCGGCGATACCAGTTGCCGCCACCCTGGTTGGATTCCAGTCCATCGCCAAGGAACAGCGTTCGGATAGGCCCCGTGAGCTCGGTGGAAAAACGGGTGCCCAATACTGAAATCAACCTTACTCGTCGTGACCCATGGGCCACACACGCAAACCTGTATTGCCCAACCTGCATTCGCAGCGGTTGACCGAGCTGGGGCCTTGAGTGGGCGTCAATATCCTGGCGGACACCGTCTAGAGACCTGTTGCTCAAGAACTCCTGTGCGAGACGGGCCATCCCTTCGTCGTCTCCTAAGGTCGCAAGAAACGCTCCGATGCATTCGGGGGTGACTTCGTCCCGCCACTTGGAGAAATAGCGGCGCAAAACCTGCGGCGTCTGGTACAAGAGGGAATCGAACGGCTGCTGCTGCCCTGGCGCGCAGTCGGGTTCAGCGAGCAAAGCGTTTTCGGCGGGCAGCAACGTGGAAAGGACGTTCGCCTGCGCGTTGAGGAGGCAGGCATGTGTAGGCAGACCATTACAGGCAAATGCAAGCTCTCCTGGCGGTTTCCAAGCCCCCGATTCCGAAAGCAATCGCACGCCATCTCGCGACAGGATGACTCGGGCGTGTTCCGCGCCCTGCGAATTTGCGGCTTCTAGGTAACGCAGAACAACCGCGCCAAGAATCCGCTGGGAATCGGCGTCGCCAGCCTCGTGCATCGCTGCCAGGTGCTTCAAGACCCCGGCATACGCCTCAGCAGACAATTGCGCACTGGTGCTCCGAAGAAATCCCGCGAGCAGGTTGCGGACGTCCTGCTCGGTGTGCATCGCCCGAATCAAGGCTGCGACCGGCAGCACCCTCGGTGGCACGCCTGTCATCGCCTTGACCCAGTCACTGACCTGATCCATGGTCCACTCACCCGAAAGGCCGGTAGACCATCCGGCATGGGATTTGAGTTGAACTGCGAGGGTATGGAGCGCCTCTTCGGTGGCAGGGAGTATGGTCTTCTTGAAGGTATCGAAGCCGGCGTGGTCCCGAGCATCCTGGGCTACTCGGAGCAGTGCCACACGGCCTTGAAGCACCGCCGCCGGAAGCTGGTCGAGTTCTGTCTCAGCACCCGGCACATGCAGCAAGTCGGCGGGCTTGGCGGTCAAGCCGCCCGCCAGCGGCAGCCAGGCGACGTCGCGGACCCGCCCGCGGAGCTCTGCCCGCAAGTTCCCGCGGCGCGCGATGGCTGTGAGAATTACGCCTGCCCGGTGTTCCGGCTCGGGCTGGCTTAAGGCAATTTCGATGACCGCCTCCCAACTGAGGGAGTTTACCAGCCGGTTAGAGCCGTCAGGGTCGGTGAATCGGACATAACCGTTCCGCCCACGTAGGCGGGTGACAGCATTGTCAAACGTCGTCGGCAGGTCGGTGAACGTGCCGTCATCAACATAAGCGTGCTCGCCGATGCGGACACGGCAGCCGTCTACCGTGTCGTGTATATTCAGGCCGCGAAGGACTCCCACTTCATCGAAACGCTCAAGAACAAACTCGCACTGCTCAGTGGAAAATTCCCCGCACTCCACTGCGGTTGGCCCTGCTTCCGTAATCAGCGCTTCGACCTCGTTGTCGGAAGCATGGACGAGCTTCAATTGTTCCCGATGGTGCGCGTTCAATGCTAATTGGCCCACGACCCCAGAAGGTATGCGCCGCCAACGCTCTTCAACCGCCGCTAATGCCTTTTCCAAAAGCTTCGCCAGCACCGGCGCGGTGTTGGTCTCATCGAACAGAGTGGCAGCACTTGACCAGCAGCCGACTTGGCCATGGAGTAGGCACCGCAGCGCATCCCACCTGTCAGCGTTCTTGGCCATACCCGCCTGGAGCAGGCGCTCGAACAATGGCTTCCGGCTTGAGAAATTACTGTTAAGCGCTTGGGCCTGCCGCAAAAGCCCGACGCACGCCGAGGCGTCACAGACTCCGGTTTCTAGCCCAAGCATTGCGGGCAATTCCTCGTCTGCCACAACCGGCTGTAAGTCTCCCGCAGCCTTCATCAGGTCAGCAGCCCAACCATCGCCGCCGGTGAAAAGGCGGTGCTCCAGATCGGCGGTCTGAAGCTCGCCAGCAGAGACTGCATATGGCGTTGCGTTGGGCTTCCAAGCCACAAAAAGCACGAGATCCTTAATCTGTTCGAGCCATCCGTCGGGTTTTTCGGTGCAGGCTTGCAACAAACGCACTCCGACGTTTGATCGTTGTTGAGCCCATTCACCTTCTGTGAGGTTGAGCCGGGCCAGGCGTTCAAGGAGGGAGAGCAACATGGTCCAGGTCATCGTGCCGTCGCCTTCAGCGTCCCGAAAGTCCTGCCACAGCAACGCCACCGGTTGTTTCTCTGTGGAAAGAGCGCTAGCTAGTGCGGAATCGGCCTTCGTTGATGCGATTGGCAGGCGGATGAACGCCGCCTTGGGGAGGTGTTTGAAGAACTCCTGCCACTTCGTCGCGAGTTCCCTTTGTTCGGGAAGCGGCTCACACACCAGTTGATTCGCCAGGGAAACCAACGCGCATACGAGGGGCGAGCCGGAGTTACGGCTTCGGGTGTCGCCAGGAATCAACTCCAGCAGGTAATCGAGTTGCCTCGGATTGTGAAAGGCGGATTTCGGCACCTCGGCAAGCAACCGCGCGAGTTCCTCGTCGTTCGGAGGGTAGGCATTGTCGTGCTTTTTGTCGGCCAAGCATGGGTTGCCCTCCAGGGATACGGTTATCTCTTGGCACAGCGACGCCAGAGCGGGGAGTAGCTTCAACAACTCGACTTCACGGAAGTCGGAGTCGGGCTGTGGCAGTTTGATCCATCTGGGGGGCTGTCCCTCCCAAGTCTGCCATTCCCAGGCGCTACCGGCGTGCTGCAGGCGGCAGACAAATCGCTGTTGGCGGCACACCCACGAAGTGAGCGGTTCCAGCGTTGTCGATTCCGTCATCGCCTTCACCAACACGTGGACTTCACCGACTTCCATGCGCTCCTGCTTCACGAAATCGTCGAGAGCGGGGATAACGAGGGGTGCAACCACCTCGTCCAAAAGCGTGCGATTCCAGAGCTGGATGACTTGTGTCTCCGTCGCCGCTTGATCGGGGGAGAAGTCCTCCGGCAGCCCATCGTCGTTTTGGATATGGCGGCGGCCGGCATCCACGAAGAAGAAACCATGCAAGTAGAGGCTGAACCGCCAGGCCCCTGGACATTTCACTTCCTCCGGTTCACCTAGCGGCAGAAAGACGGCGGGCTGCACGCGCAGGCATCCTTCGCCGCCGGCTGCGTGACGATTAAAGAGCACTGCGCCGTGCGGTAAGGCCTTTTCAGGCACTTGTCCATCTGTTCCATCGGAACCAATGCATGACTGATTCGGCCACTCGCGATGCTGCCTGAGGTGCCCCAGATCAGGACGAGCAGTCACTCGCTCTCGTCCAGCGAAGGCCGAGGGAGAATCTCCGTTCACACCGCAGACCTGCCCGGACAGGGGTCGCAGGTTATCTTCGGTGGGCCAATCGCTTGGGAGATTCGGCTGAATGCGAGAAGCGCTCGCGGACATGGTCCATTCCGCGGTCTTCTCAAGGCTTGCGTCAACCCCAGGGGTTTGCCGCCAGATTTGAATTACCCGGACCCGCCGAAGCAGAGGCAGGGTTTCGGCCAGACGATAACGCCAATCGTCGCCCAAAAGCCGATCCAAATCCGGCTGGGGAAAGTGCCTGATCACAGGCTGCACCGGGCCGCCGCCATCGACGCAATGGGCGGCGCATCTCAGGGGAATCCACAGGCCAAACCAACGATCGGAATGAAGGATTCTCGTGGCGAACTTGCCGAAGGCACCGCAGTCGTCCTCCCGGGTCCTCTTCCAATCATCGTCCCACTCGCAATGCCGACCAGTGCAAACGTAGCGGCTCCACCACGGGTTGAGCAGATCAGCGCCGGGAGCCTGCATTGCGGGAGCACCCTCGACCTGCCGGGGAGAAAAGTAGAAGAAGGCCTCAGCCCAATGGAAAATACTCTTGAGCCCCAGTCCGAACTTGCCTGCAGCTCCTGCCTGCTCCGCCTTGTTGCTCAAACCGAGTGAGGTGATACTGTTGGCATCATTCGCCGTGAAATCCCCGTCGTTCAACACGCACAATCCCGGCCCGTGAAGCAAAGCGTGGCGGCCGGCGGGAAGGCCATCGGGGCTCAGCACAACAGCAAAACACGAAGCCGAAGCACCGAGATTTCCGGCGCCGGCATCGTCGGCGTTTTGAAGCAGCTCTTTGAGAATGGGAAAACCGTCGCCATACCGGTCGCGCAAGTCCTGGCGAATGCGCTGAATGTCTTCAAGAGGAGAGTGGCGGAAACCAGGCATAATCGTTCCTCAGATCCCGGCTCTGCTAGATCGGCCTCGTGTGAAAACGCGGAATATCGACGCGAATGCTTGAGAGTCTGTCAATGTCATCGTCGGTCAGCCGCATACGAGGTGAGGGATCCGCCTTTCTTTGGACGTAATCGTCTTGTCAAATACTAAGGAGCTGGCGGGAAGCGTTTCTGAGTATTTCCGATACGCGGTGTTGTAGAAATGTCTGAGTATGAAGCCCGCGAACAACAACGGTCCGACCGGAGAGCAAACAGGGATGCGGCAGTTCGCGTATTGGCCTAAAGTCAGATGCGAGTAAGGGTGGTCTACTTCAACAAACTTCTTCGGGTCAGAGCTGAAGTCGAAGCGGATCGGAAAAGCGACTATATTCTTGGCGATTATGTCGGCGTAAAGTTCGTCCTCCAAATAGACTTCAGGTTCGTTTTGGAAGTGCTCAAGGTCTGGAGAGGGAAAATACGACAACGAGTGCTCGTAGATTTGGCCCTCATGAAACCGATATCGAACCAGAATCAAGGCCCCATCCAGCATTTTGAAGTTGAAGGCCCGTCCCCTTTGCAACTCGTGGTAAATGTCCCGGTAAGGCACGTTCTTCAGTGCGACCGTGGCGCGCCACGCAGTGGAAACTGTAATTTCGAAATCATGTTTCGGGTCTCCATGCGTCGTGGCAAAATTCTGCTCGTTGCACAAGCTCAACCCGACCAGTGCTTCCGTGAGCCGTTGAACTTCTTCCAGTGTTTCTTTCGGGCTCATTTCCTCCGTGGCTTGGATCTTCTCGTCAGTACAGCTTGAAGCTTTGCGATCACAGCTTCCGGGTAGTCCTCGATAACAGATTCTCCCGATTCGAGCGATGCAATTATGTCCAGAAGGTTGCTGCGTCGCCTTGCGCTACGCTCGAGTTCGGCCGTCGACATGTCTCGGTTCACAGTTACAATCGCCTTTCGTTGATCCTGCGTGGGATAGAGGAAATGGAGCGTAAAATGCTCAGAACGCACTCGCTCAAATTCGGCCTTCAGTGCGACCATCGGCTTCCCGACTCCGAGGACGCGAACCCATGCCTTGCTGCGTGTGATTGCAGTGAAGAGGCGGTTGCGAATCCGTGCCACCTCGCGGGGTATCAGCGCATCGTAGCAGTCGTGCGCATTAATCACATAGACCATAGCGGCTTCGTTGCCCTTTGCGCGAAAGATACCGGTGAACGTAACGGTTCCGGGCTCCGTGAACACGTCTGGAACCGTGGTTACGCCAGCCAAGTTGGAGTTGATCCCCATCTGGATTAAGCGTTGCCGAGCATCGCCTACGGCGTCTTTTGTTTTCAGAGGATCGGGGTTGATGACGACAATATCCTCAGGAATTAACTCGTCATCCGTTAGGTTTTTCTTAATCTGCTGAACGAGCCACGCAGTCTGGGCTTGTTCGGTGTCGAACACCTCGAATTGGATTAAGTCTTCGACAGGTGAGTGATTTTCAAGGAATTCCGGGCTGGAACGAGGAGTGCGGCTCAATTTCACCTCCTGCCCGTCAATTATCTCACCGTTGGCCTCCTCGTATCCTATGTCGAACCACAGGTTGTTGTTCTCAAAGATCTGTGCTAAGCCTCTCTTGCGGTAAACGCCAAAGCCTAAAGCATGGGCACTAGACAAGACGGGGCGAGAATTGCGGTAACAAACGTCCAGAATGATGTCCTGTTTCGGTTTGCCCGGCTGAGGCGGATCAATCACAACCCGGGGTGTCCCATCTGGATGCTTGCCAAAAATCTCCTCGACTGCCGGTAAAGACCTTCGCCCCAGGTTCTGCAGTTCGTCGTAAGCATAAACCAGACGCTTGGGAGCCTTCAGATATTCGTAACAAAGAAGAAGAAAGTTCGGCGCGAAATCCTGGGCCTCGTCTACCAAAATGGCATCATATTTTGGGGTAAACTGCTTCACATTGGAGAGAGCGAAATCGCAGGCGCCTTCGAACTGCTTGTCCGAGCCAAACCGGCCGGCCGCGGCAAAATCAAAATACTCAACGCCATGGTCTCGGCAAAACTCATAATAAACTCCGCTTCGTTCTTTAGTGCCGGGAGCCCCCCAGGCGTTAAGGATTTTGATTTTATCCCAATCAGGCTCTTCGTTGGCTTGCTCAAGAACGAAAGTCGTAATCAGATTTTCAAACTGCTTCTTCAGCGAACGCGTATTAAATGTCACTGCGATCAGCCAGTTCGGGTTACGGGCGTGCAAGTAAGCCACCTTCAACGCGAGAACAATGGTTTTGCCGCAGCCCGCTAGCCCGCGAATACGTTGGACCCCTTCATACGTTTCAACAACTGCGGCACTCTGCTGACTGTCCAAATTGGCAATGGACTCCTCTAAAGCCTTGATCTTAGTGCCTCGGGAATTTTCTTTGTGAAGGTCCCGCTTCTTGCGTCCTCGGCGAAGAGTTGAAATTGCCTGAATTACCGATACAAGAGCCGGATAAACCTGAGGTTCAAAGCCGTTTAACTCATGGATTGTGGCAAGTAGGTTATCACCGTTACAGAGAAGATGGTTCTCATCGGCCGAAGTTTCGAAGTTAGTAATGGCTGGCGCGAAGGTGACGGTATGAATGTCTACCAAGAGTTTCCGTTTTCGAATGAGTGCCTGGTGCTGCAGCAGCTTCGCCTGCATTTTGTTGAAAGCCTCATCCTGAGCAGCGCCGAAATCGTGAAGCGTTCTTCCCTCGATTACGTTGAACAGCACTAGACCTTTGGCTGGTGAGACGAGCAATGCGTCAATTGGGAAGGAGCCCTCGGGTGTGCCGATTATCGGATACCCGATATAAAGGGTCCCTTCGAGATCTGGCTCGGCACTAACAATTTCCGATAGCCGCTTGCTCGATACCGGCTTATCCGTGCTGCCCCATACTGTTGTGATCATGGCAAAAAGTGCTGGGAACGTTTTGTTCGGTCTTCTTAAGGGCCTGAATAATCCGAGAACAGCGGCTTTACTCCCTCCTCATTCGCCATACGCCGCTGACCAAACGAAAGCTCCTTTTGCTCGGGAGGTATCAAGTGCGAATCAATGAGAATAAACTGCATGGCACCGGCTGTTTCTGTGGCGACCCGGTAGATCTCATCGTAGAGAGCTGTGACCAATTCTGGATTTTCGTCACGGGTGATGTTTTTCGTTGGACTGTCGACAATCAAGAAATTTGGTAATGGCAGATTCTTGCTCCTGGCTACTCGGTGCACGGCCAGCGCGTAGCAAACGTTAAACAGCGTCTTCTTGCCACCGCTGCCCGCATCGGCGAAGGACCACTCCTGATCTCCGTGGATGACGTATGGAAGCCAGTTCCTAGGATCCAGGCGAATCTGGTCATCGAAGTAAACACCGGGGAACTTCACGGCCAGCATGGTCTCCTTGAAGCAATCGGCGATCGCCTGAATGTTGTTATCCGCATCGACCAACCGCTTGCGCTCCAGCTCGCGTTCAGACCTGAGATTGTCGATTGTGCCTTGGAGATTTCCTGCTTCGATTTCCAGCTTTTTGAGCGCCGAAGGCATCTGAGCCTGCTTCTCCAAAGCCGCTAGTCTTTCCGTAAGGGTCGCAACTCTTTTGTCCGCTTCACGAATGCTAGAAGTATAAGCCGTGTCGTATCGCCGCAGTTCTGCTGTCAACACTTTGTCGAGTTCACTACGTCGTTCATTCAGAGTGGTAAGACGGCGCTTTTGGCGCGTGATGTCGCGCTGGTTTCGGGTAACCGATTCAGCCAGATCGTCGATGCGAACATCCAGGTCTTTGTCCAGCGATACGGATTGGAGGGCCTTATCCGGCTGCTCGTCTGGAGGAACGTTCCCGCACAAGTAACAGACCCTGTCGTCCTCGAAGCGGGCCTCATCGAGGCTTGATCCACACCGAGGGCATGAGGCGAAGTCAACATTTAAAAGCAAACTAGTGGCTTGTGTAACTCGTGCCGCTTTGATCTTTGACGTTATCAGTTCCGAACGTAGAGCCTGCTGTTGTTGGATCCGGACTTCGAGGGTCTCTATGGCTGTTTCGGCTTCGGCTGACTGGGCAGCAATACCCCGCAGTTCCGCGCGGAGCGGGTCCAGAGGGTGCGTTGTAGAATCGTGCCGCTGTTCAAGTGCATCTTTCTCCCTCTGAGCCGTCTCAAGTTCCTTGACCAGTGAGTTTCGCTGTTGGTTGAATTCCGCTTCCGTCGCTAGCTTAAACTGCGCCATAAAATCGCGAATCTGGGCTACGGCTTCTCGCTTGGCGCGTTGATTTTGCACATTCTCAGCAATGTGAGTATCCAGATCATTTAAGCGGTCTGAATACAATCCTGTGACAAAACGCATTACGTCTCTGCTCTTTTGCTGTTTGAAGGGGTGCTCCATCGAGAAAAACGAGGAGTCGATCACTTCGCCCCGCAGATGGCAATACCACAGCATGTCCCTTATGCTGAGTCGCACAACTGGCGAATCTGGGTCGGATTTGCGGGTTCTGACTTTCACTGGCTGAACTCCGCAAAACGTGAAAATGAGATCGCTCAAATTGAAGACCTCACCCTGATAGATTGGGTCGGTGCCGGCATCGAGCGGGGCATTTAGAGCTCCTTTTTCTCCTTTCCCGTCATCCCAGGTGACTCGCACAGTACTGTTGTCATCGGCTGAACGCTCCAACTCGACAGCAACGGTGCCGAGCGTTGCGGAAAGTTGAGCGGCAACAAATTCACTACGAACCGCAGGCGTGCGCACCAATTCTCCACCGAGGCAATAATCAACGAGGCGGGCAGTGGTTGACTTGCCCATGCTCACCGGACCGTGGATAAAAGTGACGTCGGACTCAAAATCGACTACTTCGGTCTTTCGTCTCGTAACGACGTTGAGCCTATGAATGCGAATGTTCATGAGAAATAGCCGCGTTCATTTCCAGGGAAGCAATTTCTGGAAAAGTCGAGTAAACGAACCGCATCAGGCGAGTCGCTGGCATATCAAAATGCCGTTTCAATAGGCGAGCGCGCCGCGCAACGTCGCCAAACTCCTCTTTGCCCGCCAACTGCTGAGCGAGTTCCTTGCCTCGGGCGGTGATACCAACCATCTTCGTTATGCCGCTCATCCTCATTTGGACTAAACCTTTTGCCTGAAGCAAACTTAGGAGCCGCGGATACCTGTGGTCCCACGGGCCGAATCGATACCGAACCATTTTTGATTCCACGCTGTTGCGCTCGTGCTCAAGGAGGTTAACCTCCCGCGTTGAAAGGCGCTTTGATTGGAGTGCCCTTTCGAGCATCACGGGATAACGCAGCAGAAAATCCAGTTTGGCTAGTTTGGTCACCCCTTCGACCTCCCCCGTGCCTTCATCCGTAGCGAATGCCTCCAGGAGAATGAGCAACCTGGCGCAGTGGAGCTCCGGGTTGGACTCCAGTGCGGCTAGAGATTCAAAGAAATCCATCTTCATGGTTCTCCGGTTTCTCCGCCCACGGCAAAGGGCTTGCTCCACCAGACTTTGCATTCGTTGGTGAGCTCATACGCGCATCCTTCGAGGTGTTCATTTAGACAGTCAAATAGCGGCGTTTGGCCTTGTTGGCGGCGCGTGCCGATTCGGTCCTTCAGATGCTGTAACATCGCTCGCCCAAACGGCGTTGAGGTAACGGAAGCCGTTTCGTAGGCCGATGAACAGTCGCTCAGGACTGCGGTCTTTATGTGGAAGTAGCGTTTAAGGGCTTCTTC
>Ga0316231_1003228_pt1 | contig 14595 bp, 11 predicted proteins | sample TBH18027metaG_FD_206002 | JGI IMG/M metagenome (GOLD analysis project Ga0316231, IMG submission 206002) | Freshwater microbial communities from Trout Bog Lake, Wisconsin, USA - TBH18027 | ecosystem: Environmental > Aquatic > Freshwater > Lake > Hypolimnion/Profundal zone | place: USA: Wisconsin...
CAGGGCAACGCCAATCCCGCCCTCTACCGGCTGGGCAGCGCCCAGTACCGCGGCGCCGGCCGGGCCGTGTTCCACGACATCACCGCAGGCGCCAGCTGTGTGCCCGGCACCCAGGGCTATGACGCCCGGCCGGGCTACGACCTGGCCACTGGCCTGGGCAGCGTGGACGCCGAGGCCCTGGTCGGCGCCTGGAGCGGCTCCACCGGCGCCAACGTCGACGCGGTCATCGGCCAGCCCGGGTCGGACCGGACCGTCGCCAGCGGCACCCGGGTCCAGTTCCAGGGCTCCGCCCGGGCCAGCGACCCCGGGGCCGTCCTTGGCTACGCCTGGGATTTCGGCGACGGCGGCGTCGCCGCGGGGGCGTCCGGCAGTCACGCCTACGTGAACCCGGGCGCGCTCCCGATCACCAACCTGGTCACCTTCACCGCCCAGGACGGCACCGGGGCGCAGGGCACGGACACCCGGAACATCACCGTGCTGCCACCGCCGGCCCCTGGGGAATTGATCGTCAACGGCGGCTTCGAGCTGGGCAGCCTGGGCTGGACCGGCCGGGGCGTGGCGATCGGCGACAACAGCCCGCCGGCGCACCAGGGCCATGCCGACGCCTGGTTCCCGGCCAACCGCTGCGCCGTCGAGCTGCTCCAGCAGACCGTGCGCATCCCCGCGGGCAGCGCCGCGGCGCGGCTCACCTTCTGGCTGCACATGGCCCCCCGGGAAACCGTCCCCGGAGGCCAGGATGGGTTCGAAGTCAAGGCGCGCGGCGCCGATGGCCGGCTGGCGGTCCTGGGCAGCTACGGCAATCAGCAGGCGGGGCTGGGCTACCAGCAGTACAGCCTCAACCTGAACGCCTACCGGGGCCAGCGGGTGCAGCTGTCGTTCGTAGCTTCCAGCTTCCCGGGGGGACTGGGCACCGGTTTCGTGCTGGATGACGTCAGCCTGATCGCCAAATAACGCCTGCGGTAAGCAGGAATGATATCGCCTCATTCCTCCGCAACGCGATCCTACCGGGTCAGCTTGCGGTAGTGGATCCGGTGCGGCCGGGTGTCCAGGCCCAGCTGCTCGCGGCGGTAGACCTCGTATTCGGTGTAGTTGCCATCGAAGAACACCACCCTGCTCTCGCCCTCGAAGGCCAGGATGTGGGTGGCCAGGCGGTCCAGGAACCAGCGGTCGTGGCTGATGATCACGGCGCTGCCGGCGAAGCTTTCGATGGCCTCTTCCAGGGCGCGCATGGTGTTGACGTCCAGGTCGTTGGTGGGTTCGTCGAAGAACAGCACGTTGGCGCCGCTCTTGAGGGTGAGCGCCAGGTTCAGGCGGTTCTGCTGGCCGCCGGAGAGCTCGCGCACCTTCTTCTGCTGGGACTCGCCGGAGAAGCCGAACTTGGACATCCAGGCCCGGCCGTTGACCAGCTTGCCGCCCATCTCGATCATGTCGCTGCCGCCGGTGACGGCTTCATAGACGCTCTTGTCCGGGTCCAGGCCCGAGCGCAGCTGGTCGACCACGGCCATCTTCACGGTCTCGCCGATGCGGATGCTGCCCTTGTCCGCGGCCTCCTCGCCGGCCAGCATGCGGAACAGGGTGGTCTTGCCGGCCCCGTTGGCGCCGATCACGCCCAGGATGCCGCCGCGCGGGATGGCGAAGCTCAGGTCCTCGAACAGCACCTTGTCGCCGTAGGCCTTGCCGACCCCGTCGAGCTCGGCCACCAGATCGCCGAGGCGCGGGCCGGCGGGGATGAAGATCTCCAGGTCCTTCTCGCGCTGGGCGCTCTCCTGGCTCAGCAGGCTCTCGAAGCTGGAGATGCGGGCCTTGCTCTTGGTGTGCTGGCCCTTGGGCGACATGCGGATCCATTCCAGTTCGCGCTCCAGGGTCTTCTCGCGCTTGTGGTCGCCCTTCTCCTCCAGCGCCAGGCGCGCCTGCTTCTGCTCCAGCCAGCTGGAGTAGTTGCCCTTCCAGGGGATGCCCTCGCCCCGGTCCAGCTCCAGGATCCACTCGGCCACGTGGTCCAGGAAGTAGCGGTCGTGGGTGACGGCGATGACCGTGCCCTCGTAGCGCTGCAGGTGCAGCTCCAGCCAGGCCACGGATTCCGCGTCCAGGTGGTTGGTCGGCTCATCCAGCAGCAGGATGTCCGGCTTCTGCAGCAGCAGCCGGCACAGGGCCACCCGCCGGCGCTCGCCGCCGGACAGCACGGCGATGGCGGTGTCCGGATCCGGGCAGCGCAGGGCGTCCATGGCCTGCTCCAGCTGGGCGTCCAGGTCCCAGCAGTCCAGGGTGTCGATCTGGTCCTGCAGGGCCCCCTGGCGTTCCAGCAGCGCCTCCATGTCCGCCTCGGGATCGGCGAACTGCTCGCTGATGGCGTTGTACTCGCGCAGCAGGGCCACCTTGGCCGCCGCGCCCTCCTCCACCACCTCGCGCACCGTCTTGCTGTCGTCCAGCACCGGCTCCTGCTCCAGCAGCCCGGTGGTGTAGCCCTTGGACAGCACCGCCTCGCCGTTGTAGTCCTGGTCCACCCCGGCCATGATCCGCAGCACGGTGGATTTGCCCGAGCCGTTCAGGCCGAGGACGCCGATCTTGGCGCCGAGGAAATAGGACAGCGAGATGTCCTTGATGACGGGTTTGCCGTTGTAGATCTTGCTGACCCGCATCATGGAATAGATGATCTCGGGCTGGTCGGTGGGGCGTTTGGCCATGGGGAGCTTCCTAAGAGAAGCTCCATCTTCCCACGAAAAGTGCCGGGTCTTGATCCAGGTCAAGGCGCGGGCCGGCCCGATGGGTCAACCTGGAGTCCTGGGAGAACGCCATGGAACGCCAGATCATCCGGATCGACGAGGAAAAGTGCGATGGCTGCGGCCTTTGCGCCACGGGCTGCCCCGAAGGGGCCCTGCAGATGATCGACGGCAAGGCCCGGCTGGTCAGCGAGATCACCTGCGACGGCCTGGGCGCCTGCATCGGCGAATGCCCCCGGGGGGCCATCACCATCGAGACCCGGGAGGCGGCGCCCTACGACGAGCGCAAGACCCTCGACAACCTCCTGCCCATGGGCGCCAACACCCTGCGGGCGCACCTCAAGCACCTGCGCGACCACGCCCAGACCGCCTACCTGGACCAGGCCTTGGCCTACCTCGCGGAGCTGGGCATCACCGTGCCGGCCCCGGCGGCGCCGCACGCCTGCCCTGGCTCCGCCCCCCGGACCCTCGCCCCCCGGGCGGCCGCCCCGGCCGAGGGCCTGTCCAGCCAGCTCTCCCAATGGCCGGTGCAGCTGCACCTGATCGCCCCGCAGAACCCGGTGTTCCACCAGGCCGATCTCCTGCTGGCGGCCGACTGCACCGCCTTCGCCATGGCCGATTTCAACCAGAAGTGGCTGCCCGGCAAGAAACTCGCCATCGCCTGCCCGAAACTGGACGGCAACCAGGAGGTCTACCTGGCCAAGCTCACCGCGCTCATCGATGAGGCGGAAGTGAACACGATCACCGTGATGATCATGGAAGTGCCCTGCTGCGGCGGCCTGCTGCGCATGGCCCAGGCGGCCGCGGCCCGGGCCGCCCGCAAGGTGCCGATCAAGCTCGTGGTGGTGGGCGTGGACGGCGCGGTGCGGCGCGAAGGCTGGGTCGCCTGATACCAAATTCTCTAAATACCTGTAATAAATAAAACGAGGGGCCAAGCCGCCATTTCGGCGTCCGGCCCCTTTCGCTTTGCTGCCAGCTGGCCCACCCCTCTAACCCAGATCAACGCGCGCAGAATAGCCGCCCGGGTCCCGGCTCCACCCGTTTGGGAAATGTATCAAACAGCACATCCAGGACAAGCGCAGGCAAGTCCAGGTAGTATTTCCGGGGGAGGACTTCATGACTTCGTCTAACGTGTCCCAGCGCGACCTGTCTTTTCAGCCGCAGACTGTGATCATCGGGACCGGCAGCTGCATCCCCGCGCGGGCCATCTTGAACGAGGATTTCCTCGATAAAGCCTTTTTCGAAGATTACGGCCAGCCGTTCGCGGCGGAAGCCATCCCGAAGATCGTCGCCAAGCTCAAGGAGATCACCGATATCTCGGAACGCCGCTACGTCACCGACGACCTGGTGGCCTCCGACCTGGCCTTCGACGCGGCCGGCAAGGCGCTGGGCTCGGCTGGCATCGACCCGGAAACCCTGGACTACATCATCGTCGCCCACAACTTCGGCGACGTGCAGGCCGGCAACCTGCGCACCGACATGGTGCCCAGCCTGGCCGCCCGGGTGAAGAACAAGCTGCGCATCAGCAACCCAGGCTGCATCTGCTATGACCTCGCCTTCGGCTGCCCCGGCTGGCTGCAGGCGGTGATCCAGGCCGACTACTTCCTGCGCTCCGGGGACGCCAAGCGCGCCCTGGTGATCGGCTCCGAAACCCTGTCACGGATCGCCGACCCCTACGACCGGGACAGCATGATCTACGCCGACGGCGCCGGCGCCGCGGTGCTGGAGGGGCGCCTCAGCTCCGAGCCGGTGGGCATCCTGGCCCACGCCGTGCGTTCCGACACCCTGGAGCATTCGCGCCTGCTCTGGATGGGCGGCTCGTTCAACCCCGACGCCGGCGACCATCAGCTGTGCCTGAAGATGCAGGGCCGCAAGCTCTATGAGTACGCCCTGACCACGGTTCCCGGCGTGGTCCGGGAGAGCCTCGAGCGGGCCGGCCTGCAGTTGGCCGATGTGGACAAGGTGCTGTTGCACCAGGCCAACGGCAAGATGGACGACGCCATCCTCAAGCGCCTGTTCCGGCTCTACGGGGTCAAGGAGATCCCCGAAGGGATCATGCCCATGACGATTTCATGGCTGGGCAACAGCTCGGTGGCCACCCTGCCGACCCTGCTCGACCTCATCCAGCGCGGCGAGCTGCCGGACCAGGCCCTGGCCAGCGGCGCCACGGCGGTGTTCGCCTCGGTGGGCGCCGGGATGAACATCAATTCCGTGGTCTACCGCTGCCCATAGCGCGCGCCGGAGGCATCTGATCAGAGCGGGGCCGCGCCCCGCCCGCTGAGGAGCCCCCCCATGCCCCGCCCCTACCGCCGCGCCGCCCTCCTGCTGGCCGCGCTCGCCGCACCCGTCTTCGCCCGCGCCGGCTATGCGCTGGTGACCGAACCCGACGCGGGCCTGGCGCCCATCACCAGCCTGATCCCGGCCGCCAGGCGGTCCATCGACCTGACCATGTACGAGCTGCTGGATCCCCAGGTCACCGGCCTGCTTGAGCAGGCGGCCGCCCGGGGCGTGCGGGTCCGGGTCATCCTCGACCAGAACTACAAGCTGGACGCCAACACGCCCGCCTACGACGAACTGGCCGCCAACGGGGTCAGCGTGCATTGGGCCAACCCGGCCTATGCCTGCACCCACCAGAAGACCATCAGCGTGGACGGCGCGAGATCGGCGATCATGACCCTCAATTTCACCCCGAAGTACTACGCCAGCAGCCGCGACTTCGCGGTGATCACCGATGACGCCGCCGACGTGGCGGCGATCGAGGCGACCTTCGACGCTGATTTCGAGGACGCCCCGGTCACCCCCGCCGGCGGCGACAACCTGGTGTGGAGCCCCACCGACGCCCGGCCCAGCCTGCTAGGCCTCATCAACGGCGCCACCGCCAGCCTGCTGGTGGAGAACGAGGAAATGTCCGAACCGGCCATGGTCGAGGCCCTGTGCGCCGCCGCCGGGCGCGGCGTCCCGGTGCGGATCTGCATGACCGACCGGGGCTCGTACCGCCGGGAATTCGACCGGTTGCGGGACGCCGGGGCCCGGCTCGCCCTGTATCCCGCCAGCGCCCCGCTGTACATCCACGCCAAGGTGGTGCTGGCCGACTACGGCACGGCCGGCGCCCGGGTGTTCATCGGTTCGGAGAACTTCTCCAGGGCCTCCCTGATCCGCAACCGCGAACTGGGGCTCATCATCTCGGATCCCGGCGTCATGGGCGCGATCAACGCCGCGCTGGGCGCCGATTTCACCGGAGGCCGGCCCTACTAGGGATGAACCTGGCGGCTCTGGCTCACCAGCTTGATCTGCAGCGTGTCGTCGCGACCGAACTTGAGGATGGTCATGATCGCCGTGGAGCCTTTGCCGTCCGAATGCACATAGTCCCAGGAACAGGTGGTGCCGCCATCCTCGGCGCTGGTCGAGGTGGTGGAGGGCTCGCCGAACAGGGCGATGGCCTCGGTCCGGGTGGTGACGCCCCGCTGCAGCCCCTCCAGGAGCGCATGGTCGATCAGGTGGCCGCGCTCGACCACCGGGACCGCCGTTGGCGCGGCGCAGCCCAGGACGGCCAGCATGGCCAGGCCCGCGCTTGCGGTGAGGAGGTTGCTTGCGGTCATGTCCGGTCCGGGTAGAGGCTGCCTTCCAGAATAACCGCATCAGGCCAACAGCTTCCGGGCCATCTCGACCAGGGTCCCGAGGGCGAACGGCTTCTGCAGGAACCCGGCCAGGCCCAGGTCGTCGAACCTGTGCTGGGCTTCCGTTTCGCTGAATCCGCTGCTGAGGATGATCGGCACGGCGGCGCCCATCCGCCGGAGTTCGCGGCAGGCCTCTTCGCCGTCCATGTTGGGCATGGTCAGGTCCATGAGGATGAGCCGGATCCGCTCCCGGTGTTCCCGGAACTGGCGCAACGCCTCCATGCCGTCCCGGGCCTGGACCACGCCCAGGCCCACCCGCCCGAGGGCCGCCGCCACCACCAACCGCATCTCGGCCTCGTCATCCACCACCAGCACCGTGCCCCCGCCGCTCTCCTTGGCGGTGGCTTTCCGCGGCAAGGGAGGATCCGCGGGCTCCGGCTCCGCCCGGCCCTGGGCTGCGGGGAACAGCAGCTTGAAGGTGCTGCCGCGGCCAGGCAAGCTGGACACACGGATGCTTCCCCGGTAGCCCCGGATGATGCCATGGATGGCGGCCAGGCCGAGGCCCCGGCCGGTGAACTTGGTGGTGAAGAACGGGTCGAAGATCTGCTTCAGAACCTCGGGTGCCATGCCGCAGCCGTTGTCCGAAACCTCCAGGACCACATGGGGGCCGGGACGGATGGGCTGGTCTTCCTGGACGGCGTCGGCCGGGCTGACCTCCTCGGGCCGGGTCGCGACGGTGATCACGCCGTTCTGTCCACCCATGGCTTCCGAGGCGTTGATGACCAGGTTCATGACCACTTGCTGGATCTGGGCCGGGTCAGCTTCCATGAGCGGCAGGTGCGGATGCAGGTTCAGCCGTATCGTGGCTTTCTTGGAGATGGACGTGCCCAGGAGATGGGTCATCTCTTCCACCAGCTGGTTGAGATCGAGGGTGCGGACACTGGATTTCCCACCCCCAGAGTAGGCCAGCAACTGCCTGAGCAGGCCGGAGCCCTTGGCCATGAGCCCCCTCAGGGTCTCCAGGTAGGGCAACGCCTGCTCCAGGGAGGACTCCGTCATCGCCAGTTCCACGTTGCCCTGCATGGCTCCCAGGAGGTTGTTGAAGTCGTGGGCGATGCCCCCTGCCAGGACCCCCAGGGATTCCAGCTTCTGGCTCTGGAGGATGGCCCGGTCCGCCCGTTTGCGTTCGGTGATGTCCTGGGCCAGCACGCCCAGGCCCCATACCTGACCCAGCGCATCCACCAGCGGGAATTCGGTGACCAGATAGTGGCGGGTCGAACCATCGCCATGGGTCCATTGCTCCTCCTCCTGGACATCCTGCCTGGGGCCGAGCCCTCGCTGGTCCCGGTCGCGAGCCTGGGCGCAGGCTTCCGGCGGGAACAGATCCTCGTCGGTCCGGCCGAGGATCTCCCGGGACGGACGGCCCAGGGCCGCCTCCATCCGCGGGTTGATGAGCAGATAGCGGCCATCCAGACCCTTGAAGGCGATGGCGGCGGTGGAATGGCGGATGAATCCCTGCAGCCTGGCTTCGCTCTCCCGCAGTTCGAGGGTGCGCTCGGCGACCTGGTCCTCCACCTCCTGCCGGCTGCGGCAGAGTTCCGCCTCCATTTCCCCCCGCGCCCTGGCCAAGGCCAGGTGGGTGGCCACCCGGGCCAGCAGTTCCCTGGCGGTGAACGGTTTGACGAGGTAGTCGTCCGCGCCCTGGGTCACCCCTTCCACCCGGGCCTCCTCCCCGGCCCGGGCGGAAATGAGGATGATGGGCAAGGTCCGGGTGCGCGGGTCGGAGCGCAGCCGCCCGAGCAGGCCGAAGCCATCCAGGCGCGGCATCATCACGTCGGTGAGCACCAGGTCGGGCCTCCGCTCCAGGGCGGCGGCCAGGGCCGCCTCGCCGTCGGCGGTGGCGACGACCTCGTAGTCCACTTCCAGCAGACGCTGGAGGTACTCCCGCATATCGGCGTTGTCATCGGCGAGCAGGACCCTCGGACGGGCCTCGCCGTCCGCCTGCCGTTGCGAGCAGCCCCGCGCCATGGGCGGCTCGGTCAGCCACTGCCGGGCTTCGTTCAAGAACACCGTCGCGGCGGCGGGGGAGGAAGCGGACCCTGGTCCGATCTGGTCAGGGGGCAGGTGGGCCGCGCCGGCCGGGATCCGCACCGTGAAGCGGGAGCCCTGCCCCTCCACGCTCTCCACCTCGATGTCTCCGCCGTGCAGCTTCACCAGTTCCTTCACCAGCGCCAGGCCGATGCCGGCGCCTTCATGGGTGCGGGACCGGGCCCCGCGGGCCCGGTAGAACCGCTCGAACACATGGGGCAGCTCCCCCTGGGCAATGCCCACACCGGTGTCCTGCACGCACAGCCGGGCGCACGGCACGCCCGAGGGCAGCCGCGGTCCGGGCGCCAGGCTCACATCGATGCCGCCTTGGAAGGTGTGCTTGAGCGCGTTGCTGAGCAGGTTGAGCAGGATCTTCTCCCACATGTCCCGGTCCACGAACATGGCAAGAGGCAGCGGGGGGCAGCGGACCTCCAGGCGGAGCCCGGCATTCTCCACAGCCGACCGGAACAGGCTGGCCAGTTCAGCGGTAAAGCCCGCGAGGTCGGTGGCCCGGTACACGGCCTGCCAGCGTCCCGCTTCGATCCGGGAAAAATCCAGCAGGGTGTTCACCAGTTTCAGCAGGCGCAGGCTGTTCCGGTGGGCCACTTCCAGCCGCTGGCTGGACTGGGGGTTGGCCTGCAGTTCTTCCTCCAGCGGGCCGAGCATGAGGGTGAGCGGGGTGCGGAACTCATGGCTGACGTTGGTGAAGAAAGCCGTCTTGGCGCGATCCAGTTCGGCAAGGGCCTCGGCCCGCCCGCGCTCGGCCTCGAAGGCCCGGGCATCCGCCATGGCGCTGCCGATGTGGCCGGCCACCAGATCGAAGAAATCCCGGTAGGCGCTGTCCAGCGGCCGGCGGGGGCTGACCCCGGCCACCAGGACCCCCGCCAGGTGATCGGCGGCGCCGGCCCGGATCGGCAGAATCACCGCGTGCCGGACCGGCTCCGGCCAGGGCTCCCGGGGCAGATCCCCGCCTTCGGCCCCCAGGTCGTCCACGTCCCTGGCGCACCGTTCCTTCAGAAAGGACAGGAGCGGCGGCCAGGAGGCCGGCCAGACGCCCTGGGTTGACACCAGGGCCGGCGGGCGCCATCCGCCCGGCTGGAGACCCACCGAAGCGGCGAGGCTGGCTGTGGCGCCGGCTTTATCGAGGGTGTAGATGGCCGCGAACGGCAGGTCCCGGGGATTCCCGCCCAGCACCTCGGCGCACCTCCGGCAGGTGTCGGCCACGGACTGGGCCTGTGCCCCCCTGATCCCCAGTTCCCGCAGGGTGTCCAACCGCCGGCTGCCCACCAGTTTCCCGGTCGTCTCGATGATGGCGCTGAAGATCCCGCCCACCTCGTCCCCCTCCCCCTGGCCGGGGATGGGGCTGATGGAGAAGGTCAGGTAGACCTCCTCCCTGGGCAGCTCCCGGTCGATGATCATGAGGATGTCCTCGGACCAGCTGGCCTCTCCGGTGGTGATGGCCCGTTCGGTCATGGGGCCGAGGATGTCCCAGATCTCGGGCCAGGCTTCCCAGGCCGAGCGGCCCAGGGCCGCGGGATGCTTGGCCTTGCCGAGGAATGGCCGGTAGGCGTCATTGTAGAAGACGGTCAACCGCGGACCCCACCACACCTTCATGGGAAAGCGGGACATCAGGCAAATGCCCACCGCCGCCTGGAGCTCCTTGGGCCACTTCCCGGGCGGGCCCAGGTCGGTGCCGGACCAGTCGAAGGCCCGCATCCGGCCAGCCATTTCACTGACCCCAGGGAAGACCCATGCCCTTTCACGTGTGACCGCCAAGTCGCCGCTCCTCCCGCGGCGAACCGGCCGGACCCCGGCCGCCACGGGCATCAAGAACCTGACTCCCTGGTGCCTCCCGGACGCCAAAGGTTTCGAAACAACCGGGGGAATCTTCCAGTGGGATATCTTGACTGATCGTTCCAAAAGGTTATGTTTCCCGCGTGGCCCGTCCGGGTGACCCTCTCCGTCCTCGGATACTATTTTTTTTTAATTTTGGAACGTTTGTTCCAGTATAGGAGTCCATCATGGGCAAGCTCGACGGCAAGATCGCACTCATCACCGGCGGCACCACCGGCATCGGCCTGGCCTCCGCCCGGCTGTTCCACCACGAAGGCGCCCGGGTCTACGTGACCGGGCGCAATCCCGAAACCCTGGCTGAGGCAAGGAAGCTCCTCCCTCCCGAGGTCGCCATTCTTCAGGCGGACAGCGGCAGCCTCGAGGAACTGGACCGGCTCATCGGCCAGCTCAAGGTCCAGGCCGGGCGTCTGGACATCCTGTTCGTCAACGCCGGGGTCGGCGAATTCCGGGCCCTGGAGGAGGCGAGCGAAGCCCACTGGGACCGGATCATGGACATCAACCTCAAGGGCGCCTTCTTCCTGACCCAGAAGGCGCTGCCCCTGCTGGGGCAGGGCGCGTCGGTGATCTACACCACCAGTGTGGTGGGCCGCAAGGGCTTCCCGGGCGCCGCGGCCTATTCCGCGTCAAAGGCCGGCCTGGCCGGTCTGGCGCGGGTCCTGGCCGTGGAGCTGGCACCCCGGGGCATCCGGGTCAACAGCCTGGCGCCCGGGCCCATCGACACCCCCATCCACGGCAAGCTGGGAATGACCCCGGAGGGCCTGGACGCCTTCCGCGCCGGAATCGCCCAGCGGGTCCCGATGAAGCGCATGGGCACTGACGAGGAGGTGGCCGGGGCCGCCCTGTTCCTGGCTTCCAAGGACAGCGCCTTCATGACCGGCGACGAAGTCCTGGTCGACGGGGGCGTTGCCATCGGCTGATCGGATCGGCGGCATTTTGCCGGTAGAATGGATCAGATGGGGCCCGACCTTTCAGGCGCTCTGCTGCCTTGGGGCAGGACCACTTGGGTGAATGATGCAAAGCGTTGAAAAGATGTCCTGGCCACAGTGGATGATCCTTCTCGGGGCATTGTCGTTGCGCTACGCCTGCCATGCCCTCGCCCTGCTGCTGATCCTTCCGCATGAGATGCAGCCAGGAAGCGTGCTGCCCGACCTGCTCCTGCGGCACGTCCCCTACGTGGAGTGGGCGGCGCGCTGGAATTACCTGCTGTGGATGGTCTGCTACGTCCCCTCCGCCCTCTGGATCGGCAGGAAGGACCCGCAACTGTTTCTCCGCCTCGTGGTCACGGACGGCGCGCTCGCCCTGGTGCGGGGCCTCATGATCCCCCTCACGGGCATAGGTCCGGTCATGGGCGCGGATATCAACCTGATCCATCCGTTCTCGGTTTGGCCCGCCCTGCTCGCCATTCTCAATCCGTTGACCGCCATTGGACATAATTCCGCAGGGGTCTATTTGACCAAGGACCTGTTCTTCAGCGGTCATATCGCGACGACCTTCCTGCTCTACCTCTTCTCGCGCCAATTCGGGAAGGTGAGCCGGATCTTCCTTGTCTTGAATCTTTTCACCCTGGCGGTGGTGCTGCTGGCGCACCTGCACTACGCCATCGACATCATCGCCGCGTATTCCATCACCTATGCCGTCTACCGCGCGAGCGCACAGTGCGGGATGACTTTCGCATGGTTCTGGAATCCATCCTGGGGCGGGAAGGACCCGCAGGAGGCGCGTTGGTCTTCCCCGGAATGACCGGCCCCGGCAAAGAAGGACGCCATGTCGATGGGACGCCCGCGAACGCTTGAAGGGCCGACAACCAAGGTTGCCGTGGTCGTGCCATCAGAAACGGCCCGCACGCTCCGAGTCACGGCTGCAGAGCAAGGGGTGAGTGTCGCCCAGATTGTTGACGATTGGACACGGAAGGCACGCCTGCTTGAGGCCGTGGAGCGGGGACGAAGGGCCTTTGCCGAAGGAGACTTCGTAAGCCATGAGGAAGCCGGGCGCCACCTGAAGAAGTGGTCTTCCCAGTGACGGAGATTCGTTGGTGCCGGTTGAGGCGGGCCGCGTCAGTTTTGAGGCGCAGCGGTGGCTGCCCCCATAAAGATGGACCGCACGTTTTTCTCGATGTAGCTGCGGGCGTCGGCCGCCATTTGCTGCGCCTTGGCGATCTGGTCCACCGTGAGGCTGGGGGCGATCTCTTTGACCACCTGGTTGATCTCCAACTCCATGGCCAGGTGCGCAGCGGAGTGCTTGGATTCCAGGGCCTGGATCTGGGACGGGGTGGTCTCCGGATTGGCCAGGGCCTGGAACAGGTCGGCGTGGGCCTGGAGCGAAGCGTTGAGCTTGGCCTGCAGGGCGGCCTTGTGGGTTAGGATCACCTGGCGCGCCGCCTCCTTCTGGACCTGAGTGAGGCCGAGCTTCTGGGCGATCAGGTCATGGAAGGCGGCGTGGGGGGTGGGCTGGGTCGCGTAGACGATGGCGGGCACCGCCAGGTAGGCCGTGAACAGGAGCTTCATGGGACCTCCTTTAGCGTTCAGGACAAGCGCAGGCCTTCAGTTCCCTCCCATCTTAAGACAGTTCGGTGATGACAAGCTGGCTCGGGCGCGGAGTGGAACCACGTACGCAAGAGCTTGGCTCTCGCTGCATGCGCCGATTTACCTCATCCTTGCGCGTATCGGTTCGTGCCATCGGCGTAGTCTTGATGGTGCTTTCCCCGGACACCTCCGGAGAAATCGTATTCGGGCTGCATGTCTTGGGGCTGGTCAGGGGTGTTTGGTTTTCCTATTGGCATCTTTCACGAGGCGTGGTCTTTCGACAGAACATGAGGGACTTTGGGTTAAGCAGAAACCGAAGCATGAAGGTGGAGGCCAAGGGCTCGCACCACTTTGATAAAAGCTTCTAACTCCGGGTCCCCCTCGCCGGATAGGGCCCGATACAGTGATTTTGGATTCAACCCTGTTTCTTTTGCACTCTTAGCCATTCCTTGAGCCCTTGCGATAGCGCCAAGGGCGGCAGCAATCACTTGTGGGTTGCCATCCTCCAGGGCGGCCTCAAGGAGGGCCTAACGCCAGCATTTACCGGCTTGGCCCCTGGCGGCGCGATGAGGGGGCCACAAGCGATTGAATTCGATGGCGGCAGGTTGGATCAGAAACGGGGCTGTATCCGAGGTCGAATGCATGGGTTAGGCAATGCAGGCCCTGCTTTTTGTTGGAGACCGCGAAGCGATCGGATCGGATCGGAAAAATCGTGGCGACAAGGAAAGTCTGTGGTTGCCGGCTCGTTAGCTTGATTTTTCTTGCGCTGGAGGGAACCAATCGTGTGCCCCATCCACTTTGTATCCACGTAGTGGAAGGAGGTGGTTCAACATGAGCCAATGATACCTATCCGCTACTATATTAATGAAGTATTACAACTATTGCTTGTGAAGCCATACCAGACCAGAGGAAGGGAGAAAACCATGTTAGTTAAAAAGGCAATCATTGTAGCGACATTGCTTATTTTTGCGGCCCCTATCTCCGCTTTTGCTGGGAACGGTGGCCCGGGCGGTCAAGGCGGCCATTCGGGAGGCCAAGGTGGTAATGGGGGTAGTGGTGGAAACGGCAGCGGAGGGGGGAACGGTGGTTCGGGAGGAAATGGCGGACATGGTGGCACAGGAGGAGGAAATGGTGGCAATGGCGGTGATTCCAAATAAAGGTAGGAGCTAAAATGAGATCAAGAAAATTTATCCTACTAGTTTTGTTAATTGCGCTTGCAGCATCACCTATCGTTTATGCAGGGGACGGTGGTGATGGAGGTAACGGTGGAAGCGCCGCCAAGGGCAGTGGAGGGAAAGGCGGAGATGGCGGCAATAGCGCTACAGGTAAAGGTGGTGACGGCGGCAAGGGTGGCAATAGCGCCACAGGCAGAGGAGGTGATGGAGGCAATGGAGGTAGTGGATCGCAAGGCGGAGGCAAGGGCGGGGAAGGCGGTAATGGCCCTGCAGGGAATGGGAATCGTGGAAGCGATGGTGCAAGAAGATAACCAACCTTAAGGAGCTCACGATGCACGCCTTAATTAAAAAACCCATGTATGGGCTATTATTCTCTCTGATTCTTTGTCTCACATTTGCATCAGCCGGTGGAAAACCTTCAACCCCAGTTCGCGCTCGGGATGGAGAAAATGGAACGCCGGCCTCACCGAATGGCAAAGATGGAGAACACGGAGCACATGGCAGTACTGCTAAAAATGGCCAAGATCCTGGATCCGTGAGGTTTTTTAGAAACCGGGCCGGCCGGGACAGTTTTGCCCGGGTACCCACCCTCCAGGATCGTTCCGAGGGCAATTTCCCT
>Ga0316231_1003231_pt1 | contig 14586 bp, 11 predicted proteins | sample TBH18027metaG_FD_206002 | JGI IMG/M metagenome (GOLD analysis project Ga0316231, IMG submission 206002) | Freshwater microbial communities from Trout Bog Lake, Wisconsin, USA - TBH18027 | ecosystem: Environmental > Aquatic > Freshwater > Lake > Hypolimnion/Profundal zone | place: USA: Wisconsin...
ACGCCGGGACGGCGCGCGGTCCGCAGACACCGGACCGCGACCGGTCCCCGGTCGCAGTACTCGGGATTCACGCACGAGTTCCAGATGTGCACCGGGCGGCACTTGTTTTCCCACCCGCTGCGCGCCGGGACGGCGCGCGGTCCGCAGGCAGCAGACCGCGACCGGTCCCTCGATCGCAGCGCACCGCCACTCCGGCGCCTTCACGTTGATCGAGGTGATGATCAGCTCGGCGCTGATGGCGTTGATTTTGGTGAGCGCTTACATGTGCCTGGGGGCCGGATTTTCGGCGCAGAAGCTGATTGAGCCCCGCGCGGAAATCATCCAAAACGCCCGGGTGGCGCTGGCCATCATGACAGCGGACCTGCGCGCCGCCTGTCCGCTGTCCAAGACCGATGATTTTCTCGGCATGACGCGAACGGTGGGCAATGTGGAGGCGGATAACGTGGATTTTGCCACGCACAACTACACCCCGCGCCGCGCGCGGGAAGGCGATTTCTGCCAGGAAAGCCTTTACCTCGACAAGAACACGGAAACGGGACAGTTCAGTCTCTGGCGGCGGCGCAACCCAGCCATCGGACTGGATCCGCTCGCGGGCGGCAGCCAGGAAGAGATCGCGCAAGGCGTGGCGGGCTTGCGATTCGAGTATTTTGACGGACTGGATTGGTATGCTTCCTGGGGCAACGTGGACCCAAAGAAGAACGGGCAAACTCCCACGCGCGAACCAAGCAATCTAACCGGATTGCCGGAAGCCGTGCGCATCACACTATTGCTGGACTCCAATCCGAAAAAGAAGCAGCCTGCGGTCACGACCGGCGAAGCAAAGCCCGAGCCGCCGTTCGCATTTGAAACCGTGGTGCGGTTGAACCTGGCGGGAGTCACGCGAAGCACGGAAAATGCGGCCAGTACCAGTGATAATAGCGCGCCACCCGGCTTGCCGGATAATGGAGGGAATAATTAGTTCCAAATGACGAATGATGAATGACGAAACAAATTCTGCTGCCGTTCTGACGAAGCCAAGACGCAGCCTTGCAAACACCCGCCCGTCGGGTTTTCGGGCTTCGGATTCCGTTCATCATTCGTCATTCGTCATTCGTCATTCGCACCGCGGCTCGATCCTTGTCGGTTTGCTCTGGTGCCTGGCACTGCTATCGGTGATTGTCATCGGGGTGCTGCACACGGCGCGGATGGATCTGCTCGTGGTGAAGAATTACGGCGACCGCATCCAGGCGCATTATCTGGCGCTGGCCGGCATCGAAAAAGCCCGCGCCCTGCTTTACCGCGATGCGCAGGAGCGCAGCCGCAGCCAGAAAAACCACACCGGCAATCTTTATGACGATGCGCAAGATTTCCGCGAAGTGCCTTTTGGGCGCGGCACATTCAGCGTCTTCCACCGGGGCCGTTCGGACGAGGGCGGTGAGGTCATGTTCGGCGTCAGCGACGAGGAGAGCCGGCTCAACGTGAACACGGCCGCTGCGGATGAACTGACCAAGCTGCCAAACCTGACCCCGGACGTGGCGGCCGCCATCGTAAACTGGCGGGGCGGCGACGATACGACCACGGCGGCGGAAACCCAGTATTACACCGCCTTGCAGCCACCCTATCTGCCGCGCCTGGGTCCGTATCAAACAGTACGGGAACTGCTCATGGTTCGCGGGGTCACACCGGACGATCTGCTGGGCCGGGACGTTCACCAGAATGGACTGCTGTCCGCGGCGGAAGGAAATGAGTTTGCCTTCCCCGGTTCCGTGGACAGCGCGGATTTGGGATGGGCGGGCAATTTGACCGTGGATTCGACCGTGCAAAATTTGAACGCCGCCGGTGAAGATCGTGTCAACATCCAGACCGCGGACGAAAGCACGTTAACGACGATTCGCCGAATCACCCCGCAAATCGCCCGGGCCGTGGTCGCCTATCGCGGCCAGCATCGTTTTCAGAGCATCGCCGATATCCTGGACGTCACACCGCCACAAAACCAGCGAGGTGCGGCCCGCGCGTCTGATCAGTCCGGAAGCCAAGTCATCAGCGAAAATCTTTTCATGGACATAGCCGACAACCTAACCATAGTGAATGACCGGAGCCTGCCCGGTCTCATCAACGTCAATACCGCCAGCCTCGACGTGCTGATGTGCCTGCCGGGCGTAAGCCGCGAACTGGCACAGTCCGTGATTTCGCAGCGCCAATCCGGCGGCTATTTCGCCAACCTCGGCGAGTTGTTGAAACTGCCGGAAATGACCCGCGACCTCCTCAAGCAAATCGCCCCACTGCTCACCACCCGCTCGGAAACGTATCGCATCCTCAGCGAAGGCAGAATCACCTCCACCGGCACGCGGCAGCGGATTCAGGCCATTGTCCATGCCGGTTTGAGCAGCCAGCAAATCCTATCCTGGCGGGAGGACGACTTGTGAACACTACCTGCCTTTTAAACCGCATTGAATCGAGCCGTGCCAGAGGCCGGCGCTCCGGGGAGGACTTATGAGCATCACCTCCCTCCTCAATCCGCCGCCGCTGCTGGTCGAAATCGGTCCCGACTGGCTCAAGGTCCGGCATGGCCAAGACAGCGCGGAATTCCCCTTGGATCATGGGCCGGACGGACGCCTTACCGCGCTGGGAAAGGGAAAAACCGCGGCGGCGCTCAAAAATTTTCTCAAGGCGAAAGACTGGCGTCCGCGCATTCGCGCGTGGTGCGCCATCAGTTCGCGCGGGGTTTCCCTGCGGCGGCTGTCGCTGCCCGGCGGGGCCAAGGAGGAATTCCAGCAACGTTTGCTGTTGCAGATCGAAGCCGAGTTTCCGCTGCCGCCCGACGAACTGGCCTGGGGCTGCCTGCCACTCGGCCAATCGCACCCGGCCAACGGCACGCTGGCCCGTCAGGATTTGCTGGTGGCCGCCGTGAGAAAGACCTGGGTGGCGGATTACCAGGAACTGCTGCGCGCGTGCGGGACGGAGCCGGTCTTTACGCTGGCGGCCACGGCGCGCTGGAATTGGTGCGGGCAGCCGGCGGATTCCTTTGCCATGCTGGATGTCGGCCTGCGCCAGTCGGAGTTGACACTTTTTGAAAAGGCCGTTCCCACCGTGTCCCGCATCATTTATTGGGATGGCAAGAATGCGTCCAACCCAGCCGCCGCACCGTTGGAGACTCTGGCGGAAGCGATCAAAGGCAGTTTGACGGGATCGCGATTATGGGTAACCGGCCCGGCTGTCTCCAAGGAATTTACGGAGCGCTTGGAGCGCTTGCTGGGCCATGGCTGCAACTGCGAACGGGTGGAGAACCCGCCAGTTGGCGGCTCCTCTGCCGCCATATTGGGGCTGGAGAAATATGCCGCGCAGGGCGCCACTCCGGCGCTGATCCTCCGTTTGGAACCCGGGGGCAGCGCGGCCACGAGTTTGGCGGCGCTGAATTGGAAGACCTGGGGGACGCGCGTGGGGGTGCTCGCAGCGGCGTGCGTGCTGTTGCCCTACGCCGAGGCACTGTTGCTCAAGCCACATCTGGAGCGTAAAGTTGCCACGTTCAAGGCAGACGCCGAGCGGCTGAAGATCATTGATCGGGAGCTGGATTTCCTCCGCGGTTTGAAACTGAGCCAGCCACCCTACCTGGACGTGCTATTTGTTCTTTCCAAGTCGGCACCGCCCGGTTCGCGGTTTGATTCACTGTCTTTGAACAGCCACGGCGAAGTTTCCCTGCGCGGCGGGTTTCATGATGGCCAGCAGGTGGCGGATTTCCGCAACAAACTCATCGCCTCCGGCTTTTTCACCAATGTCGTCGTGGAGGAACAGGTGCCGACGCCGGACCGGCAAAAGGTGAATGTGCGGATGAGTGCGCAGGAAAGAACCGCCGCAGAGCTGGCAGCGGCGTCAGCTCACCTGGCCTTGGACGATACGAAGAATCATGAAAAGGCAGTGGCGCCGGGCGCTGTGCCCGCCACGCCATCCGCGCCGCCAATTTCGGGAAAGGAAGCGAAATGAACCGACTGCAGGCCCTGACTGACCGTGAAAAGCGCACGCTCCGGTTCGCCGGCGTGGGCATCGCCATTTATCTGGCCCTTTTCGGCGGCTTCGAAGTCTGGAAGTATGTCGAGGCCAAACGCGCGGACTACCGGCAATTGGCACTGGACGCGGAGAATCTCCGGCAACACACCCTGCCCTACCGGGACAAAGTGCAGGTGGTGAAGAAACTCATGGATGAATTTCATCTGGACCCCGCGCGGTTGAAAAAGGCATCGGTGGTCTCCGACGCGAGCGCGGCCATTCAGAAAGCGGCCAGAGCGGGCGGAGTGCAACTCGGTCCCATCCGCGAAACTCCGGCGCATGGTTCCAGCGCCACGCTGGCCACGATGCAATTGGAAAGCTCTGGCCAGGCGCCCGCCATCTTGTCCTTTCTGGCCAGCCTGAACACCATCGGTTTTCCGTTGGTGGTGGATTCGGTGCAATTGAGCGCCGACAAAAATCGTCCGGACCAGGTCAAAATGAATCTGACCATCATCATCTTGAATTTCGAACAGCCATCCGAGTCAAAGGAGGCCGTCCATGCGTGAACTTCGCGCCCGCGCCGGGCTGATCATGAAAGTCCTCTGCCTGGTCTTGGCGGCCTTGGTGGTGTGTCAACTGGCGGGCATCGTCAAGCGGTGGAATCCGTTTCGCGGCGCCATCGTGCCGGAATTGCCCGCTTTGACGGCGGCAACCAATCGCCCTTCGGCAAGCCTGCACCAGACCAATCTCGTGGCGGCAGCGACGGGCAAAGGAACCAATGGCCCGCCCGGGGTGCCGTCAACCAACTCGTCCCCACCACCGGCCGCTGGCCAAACCAATTCCATGGCGAAGACCTTTGTTGGCAACGACGTGACGAATCGGAATGAAACAAACACCAACTCGCTGGGAGCAACCACGGCGGTAGCGAAGGGCACCAATCTGGTCTCCCGCGCCGAATCCACCTCGATAACAACAAATTTGACTACCCCCACTGCCACCAATGCCGCGGCCAAAGTGGTTGCGCAACTGGAAAGGGAACACGCCGACTTGAACCCAGCCCCGGCGATGCAGGCCACCAACCAAGGGATAAATCAGATTTCCGGCAGCACCACCGCAACCAATCCTGGGGCTGCAAAGCCAAAAAGGCACCCGGCAGGCGGGCCGCCCCCGCCGGAAATGGCCGGGATGGATTTCAATCCCGGACAGCCTCCACGAGACCGCGGAGTTGATTTGCCGCCAGCCGTGCAAGCGCGCATCCACCAGATTACCGAAAGTGAAATCCTCGCTCCGGTGATGCGTCCGCTGCCCATGGCGCTGCTGGGCATCGCCGGTGAGTTTGCTTTTCTGCGCTCCGCCAGTGGCCAGACTGGGTTGGTAAAGGAAGGCGATTCGCTGGACGACCTCAAGTTGCTGCGCATCGGCATTAATCGGGTCTTAATCGAACAGGACGGACAGAAGCAGGAACTGATGATTTTCTCCGGCTATGGCGGCGACAGCCTCCTGCCAAACAACTCCACCAATGAAAACAACCATTTGTAAACCCAAAACCCGAATTTCGAAAGCCGAAAGCCGAAAGAAATCCGCAGCCCGAAAGCCGAATCAACGGGTGGGAGTGGCTATTGCTCTTGGATCGGTGAGCGTTCCAATAGCGGCGGAGGGCCGCACGCAATCCAAGACGCTTCGCGCAGACGGGAGCTTCAGCCATTCGCGCCAGCGTTTTGGGCTGCGCCAGCCCTCTGGCGATCTTCCACCGCGCGCCAGTCGGTGCCCGGCTCCCCCGCCAGACGCACTGCGAGGCCGCGGATTTCTTGGCCGTGTGCCCGCGCTGATCTGCTTGATCGCTGCTCTTTACATTTGCTGCTCTCCCACCCTGGCGCTGGCGCAACGACCGCCGAGAATGTTCGGCCCGTCGCCGGACATGTCTTCCGGCCCATCGTCGTCAGGTTCCGACAATTCGTCCAAATCCGATTCCGGCGGCAAAGACTCGGGTCCTTGGATTCCCTCCGCACCGTTATCCAGCGGCGGATCCACCAACCAGGATTTGGGCACAAATTCCGCCGAACCCATCCAGTTGAGTTTTCAGGGTGCGAATATTGACATGGTGGTGCAATGGCTCTCGCAAACCACCGGCAAGAGCGTTTTGAAACATCCGCAGGTACAATGCCAGCTGACCATCACCAGTTCCAAAAAAGTCAGCCAACGCGAGGCGGTGAACCTGGTTTATCGTGCCCTGGCCCTCGAGGGCTATTCAGCCATTGAATTCGCCGATTCCATCCTCATCGTGCCGCAGGACAAAGAGCCGCGCATGAGCCCGCAACTCCTGGGCAATACGCTGACCAACGTGCCCGAAGGGCGGCAGCGACTGGTGAAGGTCTTCGAGTTGAAACACCTCAAGGCCGCCGACTTGAAAGATCGCATTGGCACCGCCCTTTCGGACAAGGCGATGGTCTTTGTGGATGAAGCGGCCAACCAAATCATCATCACGGATTACAACGATAACATCCGCGCCGTGAGCGAACTCATTGCCGCGCTCGACACGGACAAGCCGGAAGACGTGACCGTGCGCGTCATCCCGTTGAAAAACGTGTCGGCGGCGGACTTGATGAAGGAAATTGGGCCGCTGTATGATAAAAAAAACGCCAAATCGCTCAAAGACACGGTGGCAGTGACAGCGGATGAACAGTCCAATACGCTGCTGGTCCTGTCCAGCGCGGCCAATTTCCGGGTCATCCAGCAGTTCGTCACTTCGCTGGATACGGAGGAAGCACAGGAAAAAGTCATGCGCACCTTCACACTCAAGAACGCCGACGCCCAGGACGTGGCCAAACAATTGCAGGACCTTAATCAGCAACAAAATGTCAACGCCAGATACATTTTCAACTACTCATCCGGGGGTGACAAAAGCTCCAAGAAGATGACCGTGGTGGCCGACCACCGTCGCAACGCGGTCATCATCCAAGCCCCGCCATCGCAGATGGAGGCCATTGAAAAAATGATCACGGAATTGGATGCGCCCGTCAGCGATGACAGCCTGGCGCCCAGAATTTATCCCATGAAATACGCCAATGCGACGGACATCGAAGACGTGCTAAACGAGCTGTTCCTGAAGAAACAGCCGCAGCGCTCTTATTGGGACTTCTTCGGGGATGAGGGCAACACCTCCACCCCCGACCGGGATGTGGGACGGCTCTACGGCAAGGTGCGCATCACGAGCGAACCGAACTCCAACGCGCTCATTGTCACCGCAAATTCGAAGGAAAACCTAGAGGCGGTCGAGCAAATCATCAACCAGTTGGACCGGCCGCCGGAAGCGGCGGAGAGCACCTTGCATGTCGGCTTGAAATTCGCCAAGGCCGCCGACGTGGCCAACAGCATCAACATCCTGTTCGCCAAGAACGGCTCGCCGCCGCTGCACCCGGCGGCCCAGCAAAATCAGCAGAACAACAACAACGCCCAATCGCAGTCCCAGCCAGGTCAGCAGGCCAGCTCAACCCAAGCCGGTTTTGACCTGGAAACGGAAACCAAGATTGAAGGCTATTTCCCCTGGCTGGGGGGACAGCCCGACAATGCGCGCACTGGCGACACCCATGCCGTGCAAGCGGTAAGCGACCTGATTGGCCGGATCCGCGCCGTGGCGGACGAGCGCAGCAATGCGCTGCTGATTTCAGCGAACGTGCATTTTTTCCCCCAGATGTTGAAACTGATTGACGCGCTCGACGCGCCGACCGATCAGGTGTTGATTGACGCCCGGCTGGTGGAGGTATCCAGCGATTATCTGGACGCCTTAGGCATCCGCTGGTCTCCCAACGGCAGCCAGGTTTTCACCAAGGATGACTATGACAATTCGATTCTGGCCAACGCCACCGCGCAATACGTGCGCGGCCTGGGCCAGAACACCACCGTCAACACCCCCTCCTCCTCCACCATTGCGCAGTCGCTGGCCTCACTGCGCTCGGGCGTGCTGTCCGGTTCGCTCAGCATGGATTTCCTGGTGCAATTTCTGCGCCGCACCACCGACGCCACCGTGCTGGCCGAACCACAGATCAATATTCGTGACAACGAGACCGGCAAGTTGTTCGTGGGACAGCAAGTGCCGGTGCCAAATAACACGCAGATTTCGTCCGTCGGTTCCCAGAACACCACCATCGCCTACAAGGACGTCGGCGTGGTGCTGGAGGTCACGCCGCACATCAATTCCTCGGGCGACGTGGAACTGAAGATCCACGCCGAATCTTCCACCGTGGATTCCGGCGGCACGGTGCTGGGCGGGGACGTCTTTGACACGCGTAATTTCCGCACGGACCTGACGGCCACCAATGGCCAGACGCTGATCGTGGGTGGCATCATTCAGAAGCAGCTGTCCAACACCTTGCGAAAAACGCCGCTGTTGGGCAGCGTTCCCGGCTTGAAATGGGCGTTCAACAAACAAAACAAAACCACCCAGGACGTGGAGCTGATGGTATTCCTGCGGCCCCGAATCATTCGCACTGCCGAAGACGCCAAAACGGCGCTAGCCGAGGTGGATGTGCAGGCACCCGCAGTCAAAAAGTGGCAGGACGAAGCGATCCCAATGGTCAAGCCAGACAAGAAGACAAAAGCACAGTAGAACGGAGCGTTGTGCTCCCGGTCCAGCGCGCCGGGACGGCGCGCGGTCCGCAGACACCGGACCGCGACCGGTCCCCGGTCGCAGCACTCCGGATTCACGCACGAGCTCCAGAGGTTCGCCGGGCGGCGCTCGTTGTTTCAGCCGCTGCGCGCCGGGACGGCGCGCGGTCCGCAGACACCGGACCGCGACTGTCGCTTGAAACGCTTCCAACTGTCGCTGCAATCAAGCAACAAACCAAAAAAAACGACGCGGAAATATTTTCAATTTCCGCGCCGTTAGTGTGCTCAAAGTTAGCTCAGGTCAAAACAATCTTGTCGCCGTCTTTCAAGGTGACGATGGCTTTTTTCCAGTCGGAGGCCCGTCCAGCCTGCGTGGTGCGCTGGCGGCGGAGCTTGCCGTGGACGTTCATGGTGTTAATGGCGACCACCTTGACCTTAAATAGTTCCTGCACCGCCTGCCGAATCTGCGGCTTGGTCGCCAGCCGGTCGGCCACGATCGTGTATTGATTGTGCTTTTCGCCCTGGCGCGTGCCTTTTTCTGTCAGGCGCACAGTCTTGATGATTTCAAAGGGGTTCATAATTATTCCTTGGTCAAACGGGCTTCGACTTGCTCAAACGCGCTCTTGGTGAAGACCAGTTTGTCGGGCCGCAACACATCGTAGGTGTTGAGCGAGTCGCTGGTGGTGAGGGTGACGTTCTCGACGTTGCGCGAGGCCAGCGCGAGATTCTGGTCATCGCTGTTGGCAATGACGAGGGTGGTGCCTTTGAGTTCCAAGGCGTTGATCACCTTGATGAATTCCTTGGTCTTGGGCGAGGACAGCTTCAGATCATCCAGCACGACCACGTCGCCGGCCTTGAGCCGTTCGCTCAGGGCCTTGCGGAGCGCCAGCGAGCGGGTCTTTTTGGAGATCTTCTTGCTGAAATCGCGGGGCCGGGGACCGAACACCACGCCGCCACCGGCCCACAATGGTGAGCGGATGGAACCGGCGCGCGCACGACCGGTGCCCTTCTGGCGCCACGGCTTCTTATTGGAGCCGCTGACTTCGCCGACGTTCTTGGTGCAGGCGGTGCCGCTGCGCTGCGCCGCGCGGTACGCGGTCACGGCGTCGTGGACGGCCTGAGTGCCTTTGCCGTTCTCAATCATGGCGAACTTCACTTCGAGTTCGCCCTGACTCTGGCCGGCGGTATTTTTAATGGAGAGTTTCATGGCTGGTTAATTATTTTTTGGCTGCTGCTGCGGCGGCGGCTTTGGCATCAGCCTTTTTCTTGCCACTGATGGACACCGGCGGTTTCCATCCCTTCGGGCGTTTCTTCGATTCGCGGATGACCACGTAATCGCCTTCGGCGCCGGGGATGGCGCCCTTGATGAGCAGCAAATGATCCGCCTCGCGCACCTGAATCACTTCGAGGTTTTGCGTGGTGCGGGTGACCTGGCCCATGTGACCGGGCATTTTGAACCCGCGGAGCACCGTGCCGGGAAACAGACGCTCGCCAATGGCGCCGCCGCGGCGATGCCAGCCCTTGTGGCCGTGCGTGGATGGACCGCCGGCAAAATGATGACGCTTCATCACGCCTTCAAATCCCTGGCCTTTCGTGGTGCCGATGGCGTCAATAAAATCACCCGCGGCAAACAGCTCCGGGCCGACAACATCGCCCGGTTTCACTTCCTTGGAGAAGTTACGAAATTCCTTGATGCGTTTGACGGCCACGCCGTTGTGTTTCTTGATGTGACCGAGCAATGGCTTGGTCACGCGTTGTTCCTTTTGGTCGTCGAAGCCGAGCTGGACGGAATTATAGCCATCCTTACCCGCCTGCGTCTTTACCTGCAGCACGCGATTGGGGCCGGCGAGCACGACCGTGACGGGGATCAACACACCCTGCGCGTTATAGACGCGGGTGTGGCCGAGTTTTTTTCCTAAGAGTCCGAGGGGCATGGTAGTCTCCTTAAATCAGATTTTGATGGTGATGTCCACGCCGGCGGGCAAATTGAGCTTCTTCAATTCGTCCACGGTCTTCGCGGTGGGATCGAGGATGTCAATCAGCCGCTTGTGGGTGCGTTGTTCGAAAGTTTCCTGGGACTTCTTGTCCGAGTGCGGCGAGCGCTGGACGGTGAAGCGTTCCACGCGAGTGGGCAGCGGGATGGGGCCGGCGACGCGCGCGCCAGTGCGCTTGACGGTGTCGGCAATTTCGCGGGCCGACTGGTCTATGACCCGGAAGTCATAGGCCTTGAGGCGAATTCTAATACGTTGAGCCATACAAAGAGCAATTGTCTGTTAATGGTTGTTAAAAAATCCCACTTCCCATTTTTGCGAAAGCGGGCGAGCAGAATAGCAATTACATGCCGCCGTGCAATACTTTTTTCAGAATTTTTGATTGCCGCAGTCTTTTGCCACGGATGGACACAGATTTCAGGGTGCAATCCAAGCCAATCACTGTCGGTCAAACATATCCTCAGTCAAATCCGATTGTGAAATGAAGGGGGCTAAAACCCGATGGCCTTTAAAGTGAACGAACATGCAGAGCCGGGCGAGGGGCATCGGCTGCTTCCAGCGCAGGCACAAGTTCCGCCATCGGCTTGTTGCCCTGCGTCAGCAACACCTCCGAACCAGCCTGCACCTGTTTGACCAAGCCAGCAAGTTGTCCTGCCCTGATTTCCGCTGTGACTATCATGCGGCAGAAAATACACCCATTCGGACGAGGCGCCGAGTGCTGTTTACGAAGATGACGAAGATGAACTGCTTTCTTCGTCACCCAGCAGGTTGCCAAACAAACTTTCGCCGGGTTTTTGGGGTCAATTTGAACTGCTCGCCAATGCGCAGGCCCTCCACCCAGAAAATTGTGCCCGCCTGCGTGGCGGCCAGAACCAACTCGCGCCGACGGGCGGCGGGGATTTTCGCGTTGACGAACAAATCCTGCAGTTTCACCGCCGATGGCAAGCCGATGGCATGAAACCGGTCGCCCGGTCGCCAGTGGCGCAGGATGATTTCGCCGCCAACCGTGTCGGCGTCGAAAAGCTCCAGGAGCGCGGGCGGCTCGCCCGCACGTTGTTTCCGCGGCAGCCGGAACCGCCGCATCAACTCCAACCGCCAATGGAACAACCGCCCCGCAAACTCCGCCCTGCCCTGCTTGCCTGACAATTTCAGGCGGAGTTCGGCCGGGCTAAACTCGTTTGCCGCTTGTTCCTGGCAGGAGACCTTTCCCGCCGCGTCGCGCGCCACAGCCACGCCGGCGCAAACACTCACGGCCTTTCCCGGCCTGCCCCGGAGCTGCTCGACCAATTCAAAATCGGCCGCCAAACCGAACCCGGCCAACTGCTGTTGCAGCACCTTGCGCTGAACCGCCAGGGGCAGCTCGTCGAAAATGACGAATGACGAATGACGAATGGCAAATGATGACCCAAGCTGCGCAGAGGCCAGTTGCCGCTTGCCGGTTTTGATTTTCCGCCTTCCGCTCTTAACTTGAGCCTCGTCGCCTTGGCTACGGCAAAAGTCGCTGGCGGCCGCGGCGACATACTCGGCTTCCGCGCCGACGAGGTCCATCAGGCGCAACACGATCCGGTCGAGGCCGGGCTGGTAATTCTTGCGGAGCAGCGGCAACAACTCGTGGCGAATCCGGTTGCGCAAAATGTCGGTGGAAGCATTCGTGGCGTCGTCACGAAACCGAATGAGGTTCGCACGCGCAAAATCCAGCAAGTCCACTTTCGAAAAAGCCAGCAGCGGGCGAACCAGCGAAATGGCCGGGTCCGCCGGCGAGGGCGAACGCCATTTCATGCCGGCCAGGCCCGCGCCGCCCGCACCGCGCAGCAGCCGCAGAAAAAACAATTCCACCTGGTCATCCGTATGATGCGCCAGGGCAATCGTGGCAACGCCGTGGTCGCGCGCCGCGCGGGCCAGAAATTCATGGCGCAACTTGCGCGCGGCCATTTCGAGGGAAATTTTCGCTTGCGCGGCAAGTTGCCGCACCTCCGCGCCGCCGCCGATGAATTTCAAGCCCAACTTGGCTGCGGTTTGCCGCACCAGTTTTTCGTCGGCCTCGCTGGCGCGACCGCGCAGCCGGTGGTTGAAGTGCGCGACGAGAATTTTCCAGCGCTGCTTGCGCGCCAGCGCATGGAGCGCATGCAGCAGGACCATGGAATCCACGCCGCCCGAGACGGCGACGAGGATCTTCTGGCCACGCACCAGCAAACACCGCTGGTCCACGGCCTTTGCGACCCGTTGGAGGAATTCGCTCACACGGACAGCTTGCTTGCTTTTGGCGTCGCGGGCAAGCAGCGGGATGACGCAACCGGCGCCGCCATTCAACTCAGCCACAGATGAACACAGATGCACACAGATAAAACCGAGCGGAAGGAGTTCCCGGTCAACGCAGAGACGCGAAGAACGCAGAGAGCCGCAAAGGTAGTTTGAGAACTTTGCGCTCCTCCGCCTTCTCCGCCTCTCTGCGTTTAAATATCCTCGCGCAAATCGAAGCGGAACGTCACCAGATACCTGGCCCACCCGCTCCGGCCTTTGATTGAGCCATGTATTTGCTCGACACCAACGTCTTACATTGGTAACTCCAATTACCGGCATGAATCCTCATCCCACATCGTGCCGACAACAAAGCAATCTCCTCCCGGCAATTGGAAGCGCGTTTTCGGCAGATAATCATCAAGTGACGGCGGCATAAAAAGTGCGCGGCAAGCTGGCCTAACGTGGACCGCTTACCCACCGCCGACCTGCGACGTGAACCGTGCTTGTCGCGCCGGAGTAAAACGAAGGCGGAACAGCGGAACGGCCAGCGCCAACGCCCGTCCTCCGCAGTAGTTCTGCTACGGAGGATGGAGCGGTTGGCTCCGGTGACTTGTCGGCGCCTCGGTCGAACTCATACTGTGCTACGCGAAAGAAAAAATGAACCCACGGACACTCGGCGCGCGTCTCGCACCAAAAGCTGCACCAACTCATCAAACGCCGCTGTCGGGGCACTGCCGAAATCCACCGAAATGCTGAAACCGGAATCCGTGATTCGTGGCGGCGTGACGCTGTGCACAACCTGCTGAAACTCTGCCGAAGCGTCTAAACGACTATCCGAAATATTCATCCCTCGTGTCGTCCAATCAATAAGTGCTCGCTCGTCTGGCGGCGCACCGGATACCTCAAACTCAATACCATACCAAACCATCGGCGCGTCCAAAGTAACACCAACTGGCACGGCTGACTTCCAATCTAAAATCTCTCGACCGCCAACCGTAACCTCCGAAATCTGCGGTTTGTCGTCTCGCTTCCCGATCATATCTGCACGATAAAGCCGATAACAATACTCTGGATGCTTGAGACTCGGAATCTCCAGCAAAAGCTCCGAAACAACCTGGTCAAGCTCGCCGCGAGCCTTCGTGATGCGCTGGCGAAAACAGTCGAGGAAATAATCTCGAATAGGTTGGAGTGGATGGTTCATGCAATGCGCTAGAGACATCCAACGAAAAAAGCTGAGCCACCGCCGACTCGCGACGTGAACCGCGATAGCGGAACTGGCCGCGCCAACGCCGTTCGGCTCCGGCGACTGTTGGGCGGCATGGTGTTATCACTTATCATCTGGCCGGCCAACGCAAAATGCCAAAGCATGAATCTTGGTGCCATCTTTTTTATCATGACTCGTCTTCATAACTAAAACTGGAAGCGTGTCTCCAACCTTGTAGCTGCTCCGCGCGAGCGTGTCGCTCACGATCACCTCTGCTCCCTTCCATTTTACCAAGTAAGCCAAAAAACTGTGCTCTCCATCTTTGGCTGTGAAAACCTTCAAAACTGGTAACTGGACAACATCGTGGCTGCTCGAAACGCCTGGCTCAACGATGAGCGAATCGGCAGCCAGAACAGCAACCGCCGAAAGAATCAGCGCCAGTATTAAATAATGCGTGTATTTCATAAGCCTGTAATGCCGCCAACATAATAGTGGGCCACGGTCTTGTGGTTTATCACTTTTTATGGTTTTGGTTTTACTCCTATTCTTCTGGCATATCCAGTGGTTTTGTTTTAGAAGACG
>Ga0316231_1003241_pt1 | contig 14559 bp, 17 predicted proteins | sample TBH18027metaG_FD_206002 | JGI IMG/M metagenome (GOLD analysis project Ga0316231, IMG submission 206002) | Freshwater microbial communities from Trout Bog Lake, Wisconsin, USA - TBH18027 | ecosystem: Environmental > Aquatic > Freshwater > Lake > Hypolimnion/Profundal zone | place: USA: Wisconsin...
TCGATCCAACGCAACCCACTTCACAGAAGCCAGCCGGGGCAAGAAAAAGTAGCGTAACAAACGCAAGGATTATTTTTTTCATAATCTGGATTATATTCCTCATAAGAATACATCCGTCAAGACTTTCGGCTGAAATCCGCTGGGTGAAGAAAACCCGCCAGTCCCAGCATAAAAACGTCATCGGGGAACGTGTGCGGCTGGCCCGTGTCTCCCTCCTCTCCCCCAAGGTTTCTCAGGATGATTTATCGGGGAAGCTTGCGCGGCTGGGCGTTCAAATCACGCAAACCAGCATTTCCAAAATCGAAAATCGCTCCCGATACGTGATGGACTACGAGGCGTCAGCTCTTGCAAAGGCACTCAAAACAAGCGTGTGCTGGTTGTATGGGGAAACTGACACTTGCCGCTGAAATTTTTTCCGTAGTCGAGGCGAGAGCGGAGGCCAAACCGCGCCGAGAGGGGAGGGTCACTTTCTCAATTTTTCAAAAACCGGTATGGGGGGGAGTCCATTCCGTTGCGTGGGGCATCGAAGCCGAAAATAATGCCGTGGGTGTATTCAAAAAAAGGTTCACGGTTTTTTGACCGTTTTCTGCCTTGGTTTCCCCGTCGAAAGTTTTTTGAATATGTTATCACGAATACAGTTGACAAATGTGATAACACTTGGCAACCTTCGGGCATGAAAATTACCGATACGCCAGTTGTGATCCTCGTTCGGGTTTCGACCCAGCGGCAGGAGACAGATCGCCAGATTTCAGAATTACAGTCATACGCAGACTCCAAGGGGTATCGGGTCGTTGAGATCCTGACCGAAACAATTTCCGGCAAGGCCGACGAAGCAGATCGACACGGCTTGCAACGCGCGGAAGAACTGGCAAGGACAGGGCAGATTAAAAAGGTGCTGGTGCATGAGGTTTCCCGATTGGCTCGCCGCAATTCGATCACCCACAGATTTGTTGAGACATTGGAAGATTGCGGCGTGTCCCTCTACTGGCACGCACAGGCGATTGAAACGCTCCTCCCAAATGGAAAGACCAATCCAGCGGCCCGGATCATGCTGGCTCTGCTCGCGGAAATGGCCAGAAATGAATTGGAAGTCCTCCGCGCCCGTATTTTGTCGGGACTGGCGGAAGCGAAGCGCAAAGGCATCAAGCTCGGAAGGAGAGCGGGAACAAAACTCCCGCCAAAGGATCTTCTCAAAAAACATCCCGACATTTTGCGGAACCTCAAAAACGGTCAAAGCATCCGGCACACTGCGAAAATCACTGGCAAAGGATTCTCAACGGTTTGTCGGGTGAAGGCCGTTCTGGAGAAGCAGAGCGCATAAAACGCGGTAATCTTGCAGGGTGTATCGGGGAGGGGTTCCACATTCAGGAACCGATTGACAACAGGCACCCTGTCTATCCCGCTGACTATACCGGCGTTGAAAAATGGGGTGTTCTCAGTATATGCGAAGCCGCGAATCACGCGCATAAAATAATTAAAACAAGTTATTTACGGGAAAATGAAAAGTGAGAAAAATACAGTAAAATCACCCTTAATACTTGATCAGGATTCACAACGCGGCAATGGTGGGGGCCAATATGATCCATTTGCGGAAGGTCACGCGAACGTATTCTTCGGGCAGCGGGGTCGTCCGCGCGCTGGATTCGGTTTCGCTCGATATCGCGGCCGGGGAGTTCGTGACGATATCCGGCCCGAGCGGCTGCGGGAAAAGCACGCTGCTGAACCTGCTCGGCGGCCTCGACCGCCCGACATCGGGAGAGGTCGTTGTGGATGGGCTTCCGCTGCACCAGGCCGATGAAAAAGCCCTCACCGCGTATCGCCGGCACACGTTGGGGATCGTCTTCCAGTTTTTCAACCTCCTGCCAGCCATGACGGTGCGCGAGAACGTGGAGCTGCCGCTTCTCCTCCGGGGCGACCCGCACAAAAAGGCCGCCCTCCGCGTCGCCGAGATGCTCGACATGGTCGGGCTGGGCAGGCGAGCGCACCATTTTCCCCACCAGCTCAGCGGCGGGGAAATGCAGCGGACAGCCATCGCCCGGGCGCTTGCCGGAGGCCCGAGGTTGCTCCTCGCGGACGAGCCGACCGGCAATCTGGACTCGGCGAATGCCGCGAATGTTTGCGAAACCCTCACAAAGATTGCTTCCCAAAAAATTGCCGTGCTGGTTATTGTGACGCACAGCGAACCGGTGGCCGCGATGGCACCGGTCCGGATCCAGATGCTCGATGGAAAAATTCTCACACATATCAATGACCGCGATCCAGCCCGATGACCCCCGGTTGCAGAAGTTCTGCATCTTCGCGGGGCTCGGCGGGGAGGAGCTTTCCGCCCTGCTGAAATTGACCGATGCCGTCACCTGTCCCGCGGGAAGCCGGATTGTCGAAGCCGGCGAGATTGGGCATTGTCTGTTCGTCGTTCTGGAAGGGCGCGCCAAGGTGACCATCGATGCGGAGGGGCGCGAGATCGAGCTTTCCCCGCTCGAAACGGGGGATTTCTTCGGCGAGGTGTCCCTGGTCGATGACGGGCCCCGTTCCGCCAATGTCATCGCGGTTGAGAACTGCGTGCTCCTGAGGATCACGCGAATGACCATCGGTGTTCTGGGCGGGTTGCAGCCCGCCGCCGCGATCCAGATTCTCGGGGCGATCGGGCGCGCGCTGGTCCGAAGACTCCGGGCCAGCAACCAGAAGTATATCGACATCCTCCTCCGCACCGGCGCGCAGGAATAGATTTTTTAAACCAAGACAAGTGGACAAACAACGCACCCTCGCATCGCCCGCAACCCTGACCGGAAGCGCCCTTCACACCGGCGAAGACGTCACCCTCACGATCCTTCCCGCCCCCCCGGGGCACGGCTTCAAATTCCAGCGCGTGGACCTGGCCGACGAGCCGGTTGTCGAGGCGGTGGCCGCGCATGTGAAGACCGTCGAGCGGGCGACGACGCTGGTCCAGGGCATGGTGAAAATCCACACGGTCGAGCACGTGCTTTCCTCGTTGACCGGCCTGGGCGTGGACAACGCGCTCATCCAGATGAACGCCAACGAGCCTCCGATCGGCGACGGCAGCGCCTCCGCCTATGTGGAGATGATCCTCAAGGCCGGCACAGTCGAGCAGGACGCCCCGCGCGCCTATCTCGAGATCCGCGAGCCGCTCACCATCGAGTCCGGCGAGTCGGTGCTGGTGATTCTTCCCGATTCCAAGTTTCGGATCTCATGCACGCAGGTCGGTCCGCAGGGCCGTTTCACCCAGTTTCTTTCCGCCGAGATCACCCCGGATTTCTACGAGAAGGAAATCGCGCCGGCCCGGACATTTGTTTTCTACGAGGATGTCAAGCCGCTCATGGACAAAGGCCTGATCAAAGGCGGCAGCCTGGAAAACGCGATCGTGGCGCGCGGCGACAGCGTGCTGAGCAAGGAACCGCTCCGTTTTCCCGATGAATTTGTCCGCCACAAAATGCTGGACATTATCGGCGACCTCGCTTTGGCCGGGCGCCGGATCCGCGGCCATGTCGTGGCGGTGAAGCCCGGGCACGGAATCAACACCGAGGCGGCCAAGCGGCTCGCCGCGCGCCATGCGGAAATCGCCGCCGCCGCCCCGCGCCCTGTCGCCGCCACGTCCGGAGCGCTCGACGTGAACGAGGTCATGCGCACGCTCCCGCACCGTTTCCCTTTCCTGATGGTGGACCGAGTCATCGAATTCCAGGGGGACACGAAAGCCATCGGGGTCAAAGCCGTCTCGATCAACGAGCCGTATTTCCAGGGTCATTTTCCGGGCCACCCGGTGATGCCGGGCGTGCTCCAGCTCGAGGCCATGGCGCAGGTGGCGAGCATCGTCATGATGCGCAAGACCGAGAACTCGGGAAAGATCGGATATTTCATGAGCGCCGACGACGTGAAGTTCCGCAAGCCGGTGATGCCGGGGGACACGCTTTTCATCGAGTGCGAGTTAACCAGCATGAAAAAGCGTCTCGGCAAAGCCTCCTGCCGCTGTCTGGTGAACGGTGAGGTCGTTTCCGAGGGCGAGCTTCTTTTCGGTTTGGTTGACAAATGACGGTGATCCACGCCAGCTCGGTTGTGGACTCCGGTGCCTCGATCGGCGATGGCGCGGAGATCGGCCCGTTCTGCCACGTGGGTGCCGGGGTCGAACTCGGCCCGGATTGCAGGCTGCTCGGGCACGTGACGATCGCTGGCCCCGCGAAAATCGGAGCGGGCAACACGTTTTTCCCGTATGTCTCGATCGGCCAGCGCTCGCAGGACCTCAAGTATGCCGGCGAGCCGACGTATCTGGAGATCGGCTCCGGGAATTCCTTCCGCGAGTTCTGCACCGTGAACCGCGGGACGCTTCCGGACACGAAGACGGTGATCGGCAGCCACGGCAACTTCTTGGCCTATTCGCATGTCGCGCACGACTGCACGGTCGGCGACCACGTGATCTTTTCGAACAACGGCACGCTCGCCGGGCATGTGGTAGTCGAGGATTATGCCGTGATCGGCGGGCTCTCAGGCGTCCACCAGTTCTGCCGCATCGGGCGACACTCGATCATCGGCGGCTGCACCAAGATCGTGCAGGATGTCCCGCCCTACATGATCGCCGACGGAAATCCCGCGGAGATCCGGGGGGTGAACCAGGTGGGCCTGGAGCGGAGAGGATTCGCGGCCGAGGACGTCCGCTCGCTGCGGGAATGCTACCGGTTCCTCTACCGCGCGAACCTCAATGTCAAACAGGCCTGCGAGCGGATCGCGGCGGAGGTTGCCTCCTCCGACGTGCGGAACCACCTCCTCGCTTTCATCGAGAACTCCCAGCGTGGCATCGTCCGCTGAACCGGACTGTCCGACGCGATGCTGACGATCCGGGATTTGCGGAAAAGCCATGGAGGGCGACTGCTCTTTGAGGAGGCTTCCCTCCAGGTCAACTACGGCGAACGGGTCGCGCTGGTCGGCCCCAACGGAGCCGGGAAGTCCACCCTGTTTTCCCTGGTCCTGAAACGGGACGAGCCCGATGCGGGGACGGTGCAGCGGGATGAATGGACGATGCTGGGCTACCTCCCGCAGGAGGGTGAGGCCGTCGGCGAGGAAACGGCGTTGGATATCGCGACCGGCAAGGCCGGCGAAATTCCCTCTCTGGAGGCCGTCCTGGCGCGGCTCGAAAAAGCCGGGGATGTCGAGGGAGCGGAATATTTGGAAGCCCACGCCAAGCACGAGGCGCTCTGCAATCCCCACGTCGAGGCCCGCGCGCGGAAGATGCTCAAGGGGCTCGGCTATCGCGAGGAGGAGTTCGAGCGTCCGGCCAAGGAACTGAGCGGGGGCTGGGTCATGCGCGCCCATCTCGCGCGGCTTCTCGTGATGGAGCCGGATCTGTTGCTGCTGGACGAGCCGACAAACCACCTCGACCTGCTGTCGCTGCTCTGGCTCCAGAGGTATCTGCAAACCTACTCCGGCGCTGTTGTCCTCATCTCGCACGACCTCGAGTTCATGGACGCCCTCGTCGAAAAAGTCTTTGAGATTTCCAACAGGAAGATCGTGTCCTACACCGGCAATTTCTCCGAGTCGCTCCGCCAGCGCGAGGCCAACTACGAGCAGCAGGCCGCCGCGTGGAAAAACCAGCAGAAGGAAATCGCGGCGCTCCAGGAATTCGCGGACCGCTTCCGGTCGGTCTCGTCGAAGGCCGCGCAGGCCCAGAGCAAGCTCAAGCAGATCGAGCGGATGGAAAAGATCGAGCGCCCGGAGCCGCCGAGAAAGCCGTTCCGGTTCCGGATCCCGCAGCCGCCGCGCGGCGGACAGCAGTCGATGATGCTCAAGGGGGTCCACATGTCCTACGGGGAGCATCCGGTTTACAAAGGCCTGGACCTGCTGATCGAGCGGGGAGAGCGCACCGCGCTCGTCGGCCCGAACGGCGCCGGCAAATCCACGCTGCTGAAAATCATGGCCGGGGTTGTCCCGATCCAGCAGGGGGTCCGCCAGCCCGGCCACAATTCCAAGATCGGCTATTTCAGCCAGCACCGCTCGGCCACCCTGAACCCGGAATATTCCGTCATGGAGGAAGTCCTCGCCAGCAACGGCACGCTCCGCGAGGAGGACGCGCGCAGCATGCTCGGCTCGTTCCTGTTCCGGAAGGATGACATCCACAAGAAGACCTGCGTGCTCAGCGGCGGAGAAAAAACCCGCCTCAACCTCATCAAGTTCCTTGTCGATCCGCCCAACCTGCTGCTCATGGACGAGCCGACGACCCACCTCGACATCCTCACCGTCGAGTCGCTCGTTCTCGCTCTCGGTGCCTACGAAGGCACGCTGGTTTTCATCTCGCACGACGTCCATTTCATCCGGAAACTCGCCAACCGGATCCTCCACATCAACGCGGGCAACGTGACCACCTACGCGGGCGGCTACGATTATTTCCTGGAAAAATCCGGCCTCCTCGGGTCCGAACGGTTCGCGCTGACGGCGTAGTTTGAACCGTTATTTTGCTTGGCCGGCGTCAAGATCTGCAATTTTTTCTTGCGATTTTGAAAACATTGACATAGATCAAGCTTTGTGAATTCAACGAACGCCACAAATCTCTGGCATGGCAACCCGTCTTTCTCATCTGGATCAGGTTCGGGTGAGAGTTTGGCCCGAACGTTGCTTTTGAAGAAGCAAGACATGAAAAATTCAAAAATATGAAGAACTCAAAATCCATTTTCCTGACGGCGATTGCTGCCAGCACTCTGGTTTTTTCCGGCAGCGCGCATGCGAGTGACAATCCTGCAATCCTCACCACAAACACGCCGGTATATACATTTTCTCCAGCCATCACTTCTGGTGGTAATGGAGGAACAGTCGGATGGGCTTTCACGGTAAATTCGGGAGTCATTCTGACGCTTGATTTTCTCGGGCTCTATGATGGTGGAGATGTCGCTCTACAAAATGCTCACCCCGTGGCGTTGTGGGATTCCAGCCAGAATCTTTTGACAGAAGTCACTATTCCATCCGGAGTCGGTGCGCATTATCTTTCGGGTTACACTTATCAAGCCGTCACCAATTCTGTGACTCTGACTGCCGGAAGCACCTATTATGTCGGCGCGTATTTTCCAGCAGGGAGTGGAGATAAGATTCTTGTGACGGGAACGAATCAGCAATTTGATGCGAACATTACCTATTCGAATCCACGGCAGACATCGTTTAGTCCTTCACAAACCAGCATTGCCTTCCCTAATATTTCCAACAGCATCACAGGCACTTATAAAGAAGGATGGTTTGGCCCAACTTTTCGATTTACTGCCACGACTGTCCCCGAACCCACAACAAACGTCCTCTTTTGCCTCGGCACGGTGTTTCTTGTGATCGGCTTCGCATTGGTCAGGGCGGCATCATCCAAGCCAAAGTATCCGCCCGCGCCGTGACAAGGCCAAGCCGTCACTTCTCCCGGCTGGCGATGAGCCGCTCGATGGTGTTGGTCGTGGAGCGTCCCTCGACCATCGGGGCGAGGACGACGCGCCCGCCGTGGGCTTCGACGATATCGCGTCCGCTCACGTAGTGCGCCCAGTCTTCGCCTTTGACGAGAACCTGGGGCAGGATCTGCGCGATGAGATCCTTCGGTTCGTCCTCGTCGAAGATCACGACGAAATCCACGGCGCGCAGGGACCCGAGAACGAAAGCCCGGTCGTTTTCGGAATTGACCGGACGCGCCGGCCCTTTGTTCCGGCGGACGGAAGAATCGCTGTTCAGGCCGACGCAGAGGGCGTCGCCCTGGGCGCGGGCGAAGGAGAGGTATTCCGCGTGGCCCCGGTGGAGGATGTCGAAGCAGCCGTTCGTGAAGACCAGATTCTTTCCGTCCTTCACGAGGCGGTCGCGCTCCGCGCGGGCTTGCGCGGGTGTCAAAATCCTGGGAGCCATCAGTTGCCGGAGCTGATTTTTTCGAGGTTCGCCTCGATCGAGGCCAGTTCCGGCGCGTCCGGTTTTTTGAAGGCGAGGTAGGTTTTCAACGCGGCTTCGTAGTAGCTGCGGGCTTTGGAAAAATTGGAGCTGGAATGGTAAACGACAGCCAGGTTGGCCAGCGACTGCGCCACCTCCGGGTGCATGGCGCCGAAAACCTGTTCCCGGATCCCCAGCGCCCGCATGTGAAGGTTTTCCGCGCGCACCCAGTCGCCCGCCTCGGTGTAGGCGACGGCGAGGTTGTTGCAGACGAGCGCCACCTCCGGATGAATTTCCCCGTGTAGCCGCACGGCGGTTTCCAGCGCCTGCAGGTAGTGCCGCTCGCACGCGGGGAAATTTCCCGAGTGTTTTTCCAGGCCCGCCAGGTTGCTGGCCAGCATGCAGTGTTGGGAATAATCGTGGGCGGCTTCGTAAAGTTCTATGGCCTGGCTGTAGTAGCGCCCCGCTGCGGCTTCCTCGCCCTGGTGCTCCGAAAGAAGCGCCAGTTTGGCCGCCACGCGCGCCGCCGCGGTGATGTTCCCATTCTCGAGATTGTGGGCGAGAGAGTCTTTGAAATCCTGCACGGCATCGGAAAGAAACCCGGAGGCCTGGCAGACATCGCCCGCGATTTCCAGTGCGTCGCTGAGCCGGGGGCTGCTTTTTCGAAAGACCTGCTGGGCCGCTTCCTTGAATTTCTGGGCGGCGATCCGGTGCTGCTCGCCCGAGGCTTTGCTGCGCTGCGCCTCCAAATCCTTGCAGAGAACCTCCCATAAATTTGCGGTTGTCTGCATGGGGATTCTATTTACCTGATCCGGAGATTTCAGACGAGAGGATTTTTCACGTTTTCAGCAGCCGGAGGAGCGCGGAGCGTGACCGGGGAATTCTTCCGCAGTGGCCCTCCAGAGCGGCGAGAGGACGGGTGCCGGCATCGCCGATCCCCAGCGTGCGTGAGAGTTCCTTCTCGAAAAAATCGAGCGCGCGAAGCGACGCGGCGTTGTTCCTGAGGTGGGCCAGCGCCCTCGTGAGGAGGTCGAAGATCCCGGAGACCGGGGTGCCCGGCTCGGTCGCCAGATCCGCGAGTTCGGCAAAATAGCAGCACAAAAAAAGGTTCGAACTCGGGAGGCCGGACGGGTCGAACGGCTCGAGGATTTGAATTTCCCGCAGGGTGTGCAAAGTGGATTTTCTTGAGGGCGCGAACGAGATTTCGCCGATATAGAAAAGGTCGAGTTTGCCGGCGAACGGGCTGGTCGGCCGCCGTGCTCCCCGGGCCATGGTGGAAACTTTCCCATGCCCGAGGGTCAGCCACGTGACGATCCAACTGGTATCGCCCCAGGCCCGCCTGCGGATCAAAATGGCCGGAGAGTGCTCCACGGGGTCTTTGTCTCATGATTCCGCGAAAAAAAATAGCATTGGTTGCGTTTTTCAGCCGCGCATGACTGGAAAGTGACCAATGGAGAGGGGGCGCTCTCGTCCCCTGTAGGCGGCGGCGGAATCGCGAACGGTTTCCTGATCGGGCCGGGGGCGACCCGACTCCTTTGGAAGAAGCGAACGGAATGGGATGTGTCACTTTCGCGTCATGCACCCGTTTTTCAGGCGCGATAGAGGTGCCGTGCGGAGGACGCGCAAACCCTTCGGGACATTCTTGCTCTTTCGGGGAGATGATCCCAATATCCCCGCGTGCTTCATTTCGTTGCCAGGCGTCTTTTGATCAGCATCGTCCTGCTTTTCGGGATCAGCCTCATTTCCTTTTTCATGGTCACGCTGGCACCGGGAAGCCCGTATCCTTGGGGGGAACTGAACCCGAAGATCACGCCCCAGGTGAAGGAGATGTTCCGGAAAAAATTCCATCTCGACGAGCCGCTTTACAAGCAATACTGGCTGAACATGCGGGACCTGTTCAGCGGCCGCCTGAAAAGCATCAAGGACGACCGGCCCGTGCTCCAAAAAATCTTGGAGCGTTTGCCGGCCACTCTCTCGCTGAACATCGCGGCGATCCTCCTCTCGCTGACGTTCGGGCTGATGCTGGGGATCTCTTGTGCGCGGCATGCCGGGAAGCCGCCGGACTTCTGGGCTTCCCTGCTGGCCTTTGTCTTCATCGCGGTCCCGACATTCTGGATCGCCAACATGGCGATTATCGGCCTTGTGAAATTCACCTCGGTGCCGGTGCTGGGAACCCAGTCATACGGGATCGATTTCCCGAATTTTCTGGCCGCGGGGCTCGACCGGATCTGGCACATCGCGCTGCCTGCCGCCGTGCTTTCGCTCGGCGGCATCGCCGTCCAGTCCCGCTATATCCGGGCCAGCATGCTCGAGACGCTCCGCGAAGATTATATCCGCACCGCCCGCGCCAAAGGGCTCGAGGAGGATGTGGTTTTCTACAAGCACGCGCTGAGGAATTCCATCCGGCCCCTGATCACCGGAATCGGCTCGCTCCTGCCCGCGTTGATCGGAGGAGCGGTGATCGTGGAAATGATCTTCGCTTATCCCGGCATGGGGCGGCTGGGCTACGAGGCGGCGCTCGAACGAGACTACCCGACTTTGGTGGCCCTGAACTTCATCGTGGCAGCCCTCGTCCTTCTGGGGAACTTGCTCTCGGACATCCTCTACGCCGTGGTCGATCCGAGGGTGCGGCTGGAGTAACTCCCTCCCTGCCGGAGCACCCTCAAACCAGCCGTTTTTTGCGGGAACGGACGATGATCGCCAACCCGGTCCCGGCGGCTGCGAGCAGGGCGATGATGGACGGTTCGGGGGCGGCCGCGACAGAGGTGACCGTCCCGGTGTCCATCGTGAGCAGACCCAGGCCCGCTGTGGAAATATTGACGAACTGCGAGAAGTCGGAACTCGTGATGCTCGTTGCCTGGTAAGGAGCGGTGAGTCCGCTCCATACCGGGGTGCCCTGAATGGTCAGGATGTTGCTAACCGGGGTTCCCGACGACATCAAGACCGAGGCCAGATACAGGCCGGTGCTGCTGTCCAGATAGACTCCTTGCTCCTGATTCACAATAAATGGAGCCGGGTGGGTATCGTGCAGGGAGATTGTGGAGATCGGGTTGAGGAAAAGCGATTGGCCCGGAGGCAAACCGGGATAGGTGTTGGTTGTGTCGTAGGTGAGCACCCATTCAAACGCCTGGGTGGCGAACGGCGTACCGCCCAGCGAGCCGCTTCCCTTGCCGGAAATAATGACGGTCACTGTATCGGCTTGTGCGGAAACACACAGACTCGCCGCAAAGGGGAACACGCAGGCCAGACCACTGCATATCAGCAGGATAGTTTTGATGGTCTTCAAGGGAGAATCGGTGTTGTTAACCATGAAATTCACTAGCATGATTCAGAGTGTTATGCAACAAGAAAATATCAGTTGCATAAAAAAAGAATGACAAGGATCAAGTATTTTTGCTTGCAGGTTTTACCCGGTGATTTGCCCGTCCGGCTCTCGATGGGCTGCTACCTTGTGGACGGACGCACGACAGTGACGGTGTTTGATTGGTAGACGACAGTGCCATCTGCATAGGTCGCGGAATGGAAGACGATGCCGATATTGACCGACTCGACGACACCGGACCCGAGGCCGGTGATGTTGGCATTGGTGGTAAAAGTCAGGTTGACGGTATCTGCCCCGGGAGGATTGGCTGCCATGCACCTCTCGGGGAGGATATTTGTGATGGTGCTGGAGGAAAGGCCCAGTTGCCACAGTGTCGCCGCCTGCTCCTGGAGGTTCAGCCCGCGCGTGACCCGGCCGTTGGCTTCCTCCTGCAGAAACAGGGTGTGCGACATCATCGCCACGGCGGCAATTCCGGTGAGCAGGATCCCCGAGGCGATCAGAACCTCGATCAGGGAATAGGCGGGCCTGGAATCGTGGCGCGGGAGCTTCATGGGTTCCTTTGCTCTTCAAGCCACATGATCCGGTCGGCGATGGTTTCGATGTCCGATACGTTCGTCCCATTGATCGCGGGCAGAGTGCTGGAAATGACGCTGAGGTTTCCCTGGTTCACGTTGATCGTGCCATCGCTCCGGATCCCTCCCTGCAGAGTCAGCTTGTTGGCATTTGTGGGGGCATAGACCGAGGTGGTGCAGTTGGAGAGAGTCATACCCATCCACCAGGCGTAGCTGCTGGTGTAGGTGGCGGTTTGATTCGTCAGAGATCCTCCGTTTTTGTTGAGGTAAATCCTGCGGGTGTTGTTGGTCCCGCTCAAAGTCAGGGTGTTGAGGTTGGTGGTGCTGGAGTTCACGATCAGGTGAAGGGCGTTTGTGTTCGTCGAACCCACCAGCATCAGGTTGGTGACCGCCGCATTGGAATAGTTGCGGATGTTGGTTTTCGAAAGGACGGTGTTTGTGAACGAGAAGATGTTCGTCACGGTATTCGGGACGGCGTATCGGGTAATGGAATTGGTCTGAGTGGAATTGAGGACAAGAGTCACGCTTCCCCCGGTATAGTTTGTGATATACATGTTTGTGTTCGTGCTCGGGTTGGTGCTGCTGACATACGTGGCACCGTTCGTGTTGCCGTTGGTGATGGAAAGGCCCGAAACATCTGTATAGGCGTAGTTGGTGTTCATCGGAGAAGCGAAATAGCCGATGTAGCCGTTTGTCGAGCCTGCGCCCGAGGCGGTGGTTCCGGAAGTGAATGGGATGTCGGGCGCGTTCGAGAAGCCCAGCGCGTTGCTCCAGTAGATCTTGTAGGCGTTTGATGCCCACGCCAGGTTGGTGGTGCCCGGGTTTTGAATCGTGAGCGGATACCCGGCGAGCAGGGGGCTCCGGCTCCGGATGAGAAAAGTCCAGCCGTAGGTTTCGAGGTTGTTGGACACATGCCCGCCGTTTGTGACCACAAATGTCGTGTCGCAGAACTGGTTGAACGGGTTGCCGACGGAAAAATTCGCGTTCGTCCACAGAGCGGACGCGGAGTTGATTTGGAACCCGCCCCATCCGTTGGCCAAATTCGTGCTGAAGTTGGAGATGCTCCCCGAGGGCATCTGGTTCAGGACATACTGCCGGGCGAGGGCGCGGCCGTTGGCGAGGGCGATGCGGCGCTTCTGGCCTTCCTCGGTCATGACCGAATAGGTTGCCCGCGTCGCCAGCATCTGAGCCCATGCCGCGAGCACGAGGGTGCCCCCGAGGATGATGACCAAGGAGAAAATCATGATCGTCCCCTCGAAACTCTTGAAAAATGGAAGCGGTTTTTTCATAGGGGCGGGAACGCCGGGATGACAAAAAAGAAGGATGTTGCCCCGTCCATTCCCGAGTAGTCCCAGCGGGGGTTGGAGTTGGTGAGCGACTCCGGCCCATAGCTGGACGCCAGGTTTTTCCTGGCGGGATCCGGCCACCAGACAAAGTAGAATGGCCTCCCGGCGGCCTGCCGGTAGCGGTCGATGGAAGCTGTTCCGCTGCTGCCAAGAGATGCCTGGTCAAAGTAGGCGGCCAAAGGGCTGAAGTTGTTTGCCTGGCCGGGGTAAAACACGTGGTAGTAGTCGGTCATCACGGGGCCGACATAACGCCTGACCGACGCGTAAACACCGGGCGGGTTATTTGTCAGGCTGACAAGGTCGGTCTCGTAGATCGCCTTGACGAGGACATTGTTGGTGGTCCCCGAGTAGCCGAGAATGTAGATTGAAAGGTTCGTGCTGTTTGTCGTCGCCCCGCTGTAGGCGACATAAGCGTTTTGGAGCGGCTCGATGAGGTTCGTGCGGAAATTTTCCGGGGTGACCATGCCGCTGACATCGAAATTGGTGGGGAGCGTGATGTTCGTGACCCGGAGGCCGGAGGGGTTCGGCTTGTTGCGGCCGAGGCAGCACACGGCGCTGGCGGAGGCGATGTCGCTCAGCAGACGTTCCCTCATGCTTTCGGCCATCGCCGCCGCCGCGTAACTCGGGGCCTCGCTCACCGCGATGAGGTTGCTGGCCGTGCCGTAAAAGGCTGCGGCGTTTGTCAGGCTCACGTTGGACTGCCGCCGCGAGGGGCCGTTTCTCGAAATCGCCCCATAGGCCAGAACCGCGACCATGATGACCGCCGCCCCGATGCACATGGCGACCACCAGCTCGACAAACGTGAAGGCGGATCTGCGCCGAAGGCTGCTGCTGTTAAGGATGTTTCGCATCGGGGACCACCCCCATCAGCTTGTCGCTGCTTCTTTTTTGTTCAGCGTCCTGGATGTTTTTGAGAATTTGGCGTGCTGCCAACGGATCTTGATATTTTGCCGGTTCCAGGTTCGGCGGCCCCTCGACTCCCGCTTTTGTCACCTCTTCGACCGCGTCGCCATACATGAACTGCCTGACTTCTGGTTTGATCGCGAAGGGTAGGAAGATCTGGCGGGCAGCCACCGAAGGGTCCTTATCGACAAACTCGATCACGACCGCATTGTCGTTCACCGAGAGCACCCGCAACACCTCAATTTGGTTGCTGAGAATCTGTGGAAGGGTCTTTCCTGGCTTGAGAATCAACGATCCGAGGAGGGCCTGCTTGTGGTCGGTCGGGCCCGAAACGCCGCCGATTTTCATCGCCCGGAGAATTCTGCGGAGCCGGGCTTCTTCGGTGGCACCCTCCTGGGGGTTTGCCGGGACCACCTCCGGGGCAATCTGCTGGGCAAAAGGATTTCTTTCGGTGGGGCGCAGTTCCACCCGCTGGCGGCCATCCGGGTAAAGCGAGGGATCGCTCGACGCGCGGAGAAGCAGGGGGGAAAGA
>Ga0316231_1003242_pt1 | contig 14558 bp, 8 predicted proteins | sample TBH18027metaG_FD_206002 | JGI IMG/M metagenome (GOLD analysis project Ga0316231, IMG submission 206002) | Freshwater microbial communities from Trout Bog Lake, Wisconsin, USA - TBH18027 | ecosystem: Environmental > Aquatic > Freshwater > Lake > Hypolimnion/Profundal zone | place: USA: Wisconsin...
AGATGATGGTATTCGAGTATCGATCCTCGTAATGAGTCAGCCTTATCTCTGACACCGGCGGCCTTCACAACAGCACATCGGCGACTTCCGGATCGGTCCAGCCGCTCTCCACAGCCCAATCGTGGGCGGTTTTGCCTTTGTTATCTCTCAGCCAGGGGTCTGCGCCGGCTTCGCGCAGCGCGCGGGCGACATTCAGATGGCCCATCATAGCTGCGCATATCAAGGGAGTTTTGCCCAAATCGTCCGCCCTGTTTGGATCCGCGCCGTGGTCGATCAATAGCTGGGCAACCTCCTCTTTGTCGAAGTCTATCGCCCTTGTGAGCATGTATTCCCCGTCATCGAGCGGGATATTGACGTTGGCGCCGCGATCGAGTAATAGCCTGAGTATTTCACGACGGTCCATTAGATAGGCATTCCACAAGGGGGTGTTGCCGTCGGGATCTCGGCGATTGATGTCGGCTCCAGCGTCTAAGAGAATGCGAACCGCGTCGAGGTGACCGATTCTGCAGACTGACGACAATAGGGATTGTTTCGCAGAGAGCATGCGATTTGGGTTGCCGCCCTTGACGAGGTACTCGGTCACCGCGGCGACGCTACGGTCGTCGACTTTCTCCCGGTGCTTACGTTGTGACCTTATAGGGAACTCCGTCAGTACCCGGTTGAGTTGGTCCAGCACATTTGGAAACGAGGACGGTTCCGTGTCGAACGTAAAGTTGCGAAGGACTCGGTGCGGGGAATCGTCCGGTCTGTCAAGGAGTTGGCAGTTGCGCTGCCTGATCCTGCCTTTCCACCGGACAATGGCAGTGTCCAGGCTGGCGACGATCCTCAGGTACTGCTCCATCATTGCCAGATGCGCGTCGCCATGTCCGGCGCTCGATACGTCGGAAAGCGATTTCCGGAACATCTCCAGGTCGCCCAGGTGCAGGCTGTCCGTAACGAGAATGGTCATCGGCAGGCAGTTCGCGCTTCTCGGAATTGCCAATGTGAATCGCCAGGTCACCCAGTTGCCGTCCCAGTAGTCGTTAGCATCAGGGTAGTCGCGGCGAAGCAACTCAATGACCACTTTGTGATTTCCGCCGGCGATCTCAAATGCGCTCGATTGTGCCTGCATGGCACGATTGTACCTCTTGCGTTTTGTTGGCTAGGTTTAGCTAGCGCAATCGCATCTAGATCTATTAGCAGCATCACCACGCCGGCAGAGATGCGCGCTATTTCGCACGCCATCCCGCAGGTGCCTATCGGTCCTGTCATTCCGCGGAGTCTTCGACGCCGGGAATCTCTGGTTGGGCGATCGGCGAAGGGCATGAGATTCCAGGCGTCGAGGACTTCCGCGGAATGACAACCACGAGGCGCTAACTAATAGCCTCACGTATTTAGGACTTTCGCTTGCACGTCTCGTAACCCCTGGTCGGCGGAACACCCCTGAATGAATTCAGGGGTTAGGGTCGGAGGATTGTCCCTCCGGGACATTTGAACCGGTATTAGTGCCCCGGAGGGGCTATCCGCCAACCCTAACCCCGTACTTCAGTGCGGGGCCTGTCCTGAACAGCCAAAGCGAAAGTCCTAGTATTCTCCAACTGATTGCCGTCATACCGCTTATCTTGGCGGCAATTCAAGCTCCGTATCGAGCCAGCACTCCGTCCACCGATGGCCCGTAGTCTTCGCCGAAGTGCCGCAGATGCACCAGGAGTGGGTAAAGCTGCAGAAGGGGGCGCCGGTCCGGATAGCCTGGGTCGAGGGGATAAATTTCGCGGTAGATCTCGCCAAACCGAGATGGGAAGCCGCCGAAGAGTTCGATGAAGGCCATCTCCACCTCGCGATCGGCATAGTGCACAGCGGGATCGATTAACGCGGGCTGGTCGCCGAGCGCAAGGAAATTCCCGGCCCAGAGGTCGCCATGGACCAGCACCGGTTCGGATCCGGCATGGGTGAGCAGATCCGTGGCGCGTTCCATCAACCTTCCGAGCGCTTTCTGACGGCGCTCATTCAACCAGCCGTCGCGCTTTCCCAGGCGCAGCATTTCGCCAAGCCGTCGATCGCGATAGAACTCGGGCCATGTCGGGCATTTGGAGTTTCGCTGTTCCAGCGCTCCGAGATAGTTGTCGTGGTCGAGGCCGAAATGGCAGTCGGCCGCCTTGTTATTCAGATGCAGTACAGCAACTCCGTGGGCCAGATTGTGCCCGAACATATCAGGGCGCTTGGGGGAACGGCTGTCCAGCCATTCGAGAACGAGGAAAGCCGGCTGGCCTGGCGCGACATCGTCGCCGACGAGCAAGACCTCTGGAATCCGCAACGGGGATGCGCCCTTAAGCAACTCGAGGCCCTTTGCCTCGCACGCAAAGAGATGCGGCGGAGCGTCGACTTTCCACTTGACGAAGAGCGTTGTATTTTCAGTCTCTACTCTGGCGGCGGCATTGACCATGCCGCCCGAAACAGAGTCGAAAGTCCGAATTGCCCCGAACCGATCCGTGATCGCGCCGGCGATGCCGGGTGGAATACTGGCCAGCGTCACAGCCCGTGCTCCATGCGGATCGAGGCGAGCAGATTCTCCGAGGCCGCATCGATCAGTCTATAGACTTCGTCGAAATTGCCGGTGTAGTAAGGGTCGGGCACATCGACAATACCGCAGTCCGGAGTGAACGAGAGCAGCAGCTTGACGACGGCCGAACCCGATCCGATCTGGCGCAGCCTGTCGATATTGTCCTGGTCCATTGCAATCATATAGTCGAAATCGTCGAAGTCCACGAGGCTCACGGCGCGTGCACTGTGCGAGCAGGAAATGCCGGCTTCTTGCAAAACCCGCCCTGTCCCGGCATGCGGCGCGCTCCCTATGTGCCATCCGTCCGTGCCGGCGGAATCTACGTCGATCTCATCGCTGAGCCCCGCGAACTCAACCTTGTGGGCAAATATCGCCTCCGCCATGGGAGACCGGCAGATGTTACCCAGGCAGACAAAGAGGACGCGGACAGGCTTATTATTCATAGGTGAAGTATACCCGCGGGGTAGGAGGGCGGGTACAATTTGGCCATGTCTAACTGCTTGCTCAGGATACGGGAGGCGCTGCGATGATCGCTAGATTGACCGGAACGCTCGTTCATGCGGAGGCCAATATCGTGATCGTCGATGTGGCCGGGGTGGGGTACAGGGTCACGGTGCCTGTCAACACCCTTGCGCAGCTTGGCGCGGTTGGCGGGGTCGTCACATTGCACATTCACACGAGTGTCCGCGAGGACGATATTTCCCTTTACGGCTTTTCCTCTTACGACCAACAGAAGGTCTTCGAGCTTCTGCTGGGAGTGAGCGGCATAGGCCCTAAGGTGGCGCTATCGATCCTCTCCGGAATGGAGGTCAGCGCCCTGGCCGATGCGGTGGCGGCGGGGGATGCGCAACCACTCACTCGTATTCCTGGTTTGGGACAGAAGAATGCCCAGCGAATCCTCCTGGAGCTTCGCGAGAAGATGCAGCTCATGTCGTTCGAGCGCCGGGCCGATGAACTGGCCACGGCAAAGGTCCGTCTGCCCGAGGACGTGGTGCTGGCCGATGTTATCGACGGCTTGATCAATCTGGGCTACAACCGCAACGATGCTCGCAAGGCCGCCGAACGCGCGATGGGGGCAACTGCCGACAAGGCGAATACCGCAGTGCTTTTGCGCGCATGCCTCAATCTTCTGACGAAGGGCTGAGGGGGTCGTGGGCGTCATGCGATCTTCCCGTAAGCCGATTTTCTTGCCAGGATTAATAGTCGCTATTGTGATCTGGGCGATTGTAATGGCGCCCCATGTTGTCTCTGCCGCGCCCGCCCCCCCGGCTGCCGCAATGAAGAATGCCGCGCAGTGCGTGTCGAAGGGCAATCTGGCTGCCGCGGCGCTCTGGTACGCAAAAGCTGTGTCTGCATACCGGGCGGCTGGCGATGGTGCCCGAGAGGCTGAAGCGCTCGCGATCCTGGCGAATGTGCATGAGGCTCTTGGCCATTTCAAGCTGGCGCTCGATTACGATCAGCGCGCGATGGCGATAAACTCCGATCTCAATGAGCGCCGTGCATTGGCCGTGAATGAAGGCAATGTCGCGCGCGTTTACGAAAGAATGGGCCAGCCAGCCAGGGCTATGGCGGCCGACATTGTGGCCGCTCAGATCTACGGCGACCTCAAAGAGCCATCCTCTCAGATATTGGAACTCGACCGCGCTGCACATTACAGCCAGCAAATCGGCGACTTCGTAAAGGCCATGGAGTGCTGTCAGCGGGCGCTAATGGTTGCGCGATCGTCGAATTCTTATATCGATCAGGAAGCCCAGCTCGCCAACGTCGCCGCCGTTTTCGAGGCCGTGCATCAGGCCGACAAGGCGCTCGATTATCGCCAGCAGGCGCTTTCCCTGGCAAGGGCGCTGGGCAACATGTCCGATGTAGCCGGTCAGCTCGACGCGATAGGGCGGCTGCACGCATCTGCAGGACGCTACTTGCAGGCGCTGCCTTGCTGCGAGGAAGCGTCGGGTCTTTATGAGTATTTGAAGGATCAGCCCAGAATCGCAATCGAGTTGGGCTCGCTGGCCGATGTCTACGAGCATCTTGGTCCATCCGGCAAGGTTGTTGAGTACCGAAAGCTAGCCGTATCCGCGCACATGGTGCAGAACGACTTTGCAGGCGCGGTCAAGCAGCTTAACGAACTCACCGGAGATTATCAGGCTCTGGAGAATTGGGTTGACGCGCTTGCGTCCAGCCGTGAGGCATTTACACTCTGCGGCAAGCTCAATGACAAGTCATCGGTCATCGAGCAGTTGACGAAGCTTGGTGACCTTTGCGCCTATTTTGGCCGAAACGATTCGGCGATGCATTGGTATCGTCAGGCGCTGCAGGCTTGTCAGCCTGGACGAGCCGGACGGCAGGCGAGATACTTGTTCGCCTGCATTGGTGATACTTACATGCGAGAGGGACATCCCGACAAGTTCCTTGAGTATCACCAGCACGTGCTCTCCCTGGATTTGGCGCAGAAGGATGCGGGAGCCGAGAGCCTTGACCTCGTCGGCATTGCAAACGGGTACATGTCGGCCGGCACGTACGATAAAGCTCTTGACTATTACGGCCGCGCGCTGGCGATTGATGTGAAGCGATCCGGCGCTGGAAACAAAGCGGCAGACCTGCACGCGATCGGTGACGTTTACGAGCGAATGGGCAAGCACGTCGAGGCGCTTGCGCGGTATCGGCAGGCGCTGGCATTCAACACCCAAATGCGCGATGTCGCCGGAGGGGCCGCGGACCTGGCGGCGCTCGGATCCGCCTATGGGGCCCAGGGTGAACTGCAGGCTGCGCTGAATTGCGACAACGATGCGATCGCTCGATATCGCGATACCGGAAATACTGCGGCGGCAGGGCTCGCGCGAATTAGCGCCGGTAGAATTTATTGCGAACGAGCCGAGTACTCGTTGTCCATCGAGACCATCCGGGCAGGATTGGCGGAGCTCATCTGGCCTGGATATGCCAGGGAGCGGCAGGTTGCTTATTATGCGTTGTCCAGGGATCTGGCAGCGCTGGGACAGTTTGTGGACGCCGAGAAATCGGCAGAGCAGGCTCTTGCATTGGCCGAGCAGCTTGGTGACACAGAAAGTGCGCTCGATAGACTTGGCGACATTGGCGATTACAGCGAGCACGCCGGCCTCTTTGACAAAGCCCTTGCAATCGATAAGGAGTTATTGACCCGGGCTAAGGTCTCCGGGAAAGCATTGGCGCTTGCTCGATCTTATGATAATTTTGGAATGGTTGCTACACGCCTCGGCAAATTTGATGCGGCTTCTGAATGGTTTGCGCGCGCGTTGGCTCTGCAAGAATCTCATGACGACCGCGCGGGCCAAGGTTCGACATATGGGCGCCTCATGACGCTTTGTGCCGCCTGGGGTCAGCCAAGACTCGCGATAGCGCTGGGTAAGGTGGCGGTTAACGACATGGAGGCCGTCGGCCCAATGCACGCGCTGCCCCTAGAAGAGGTCGAAGGAATCTATCACACCCTTGATGCTCTCTTGCTAGATCAGCTTCGCACTCCCGAGGCCTTGCAAGTGTGGCAACTCCTTAAGCACCGTGAGGTATCGGCATTTGTTCGAAACGGGCGGCCTGCGATAGGTTCACAAACAGCCGCGATCGATTATTGGCCTGAAGAGAAGCTAGCGCATTCTACAATTGACCGTCTGGTGGTGGACGTAGTCCGGCCTGGCGCTTTGAAGTATGGATTAGAGAACCTGCATGAGTTCATAACTGTTGGGGCGCGATCGATGGTAAGTGACTCTACGACAAGATCGCCGGGCCGCGTCGCGGCTATCTCCCAGGCGACGAAGCGGATCAGCGATGAGGTAGCCGGATTGGGTCCAGGAGTTGTCGAGGTTTATACGATCCTGGAGCCGGATGGCCGGCGCTATATTGTTGTTAGTTCATCCGGGGTTAATGTGGAGCGGTGCGGTGGGTCCAATGTCGTGCTCTGCGCATCGGTTCAAGCCTGGCGCGACCAATTGACCAACCCTAATGTGGACACGAGGTCTCTGGGATCGACGCTATACCGGAGTCTTTTTGCAGCGATCAAGAGCGATTTAGAGGGTATTCAAGCTAAGACGATATTGTGGTCGCTCGACGTCTCGCTTCGAGACGTGCCGATGGCCGCTCTGTACGACAATGGGAAGTATCTTGCTGAGCAATATCGGAACGTCGTGCTGGGCTCCCAACGTGGCTCGGTTGGCAATATTGATGGTCTCGAAAGGCTCTGGGCGCCACCGCAGCAGAATATCGACATGTTTATCGGCAGGTTGAAGGACCGCCGCAAGGCCATGCCGAATGAGAGCCTCTCCGCCGCGGTTCAGTTTGCTCAGCTTTCGATGCTGCATGGGGATGCTCTGAACTCGCCCTATGCTCACCCGTTCTATTGGGCTGGTTACCAACTTTGCATCGATCGAAAGTAAAGCGGCCAGTCCAATTTGACACTCTTGTGGGCAGCAGGTAGAATGTGCTCGTTGCATTCTATGGGGGAATCCACAGTGTTCAGAGACGGCGCCGAAGATGTGATCGCTGCGGAATCGTCAATTACCGCGGTCGATGGTTTGGAAGGCAAGCTGTCGTATCGTGGATATGACATTCACGATCTGGCTCGGAACACAACGTACGAAGAAGTTGTTTACCTGTTGTGGAATGGGGAATTACCCACCAGGCGGGAACTCGACGCCCTTCGGATCGATCTTGATGCCAACAGGGCGCTTCCCGATGCATCGATTTCCATTATCAAGCAGTTTCCGAAAGATGCGTCACCGATCGACGCACTGCGCACAACTGTGTCCCTCTTATCCTTTAGCGACCCGGATGCGTCAGACAATTCCATTGTTGCAAATGAGCGCAAGGCGCTTCGGCTTACTGCGCGGATGGGCACAATAGTAGCCGCTTTGGCCAGGCTTAGCCAGGGGGAGGAAATTATAGCCCCGGTAAGCGGTAAGGGAACGGCTTGGAATTTCCTGTACATGCTGAAAGGCGAGGCCCCCAGCGATGTGGCCGAGCACGCTCTGGATGTGGCTCTTGTGCTGCATGCGGATCACGAGCTTACGGCTTCGACATTTGTTGCTCGTGTGGCTGTGGAAACTCTAACTGATATGTACTCGGCAGTTACCGCGGCGATCGGAACTCTTGCGGGCCGCCTTCACGGCGGAGCCGATATCGAAGTGATGCATATGCTTGAGCAGATCGGAATGCCCAAGAATGCTGCCGGTTTTGTATCGGAGGCGCTCAGTTCGGGAAGAAAGCTAATGGGCTTCGGCGACCGGGTTTACAAGACCATCGATCCACGGGCAGTTTCATTGCGTCAAGTGTCTCTCGATTTGGCCGAAGGTTCGGGCAATCGTAAGTGGTACGACATATCTCAAGCGTTGGAAGTGGCAGCGGATAGGGCACTGGCCGCAAGAGGCAAGACGACTCTGAAGGCGAATGTGGACTTGTTTTCGGCGTCGGTTTATCGCGTTCTGGATATCCCCACGGATTACTTCACCTGCGTGTTTGCGATCTCGCGAGTCTGTGGCTGGTCGGCTCACATTCTTGAACAACTGCGCAATAATAAACTTATTCGTCCCCGTGCGGTTTATACGGGGCCTGTCGGCCGGGTTGTGATCCCTATCGGCGAGCGAAGTGATGGCATCGTGGGAAAGAAATAATGACAGACCTATTGCAAATCGACAATATTGCATCCTCGGAGCAGCAGTCGCCTCGGGTTGTGCGGCGGCTACCCGAATGGTTGACTGTTCGCCTGCCCAAGCGTCAGCCTATCGAGGACGTCGAAGCGCTGTTGCGAACGGGCCGTTTGGTCACGGTATGCGAAGAAGCTCGATGTCCCAATCTTTGGGAGTGCTGGTCGAAAAAGTGCGCGACTTTCATGATAATGGGCGACACATGTACTCGGTCCTGCCGATTCTGCGCTGTGAAGACGGGACGCGGCGCTCCACTGGACCCGGACGAGCCGCGCCGTGTCGCTGAAGCCGCCCTGGCTCTGGGATTGCGTCATACTGTGGTGACCAGCGTCAACCGCGACGAGTTGCCGGATGGCGGCGCAAGTCATTTTGCTAGTGTCATCGAGCAACTTCGGGCGTTGCTGCCCAATTCCATAATCGAAGTGTTGACGCCGGATTTCCTTGGCAAGACAGACGCGCTCGATATCGTGGTGGAGGCGAGACCTCACGTTTTCAATCACAATATCGAGACCGTGCCGCGCCTCTATCGCCAGGTGCGACCGCAGGCGAAATATCCCAGGTCGCTGGAAGTACTCCGATACGTAAAGGACAAGAATCCGGCGATCTATACGAAGTCGGGTTTCATGGTTGGATTGGGCGAGACACAGGACGAGGTTGTCGCGCTGCTCAAGGACCTTCGCGAGTGGAAGGTCGATGCGATAACGATCGGGCAGTATCTGAAACCCGGCAAGGGCTACCTGGATGTTGTGGAATACATTCATCCGGATGTCTTCGAACTGTACAAGTCAATTGGACTGGAGATGGGCTTTACATTCATTGCCAGTGGGCCCTTCGTTCGGTCATCCCATAACGCTATCGAACTGTCAGAGGCCGTTGGCCTGCTCTGACCTGTATATGCGCGCTTTACGATGACGGCTGGCGCAGAATGACGTCACATGAGAATGGCTGACAAATCGAGGACATTCCGGCCAAATCCTCGCTATCCCGGATATGTCCGATGGGTCACGGGACTCATGGTTGTGCTTCCTGTCGCCGTGTTTATCACCGCGGCGACGGTCTATCTCTGTTCGCTCAGCCGATTCCTGTCAGTCAGCCTTGCTCCCTTTGTCGCTCAGGCGATTGGGCCGGCGATGCACCGCGAAGTAAAGCTCGCTCGGTTCGACGCGTTTAGCACTCCAGGTCAAATCAAGCTGCGGGGACTGGTCATCTCGAATCATGAGTCGTTCGCCCAAGACCATGGTGGCCTACCGTTCTTGAATGCCGCCAGCGTAGTCATCCATTATAATCTCCCAGGAATACTTAAGAATCCGGATCGTGTGGCTGGCCAAATCGGCAACATAGATGTCGTAGGCGGCTTTGGCTATGTCGAACGGACACGTCTGGATGCGTGGAATTTCTCGAACCTGATACCAAAGCATGAAGGCCGGGAGGTTATCCCGTACCCCGGCGTGATTTCCGTGCGGAACGCGACTGTGTATTTTAGAGACAGGAGCGCGGCGCCGCAACTTCGTAATCATATCGAGCGGATCGACCATGTGAAAGTTGTGGTCGATTGTCGTTCGAATGCTAGGTTCACGTTCTCCGCGTCCGGGGCGAGTGTCCATGACTTGTTCGAGACCGGCTCGATTAGCGGGAACATCATGCGAAATCCGCTGGGACCCACGCTTACCGCCCGCGATCATGGTTTCCGTTTGCATATTCTATTTAAGCGCGCGTCGGCCTCCTATCTGGCGACGGATTTTGTGCCGTGGCTGACGCCTGTCTTACGGGTACGCGCCGGGACTGCCGATGTGGATCTTACGGTCAGCGCGTTTGGGGACGCGCCGCATCGGCCCGTGGATCTGCAGGGATTCGTGCATGTGTCCGGCGGCTCGCTTAACGATGTTCGAAGACAAATCATTCTTAAGCCGGCCACTGACGTTTCCGGCGATATCTTCTTCACTTTGCAGCAAACTACGGTTGCTTTAACCGGCAGGACCGATGGCATTCCCGTTTCGGTAAATGGCGCTGTATTTGGCTTTCCCAGGGTTGAACTGGCGATGCGCATCGACTTGCCCAAACTGCCGGTCGGCCGGCTTCACGAAGCTCTCCCGTTTATTCCGGCCCTATCGCCACATCTTGAGATTCCTTCTTCGGCTGGTGGAACATTGATGCTGACGGGTGAACTAACCGATCCTGTTGTCACCGGGACGTTTCGAGCGCCGTCGGTATTTGTTAGCGGTTACGGGTTTCACGATGTTCGGACAGACATGGCGTACTCCCGTGGCCTTATTGTGTTGAACAACGTTACGGCCAGGCCAGATATGGGCGGAACTGCCATTGCAAATGGCCTTATCGATACTCGTCCTAAGGCGCCGGCATTGGTTTGCCGGGGTTCAGTCAAAGGTATCGCGATTGGTCGCTTAGGCCTTGGCCAGACCGATCGAAATCGAATTGGCTCTGTAAGCGGCGTGGCTGACGTGTCGTTCGTTGTCGCATCCGGCCACCCTGGATCACCCTCAGAACACGCACCAAGATCGTTTGGCGATGTCAATGCTCCGCTCGAGCCAGTAAGAGCCGAAATTGCCATGAATGCGAGCAATGTCAGCATTCACGGCTGCGGTTTTTCGAGGATTTGGGGCCGCGGCAAGTACGTGCAGGGCGAAGGTGTTGTCGCTGCCCAATTATCGTTGCAAGATCTGCACGGCGGATTGGCGCTCATCCGGGGTGCAATACCGATGACAGGCAGCGTACCGCCGGCGATCGATATGCAATTGAACATTGCACGCGTACAAATTGGCGGTCTACTGGCGGCATTGGGTGTTGAGAATGTCAGCGGTACGGGATATTTCCAAGGTCAAGTGTTTGGCCCTGTGAAGAGTCCAGAGGTGTCGGGGCGATTGTCACTGGTGGATGTATCCTACAAAGACAGAGCAATCGATCTTGCGAGCGGCCACATACGCTACCATAACGGCAACGTGGCGCTGGATGGAATGAACGTTCAGGTCGAACCGGCAAGCGCGAGAATTTCAGGCATCGTCACCGGTGTTTTCAGCAGCGACCCTCTATTCGATGTGCGAGCAAACGTCAATCGTTTGCAGCTTTCCGATATGCTTGGCTTTCTGCCAGACAGCACAACACGGAACTCGCATGGAATGGCGATGAGCCGCATTATGCAGACTGCTTCCGGCTCCATTGACGGAAACGTCGACCTTTCCGGAAGTTTGAAAGATCCCAGGGTCAAGGGAGATCTGAATGTTGCTGACGCAACTGTCGATGCCCTCCACTTTACCGACTGCGCCGCCGTATTCGAGTATGCGAACAATGTCATCGACCTTCGTCAGATGAGTATGTCATGGGAGAATGCGAAATTCGATCTGGAAGGGTTCTATGATCTGGTCAGCAAGGACATTAGCGCTAAATTTAGGGGTAATGGACTGCGGGCCGAGAACATCACTCAATTAATGAGTTCCAATATTTCTGCCATTGGTGAGTTCGCAATTGCCGGGTCGATTCGGGGAACATTATCGGAACCGGTAATTTTGCTCCAGACAGTTACAGATCGAATGAATATTGAAGGGATTACGATCGAGTCCGTGCGGGCGGCAGGTCAGTATTCGCACGGATTGATCTCCAGCACCGGTGTGCCGATCGGCGTGTCTGTCGCCGGCGGGAATTATTCGATAACCGGCTACAGCTACAATATCGACACCAAGGCGTTATCTGTTACGGCATCTGTCGAGGATCAGAATATTTCGGTGCTTCTCAATCGCATAAAGGCTGCCAGCGGAATTATGAACAGGCTGAGTGAGACGGTTAGCCACGCGCTGCTTCATCTGCCGAAGCCGTTGGATGGAGACGTGAGCATTCGCAAACTCGCCATGTCGGGCACGATCGATAATCCTGTTATCACAGTGGACGGGAATGTCAAGAACTTGACATACGGACAGAGCCATATTGACGATCTGGTCGCTGACTTTGACATGGGAGGGTCGACGCTCAACCTGCGCACATTGAAAGCGCGAAGCGATTCCGCCAGCGTCAATGCCAGCGGATCAATCGATCTGCACGGCCTCGTCAACGCCAGGCTGGAGGCATCGAACATCAACCTCGGCCAGCTTTCGGGCTTTTTTCAAAAGCCCCTCCCATTGACGGGTTCTATCAGTACTCTTTCGCTTGCCGCGACCGGAACGACGCGTGCGCCTGACCTGACAGGCTCGGCGACACTAACGAACTTTACGTACGGTTCAATCGCATTCAATCGAATTGTCAGCGGCCAGATAACGATAGCCAATAGGCAGTTGTTAATCGACGGGCTAACGTTGGTCAAGGACGAAATCCAACTTCACGGCCCCGTAGTGGAACATACTGCTACTGTTAGCGGTACCGCGCCGCTGGCCTGGAAGCAGGTGTCGGGGCTACCTATGCCGTATTTTCCGACGAATGTACCGATGGCGCTGCACGTGTCGATACCAAGGCAAAGCTTATCTGCATTGGAGATGTTCGTTCCACAGATCAGCAGGAGCGCGTTCAGCGGGCAATTTCAGGCTGACGTCACCGTAGGAGGTACGCTGGCTAACAAGGATCTATCCGGCGAGATCCAAATCGCAAGTGGTTCTATGCAGCCATTAGGTTTTCGGACGGGCCTAAAAGATATCGATGCGATGGTGACATTCGACGGAAACACCGCGACAATTGTTAGGGCGTCTGCCTTATCGACGCAACCCAATGGAGGCCGTCTTACCGCAAGCGGCACATTGGCCTTTTCGGGAGCCAGGCAGCCTGTGCACACGAGCATGGTCGACGCGCTCCTTGGCGGGGTCTCGGTCGATGGCCAGGTAAAGGCAGAAGCCTTTAAGGTATCAGAAAACAAGCTTGTCGATTTTGGCAACGCGGGTATTAGCGGGCAAATCGGCGGCGCGCTCCACATAAGCGGCAGGCTCGTCTCGCCACTTATTGAGGGAAGACTTGCGGTTGGAAGCGCAGTGATCATACTTCCGAGTTCAGGAAGGTCCGTTAACGTTTTGACGCCGAAGCTGGCAATCGATCCTACGTTCAGAGTACACGTCGTCATGGAGCGAGGTGCTCGGATAGATTCATCGGACGTCAAGGTCACGGACGCACTAGGCGACTTCACGCTTGCCGGCGACCTTATGGCGCCGAACCTGAACGGACTCATTACGATCGAAAAAGGAGTATTTGATCTTCCGACTGCTCACTTTCGCATTATCCGCGGAGGGACCGCCGTGTTGTCGTACAGTTCAACGGGTTCGAACAATGTAAGCGGCCTCGATATCTCAGTTAATATGCAGGCTCGCACAAGCATGAGCATTGCCCAGCGAACTCTTAATACGAGCCAGAGTATTACCCAGGGACTGCCTGTTCAACCGGCGCTTATGGGCACATTTACGGTATCGCAACGCTACACGATTACAGCGACAATTACTGGTTCGCTTAAGAGCGATGGAACAGGACTAAGGCTGGATTTCGAATCGGACCCACCTCTTGCCACGAGCCAAATTCTGGCTGCACTTGGTGGTCAGAGTTTTCAAGAGATTGGCGGCGGTTCCCTCAATACCGGTGTCAGTTCTCTGTTTGCCCAGGTCTTGACCAATACTCTGAGTCAAAGCATTCTTGGAAGCTTCTATGAAGAGACAGGTCTGGATGTCGATGTTGACTACAATCCGGATTTGCCATTGGTCGTCTCTGTTACTCGCGAGTTGCTGCCTCGTGTCAACTTGACTCTTCTGCGATTGGGTACATCGCGGGACCCGAGTGTGGCTACTTCTGCCTACGGAACGCCCCAATATCAGTTGCTGCTAGGGTATAACCTTAAAGACCGATTGAACCTTATGATTTCAGCCGATGATCAGCGCGATTATGCAGTTGGGATCGAGGATGTTTTCAGATTCTGAGGCGGCACGGTTCGGAGAGAATCCTGAAACTATTACAGGAAACACCTGTCAAAGGATGTAGCGCCATGGCAGTTCCGCCTCCGCGCGGGGACTCGCCGCAGGGGGTCGTGTCTGGTTCAAGCAGTCCTGCTGTGGAAAGCGCCGTAGCGCGGGACAATGAGCGTGATCTTCGTGATCTTCGTTTCGATTTCAACGCCTTGATGGCGCGATACGAAAAGCCGCTGTATAATCTGGTGTTTCAATGGATTCGGGATGCCGACGAGGCGTTCGACTTAACCCAGGAAACGTTTATCAGTGCATATCGGGCAAGCGGTAACTTTCGCGGTGAAGCCAAGGTTTACACCTGGCTCTACCGAATCGCGCTTAACCATTGCAAGAATCGCTTCAAGCAGCGAGACCGCCAGAAGGAATTTGAGTGGTCGTCGCTCGACGAAGGATCATCAAGCGATGACGACGCTGCAT
>Ga0316231_1003245_pt1 | contig 14548 bp, 14 predicted proteins | sample TBH18027metaG_FD_206002 | JGI IMG/M metagenome (GOLD analysis project Ga0316231, IMG submission 206002) | Freshwater microbial communities from Trout Bog Lake, Wisconsin, USA - TBH18027 | ecosystem: Environmental > Aquatic > Freshwater > Lake > Hypolimnion/Profundal zone | place: USA: Wisconsin...
CAAAACAATGGTGGCGATCATAAGCGACGATACGGAGAAGCTCATAACAATGCATAATAAAAGCAACAGGGTGGAGCAAATAAGACTCAGCCGGTGCCTGTTTTCAAAAAACCGGTAGCAACAGCAGGCGATACCGAGCAGCATGAAATCTGCCAGGCCATTCTTTTGCGAAAACACGCCGCGCATGGCATCCGGATACTCGGGGGTTGGATTGTGCCCGATCGACGGCGCGGCCAAAAACACTACAATGGAAAGCACGCCGAGGACAATCGCAACGCGGGATATCATGCGGATGAGCGCGGATATGCCGAAGGCATCGTAACAATAGATGCCGAACATTACGCAGACGCCAAGGGTGACCGTACGTCTAACGGTGGCCAAGGGATACTCGGACCAGACGCTGGAGGCGAAGCAGAGGCCGATAATAAAAAAATAGGGTGTCATATACCGAAGAAGCGGCATAATGCGGCGCCATCGGCCAGCCACGACACATACCAAAATCCCAAGAATAAGAAACTGACTGACCGCCATGACGGGTTCTGATTCGCCAATCTGTTGGGGGCCTGCGCCGCGCAGATCCCTGAGGGGGGTGACGATCGCGCCGCCATATAGGACCAACCCGAAGTAGGCAAAGCATGTATCGGGCCATGCGGGCCGCCGCCCCGCCACAAACTTGCTGCCGGGCAGAGCGGTCGCACGGAGAGGCAAGATTAATGGTGGCGTCGTCACACAAACCCTCGCTCATTCAAATCGAGCATCTTCCAGCGCCGATGCGTTTTGCCAATCCGGAGAATGCCTCGGACCACTTACCTGAAACCCCTACTCGCAATCATGATATACGCTCAAGGCGATGAATGTGTAGGCAGTGTAAACTAACCCCAAAATCTCGTTGTGCAATTAGGCGTTACTATACTGCCTATTCTAATAGTATGAGATACGTGAGCAAAAACCGGCCGTCCAGGGGCGGAATCATCGCCTGCTGTTCCGCTAACCCACACATGGCCGCTGGAATGCAGCATTGAATAGCTCGGACATTAGACTAATATGTTAACGAATCGCCGCCCATCTTTCGATCCATCCGGTTCATTGCAATGTTTGCTGCTGTTTTTGGATATAGTCCCACGTCGCTGCGCGCTGGGACGGCGACAGATGCGGAATGTGGCGTTCGGCGAGAAAAGCGTCGAACTCAGCCTGCGATGGTGGTGCGGCGAGGTCTTCTACAGGCTTTGATTTGTGCTGAGCGAGCCAGGAAGCGGCCGGCGCGAAGCGGGTCCACCCCGGTTGCTCGGCAGCCAGATTGACGTCGTGCCATCTTGGATGATGCGGCGGTTTCAGCAACTCCGGGAATTTGGTAAAGAATGTATCAACAAAGGCAACCAAGTTCCGGTACCTCATCGAACCGGGGGGCCACGCGAAAACCGCAAGGGTGACGCCCACCCCGACCGTTTCAATTGTCTGATCCTCCGGGATAAGAGTCGGATAGTCGGCGCGGGTAAACACACCACCCGGCAAGTAGTTTTTTTCAAGATTTTCGTTCGATACGATGGGCAGGAAGTGCAGACCGGTGTCGGCCGGTGTGGTCGCGAAAAGGCGAACCGGCTTGCCGGCCGCGTAAACATTGGCGGCGATCACCCCATGCAGTAGCTTCTCTTGACCGATCGTTGGTTCCTCGGTCCGGAAATCGGGCGTAATGCCAAGTGTGCCAAAGACGGCCCGTGCAGTCAGGTTGGTGCCAGCACCTTCGACATCGATGTTAACCGGCTTGCCTTGCAGGTCGGCGAGCGATTGGATTTCAGGACGCGCGCAGACATGCACGTCGTTTTCGTAAAGCTTGCAGATATACTGGATCTTCGAGAGACCATCTGGATACAGGTGCGCTGCCCGCGCGTAAACAAGCGTATCGGAGGCAATCAACGCAAGATCGACGCCGGGCAAATGGAGGATATCCCCGATATTCTGCAACGACCCCTTGCCGATAATCGGTACCACGCGGAGCGCGTCTGAATTCATGACGGATGTGAGGTCACTCGCTACGCGCATGAATGTGCCATCGATTTCGCCCCCCATTATACCGAGCGTTGGAGGCTCCGCCTGAGCGGTGGCCGCAAAGGAACGTGCGCCGTGGCAAAGGGCGGCGGCCGGGATGGCCGATAGAAGGGAGCGGCGGCGCATCGTTTACCTCGCGGATAGGGCGTGAAGAAGTTGGGTAGCCCTCGGGTCACCGAGTTCAGCGGCGCGTTCGTACCAATGTTCGGCGGCGACTGGGTCGGTATCGATTCCACCGATGGTTGCCTGCACCACAAATGCAGGGTCGTACAGTCGGCCAACTTGCAAGGCCGCGGCGGCGTGACCAAGCTGGGCGGCGCCGGCAAAAAAGCGCCGGGCCGCCGAAATGTCGCCCCGACCTTCGGCGTTTTCGCCTTTGGCGAAGAGACTTGCGGCGCGTTGATCGGGCATCGTTGTGCCAGGTCTTGCGTCGGATAGGGCCGGGCCGATCGGCGCTTCCGCTCGGATCAGGTCCGGGTCCTGCGGAACGACGCCAGAACGACTTCCGCCGAATGCCGGCAAGGTGTCAGCGGACTTCTTAGCCCGATCGATGTGACGTCCGGGTTGGATCAGGTCTTCGTTATTGAGCAGGGAGGATAGCGCATTGAGTTGAAGCGGTGTGGCGACCGCACTGAGTTTGTAGAGGGACAGCACAGTTTCAACCACGTTATCGCCGGCCGGGGCGAATTGCCGCCCAGCCGCCGCCTGAGCGCGAGCCTTGGACAGCAGGTCGTCGAACGTCGGTTCAGCGGCGTTGAGTGGCAGCCAGGTTCCGAAGGTGATGCATAAGGCGGCCAGGCCGATACGGCCTCGGGTCAAAACTACAGGTGTCTCGTTCGGACCGACGTTCATCGAGCGCCCCCAAAAGGCTGGCCGGTGTAGGCCCCGCATTGGGTTAGGCTTTCCCACCCCGCACTGGCGCATACCGTGAAGAAATTCCACTACCGAACCGTGGACTTGAATTCTGTCTAAACTATCCAGCCCAGACGCTCTGCTAACTTAGGTGTTATTCCAACTACGCATTTATGTGGTGCGGGCATATGGTGTGGGAGCGGATTCGGCGCTGGGTGCCCCAGGTAGAATGGCTATCGCAACGACATGTCTTTCAAAGCGATTGGTATCGGCTGATTGACTGTCAAACCCAATAGCATCGCTGAGTGATCCGCCAACAGAGATTTTCTGCGGGCAAACGCAACCGAAGCCAATACCCCGTAAGCCGATACCAACCCCACCAGGATTCCCCCGGTCAGAAACATAGGTTGGTCCGGTGCGATCGGCTCTGCTGGAACGACGGCATTCTTGATCTGGATCGTCGCAATGATTTTGATACCTTCCGCCTCATCTTCGATCCGGGCCTTGTCGTGGAGTTCGCGGGTCAGCCTGAGCTTCTCGTTCTGGGCGGCAATTCGGGAGTCCAACGACCGCAGTTGCCTATCGGCTTCGTCGATCTGATGCAATTATTGGCCGATCACGCCGACCAAAGCCCGCTTGAGCAGTTCCTGTGCCTTCAATGGCGCCAATTCCGCTTGGGAGGTGACCATGTCCTGGTCCATCGCGGTGGTGATCGGGGACGGCGTCATCGAGATACGCGTCGTCGTGGCATGCATATCCGCCAGTTGCTTCTGCACCGCCTCGGTCTGCTGGCGCAGACGCTTGACCAGCGGATTGCTCGGATCATACGCCGCCGTCAGTGCCGCCTCCTTCTGGCGCAGATCCACCAGCACCTCCGACGCATGCATCGCCGCCGGATTGGTCTCGGTCTGGCTCGACAGCATCTCCGACACCACGTTCGGCCGCGTCTGCGCCAGATACGCCAGCCGTGTGCTCAGCGCGTCCGCCCGATCCACCGTCTGGCGCAACTGCTTCTCCGCCTCCACCCGCTGCTGGATCAGCGCCGAGCGTTGCTGGCTCAGATCATACACCCCGAACGAGGCTTTCGTCTCCGCCCGGCTGTGCTCCAGCTTCTCCAGTTCGTTCATGTCGCGCGCGATGCGTTCCTCATATCCCGCCGCCCGCCGCCCGGCGAACACCTTGGCGTGCAGCGCCTGGTAGTTGAGGATGAACTGATCCAGCGTGCGCGCCGCCGTCTGACCGTTTCCGTGGTCAAACGTCACCCGGATGGCGTTCGACAGCTTCACCGGCTCCACCCGCAAGGCCGACTGAAAGAGGCGCGCCGCGGTGTCGCGAGCCAGTTGCGGACCCTGCTGCGCGCTCAGCAGCTCGGGATACAGATTGGCCAGCCCGACATGCGCGATCGTGGTTTCCACCACCGACGGGTTGGTCAGCAACTCGATCTCGGTGTTGATGAACTCCTGCTTGGTGGTGGTCGGCGCGGTCATGATGGAGCTGCCGTCGCCCTGTGCCAGGTATTCCGGACCGGTGCCCACCACCAGGCTGGTCTGGGCGCGATACACCGGCGGCAGCAGGACGATCAGCGCCACCGCGATCGCCGGCGGTCCCAGCAGCGCCAGCAGCAGGCGCCAGCGGTGCTTGAACGCCAGCGCCAGCACGTCGTGCAGCGGCGTCGTGCCACCGGCCGGTTCGCCGCGCGATCCGCTGGCCGTCCCGCCATCCGGGTGGCCGAACGCCAGCAGCCGGTTGCCCGGGTCTCCGGTGGTCACACTCATGGCGCTACTCCCCAGATCAGGCGGCTCAGGCGGGCGGGCACCCAACTGCGGCGCTTGTTCAGCACCACGCCCAGCACCTGCGCGCCGAGTTGTTCCAGCGTGGCGCGGGCGCGCTCGACATCGGCCATGCGGGTGCGTTCGGCCTCCACCACCAGCACGACGCAATCGGCGGCGGCGGCGAAGGCGGCGGCATGGCGGGCGGTGGCGACCGGCGGGCTGTCCACCACCACCAGGGTGAAACGATGGCGCAACCGCGCGAACAGCGCGCGCACGGCCTCGACCGAGGGCATCGGGCTGGCCGGGCTGGTCAGCGCGCCTTCCATCAGTTCGGCCTCGCCGAACCAGCAGCGGGTGAACGCCAGTTCGGCGTCCTCGCCGGGGCTGTCGAGCAGGCCGACGCCGCGGGCGCCGGCGGCTCCGGCGCTGGCGCCCGGGTTGGCGTCCACAAGGGCGACCTTGCACCAGGCGGCGCGCGCGGCGGTGATCGCCAATTCGCGGGCGACGGTGCTGGTGCCCTCGCCGTGCGAGACGGCGGTGAAGTAGATGACGATCGAGCCGTGTCGGTCGATCAGCCGCAGCATCGCCGCCAGCAGAGCCGCGATGTCGCGGCGCATCGGCTCGACGCGCGCGGGGGCGACGCGCGCGGGGTCGGGGGGCATCGGGTCTTGGGGCATCGCGTCTTGTGGCATCGCGTCCGGGCGTTGGACGGCGCCGGGCCGTTGTGGCTCAACGCGGCCGCCGGGTGATCGGCGCAAGACAACACTCATTCGTTTTTCCCCCGGGAAGCGCCCACATGCCGCGCCATCACATTACATCCATGATGCGGAAAAGGCCGCCCTCCGACACGTCACGAACGTGTGGCCCAACTGTGGGAGAACCAGGCGGTTCGGAAAGTTCCGGCGCATCTTTCAGGCTCCGTGCCGCAGCTTCGTACCGGACGTGGACGGATGAGATGCCCTGCTAATTTAAGACGTTTAGTCGAGAGGAGCGTCTAACGAGAGCATCCGATCCGACCGCTCGGCCGAGACATAACGCCTCCGGAATCAGTATTACAATGCGCTCTACACGCCCAATTGACGACAATCCGTCCAATAGATGTCATATTGAAAGAACTTGCCTTGACAACCGGTGGATTCTTTCTCGGCGGTTTTTGCCGAGACCCGGCAACATATGTTGTCGACCCTCGGGCTCACTTGGTCCCCTGCCCCCGGTCATTGGGTGGGGTTTGGGCGCTGCTGATGATCCACACGACAGCGACCGACGCCATAACCGCGCCGAAAACGCACAGGCCGGTCAATGTCCCCCAGACGACTTGCGCGAGCATTCCGAGCGGGAGGCCAAGGCAAGTGAGGACCAACATGATAGCTCCGCGTCGGCGCGCGTTCAGTTTGGCACTCGTCTTCATGTCCACAACCATTGCCGCAGAAATCTCCACTACACGGTTATGTTAACATGCGTTTTCCGTGATCGGAAGTTTAAACCCGGCTGATGCAAAGCTACAGAGCAAACCGCGTTTGACGTTCCAACCGGAAATACAGACCGATGTCGCAACAGGTCTAGCGGACTGATCCCGCGAAAGTGGGTCTGGCGCTTCCCAAACGACCATATCGAAAGTCCCGATTCGGGCCAGCTCGATGAGGCGCTGGCCCACAACGCGTTGACGACTTGAATTTCTCAGTCAAAATAGTGATGCGTCATTGTCCCTGTTTGATAACGGTACGATATTGTCTGGAAACAGGAGACATAATGCCTTGGTTCGCGTGTCGCTGACTATCTTCCTCAACACCTTTATGACAGGTTTAGGTGGACTCGCGACAACGATGGGTGCCGCGCCGTCCCGGTCCACCAGGTCGCCGAGCTTTCTGATGGAGTCGTCGGCACTCTGGTCGAGGAGGCGCGCGAGTCGAAGCAACCCAGGGTCAGCGAGTCTGCCTGATCCTGTGACAGGCACTCCAAGGGTGGATGCCCGCAAAGTAGGCCGGAGATGAGGTCGACGTCAGTGACCGTCAGGTTCTGCGTCACCAAAAGGTAATTGGCAGCGAAAGCCGGGATGGGCCGCGGGCGAATCCAACCCGGTGGCGGCCCCGTGCCGCCGCTTCCGCGCATATTTCTTTTGCATCCTCCCTACTGCCAGGCTGAGGCATGTCGTGCGGAGCCCCGGAGATCCAGTTGGAACCGTCACCCCGTAACCCACTACGCCCGCCATCCGGGTACCGCTGTCCCGAACGAGCGTCGATGTGCGGTCTCTGCAATGCCGTGACGCCCGCGGTCGATTATCGCGAGACGATCGAAGTGCTGGCGTTAGCCTCGGCTCGAACGCGTCTGATTCGGCCGCGGTGCCCAGATCAGTTGGAATAGCTGGTAACACGTGAGAACCGCTGGGGACCAGGATATTCAGGAATATGGCTTTACTGGCCGTATCTCTACAAGAGAAGGCTGTGGATCGGCGGATTGCCTTTCCGCCGTCGCTGCGCATCGCCCGATTTTGTCGGGTTTGTGATTCGGGCGACCTTCATATCTCATATATTTTCCGGAGGTATCAGGTCGCCATTAAAATCATTCCGCCAGGGTCAAGCGCCGATGTCAGCTCCAACCAAGGTCCGCTGCCGGGAAATAACAGAGTGTGACCTGGAAGGTATCGTGAGCCTGCTGACCAAAGGTTTCCGGCGCGATCAATCCCGCGCATTTTGGGTCAGAGCAATCAGGACTCTGTCAGAACATCCTACACCGCCGGGATTGCCGAGATACGGGCACCTGCTGGAATCGGAAGGCGTTCCGGTTGGCGTGCTTTTGCTAATTTTTTCTGCATTCCCCGACAACGGAATCACCCGCATTCGATGCAACGTTTCCAGTTGGTATGTAGAACCCGCCTTTAGAGCATACGCAACGCTATTATCCGCGGTTGCGGCAAGAAATAAGGACATTACGTACGTTAATCTAACACCCTCCCCCCACACCTGGCCGATACTGGAAGCGCAGGGATACGAAAGATTTGCCAGCGGCGTGTTCATCGCCGCCGCCGCCCTCAACCGGTCCTCGTTACCGTGCCGGATACTGCAGCTCAATGCCGGTTCAAAGTTTCACAGCGAGCTGACATTGGGAGAAGCCGGGCTGCTCACGAACCATGCTAACTATGGCTGCCTGTCTCTGGTCTGTGCATCGGGCGGCGGCACGCATCCGTTTGTGTTTGGCCTCGGGAGGGCGTGCGGCGTGCTACCATTTGCCTATTTGGTTTACTGCCGTGACATAAGCGAATTCGTTGATTTTGCCGGACCGCTGGGACGATGGCTCGCCTTGCGTGGCTGCCCGCTGATCGTCCTGGACGCCAACGGCCCGGTTCGCGGCCTCATCGGAAGATACATGGACAATTTACCGAAATACTTTAAGGGCCAGGTTAAGCCGCGCCCGGGTGATATCGCTTACTCGGAACGGGTTCTATTTCGATTTTGGAAATGTTAACGCTCGCATCCAAATCGTCATTTTGACGGCCTGCATCCGATAATATTTGATCAGCCAAGGTCCGAATGTTGACGTCTTTCACGCGATCGAAGGGAGTAGTACCCTTGAAGAATATGCTTCTGAATTTTTTAATTTGGCCAAAACCCCTGAGAGCGACCTTGATGAAGAAGCTCATCAAGCGATTGTCCCTGTTTTCATATAAGGATCGACTGACAATATCCGCCGTGGAGAGGCCCCATTATGGTCGTTGCATTTACGAAGCCGCGCAGTTAGCCACTCGTCTCGGTCATCCAAGAATAAGCGTGATTGAATTTGGCTGTGGTGGCGGCAACGGTTTGCTCAACGCGGAAATGCATATCGCGGAAATTGAAAAAATATTTCCCGTCAAAATCGAGCTTTATGGATTCGACACAGGAGAAGGGTTGCCCGAACCAAAAGATTATCGGGATTTTCCTCACTATTTTCGACCTGGCATGTATGACATGAATTTCGACCTCCTCAAGACCAGATTGAAAAATTGTACACTGGTTTTGGGCGACGTCAAAGATACATGCGCCACTTTCTTCGAAAAATACGGCGCGGCACCGGTCGGCTGTATTTTCCACGATCTTGATTACTATTCATCCACGATGGATGCGCTGACCTTGTTCAACGCGGCCCCTCTCCATTTTCTGCCTCGCATATTTATGTATTTCGACGATATAAAAGGGGATAACACGTGGCTGGTGAGCGAATTCACCGGCGAGTCGCTCGCGATCTCTGAATTTAACGATGCACATAGGTACAAGAAAATCGCGGCAAACCGAATCATGTCCCAGATGTATCCCGATCAGTGGTGGACGGATCAGATTTTCATTTATCACGACTTCCAGCACCCCCAATATAACATTTTTGTCGCGAAAGATGAGCAAATCCAATATGAGACGCAAATCACGCTTCATTAGGTCCGGCTGCAAGGACCGTATCCCGCGACGCAGTTACTGCTCGCTTGACGCCATCCGCCCGCTCTATTCAACCGTGGCCTCGCGTGAGCGGGTGCGTAAACTGCCTGCACCTCCGAATAATATGATAAACATCAATTACTCTCGAGTGGCCGCGACCGCAAACGAGGCAAACTTCAGATCGTCGCCGATCAAGGAACTCGCGAACAGCGGCGCCCTGTAGCTCACCCTGTTCGACCAGCGCGACATGGCCGGTATCACCTCGCCCGACTTCCCGGGCGCGCGGCTGATTGTGTGCCGCAACCCTGGCCTCGCCGCCGAACGCGCCCGCGGCGTTCATTTGTGATTATATAGCAATATTAACATGCAGCCTGACGACGTGAATAAGATGGGCTACGATGTCACGGGCGACTTGATCCGCGTGCCACCACTTCAAGCCTATTTCGAGCCGGTGAACTGGCACCGAACAGCCCTCCACGAACTTGCTCATTGGGCCGGCGCCCGACACCGGCTCCGCCGCGACCAGTCGGGCGGCTTCGGACGGGCGCAAGCGCCTGTCTCTCGCCACTCGGTCCGACCTAACGATCGAGGCGCAGGTCACTGCATCGGGTGCGACCTGGCTCGATCGACAGCTTATACCAGCGAACAAAGGTTTTGACTCCGGGGGGGATTCCCAACGGCTGCGGAATGTGAGTCGATGTCGTTTGTATTGATTCGCGAGATCACATGGTTGCGGAAGCAGTTACACGGACGGATTTCAGCGTTGCCGACCTGCGCTTGGCGGCGAACCGCATTTGAGCATAGCCGGCCTGGACCCGCACGATCGCCAAAATGAAAGCGTCGCGGCTAGCGAGCGAGGCCAGCAGTTCGTTCTTAGTCAGCATGATGACATCCCCGTTCACATGCCGCCCCTTTTCACCTCAATGAGGCGGAGGTGTCCCGTTTGTGGACTCCCCGGGGAATGACCAGGAAGGCTCCATGCAGAGCCGGTAGCAAATCGGTGATTTGCCGCTCACGCATCAGATTTTCCTGGCGCATGTGTAGACGATCCACCCGGCGGTGAGCTGTCGCTTCGGCGCTCGACGCGTTGATCCGCTGTTCCTTTCCGGCCTGCTCTTGCTCACGCAAGCGCGCATGAGCGTCCCAGTGGTTGATTTCGCGAATCAGCTCGGCTCCACCGTGTCGATCTCGCCAAGATGCTCCGGAACAAGACGAGCGATGCCTTGCCGGTGGTAACTCCCAACACGGTGCTCACACGCGGAATTTTGTAGTCCAATATCACCTGAGTTCGGTGATGGTATCCGTGTTGGCATTTCAAATTCCAGACAGCCTCAAACGCTCATGTTTTCATGGCTTTGCTTGGCGCCGGGGATTCCGCCCCTGGGCACCATTACCAATCCCCAATATTCTCGATAGATCGTAACTACCCGGGTGCTTCGTCCAAATTCATTCCGGTCGTAATTGGCCAATCTGGCTGAACGAATCGCTCATCAATGTTTCGAGCAGGCTCCAGCCTTGCGTCCTGGCAGTGGAGAGGACGGCGCGAATGGCGGCAAAGTCCTTCGCATCATCCCGGGATCGAAAGCCTCCCGATATCTATTGCCGGACCTTCATCATTCTCGCGCCCTGCCCGGCCAGGTTATTGATGAATGGCATGGCCGGGTCGGTCAGAACGCGAAGCACATCCTGTTTGCGGGTGAGGCGACGCCGCAGCAGATTCTGGCCCACTCGCCGCAGGGGCCGGCCACGCTTGCCGGTCTTTCCCATCGCGGGTTGCGCCTCGTGAAACGCCAGTCCCGCGACGAGGTTGGCATCGTAGCGACGCGCGATCAGGGCGATCAGGCCCGGCTTTAATGCGGCGCCCTGTTCGCGTGCCTGGTTCGTTGCTTGGCAGGCACGGCGGAGCCGCCGTTGCACATGGCGTGCCCACTCTTCCTTCTCGATTTCGACTCGACCGCGGAGCCGGAGGAAGCGCGAGCCCACTTGTTTGCGCGCATTGGGCCGGTACCGCGCCGCCAATCTCAAATTGGCGGCGCGACCCTCGTCCTTGCTTCGGCCTACTGCGCCGCCGCCCGCAGCTCATCGACCCATTTCGGGTCGATCTTGGTCTTTAGCCAATCCACGACCGGCTGTTGAGCCGCCGACCTGAACTGCCCCATTTCGTCGGCCGTCGGCGAATAGACCGTCACGCCCTTCTCCTCGAGCGTCTTGACGCCCTCGGCGGTGAAGCGGCGATTGGCCGTGCGTTCGGCCGCGCATGCGACCTTGCCGGCGTCGCCGACAACCTTCTTCAGGTCAGGAGACAGTGACTTGTAGAACTTGTCGCTCACGACGAACCAGTCGATGCCATAATTGTGGCCATCGAGGGTGACGTTCTTCTGCACTTCGTAGAGTTTGGCGAAGATGATCGTCGGGATCGGATTCTCCTCGCCGTCCACGACGCCGGTCTGTAGCGCGGTGTATAGTTCCGGAAAGGCGATCGGGGTCGGCTGGGCGCCAAGCGCCTTCATCTCGGTGATATAAAGCGGCGTTTCCTGGACCCGGATTTTCAGGCCCGCGAGGTCCTTGGGCGAATGAACCGCCATCTTGCCGCTGGTGAAATCGCGATAGCCGACCTCGCCGAAGCACAGATTATGCATTCCGGTGACGCTGTTGAAGTCGGCGGAGAGCTTGTCGCCGAAGGTGCCGTCCATGACCCGGTCCGCGACTTCCACCGAGGAGAACACATACGGCATGTCCGTCACCATTGCCGGCGGATAGAAGTTCGCCATCACCCCGGAGGCGAGGCCGGCCTGGATGAAACCGTTCTTCACACCCTCGACGATCTCGCGTTCGCCGCCGAGCGCGCTTGCGCCGAACACCTGCACATCGATTTTTCCGCCGCTCTTTTCCTTGACTTCCTTAGCGAATACGTCCGCCATGACAGCCTTCCGCGACGTCGCCAGATCGGCCGAATCCGCGTGGGCGATCTTCATTACCACCGCCGACTCCGCGTGCGCGGCAACGCCGGCGGAACAAAACAACGCGGTCATCGCGCTCGCGGAAGCAAATTTCAGCCAGGAGTTCATTGTCGGCATTTCCTCGGGTTGGGATGCTGGTTAGGGACGGAAGCGTCTACTTCAGGTTGAACGCATGCGGCAATGACAGGCTGATCGCCGGGAACGCGGCGATCACGACAAGACCGATGACCAACACGGCGAGGTAGGGCAGGAAGTGGGGTGTTACCTTTTCGACGGTCGTCTCCATGACCGAACAGGTGACGAAATAACAAACGCCGAACGGCGGGATGAAGGTCCCGATGCCCATCGCGATAATGATGACGATACCGAAATGCATCGGGTCGATTCGGTAACCGGCGGCCAGGTGCAACAGCATCGGGCCAAAGATCAGCAGCGACGGCAACCCCTCCAGAATGGAGCCCATGACCACCATCAGCACGATCGAGAAGGCCATGAAGGCGAAAACCGAACCGCCAAGCAGATCGACGAAATTGCCGACGATGGACTGGAGCCCGCTGATCGCCAGCGTCCACGAAAACGCGCTGCCAGCGCTCACCATGAAAAGCACCATGCCCGCCATGGTTCCGGAATCCGCCATCGTGGTCAGGAATGAGCGGAAACTCATCCCCCGGTAAATGAAGATCGAGACCAGGATCGAATAGACCACCGCGAACGATGAAACCTCGGTCGTCGTCGCGATGCCACCGACGATACCGACGATCAGGATGATCGGGACCAACAACGCCGGGAAGGCCCGGACACTGATCCTGGCCCGGTCCGGCCAGGCAACCGGGGCGCAGCGCGGCCAGCCGGACGTGCGCGCGCGCCAATAGACCATCGCCATCAGGCACAGGCCCAGCACCGCCGCGGGTACGACGCCCGCGATGAAAAATGCTCCGACGGACAGCGTCGAGATCGAAGCGAGCACCATCATGACAAGGCTCGGTGGGATCGTTTCGCCCATGATCCCGGCGGCCGAAAGCACCGCGCCGCTCTCGGCCGGGTCGTAACCTTGTTCCCGCAGCATGCCCTTCAGCGTCGTGCCGACGGCGGCGACATCGGCGATTTTCGATCCGGAAATACCCGAAAAAATATACATCGCGACGACAAGCGCCTGCATCAGGCCGCCCTGGAACCGGCCGACCATCGCCGTCACCCAATCCGCGAGGGGTTTGGTCAGGCCGCCGTCGGTCATAACGTTGCCCGCCAGGATGAAAAACGGAACCGCCAGCAGGATGAAGCTGCTGATACCATTGGTCATCGCGAACGACACCGCCATCGGGTCAGCCTCGCCGGAACCATAGAGATAGACATACGCCGTGACGGAAAGAACGTAGGCAATCGGTACGCCGGAAAACACCAGGAACAGCAGCATGAACAGCGCGAAGGCGATCCCGCTCAGACCATCCCATGGGCCCGTGTAATACTGACCCAGGAACCAGGCCGCCCCCAACGCGAAGACGATGATGGCGGCGGCAAGATTTTCCCGGCGTGTGTGGCGCCTGAGTTCGGCGAGCGCGAACACAACCGTGAGCCCCATCCCGGCGATGAATGGAACAAGCGTCCACGACTTCGACACCTGGAGCACGACGGTCAGGTTGCCCGACGAATTGTTCCACATCGGCGCGGCATATTGCAGGCCAAGAACGGCCACCAGCAGCACAAAATAATGCCGGGCACATTCCGCGTATTCCCGCATATGCGCCGGCAGCCGATCGATCCCGAACCGGACCACCAAATGTGCGCCGCGATGGTAGGCGATCGCGCCGCCGACGAAGGCGAGGCTGGTCAACGCATATTCGGCGACCTCGTTCGTCCAGACCAGCGAATAACCGAACAAAGCGCGAAGCGCGGTGTTGCCGAACAGTAGCAATAATTCTGAAAACAGAACAGTTCCGAGGAAAACGTCGAACGAGCGCTCCAACCAGGGCGCGAAACGCTGGTGTGCGAAATCCAGCTTGTCGAGAACTTCGATACCGATCGTATGATGCACCCGGTCCCTTAGAGCCGTCGCGTTCGCCATTTTGTTTCCTTAGACGTTAACCCGACCTTTAGGCATCGACCGGCGGCTCTTCCGTGTTGGCGAGCGTACAGCGGATCTGCCCGGATGCGCTTATAATATCAAGCCCGAAAGTCGGTCGCGGCAGCGATGCGGTTCACGCCGCACCCCGCCCCCGCACAGATCCGAGCATGCGCTGCTAACGCACTCGGCTCCTGCCTTGGATGTTTGACGCCGAAGCCCGGCACGAGCTCGCCCGCAGTCGGTTTGCCGCGTTGAACGCGAAACGCAGCGGCGTGGACCGCGACATCCGCGGCCGTTTGCACCCGCAATTTCACCAGCCCGAGTTCCGTCTTCTGTTCGGCGTCCGACGGCGGGACCTTGACCACAAGCGATGCCATATGCCGCAATGCGGAACCGTTCCCTGATCCTGGACATCGATGACTTCTCTCCACGAGCAGGCCGCCCCGGACGGGG
>Ga0316231_1003246_pt1 | contig 14548 bp, 10 predicted proteins | sample TBH18027metaG_FD_206002 | JGI IMG/M metagenome (GOLD analysis project Ga0316231, IMG submission 206002) | Freshwater microbial communities from Trout Bog Lake, Wisconsin, USA - TBH18027 | ecosystem: Environmental > Aquatic > Freshwater > Lake > Hypolimnion/Profundal zone | place: USA: Wisconsin...
GTTGGTCCGGGCTGGTGAGGCCTTCGGCTTTCTGGCCGGCGGACAACTGCCATTGGCTGTGGTCCACCTCGTCGCCGCCAAAGTGAATCCACGGCGAGGGAAAGACGTCCATGACGTCGCGCAGCGCGTGCTGGAGAAAATCGAAGGTTTCCTCGCGGGCCGGGTTGAAGGTGTGCCGGCCGCCGTCCAGTTGGGGAAATGCGCGGGTGGCGGCTCCGGCGTGGCCGGGCGTGTCTATCTCCGGCACCACCACGATGTGGCGCCGCGCCGCATACGCCACGACTTCGCGCAGGTCTTCGCGGCTGAAAAAGCGCGCCGGCTCATTGGTGTCGGTGAAGTTTCCGCGCGCGCCGCGGCGGGTCAGTTCGGGATACGTTGGAATTTCCACCCGCCAGCCCGGGTCGTCCGTAAGGTGCAGATGCAACCGGTTGAGCTTGTAATCGGCCATCCAGTCCAGCACGCGCTCCACCGTGGGCGGAGCAAAAAAATGCCGGCTGACGTCCAGCATCAAACCGCGCCAGACGTAACGCGGCGAGTCCGTAATGGTGGCGCAGGCGATTGTCCGGGCGTCCGGCCGCAGCAGTTGGCGCAATGTCTGGCAGCCATAAAAGGCGCCGGCCGGCGCGGCGGCGTGAATAATGACGCCCGCTTGGCTCGCCTCCAATCGGTAAGCTTCCGCCGCGAAGCCGTCCGTGCCCTGCGCTGTCAGCCACACCCGATTCTCCTTCGCGTCTGCCGTCTGGGGTAAATGTAACGTTTCCGCCAGCCAGGCGGCTTCATTGGTGAAAGCCGGTTCAGCCGCCACCACCGTCTGCCCGTTCAACCCGAACTGCCCCGGCTGCACTTCGACCTTGGCGGGCCACGGAATCAGGCCCAGGTCGGCGCCGTGGCCTGCCGGGACGCCGGCGAGCATGGCCGCTGCGGCCAGCAGTTTCAATAGGAGCCATTTCATTTTACGAAGTATCCTTGTTTTCCGTGCCGGCTGCTAGGGCATAAACGTGCCCTGCCCGGCGCAAAGCGGAGCGCGGACATTCTTGTCCGCTCGCCGCCACCCAGCGCAAACGAGCAAAGACTGCCATTGCCAACCCAGTCCGGAATCGCTAGTAAATGAGCCTGCAAGTATGCCAACTCCCATTCTCTTGCCACGGGTTGCTGCCCGGGAAGGACTGACTTTCAGCCGTCTCTGGCTGCGGGTGGCAGGCTGGTTGGGACTGCTACTCTTGGGGTGGGGAACACGGGCGGAGACTCCCGTGTTAGCGGGGGAGATTTGCGATTCCAATACCGCGCCGTTTTTGATCCGGTCTTATCAGCACGACCAGGGCTTGCCCAACAACACCGTCAATGCGATCACTCAATCCCATGATGGTTATCTCTGGCTGGGCACCGACGAAGGCTTGGCGCGGTTTGATGGGTTGCACTACCGCGTGTTTGGCTTGCAGGATGGCTTGAAGAATCTCCAGATTTCCGCGCTCTTGGAGGACAGCCGGCACGTGTTGTGGATTGGAACGGCCGGCGGCGGGGTCGGTCGGATGGTTGCCGGCCGGATCAAAACCTACACCGTTCAGGACGGTCTGGCGGGCGATTCCATCAGCAGCCTTCTCGAAGCCACCAACGGCGAAGTGTGGATTGGCACGCATACGGGTTTGAGCCGCTGGCGCAATGACGCGTTTGAACCGCCGACCACCAACTTGGAACCCATGCTGGTTTTTGGGCTGGCCCAGGACCGGCGCGGCGATATTTGGGCCGCAACGCTGCATAATGGCCTCTTGCGCTTCCACGGCGGCAGCTTTTCGGTGGCGGATGGCGAGACGGGCATCATCACCAACAATCCGCGCTGCGTTTTCGTGGACAGCCAGGATCGGGTGTGGGCCGGCCTGCGCGAAAAGAAAACCTTGTGTTGCTTGGACCACGGAACCTGGCTCCAGTATGGCACCAACGAGGGATTCCCCGAGTCGGATACCTATCAACTGGCGGAAACCTCCGATGGCATCGTCTGGGCCGGTTCCTGGAATAATGGGCTTTACTATTTTTCCGGAGGAAGATTCAACGGCCTGCATACCAAAGACGGCCTGTCGGACGACGCGATTTTGTCGCTCTGCACTGGCCGCGAACGATTCCTCTGGGCCGGCACGCAGTCGGGCGGATTGAATCGCATCGGCCCTCGGAAACTTTCCGTTTATCATGTGATGGAAGGCGCCTCGGAAGGCCAGTTGCGCTCGCTGGCGGAAACGACCAACGGCGAGCTCTGGGCGGGCACCTATGGGCAAGGTGTGTACCAGTGGCAGGGGGCGCAATTTGAACCGCTTGCGGGCACGCAATACCGGGCCCATTTGCTCGTCGAGGTGATGCTAGGCGCGCGCGATGGCAGCCTGTGGTGGGGAGCCGGACCGTCCTTGTATCAGCGCAGCGGCGGCAAGCTGGTGGCGTTGTTTACCGATAAACCGTGGCTCCGGGGCGACCGCGTCTGGTCCCTGTGCGAAGCTCGCGCCGGCGGCTTATGGGTGGGGACCTACAACGGCAAACTCGGCCTTTTGCAGGGGAGAATTTTCACCCCGCAACCAGGTTTTTCCGGCAAGCCCATCACCGCGCTGGCGGAAGAACCCGGCGGCGCGCTGTGGGTGGGTTCGCTGGGCGGCGGGCTGGTTCGATTGCACGATGGAAAGACCACCTTGTTTACCGCCGCCAAGGATGGCTTGCCCAGCGATCTGGTTCGCACCCTGCGGCTGGAGGCCGATGGCACGCTGTGGATTGGGACGGACGGCGGCGGATTAGGCCGCTGGTCGCAAGGCCGACTGACCAGCTTCACCACCCAGCAGGGATTGTTGGACAACACGATTCTGCAAATTCTGGAGGATGACGATGGCTGCTTGTGGCTGGGCTGCAACCAGGGGATCTGCCGCGTCAGCCAGCGCGTGCTCAACGACGTTGCCAGCGGCAAGTCCGCCTCGTTGCATGCGCTGGTATTCGGCACGCCTGATGGCATGGCTTCGGAGCAATGCGTGGGGAATTCGGGCGCGGCTCTGAAAACGCGCTCGGGCCAGCTCTGCTTTGCCACCGCCAAAGGCGTCGCCGTCATTGATCCGCGGCATTTGGCGCACCTCAATGCCTTGCCGGCGGCGTTGCTGGAAACCGTTTATGTGGACCAGACTCCTTTTGCCGACCCCTTGTGGCAGGCCGTCTCCGATCAACCGCCGACAGCGATCCGCATACCACCCGGCAGGCATAATTTTGAATTCCACTACACGGGTATTAATTTCGACTCGCCGGAACGAATCCGATTCCGCTACCAACTGGAGGGGTTGGATTCCGGCTGGTTTGAAGCCGGCGACATTCGGGTGGCGCATTACAACCGGATCCCGCCCGGCGCCTGGCGCTTCCGGGTCGAGGCCTGCGATGCCAGCGGCGAATGGAATGAGCCGGGGGCGGTCATGTCGTTTGTGGTGCTGGCGCACTTCTGGCAGACCCTGGGGTTTGAATTGGCCACCGTCGGCGCGCTCGTGGGTTTGCTAGCGGCGGGCATCCGCTTGGTGGAGCGACGCCACTATCGGGCACGCCTCAAGCGCCTTGAACAGGAACAGGCGATGGCCCGCGAGCGGGCGCGCATCGCGCACGATCTGCACGATGAACTCGGCTCCAGCCTCACCTACATTTCCATGTCCATCACCGACCTCGGCCAGTCCCCTGAAAACCGGCCGGAGGCGCTGAAATCGCGGGCGGAAAAACTCTCCGGCTTCGCCGTCCGCACGGCGCGTGCGCTGGACGAAATTGTCTGGGCCGTGAATCCGCGCAACGACACCCTGCGCAGTCTGATGGAATATCTCACGGAGCTGGCGCGCGAGTTGTTTGAAAACACCCCGGTTCGCTGCCGGTTCCAGATTGCCAATGATTTGCCATCCTTGCCGCTGCCTCCGGAATGGCGCCACAACCTCTTTCTGACGGTCAAGGAGGCGTTGAACAACGTGCTCAAACATGCGCGTGCCACGGAATTGGTCTTGAGCGCGCGGACTTTCGATCAGCGGATTGAAATCGCCCTGCGGGACGACGGCGTCGGTTTCGATCCCGCCGCCATGCCCCCGCCAGGCGAGCACAACGGCTTGGACAACATGCGCCGCCGCATCGCTTCCATCGGCGGCACCCTGGTCTTGGAAACCAGTCCCGGCCGCGGCACTGCCATCCGCCTGACGGTGGATTATCCGAAAGGACAGCAACTATGAACCAACCGATCAAAGTGGCTTTCGTGGAAGACCATGAGCAATTTCGCGGCATGCTGGTCGAACTGGCCGCCAAAACCCCGCTGCTCAAATTGGTCGGCGCCTACAAGGACGGACCCACGGCGCTCGCGGGCATTCCCCAAGCCAAACCCGATGTGGTGGTCATGGACATCCAACTGCCCGGCGTGGACGGCGTGGAATGTGTCCGCCAATTGAAAGCCGCCTGTCCGGAACTGAATTTTCTCATGCTCACGGCTTACGAGGATAGCGACCGGCTGTTTGAATCGCTCCAGGCGGGCGCCGGCGGATATTTGCTCAAGCGCACTTCCACGGCGAAACTGCTGGAGGCCATCCAGGAACTGCACGCGGGCGGCTCGCCCATGACGCCGCACATCGCGCGGCGCGTCGTGCAGTTCTTTTCCCACGCGCCCAAGGTGCCCCGGAGCGCGGATGCCGAATTGGGCCAGTTGACTCCGGGCCAGAAAAAGTTTTTGGAAGAGCTGGCGCAAGGCTACGCTTACAAGGAAATTGCCGACCATCTGGGCATTTCCGTGCATGGCGTGCGCAACTACATCCGTAAAATCTACGAAAAACTGCACGTCCATTCCAAAGTGGAGGCCGTTAACAAATACTTGGGGCGATGAAACCCGCGAGTTCTGAATCCGATTGGGCGGGCAACGAACGTTTCGTGACCACGCACTGGAGCCTGGTGCTGCGTGCTGGGCGGGCGGATGCGCAATCGGTCAGCGAGGCGCTCCAGAAACTGTATCAGACCTATTGGTATCCGCTCTATTGCTTCATCCGCCGGCAGGGCCGCACCCCGCACGAGGCGGAAGACCTGACCCAAGGCTTTTTTGCCCGCCTGCTCGAAAAAAATTTCGTGGCCGACGCCCGGCAGGAGCGGGGCAAGTTCCGGAGCTTTCTGCTCCTGGCGCTGAAACGGTTTCTGGCGAACGAATGGGACCGGCAACATGCGCAAAAGCGCGGCGGCTTCCAGACGATTGTCGCCATTGACCAAGCCCTGGCCGAGGCCCGACTGGACGCGGAATTGCGCCAGGAATTGACGCCGGAAAGCCTGTTCGACCGCCAATGGGCCGTGATGCTGCTGGAACGCACCATGGCCCAATTGCGCGAGGAGTATATTGCCACCGGTCGCGCCAAACTGTTCGAACATTTGAGCGCCTGTCTCACGCAGGAGGAGTCGGCCGGCTCGTACGCGGAGATTGCCCGCGAGCTGCGTCTCACCGAAGCCTCTGTCAAGCAGGCCGCTTACCGATTGCGCGCCCGCTATCGCGAAATCCTGCGCGCCGAAATCGGCAAAACCGTGGCCTCGCCCCAGGAAATTGACGAGGAATTGCGGTTCCTCTTCGCCTGCTTTGGTTCCTAATTTTCTTCGTCATTCCCCTGACACTCATTCCCCTGACTTAATATTTGCGCGGGCTGAAAGCCCAACAATATGACAGTCGAACAAGCACACGATTTATGGATTATCGGTTGCGATTTGGGAATGGCTTCCGGCTGCACTCAACCAATCAAACCTCTGGCAATTTCGAGTGATTGACCGCGTGCGGCGTCGGTGATACACCTTGGCAGTTAATCCGATGAAAACGAACCCATTGATATCGCCGCACTCATTTGCTAATTGCATCAGGGAAAGGCAGTTCGTGAATAATTGCAAGTGCAAGCAAATGTTCAAGGCAATGAACTCCATCAGGTTGCGGCTGCCCTCCTGCATCAGCTGGGTGATTCTCGGCATGATGATTGCTTCGCTCGCTCTAGGAGCGGAATTCACTTTCATGACGACCAATGGAGCAATCACCATCAACGATTATAGGGGTGATGAGGCGGTGCTGACGATACCCAGCACCATCAACGGATTGCCGGTCGTCGGTATTGAGTATGAAGAACGAAAGTACGCCAGATTTGACACTGTGTTTCACCCAGGCTTGGTCGGCATCAATATCCCCGGCAGTGTCACGAACATTGCTTATTGCTCGTTTCCCTCTCCGATCGCTTGTGAGGCTAGAAATCTGGCCGCAATCAATGTTGCGCCATCCAATCCGCGTTTTAGCAGCGACGAGGGGGTTCTATTTAACAAGGACCAGACGGCGCTTTACATTTTCCCGCAGGGGAAAGAAATTGGCAGCTACACGATTCCAGCCAAGGTGGCTCGCATTGATGCATATGCATTCCTTGGTTGCATCAATCTGACCAATGTCCTCATTGGCACAAATGCCTCCAGCATCGGAGAAGAAGCGTTTTCTGGTTGTGCGAATCTGATGCACCTTGTGATACCCAGGAACGTGACAGACATCGCGCCCGGAGCCTTTGATAATGCTACTTCGATTACCGTGGATCCCTTGAACCCCGCCTATTGCATTTCAGATGGGGTTTTGTTTAATAAAAAGCAAACGGTGCTGATCCGCGTTCCGAAAGGCAATGCGATGGGTAGTTATGCTATCCCAGACACCGTTACCAATATTGGCAAGGTCGCATTCGCGAAGTGTAGAAATCTGACAAATATTGTTATTGGCCACCACGTCACTCAGATCGGAAGCGGTGCATTCGCTTATTGTGGAACTCTGACAAATATTGTCATGGGCCGCCGCGTCACTCAGATCGGAAACGCTGCCTTTATTGACTGCGAGAAACTTTCCAGCGTTAGCCTTCCCAACGACATTACCAGTATCGGAAATGACATGTTTCGTTCCTGCTACAGCCTGGCTGAAATCGTGATCCCCGACGGTGTCACCTACATTGGGACCAACGCATTTCTTAATTGCAAATCCCTGACCAACGTCATCTTTGGCAACCGCCTCACAAAGATCGCACCGGGTGCGTTTCGGTTTTGTAAAAAATTGAGTCACATTACGATTGGCGATAGCGTTACCAGCATTGGAGCAGGAGCCTTCTCCGATTGCGATGCCCTGACAAACGTGGTGATTCTCAAAAGTGTCGTCAACATTGGTCGCAGAGCTTTTGCTCCCTGGAGTCTAAAATAGGTTACACGACGCGCCTGGTTCGCGGCTCTGGCGCCCGTCTGAAGGCGGACGTTGGCAGGGTTTTGGAAGCCCGCCGTGCGGAAAGCGCAAGTCAGCCAGCACAATTACTTTCCAGATGCCGCCCTTGCTTATAGGATTGGGCCTTGAATTCCATGACTACCTTTCGACGCATCTGCTGGATTGGCATCACCACTGGTTTCGCCAGCCTTGCCCTCGGAGCCCAGGCCGGCGACGACAACTGGCAACAAGTGAACTTTCGCGAAGTGGACACCTTGTTTTCCAATCCGGGCCAAGGCTGGATGAGCGGTCAGCGAAGTCCGAATGGTGGGACACGCCTGCCCTGCTCCGTCGTCTATATTCGGTTTGACTGGGCGGATGTGGAGCCGCAGGAAGGCCAATACAATTGGAAATTCGTTGATGACGCCGTGGCGGCCTGGCAGCCGCGCGGCGGGGCCATCGCAATGCGCGTCATGACTGCCAACGCGCACAGCAAGGGATATTATTCGTCGCCCAAATGGCTGTTCGATGCCGGTTGCAAGGGCTTTGAATACCGCACGGGCGGGGCGGATCCGACTAGTGGTGGCGAGGCCATCCCGCGCATTGAGCCCGATTACGCGGACTCCCTTTACCTCGCCAAACACGCCGCGTTCCTGGCCGAGTTCGGCCGCCGGTATGACGGCAATCCGCACGTCGAATTTCTCGACCTCGGCTCCTACGGCATCTGGGGGGAGTGGCATTCGAAACACCCCGCGCCGGTCGAGGTCCGCAAACAGATCGTGGACATGTATCTCGCGGCCTTCAAGCAGACCCCGCTGGTTTTCATGACCGACGATGCGGAGGTGTTGGGCTACGCGCTCGCGCATGGCACGGGGATGCGGCGTGATGGTGTCGGGTCGCCGTGGCACGAGCAAAATTGGATCGGCTCGCCCCGCTATGCCGGCGTTCCCGGCATGGCGGACGCCTGGAAGCAGGCGCCGGTGGTTTTTGAATGGTTTGGCAACTACGACTATTTGGAGTCGCATAAATGGTCGTTCGCTGCGGCGGTGAACTTCATGCTTAGCAACCATGTGAGCATGATCAATGACAACGTGGGCCGCGTGCCCCCCGAAGCCGAACCGCAACTCGCCAAGCTCGCCCGTCTCGCCGGTTACCGTTTTGTGCTGCGGCAGGTGGGGCATGAGAAACAAGTGCGACGCGGCACGGTCTTGAACGTGAAAATGAAATGGGCCAATGTCGGGGTGGGCAAGCTGTACCGTCCCTTCGAGTTGCAACTTTGCCTGCGTAATTCCGCCGGCCAAACGGCGGCCAGCACCACTGCCAGTGCCGACCTCCGCGAATGGCTGCCGGGTGAGCATGACGTCGCCGTGTCGCTTCCGATTCCGGGGGACCTGGCGCGCGGCGAATACACTTTGACGGTTGCCTTAATTGACCCGAACCGCCAGCGTCCTCCCCTCCATTTGGCAATGGATGCGTCCGCCAAGGATGGATGGTATGTTATCAGCCAAACCAGGGTTGAGTGAAATCAACCATCATGCCATCGTTTGCAGAGTTGTTTAAATCAAATTGCCCATCAGAAATGAAAGAGAATTCGGCTATCCGATTTCTGCTCGGCGCTTTCGTGTTGATGCTTGCCATAGAATTGCCACTTACTGCTGCCAGCGGAATGCTGACCAACGGTACTTACACCCCGGTTAAACACGACCACACCGGCACAACCGGCACCTTTGCCTCGCCATCGGTGGCGGACCCCGGCTCACTGCCGGCGGGGCTTCGCGCATCGGTGCCGGCTGGCAGTGGCAGGACCAGTTTGCCGTTGGCCAAGCCGCGGCTGGCCGGCTCGATTTATTATGTGGCAACAAATGGCAATGACTCCTACACGGCCAGTCAGGCGAAAAACATCAACACCCCCTGGCAGACCATTAGCCGCGCGGCCAGCAATCTGGTGGCGGGCGATACCTGTCTGATTCGGGCCGGCACCTATCGCGAAACGGTGACGTTGCAGTCCTCCGGCGCCTCCAACGCTCCCATCATCTTTCAGGCTTACAGCAACGAGATTATCACCATTGACGGCTCCGACAGCATTACCGGTTGGATCACCACGGGTGGCAATATCTGGTCGGCGCCGATGGGGTGGACGCTGGGAAATGGCGATCAGGTCTTCATCAACGGCACCATGGAGCCAGCCGCGCGCTGGCCGAATGCCGGCAGTGTGTTTCCGTGGCAGAACAGCCTGATCAAGCCTTCACCCGATTGGTCTTACGTGGTCACCGCCGGCTATAAAGGCAATACCAACGGTTGGTTTACGGATACGAACCTGCCGGCCCGGCCGGATGGCTATTGGAACGGAGCCATTGTCCATATCCTGTCCGGCGATGGGTGGATCATGCAGTATCCCACCGTGATCGGCTACACCAATGCCACCAAGACCATCGTCACCACCGACGCCAATGGCGCCAATTCCGCCTACGCGATCACAGCAGGCAATGAATATTATCTCACCGGGATCAAGGGAGAGCTGGACGGCCAGGGCGAGTGGTTTTACCAGACAAATACCCTGTTCCTCTACTCCACCAACGCGCCCGCCGGAGTGACAGCCAAACACCGCAATTATGGCTTCAATCTGTCCGGCCATCCGTTTGTGCACCTGGTCAACCTGAACTTTTTTGCCGGCACGATCCAGACGGATGCCAATGCCACCGACGAGACGATGGACGGACTGCTGCTGCAATACCTGGGGAACAGTTCAGTGAATTCCAGCATCGCCGGTCTGGTGTTGCGGAACCGGAGTGTGTTGCGCAACAGCGAGCTGGGGTGGGATTCGCGTAATCTCCTCACGCTTTCCGGGAGTGACATCCGCGTGATTAACAATAATCTCCATGACTCTGGCTATATGCCGACGTGGGATGCGATGGTGGGCGGCTCGGGTTATCGGAATTTGTTCAGTCATAATTCAGTGCGGCATTCCGGGCGGGGGCTTATGGGCAGCATGGGCCGGGCGGCGATCATTGAATATACCGATTTCAGCGACGCGATGAAGTTGACGAGCGATGGCGGGGCGTTCTACACCTATTTCGAAGCGGGCAACACGGTGTTTCGTTACAATTTGATGCATGACTGCCCGGGACCGAAGGGACACTTGGGGAACGGGATTCAAGGCTTCTATCTGGACAGTGAAAATAGCAATTGGACTGTTCATCATAACGTCATTTGGAACCTTCCTGGCAGCGCGTTCCAGATCAACTGCCGGCATAATTTCGACCATTTTTTCAACAACACCATCTGGGGCACCGCCAACGCCCTGACCAGCGGCTTTAACGCCGACGGCCGAACCGGCACGCAGGTCTTTAATAATCTGTTCGACACCAGTCCAAGCGGCAGCCAGTGGAGCTACGCCGATGTCCGTTTTAACTATAATTCCAGTCCGGTCTTCGTGGCACCTACGAACGCCGATTTCCGGTTGCAAGCCAGCTCCCCGGCCATGGATGCGGGAGTGGTCATTCCCGGGGTGACGGACGGCTTCCTCGGTACCGGCCCGGATCTGGGGGCGTTGGAATATGGCTCGGCTGATTGGACGACCAACGCCGGTTGGAATGCCACCCCGCCATCGCCCGATCCAACCTACATTCCGCCGGTTTATGCCTTTGCCAATCAGGTTCGCGACGGCAGCTTCGAGAGTGGTCAATTGGCTCCCAACTGGACCACCAACACCGGCAGCGCCCTCATCCTCCTCTACAGCAGCGCGAGCGCGTGGACGGACACGCGCCTGCGCACCGGATACTATGACTTGCAGTTTAACGTGGGGAGCTCCGAAGTTTCGCAGGTGGTCACCGGTCTGCTGGCCAACACCATTTACCAGGCGTACGCCGGCATCCAGACCACCAATCCCGCCACCACGGTTCTGTTCGGGGTTCGCAACTTCGGGACGGCAACCGCACAAATGGTTGTCCCTGCCAATGCCAGCCTCTGGAACATGTACGCTCTGCCTTTCACCACCGGCCCGACCAATACCACGGCGCAAGTTTACCTCGATGTCTCCATTCCGAGCGGGGTGACGCCAGTCTATGCGGACGACTTCGGCGTGGAAATGGACACGCAGACCAACCTGGATACCGGTTGGACGATGGTCAATGATAACAATGGCGCCATCACCTACTCCGGCAGTTGGACCTATGCCACCGGGCGCTCCTCTTTTGGCGACTATCAGGCCGATGTTCATTACACCACCAACAACGGCAACTACGCCCAGTACACCTTCACCGGCACGGGCGTTCGCTTAGTCACCGAGACCTACACCAACGCCGGAACCGTGGATATTTACCTCGACAATGTCTATCAAACCACCGTGAATCGCAACCGTGCCAACCGCTATGGCCAAATCGTGCTTTATGGCATCACGGGTCTGCCGTCCGGCAGCCATGCCATTAAAGCGGTGAAGGCCAGCGGCGCCTATTTTGAATTTGATGCCTTTGCTTATCTTTCCGGCGGCGGGCCCTACACCGCGGTCTCTGGCCCCTGCAACGTGAATCTTTCCTGGGCCGCGAGGAGCTCAGGCAACGTGATCCTGCAAGGCGCCAACGGTTCGCCCGGCGCCAGTTTCACCGTGCTGACCGCCACTAACATAGCCTCCCCGCTGACGGCCTGGCAGACCAACGCCATGGGAGCTTTTAGCGGAACCGGTGCCTTCAGTAATTCCCTTCCGGTGAATTCAGGAACGCGATCGCAATTTTATCGGGTGCGCGTGCCATAAGGCAAACCATTGTTCGGTGAAATCGCGGCAAGGGAGCCATGCCCTTCGGCGATTGTGGCCCCGGTTTTCACGTCCCAGCCCCACCCGCCTTTAAGCCAGACTTCCGGCCAGCTAAAATTTTGATTGGATGGCTTGCAGACCGGCTACGCGCACCGCTCCGTTCGCCCTGTTCGCCGTTCCATTCCGTCTGCCCAGTTTCGTTGCTCGGGCGAACGGTCCTGCCTGGCAGTGTGATACCACTTTCAGTTTGCAATCGCACTAACCGTGGCCATCCAAAGCTCCGTAGGAGCCCACGCTCGATATCCTCCTTGCGAAATTCAAACGGCGCTGGGTTTACGCCTTTGGCGGCAGGATGGACGGCTTTCGCTGCGCCCGGCGAAAATCCCGATACCGTGGTTCTACCGCCTGCATGAATTGCTCGTAATTGAGGTCGGGCGTTCTACTACGGGCCTCGTCCACCCGCCGCCGAAGCGTGGCGTCGCATAGGGGACGTTGCGCCGGGTCACAAGTGTCGCGTTCCCGAAGGGCAACCAGAATCTCTTCCAGTTCCGGACTCATTCGGGGAAGCAGGCCGCGAGAATTTTTTCCGATTCAATCCGGCTCATTTTTGCGCCGTGCCACATGGCCAGCTTGTCGTGAAAGACCGATTGTGTGGCGGCCACAATCCCCGCCAGTTGCCGGTCCGGAAAATCGGGTTGCTCCACGCTCAGTGCCAGCAGCTTTCCAAACTGAATCAGCCTTTGCAGCGTCGCCCGATGCCGTTCCAGAAGGTCCTGCGCAGGATCATCCAGCAAATGTTCATCCTCCCATCGAGTCAAAGCCGCCACGCACCCGCTCCAATCATGGGCAGCAGCGGCCAATTCGTGCAGCCAGCGGTCTTGAACCCGCCCAAGAAAATCCGGCACCACCGGGACGGACAAAGTATCTACGCTCATGGGTTGAATATGCGGCAAAGCGGCAGGTCTGGCAAGGGGGCTTTCGCGCCCCCTGTCGCCAGCGGGCTGTCATGCCTAATCGAGCCAGATTTGCAGTGACAAGCCGGGGTGATGCCAGCGTTCGGCTTCGGCCAGCACCGCGCCCCGTCCCCCGCCTGCGGAACTGGTTGCCAATCCGCCTCCATCAGGACAAATCCGGCGCGAAGGGGAATCGCCGGTTGCCATGGTTCCTTCATCTTCTGTCCGCGGTTTGGTTCGAGGTAAGATTCCCTTCCCCCGCCGCATCCAATCAGCAAGCCGGGATTCCGGCGAACAACAAAACAATTAACAAAAAATAAAATTATGCCTCGCATCCAAACCATCAACGCGGATTCCGCGTCCACTGAACAGAAACAAATCCTCGCCGGCGTCCAGCAGGCGATGGGCCTGGTTCCCAATCTCATCTCCACGCTCGCGCAATCGCCGGCGGCGGCCCACGCGTATCTCGCCTTCAGCGGCGCGCTCGCAAAAGGTTCGCTTCCGGTCAAGCTGCGCGAACAAATCTCACTCGTTGTCGGTGAAGCCAACGCCTGCGAATACTGCCTGGCCGCGCACACGCTGCTCGGCGGCAAGGCCGGCTTGAGCCCGGACGAAGTTCTGGCCGCGCGCACGGCGGAGTCCGCCGACCCGAAAACAGCGGCGGCGCTCATGTTCGCACAGAAGCTGGTCAGCGAACGCGGCGTCGTCAGCGATGCCGACGTGGCCGGTCTGCGCGAACACGGTTTCACCGACGGCGACATCACGGAAATCGTCGCCAACACGGCGTTGAACATCTTCACCAACTATTTCAACCATGTGGCGGGAACCGTGGTGGATTTCCCCGCCGCGCTGAAACTGACTGCTTGCGCCTGCGGGCATTGAAAGTTCTCGCGGGTCAGTTGGTTTCGGGTAACGTGTAGTCGTGACGCAAAACGAAGTCAACTGGCCCGCTGCATTGCGCGCCACGGACAGCGGGGAACAAACCGCCGCCGTAAACGCGTTGCGTGAGATTTTGCAGAACGGTTTGCGGATTGCCTTGAACGGTCGCAGCGATGTGAGCGGGGCGCACCTGGAAGATTTCGCCCAGGAAAGCCTGTTGCGCGTGCTGGACCGGCTCGACCAGTTTCAAGGTCGGAGCAAGTTCACAACCTGGGCGCAGGCGATCGCACTAAACGTGGCGTTCACCGAACTGCGCCGGAAACGCTGGCAGGATGTTTCGCTGGATGCGCTGATGGCCGATGGCGCACACCTCGCCGAACCCGCAATGATTGCGGAAGATGTTCTGGGCGCGGATGAAGACCGCACGCGCCTGGTCGCGGCACTGCGGAACGCCATTGAGAATGATTTAACTCCGAAGCAGCGCGCGGCGATTCTCGGCGAATTGCGCGAACTGCCCTTCGACCAGATTGTCGCGCTGCTGGGCACAAGCCGGAGCGCGGGCTATAAAATGTTGCACGATGCGCGGCGCGCGCTGAAGCAGCGCTTGCACGAAGCGGGCATCACCAGCGCGGACATTCAAAACGCTTTTAGTTGATGAACAAGATGGAACAACGTCTGACACGTGAGCAGGTCGGCAGCATTGTGAAGATGCTCGGCCTGACGACCGACCGCGAGTTCAACTGCAGCGAGTGCTTG
>Ga0316231_1003249_pt1 | contig 14538 bp, 8 predicted proteins | sample TBH18027metaG_FD_206002 | JGI IMG/M metagenome (GOLD analysis project Ga0316231, IMG submission 206002) | Freshwater microbial communities from Trout Bog Lake, Wisconsin, USA - TBH18027 | ecosystem: Environmental > Aquatic > Freshwater > Lake > Hypolimnion/Profundal zone | place: USA: Wisconsin...
CGGGATTCCGCATGGCTGCTCGTGCAACTCATGCGTCACTTCGGCCTCGCCGCGCGGTTCGTCAGCGGCTATTTGATCCAGCTCAAGCCCGACGTGAAATCGCTCGACGGTCCCAGCGGCGCGGAAAAAGATTTCACCGACCTCCACGCGTGGACTGAAGTTTATTTGCCGGGCGCGGGCTGGATTGGCCTCGACCCGACATCCGGTTTGCTCGCGGGCGAAGGCCACATTCCGCTGGCCTGCACGCCTGATCCGTCGAGCGCCGCGCCGATTTCCGGCGGCGTGGACGAGTGCGAAACCGAGTTTGAGTTCGACATGACCGTGAAGCGGGTCTATGAATCGCCGCGCGTCACCAAGCCATACTCCGAGGTGCAATGGACCGCAATCGAAAAGCTCGGCCACGCGATTGATGCCGATTTGAAAAAGGGCGACGTGCGCCTCACGATGGGCGGCGAGCCGACGTTTGTTTCCGTGGACGATCCCGACGGCCCGGAATGGAATTTCACCGCGATGTCGCATGAGAAGCGTATTTTGTCCGGCAAACTCATCCGGCGATTGCGCGACAAATTTGCGCCCGGCGCGCTGCTCCATTACGGCCAGGGCAAATGGTATCCGGGCGAACCGCTGCCGCGCTACGCGCTCGGCGCGTATTGGCGCAAGGATGGCGTGCCGATCTGGAAGGACGATTCGCTCATCGCCGACGAATCAAAAAATTACGGGCACGGCGCGAAAGAGGCTAAGGAACTCGCGACGCGCCTCGCCAAAACGATTGGCGTGGATCCGAAGCATCTCATTCCCGCCTACGAAGACGCGTTTTATTACACTTGGAAAGAGCGGCGTTTTCCGTCCAACGTCACGCCGGAAAAATCCAACCTGAAGGACAAGCTCGAGCGCGACCGCATCGCGCGGATTTTCCAGCAGGGACTTGGCTCGGTCGTCGGCTATACGCTGCCGATCAAGCGCGCGTCGTTCGGGCAGAAGCACGGCTGGATGTCCGGCTCGCTGTTCTTGCGCGATGACGACACGCTCTGGCTGATTCCCGGCGATTCCTCGATGGGCCTGCGCCTGCCGCTCGATTCCGTGCCTTGGGTTGCGGAAAAAGATTTTCCGTGGCTGCGACCGCAAGACCCGTCTGATCCGAATTTGCCGGAACTGCCGAGAGAATTTCCGTATCGGCAACAAATCGTGGATCGCCGTCCCGCACCGACTCCTTCCGGCTACGGGCCGGGGCAACGCGCGCAACAACTTGAAGATCCAAATCGCAAACCCGCGCCGGGCGAAAGCGCGCCGTGGATTATTCGCACGGCGCTCTGCGTCGAGCCGCGCGACGGACGGCTGCATGTCTTCATGCCGCCGGTGGAGCGGTCGGAAGATTATTTGGATCTCATCGCGGGCATTGAAACCACCGCACACGAAACCGGTTTGCCCGTCGTCATCGAAGGCGAAACGCCGCCGCGCGATCCGCGCATCAACAAGCTCGGCGTCACGCCTGATCCCGGCGTCATCGAGGTCAACATGCACCCGAGCAAAACTTGGGACGAACTCGTCGAGCGCACCACGACGCTTTACGAGGAGGCGCGGCAGACGCGGCTCGGCACGGAAAAATTCATGCTCGACGGACGCCACACCGGCACGGGCGGCGGCAACCACATCATCCTCGGCGGCGAGACGCCGCAGGATTCGCCGGTGCTGCGCCGGCCGGATTTGCTGCGCTCGCTGCTGGCGTATTGGCAGAATCATCCGTCGTTGAGCTGGATGTTCAGCGGCTTGTTCGTCGGCCCGACGTCGCAGGCGCCGCGCATGGACGAGGCGCGGAACGACTCGCTTTACGAACTCGAAGTCGCGTTCAAGGAAATGGACAGGCAGATCAGCACGTTCGGCCAGACGCCGCCGTGGCTGGTGGATCGTCTCTTCCGCAACCTGCTGATTGATTCGAGCGGCAACACGCATCGCGCGGAATTTTCAATTGATAAATTGTTTGCGCCCGAAAGTGCCACCGGTCGTCTTGGCCTCGTCGAGATGCGCGCGTTTGAAATGCCGCCGGACGCGCGCATGAGCCTCGCGCAACATCTCCTGCTGCGAGGACTTGTTTCAAAATTTTGGAAGGAGCCTTACAACAACGGACTCGTGCGCTGGGGCACGGACATCCACGACCGCTGGATGTTGCCGCACTTTTGCGAAACCGATTTCAAAGATGTCATCCACGACCTGCGCGAAGCCGGTTATCCGTTCCAAGCCGAATGGTTCGCGCCGCACTTTGAATTTCGTTTCCCGCGCATCGGTGACTTGGAGCAGCGCGATCTGCAGATCGAACTCCGCACCGCGCTCGAACCGTGGCACGTCCTCGGCGAAGAACCCGGCGGGGGCGGCACGGTGCGCTATGTGGACAGCTCGCTGGAACGGTTGCAGGTCAAAGCCAAAGGCCTCGTCGGCGACCGCTTCGTTATCACCTGTAACGGCCATCGCGTGCCGCTGCATCCCACCGGCACGAACGGCGAAGGCGTGGCCGGCGTGCGTTATCGCGCGTGGCAGCCGCCGATTTGTTTGCAGCCGACCATCGGCGTCCACGCGCCGCTGCGGTTCGATCTTTACGACACGTGGAACCAGCGTTCGCTCGGCGGCTGCACCTATCACGTCGCGCATCCCGGCGGCCGGAATTCGGAAACGTTTCCGGTGAACAGCTACGAAGCCGAATCGCGCCGGCTCGCGCGGTTTTTCCGGCACGGCCATCAGCAGGGCAAGTTCACGCCGCCGCCAGAAATTCCCAACGCTGACTTTCCGTTCACGCTCGATTTGCGTAATGTCTGACGCGCCCGACAATGCGGGCAGACGCAATCAGCCGCCGATGACTCAATCGCAATCCCAATCCGCGACGGACGATACCAGCTTCGCCAAAAAGGCGACGCCAAGCGGGCTGTTGTCCGGCTACAAACGCGCGGCGGGCGCATTTGATGAACTGCTTGCGGCCGACGGCGGGATTTTTCCGCACTACGCGAAACTTCTTGGCGAGCTGGAACATTTCGGCGCGGAGGAACTGTCCCGTCGCACGGACGCGTGCCAGCGGTTTGTCCGCGAACACGGCATCACCTACAACGTCTATGGCGACCCGCGCGGCATGGAACGGCCGTGGCAGCTCGACCCGGTTCCGTTCGTCATTGCACCGGAAGAATGGCGCACGCTCGAAACGGGTTTGATCCAGCGCGCCACGTTGCTGAATAAAATTCTCGCCGACTGCTATGGCGCGCAGGAATTGATCCGGTCGCGGTGGCTTTCGCCGGCGCTGGTTTTTGGCCAGCCGGATTTTTTGCGTCCGTGCCACGGCATCCGCGTGCCGGGCGACACTTTTCTGCATTTTTACGCCGCCGATCTTTCGCGCTCGCCCGATGGCCGCTGGTGGGTCGTCTCCGACCGCACGCAGATTCCCACCGGCGCGGGCTACGCGCTGGCGAACCGGCTGGTGACTTCGCGCATTTTGCCGGAGCCATTCCGCGACAATCACGTTCACCGCCTCGCGGGATTTTTTCTCGCCGCGCAAAACGCGCTCGGTCGGCTTGCGCCGCGCCAGGCCGAGCGCGCCCGCGTGGTCATGCTCACGCCCGGCCCGCACAACGAGACGTATTTTGAGCAGGCATATCTGGCGCGCTATCTCGGTTATATGCTCGTCGAAGGACAGGATTTGACCGTGCGCGACAATCACGTTTTTCTCAAAACCTTGAGCGGGCTCGAACGCGTGGATGTGATCCTGCGCCGCGTGGACGATGATTTCTGCGACCCGCTGGAACTGCGGAACGACTCCATCCTCGGCGTGCCGGGATTGGTTGAAGCCGTGCGCGCCGGCAATGTCGTCATGGCGAACGCGCTGGGCAGCGGGCTGGTGCAAAGTCCGGCGTTCATGTCCTTCTTGCCGGGGCTGTGCGACCATTTGCTTGGTGAAAAATTAAAACTGCCGTCCGTCGCAACGTGGTGGTGTGGGCAGAAAGCCGCGCGCGAGCACGTCCTCAAAAACCTTGGCCGGCTCGTCGTGAAGCCGGCGTTCCGCACGCACCTCAACATTGCCGAGGCCGAGCGTGAGGAGCTGCGGCGGCGCATAGAGTTTGATCCCGACCTGTTCGTCGCGCAGGAGCGCGTGGAGCATTCCACCGCGCCGGTGTGGCAGAAAGATTCGCTCGCGCCGCAGCCGGTCAGCCTCCGCACCTTTCTGGTGGCGGATGGCCAGGGCGGCTATTGCGTGATGCCCGGCGGCCTCGCGCGCGTTTCGCCGGACAGCGGCGGGAAATTTATTTCCATGCAGACCGGCGGCAGCAGCAAGGACACCTGGATTCCTTCCGCCACGCCGGTCGAGGTGCTGACCCTGCTGCACGGCACCGGCCAGAATGTCGAGCTGCGTCGCACCGGCAACAACTTGCCGTCGCGCCTCGCGGACAATTTCTACTGGCTCGGCCGCTATTCCGAGCGCGCGGACGCCACGTCGCGGCTGCTGCGAAGCGCGCTGCTGCGGTTCAATCCCGAGCGCACCGGCGGCGCGCTGCCGCTGCTGACGCCGCTGCTGCAAACCCTGGAAACCCAGGGGCAGATGCCGGGCATCGCCACGAAGCCGGAATTGTGGACGAACGCCGAAGTGTTCGAGGCGGAACTGCTCGCGGCCATTTTTGACCCGGAACGGCATGGCAGTTTGCGCCAGACGGCGGAGCATCTGCAGCGTCTCGCGATGCTCGTGCGCGACCGCACCTCGAACGACATGTGGCGCGTGCTGAGCCAGATTGACGACCGGCTCGCCACGCCGCCGCCGAAACAGGTGATGCTCGCGGGCGACGCGGTCGGCATCCTCAACCAGACGCTGATGGGGCTGGCGGCCTTCCACGGGCTCGCGCGCGAAAACATGACGCGGGCGCAGGCGTGGCGATTCCTCGACATCGGCTTGCGGATTGAACGCGCGCTCTATCTTTGCACGCTGCTCGACGCGACGCTGCATTCGCCGGACGCGGAAAACCCCAGCCTGCTCGAGGCCGTCCTCGAAGTGGTGGACAGCTCCATCACGTTCCGCTCGCGCTACAATCTTTTGCCGACCGTGCCGGCTGTTTTTGATTTAGTTTTGCTCGACGACAAAAATCCGCGCTCGGTGCTGTTCCAGATCAAGCAGCTCGTGAAACATTTTGACAAGCTGCCGAAGGAGCGCGGTGACGCGGCCAGCCCCGGCAAGAGCGTCCTGACCGGCTGCCTGTCGCGGTTGGAGCGTTCCGACGCGCGCGAGCTCGCGAGTTCGTCGGCGAACTGGCGGGAGTCCGCGCTGGCCGCGACCATCCGCGAGACGCTGCACGCGCTGCCGCAGTTGTCCGACGCCATCGCCGCGAGCTATTTCGCGCACTCGGCCATCTCGCGGACGGGACGGGGAGGCGTCGAATGATCTACCACATCACCCATCGCACGCTTTACGATTACGCCGCGCCGGTGTCGGTGTCGCATCATGTTGCGCGGCTGGAACCGCGCGAGACGGCCACGCAGTCGCGCGAAAGTTTCACGCTCCAGATTTTCCCCGAGCCGGCGCTGCGCAAGGCGCGCACGGATTATTTCGGCAACCAGCTCTGCTTTTTCGCCATCCAGGAAATCCATTCCAAGCTGGAGATCATCACCAGCAGCCGCGTCACGGTGTCGCCGCGAAATCCCGCGCCGAACGAGTCCGCCGCGCCGTGGGAATCCGTCGCCGAGATGTTCCGCGACCCGGTTTCGCCCGAAGTGGTGGATGCGTATCAGTTCGTTTTTGATTCGCCGCACATCCGCGCCTCGCAGGAGCTGGCGGAATACGCGCGCGAAAGTTTTGCCAAGGAAACGCCGCTGCTGGCGGGCGCGCGTGACCTGACGCGCCGCATCTTTGAGGATTTCAAGTTCGACCCGCGCGCCACCAATGTCGCCACGCCCCTCGAAGAAGTCTGGGAGAAGCGGCGCGGTGTCTGCCAGGACTTCGCGCATCTCGGCATCGCGTGTCTGCGTTCGCTCGGCCTGCCCGCGCGCTATGTCAGCGGCTATTTGCGGACGCATCCGCCCGCCGGCAAGCCGCGCCTCGTCGGTGCGGATGCAAGCCACGCGTGGTTCCGGGTGTTTTGTCCCGGCACGGGCTGGCTGGACTTCGATCCCACGAACAACGTCCAACCCGCCGAGGAACACATCATCGTCGCCTACGGCCGCGACTTTGGTGACGTGAGTCCCGTCGCCGGCATTTTGACCGGCGGTGGCGCGCACGAAGTGAAAGTCTCCGTGGACGTGGAGCCGCTGGCCTAAAGGATTTATCAAACCATGAAGTGGGAAATTTTACATCGCACGCGCTACACCTACGCCACGCCGGTGCGCGACAGCTTTAACGACGTGCGGCTGCAGCCCATGCCGATTCCCGAACAGACGGTGGAATCGTATCTGCTCAAGGTGCTGCCGGCGGCGCGGCTGACGCATTCCACGGATTTCTATTCCAACTGGATCCAGCACTTCGACATCGTCGAGCCGCACAGCCACCTGCTGATCGAGGCCAGCTCCCGCGTCATCACGAAATGGCCGGCACCGTTGCCGGACGCACCGCTTTGCACCTTTGAACTGATGCGCGGGGCGCCGAACATCGAGCGCTGCTTTGACTACCTGCTCGACAGCCGCTTCGTCGAGATGTCGCCGGAAGCGTGGAAGCTCGCGCTGGACGCGACGGCGGGCATTGACGATGCCTGGCAGTGCGCGCTCGCGCTGATGCGTTTCGTCAACGGCTTTCTCAAATACGAATCTTTCTCCACGCACGTCCACACGCACATGAGCGAGGTGATGAAAGACCGGCGCGGCGTGTGTCAGGATTTTGCTCATTTCATGATTGGCCTCTGCCGGGCGCTGAAAATTCCCGCGCGCTACGTCAGCGGTTATCTCGCCACCGAGGCCGCGAGCGCCACGCACGCGTGGATGGAAGTCTTCGTGCCCGGCCACGGCTGGCGCGGCCTCGACCCGACGCACAACTGCCAGGTGGGCGAACAATACGTCAAGATCGGCAACGGTCGCGACTACGGCGACGTGCCGCCCATCAGCGGCAACTATCGCGGCACGCGCGACCGCCAGATGCAGGTCGAAGTCAAAATCACGGCGGTGGATTAAAAGCCATTTTTCCCCGCCGTTGCGCTTGACCGGGACGATGGGGCAGGGCAGTCTTCGCCCGTTCCCAGACTAATCACCAAATAAAATCCGCCCATGAACGAATCCGCGCCCACCGTCATCAAGGACACCACCGCCAACCCCGCGCCGCTCGGCCTGCTGGGCTTTGGCATGACCACCGTGCTGCTCAATTTGCACAACGCCGGCTTCTACGAACTCAACAGCATGATTCTCGCGATGGGGCTTTGCTACGGCGGCACGGCGCAGGTCATCGCCGGCATCATGGAATGGAAGAAGGGCAACACCTTCGCCACCACCGCCTTCATTTCCTACGGCTTCTTCTGGCTCTCGCTCGTCGCGCTCATCGTCCTGCCCAGAATCATTCCCGCGCTTACGCCCGCGAATGAAATTTCCATGGCCGCCTATCTCGCCATCTGGGGCTTGTTCACCGCCGTGATGTTCCTCGGCACCTTCCGGCTCAACCGCGCCTTGCAGGTCGTCTTCGGCACTTTGACCATCCTGTTTTTCCTGCTCGCCATCGGCGATGCCACGGCGGCCAGCGCCACGTTCAAGCACGCCACCGGCTATGAAGGTCTGCTCTGCGGGTTCGCCGCCATCTACACCGGGCTGGCGCAGGTGCTCAATGAATTGGCCGGCAAAATCGTCCTGCCGCTGGGCGTGGTTAAAAAATAATCGCCCGCCGCTTATCTTGGAATTGACGCCGCCGCCGGTTGTCCGCATTCTCCCGGGATGAAATCCATCAAGCTCGTCCTCACGTTCGCCGCCGTCGCGGCCGCCCTGCAATTGTCCACGCTGGCGCAGAGCAATGCGCCCGCCCTGGCCGTCCCCCACGTCAACTCCGCCATCATCCCCGTCCCGCGCACCGACGGTTCCACCAACCGCCAGAACGTCGTCCTCGCCCGCGCCAAGGACGCGCCCGGCGACTACGACCTCGAGTTCATCGGCGACTCCATCACGCAGGGCTGGGAGAGCAACGGCCAACACGTCTGGCAGGAACTGGGCGGCAAATACAAGATCATCAACTTCGGCGTCGGCGGCGACCGCACCCAGCACGTCCTCTGGCGCTTTGAAAACGGCCAGCTCGACGGCATCAAGGCCAGGGCCGCCATCGTCATGATCGGCACGAACAATTCCAACAACCGCGACAACACCGACGCCGAAATCCTTGAGGGCGTCACCGCCATCGTGAACCAGATCCGCACCCGCCAGCCGGACACGAAGATCATCCTGATGGGCATTTTCCCGCGCGGCAAGGCCTTCAACCCCCAGCGCGGCCGGCTGCTGGAAATCAACCAGGCGCTCGCCAAGCTGGATGACGGCAAAAACATTTTCTACCTCGACATCGGCTCGCAGCTCATTGAGGCCGACGGTTCCATTTCCACCGCCATGATGAAAGACGCCCTGCATCCCGGCGAGGCCGGCTACAAAATCTGGGACGCCGCCATCGAGCCGAAGCTCAAGGAACTGGGCATCGGGAAATAACCTGCGAATTTTATTTCCAACCGCGCCGGGTTCGCCCGGCGCGGTTTTTGTTCTCATGCCCGCATCGAGCCGAGAATCACCCGCATTCGCCCGGCGCGAAAATCACCGCCGCCGGAGCCGTGCCGGCACGCGTTCAAGTCGTTTCGACAATCGTTGGAGGCGTGCCGACATCCGTGCGAGCCGTTGCGACATTCGCCGAAGCCGGGTCAGCTTTCGCTCAAGCCGGTGCGACCGCCGATAAAGCCGTAGCGACAATCAATCAAGCCGTTTCGACACCCGTTGAAGGCGTTTCGACAATCAATCAAGCCGTTTCGACATCGGTTAAAGCGACTTCGACAGCCGATGAAGTCATATTTACATCCGATAAACTGGCTTCGACAGCCGATAAACCGGCATCCACTGTCCATAAATGACTACCAACAGCCGATAAACCCGCCCGCACAGCCGATAAATGACCTCGCGACCTCAAGAAACCGCCTCGCGACTTCGATAAACCCGCTCGCACACCCGATAAACCCCCTCGCGATTTCAATAAACCCCCTCGTGAAATCACCAAATGCCCGTAAACATTGGCTAAACCCACAAATCGCGCCCGCAAACGACCGCCGCCGCCGCCAAACCACCACCGTCACCCGGTTTATGGGCAATTACATTAGCCGGGAAGTTATTTTCAAGTAGTTACACTAAATCGAAGACGCCGATGGATTATTCCGCGTTGACATTTGGGCGGGCAGGTTCACTGTTGCAGACGAACACAGTCAAACAACACACATAACCTTATGAATATTCGCCTCACAAACCAAATTAACATGGTCGGCGCGTGTATCACCACCGCCAACACCCCCGAAAACACGAACGTCTGGCACATGCACCCGCCGATGGATTTCGGCGTTGACCTGGCCACGCTCACGACCGGCTACGTTTCCGTCACCGCCAAGGCCGCGCTGGCCGACGGCGCGAGCGGCGGCGCGGGCGACGCCAAGGCTCAGTCCGAGTCCGCCCTGGAAGATGCCGCCTACGTTCTCACCCGCGCCCTCGTGACCCATTTCAAAAAGACCAACAACCTCGACAAGCTCGGCCAGGTGGATCTGACCAAGAGCGAGATTGTGAAACTCCGCCAACAAAACCTGCTCGACAAGACCACCGCCATCCGCGACCTCGCCGCGTCCGTGCAGATGGAGCCCGGCGCCGCCGACCGCGGTGTGACGCCCGCCCGCATTGCCACGCTCACCGCCGCCATTGACGCCTTCACCGCCGTGTTCACCGTGCCGCGCGGCGAGATTGTGAACCGCGCCACGCTGCTCAAGGAAGTGGACACCGACACCGCCGGCTTGATGCAGCAAGTCGCCGACATGGATGATCTGGTCTTGCAATTCGACGGCGACGATGCCGGCAAACGGTTTATCGAGGCCTGGAAACGCGCCCGCATCATCGTGGACACCGGCGGCGGCCACAGCACCGGCACCAACCCGCCCGCGCCGACACCGCCCGCGACCCCGAAGCCGTAAAATCTAAATTGAGAAAGTGCCAAGCGGCCTCCGGCCTGTCGCGTCAACCTGCCTCGCCATAGCAAAGCGACGGCGGGAGTCAAATACGAAGACGGAAAACGGAGGCCGTTATTTCAACCGGGCGGGTGGGGGACGGGTTAAGCAAATGGCAAAATATGTTTTGACCGGGAACTGGAAAGATGAGCCAATGGAGTTATCCGCAAATGAAAACTCCAAATGCGCTGGAGCCTGTGTCCTTGAAAACTTTTTGCCTGCGGTGTCTTTTTGCGCTGGCTTTGTTGTCGGCCTGCCATGCCCGCGCCGCCGTGCTGACCCACCGTTACGCGTTTGATACGGATGCGAGCGACCTGGTTACCAATGCCAACGGCGTCTTGCAGGGGAAAGCGGTGGTCGCCAATGGCGCGCTGGTGCTGGACGGCACCAACAGCAGCGTCCGGCTGCCCAACAACCTCTTCACCAACTATGACTCCATCAGCTTCGAGGTCTGGTATGCGGATGCGCCGGTCAGCAATCCCAGCAACCAGCTTTACAACTTCAGCGGCGCAACGGGCGGGATGAATTATGGTCTGGGTGGGCAGGGCAATCACATTGTCGGCGGCATTTCAAACTCGGTGAACCTGCCAATCCCGGCGGTGGGCGGAACCAATCATCTGGTCTGGACGCAGGACAGCGCCGCGCAAACCGCAAGCATTTATGTCAACGGGCTGCTGGCCGCGCAGAATGCCGGCTTCACCAACACCCCGATCATGGTCGGCCTCACGACGAATAACCTGATTGGCGCGGGGGCGACGAATGTGGCCGCGTCCAATTTCAAGGGCAGCATCCTGGAGTTTCGGACGTATCAAGGCGCATTGGCTCCGCTGGACGTGGCGGTGTCGGATGCCTATGGCTCCGATCAGCCGCAGGCGAATCCCGGGACGTTGCAGGACGTGCGCGTGGTGATACCGTCGCTGACCGGGCCGGGGGCATTGTTCCGCGCCGGCGTCTTTGCCGATTTTTCCAGCATCAGCAACGTCAACATTAGCACGCAGCCGGATCTGGTTTTGAACTCGGACAATACCAACGTGATTGCGTTCGCGTCGGACGGGCGGCTTCAGACGATTACCTTGGGCACGGCAAACATCACGGCGATCTGGCAGGGCTTCTCCAACACCGTGCCGGTGACGGTGGGCGTGCCGCCGGACATCGCACTCATCCACCGCTACGGTTTCAACGAACTGACGAATGACTGGATTGTGCATGATTCTGTGGGTGGCGCGCATGGCCGGCTTTTTAATGGTGGATACAAAGCTAACAATTTCACCGGCACAGGGACGATGAATCTGTTGGGCAACTTTTATCTTGTCTCCGCCGGGGCGGGGGGGTATGCCGCTTTGCCTCCGGGAATCATCTCCAGTTTAAGTGAAGTGACAGTGGAAGCGTGGGTGACAGAGAAACCTCCAACCCAGCAACCGCCACCGTGGCAGCGTATTTTTGACTTTGGCAGCCTGTCGGGCTACCGAGGCGCAAGTTACTTTTTCCTGACCCCGGCCACGGATAACAGTTCGTTCACAACCAAGCAACTGCTTCATACCGCAATCACGACCAACGGGAATATCTATGAAAACCCCAGGCTTAATTGGACCAATATACTTCCAGAACTTGTCATGGCTCATGTGGCCGTGGCCTACAGCCCGGTGCGCGGAGTGATGAAGATGTATCTGAACGGTGTTCCGGTGGCTGCGGGGACTGCCGTCATTCCGCTGTCCGGAATTGTTGACACCAACAACTGGTTGGGGAGGTCGCAGTTTGCTTCGGATGATTATTTTAATGGAAACTACAACGAGTTCCGCATTTACAGCGGCCTGTTGTCAGACGCGGACGTGGCGGCCGATTACGCGGCCGGGCCGGACGCGGTCGGCGCGGATTATGTGCTGCACAATTATCCTTCGAGCAATGCCTTGACCATGACTTGGGGGCTTTCCGTCACCAATCTGGTGCTGCAATCCAGCCCGGTGCTGGGAACCGGCGCCGCGTGGAGTCCCGTCCCCATCACGCCCGTCCTTCAAAACGGGCGCTACGGCGTCGCCGTGCCGCTGACCAATGACGCCACCTTCTTCCGTCTGCACACGCCCTAAACGGACAACCGGAAATCCGTGGCGAAACTTTCGCGCGGTCTTATACCACACGCGCCCGACCCGACGACGAACGATTTCTGGAGCATCCGCTCCGTGCCGTAGGTTGGCTTAAGACGTCATTTTTCCAACTCCCCCACCGCTTCGCGCAGCGCCGCCACCATCTGCCGCAACTGCGTTGCCGTGGTGCAATACGGCGGCATCAGCACCATCACGTTGCCCACCGGCCGGGTCAGCACGCCGCGCCGCGCCATCGCCTCGCATACCCGGATGCCCGCGCGCTCGCGCAACGCAAACGGCGTGCGCGTCCGCCAGTCCTTGACCAGTTCAATGCCCGCCACCAGCCCCACCTGCCGGATGTCGCCGACGTGCGGCAGCGCCCAGAGGGTTTGCAGTTCCGTTTGCAGCCATGACTGCAACTGCGCGCGCTGGCGGACGGATTTCTCCGTCTGCAAGATGTCCAAACTGGCCAGCGCCGCCGCCGCGCCGAGCTGGTTGCCGGTAAAACTGTGGCCGTGGAAGAAGGTCTTTAACTCCTCGTATTCGCCGAGGAACGCATCAAAGACGCGCTGTGTGGTCAGCGTCGCCGCCATCGGCAGGTAGCCGCCGGTGAGGCCTTTCGCGAGGCAGAGGAAGTCCGGCTGGACATTTTCGTGCTGGCAGGCGAAGAGTTCAGCGTTCAGGGTTGGCGGTTCAGGGTTTTTGAGCCGTAAACCCTGAACCTTTGACTCTGAACCGTGAACGCCCGTTCGTCCAAACCCCGTCATCACCTCATCGGCAATCAGCAGCGCGCCGTGGCTGCGCGCGATGTCCGTGACCTGTTTCAGCCAGCCGGCGGGCTGCGGAATCAAGCCGGCCGCGCCCTGCATCAGCGGCTCAAAGACGAACGCGGCGTAGGGATTGCCCTTTTTCTTCTGCGCGGAAAACTTCTTCGCCACCAGGCCGACGCATTCCCAATGGCACTTGCGGTATTCGCGCGCATCGGCGCGCTCGGGCTGGGCGCGGTTGAACGGGCAGCGGTAGCAATACGGCGACATCACCTTGTCCGTCTTGAAGAGCATCCCGCCGTAAGCCTGATGAAACCGGTCAATGTGGCCGAGGGACACCGCGCCAATGGTGTCGCCATGATACGCGCCGTCGAGGGAGAGGAAGCGCGGCGGGAATTTCTTCATCAAGGCCGGCGGGCAGGCGGCACTGCGCGCGCGCCAACTGTATTGGTATGCGAGCTTCAGCGCGACTTCCAGCGCGGTGGAGCCGTCGTCGCTGTAAAAAACCTTCTTCAATTGCGGAGTGCGGAGTGCGGAGCGCGGAGCGCTGGATGACGCGCGTCGTGCAGGTTTTTCATTCCGCATTCCGCAATCCGCAATCCGCACTAATTCCGCCGCCAGCTGGCTCGCCGGTTCATTGGCCAGGCCAAGCGCGGAGCTGTGGGAAATCTTGTTCAACTGCCGCGTGATGGCGGAGTTTATTTTCGGATGCCGGTGGCCGTGGAGATTCGTCCAGATGGAGGCGTTGGCGTCGAGATAATCCTTCCCATGGACATCGCGCAGCGTCGCGCCCCGGCCGCTGGTGATGACAACCGGCTCGCGCCGCAGCCAGTCGCGCATCTGGGTGAACGGGTGCCAGACGAAGCGTTGGTCAAGTTGGGCGGGTTTGTTCACGGCAATTTCGAATTTGAGATTTCCAATTTCAAATCATTCAATGCGCGGACAAGTTCCGCCACGTCCGATTCGGAATGCGCGGCGGTCAGGGTGATGCGCAGCCGCGCCGCGCCGCGCGCGACGGTGGGATAACGGATGGCGGGGACGAAAATGTTTTTTTCGCGGAGTTTTGCCGCAGCGGCGACGGCCTCGGCTTCGTCGCCGAGAATCAAGGGAATGATGGCGCCGGCAATTGCGGAACGCGGAGCGCGGAGCGCGGATTTGATTTCGGTGGCGCGCTGCCGGAGCTGTGAACGGAGTGATTCGCCTTCGGCGGATTGGACGAGCCGGATTCCCGCCGTGGCGGCCGCAGCGGCGGCAGGGACGGGCGCGGTGGAAAAAATGAAGCTGCGCGCACGGTTCACCAGATAATCTATCAGCGCGCGGCTGCCGCAGATGTAGCCGCCGCTGGCGCCGAGCGCCTTGCCGAGCGTGCCCATCTGGATTTCAACCTGGCTGCTGACGCCAAGTTCATCGGCGAGGCCGCGTCCGATTTCGCCGATGATGCCGGTGGCGTGCGCCTCGTCCACCATCAGCCACGCGCCGTATTTTTCCTTGAGCGCGACGATTTCGCGCAGCGGCGCAGCATCGCCGTCC
>Ga0316231_1003254_pt1 | contig 14525 bp, 6 predicted proteins | sample TBH18027metaG_FD_206002 | JGI IMG/M metagenome (GOLD analysis project Ga0316231, IMG submission 206002) | Freshwater microbial communities from Trout Bog Lake, Wisconsin, USA - TBH18027 | ecosystem: Environmental > Aquatic > Freshwater > Lake > Hypolimnion/Profundal zone | place: USA: Wisconsin...
GGTTGATTTCTTCGGGGAATGGATTCTGCCGGTCAAACGTCCGCAACCCGGCTTCGACGTGCGCGACCGGAATCCGCTGGTAAAATGCGGCCAGCGCAGCCGCCATGACGGTGGTCGTATCGCCCTGCAACAACACCAGGGTGGGCCGGTGCTCCACGAACACTTTCGTCAACGTGGTCAGCGCCCGCGCGGTCAGGTCGGCCAGCGATTGATTGGGTTGCATCAAACCGAGATCCACATCCGGCGTAATCCCAAACACGGTCAGCACCTGGTCGAGCATTTCCCGGTGTTGGGCGGTGCTGACCAGCGTGTGGTGAAACCGGTCCGACGCGCGCTGAATCTCCAGGATGACCGGCGCCATTTTAATGGCTTCCGGCCGGGTGCCGATGATGGTCAGCAGGTGGGGCCGGTTCATTTCGTCACCTTCGGTGCCACGGCGAATCGTTCGGTCTTCACCCAGACGCGGGCCTTGCGCAAAACATAGTCGTCATACAGCCCTTTCAGCACGACCGGAATCCAGAGCTGGCAGTAGGTAAAGTACGCGAACACGGTCAGTAAAATATTCGGCAGCGAATCTTCGCCATCTTCCCGCGACAAGGCCAGCGTCACTTCCACCACGAACAACGCCAGCGCCAGCACCCAGACCTCGGCAAATGGCCCCGGCACCGGCACGCGCACCAGCCCCAAGGCACAGCCAATGAACAGCACATCTGACAGCACGATGGCCGCAAAAAAAACGTAGTACAGCGCCAGGGTGTAGAGCAGTTCGAAGCCGAGCCGTTTCGGACGGATGGCGAGCACGCGCCGGATGTGTTTGGCGACGAGGTAATTATTCCCGCGCGCCCACCGGCTGCGCTGTCGGAACCAGGTTGAAAGTTTTTCCGGCTCCTGCTCCCACGTCACCGCGTAGGGCACGTACTTGATCTTGTAGCCGGCCTCGTAAATCTGAATGGACAATTCGGCGTCCTCGGTCAGCGCACTCTCGTCCCAGCCGCCCATCTGCTCGAGCAACGCGCGGCGGATCAGCAGGTTTGTCCCCGGCAATGTGCAGACCTGCATTAACATCCACCGGCCGGCCTGGACAATCCATTGATAGCTCAGTCCCTCGATGTTAATCAGCCGCGTCAACAGATTCTTCTGGCGGTTGGCAGTGCGGAACGTGCCGATCACGGCGCCGAGATTGGGATGGGCCGCCAGCTGCCGGGCCAACTGCAACACGGCATCTGGGGCCGGGGTATTGTCCGCATCATAAATTGCAATCGCTTCATGGCAGGCGTGGCGCATGCCGTGGTTCAGCGCCGCGGATTTTCCGCCGGCCCGTTCCGCCGCTGTCAGATGCACGACGCGGATCCGGTCATTCGTTTGGGCCCAGCGGTCCGCGATGGCCCCGGTTGAATCGGTACTCGCGTCGTTAATGACAATGATTTCGAGCTGGCCGGCCGGGTATTCCAGTGCCGCCATCGCCGCCAAAGTGGCATCGAGCACGATCCCTTCGTTGTGGGCGGGGATGAGGACGGACACGCGCGGCAACGCCAATGGCGTTTGGGCAAGCTGGCGGCGTTCGCGGTCGGCGCGATGGCTGTACAGCCAGCCGGCGACGCACAGGATAAACTGGTAGCCGAGCATGAACCAGATGACCACCACGCTCAGCACGAACAACGCATTTAATACGATGTGGCTAAACATGCCGGCGCCTCCAGCGCACCCACAGCCGGTGCAACCGCGTCCACACGTACAGTGCCGCCAGGAAAAACACAGCCCGACTCCCCAGCCAAACAATCGACAGGGAGGTCCGGCGGCTGGCTTGATCGACCAGCAGCGTGGCCGTCGTGTTCTGTTCAATCACGACGTGATGCTGGCCCGCTGGCAATCCCACCGTCCAGTCCACACCGCGGCCCTGAACAGCTGTCGCCGGCAAAGTTTCAGCGTCCACGACCACTGCACTTGGCGGCCGGGCCAGCAGAACCCACGCACGACGGGACGACTCGTAGTTCAGTGTAAACCCCTGCTCTGTCATTTGCAGATTTGTGAAGGGCGCCGTGATGTCCTTGATCCAGGACCGGTCGACTGCATCTTTGGGGAGCACACCGGTGATCGTATGCCGGCCCGCTCCGAGCAGGACCCGGCCCTTCGTGCCGCACGGCCAGGGCTGGCCGTCCACCAGCGGAACCGGCCACGGTTCATAGGTTGTGCCCCGCCACAATTTCCGCCACCAGGCCGGGACTTCCCGCACCACGCTGAATTGGAACCGGACCGGCTGATTGGCGGTAATCACCGTGGAATTCGACGACACCACGACCGGCGCGGTCCCCGCCAGCGCAAAGGGCAACAACGCCCGATCTTCCGGCCACACGGTGGACTCGCTGTAAATGGCCACGCGCCCATTGCCCGCGCGGGCCGCCGCGCGCGCGGTCTGGAGCAATTCCGTGCCTCCCGGCAGGGCGGTCGGGGCCAGTCCGGCGGGCCGGTCTTTGACAACGTTGATGTCGAACATCAATCGGCGGGGATCCCGCACCAGCGGTTGATAGCGCGCGGCGTAGTCGCGATAGCGCGTGGGCGCATCGCCCCATTTCTCGCGGGGATCTTCGACTTGTAATGTAAACGGATAGCGGTCCATCAAGGCCAGCGCATCGCGAATATCAGCCCCGGTTTCGGCAACAAGATTGGACGAATTCAAGCTGTCGAGCGCCGTCACAATCACATCGAGATGGTGCTGGTAAACGCGCTCCAGCACGGCCGCCAACCAGTCGCGGGTGAGCCCCGCGCGGAAGGCTTCCCATTGGTGGCAGGCCCCGCGGTTGGTTTCCCAGAATTGCGCCGCCTGGGGATCAAACAATTTCTGCGGGTCGAAGCCGGCTTCCCTTTGAAACCGGGCGCGCACGTCGGCATTCATCGGAATATAATTGGCGGGCTCGCGGTAGCCGTCCCCGATATCGAAGCACAACTCGGCGATGTTGACACCATCCCAGTCATACCGCTGCAGCAGGTCGTCCACAAAATCGAGCGTGGCCGCGCGGCAGGGGTCGTTGGCCAGGTTCATGAACTTGCGCCAGCCGATGACCGCATCGCTGCCCGTCGCGGTTCTTTCGCGCCACTCAGGATGCGCGGTCCAAAATTGATCACTGACCAGCGGCAGCTCCAGCCAGGCATACACGGCAATGCCCTGCGCGTGGCAGAGCTGGATGAAGTGGGCGTAATCGAACTTCCACTTGGGATAAAAATGCCAGGCGGCAGCATAGACGGCGCGGACGCCTTCGGCATGCCAGGAGGTAACGAGTTTTTCCAGCGGGGCTTGCTCACGGAAGCCGGGGTCAAAATAGAATTCGATGCCGCTGGCCGTCACCGCCGGCTCGAGGCCGAACCGCTGCCGCAGGTGCTGGAACAAAAATGGAAATCGGAGGTAGCCCAATTCCGTTTCCGGATCGAAATCACTAGCCAGATAAATCACGACACCGGCACCGATGCGGGCCGCCACGGCCAGGGGTGATTCGGCGGTGGATTCTTCGATCAGCGTCACGTTGATCGGAGGGGGCGTGAACCGTTGAATCGTGGCCGGGTGCGCCCAGGTGATCGGGACTTCCGGCATCAGAAAATCCTGGGCTTTGTGCGCAACAAAAGTCCGGCCGTCGTATTCAAAGCCGAGTTGTTCGGCCAGGGCCGAGTGACCTTCGAGCACGGCGCGGCCGCCATTTTCAATCCAATCCGCCAATTGTTTTTGCGCCCCGGGTGCCAGCACGGTCCCCAACGGTAGGAAGACAAAGGCGTCATTGGGGAGCGGGGTCCCGGCAGTCCAAGGCTGGACGGGCAGACCGTGCACCCTGAGAAACGATTCGAAAGCTGCATCCGGCCCGGCCAACAGTGCTTGCCGGGCCCGGCCCGATGCCGTCAGCATTTGTCGGGGATCGCGCCCGGTCAGCCAAAATTGGCCGCGTTCGAGCCAGGTCAGCTGGCGCGGGGTGACCGGGGTGTGGGTGACAGTCTCCACGGCTACCAAGCCGCCCGCCGGTGGCTGCAGCTGAAGGGTCACGGGTTTCCCTGACCGCACGGGCTGGACCGTCTCACTGGCTTGGCCGTGGGGATCGAGCGTCGTGATTTTTATGAACGGCCGATGCGGCGTGAAGGTGAGCGACCGCGCGGCCGCGGTGACCGCGTATTCACCGAGGGCTGCCGTCGGACCAAAATCCTTGATCGAAACGAAATGGTAGCCATCCCGTTGGAGCGCGGTGAGAATTTCTTCCAGATAATTAACCGGCATGAACGGATGAAAGAACACGGAGGCAAGCGGATCCCGCACCGCGAGGAGCCGGTGGGCGGCCGCAATGATTTGCGTGGCATCCGGTTTTTCCGATTCGATGTAGCCGAGGTTTTCCGGAATGATTCGCTGCCCGGTCAGGTCGGTGCTGAGATAGGGAAAGGCTTGCTGGGTCAGCTCGGTATCAATGACCATCCGCCGGTCGTAACAATGGCTGAAAACCGTTGCCAGCGACCGGTAATGCTCCTGCGATGCGGCATAATGCGGTGTCTCGAAAGCGACGGGATACAAGCCCGCGCGAAAACATTCCTCAAAACCGCGTTCCAATTTCGGCCGGAGCGCGGCGAGGCTGCCATCGGCAGTGGTGCGGCTGGTGAGCCGATCCCAAAACTCATAGTCGTCCCCGCTGACCCCGTTGAGCTGATGGGTCACGCCATGCATGATGACCGTGCCGCCGTGCGCAACCATGTAGTGCAACGCTTCGACGACCTCCGGTCGATCGGTCAGTGTCAATTCAATGTGGTTGCCGGGGTCGCGGAAAATTGGAATCAGCGCAATCTGAAACGGGACCCGGCGGGTAGCCAGCAAATCCGCCACCCGCCGCAAATCATCGGGATCGCTATCCGCACTCACATCTTCGATGCGCACCAGCGCCCGGCGGGAGGCAGGATGATCAACGCCGAGGATCTCGTGGAGCAGATCGGCAAACACCAGCGATTGATTATTGTCGGTTTCGTCTGAAAAAACCGTGCCCGCAAAATACCAGAATCGACCGGAGCGGATCACGAACGGCGCGGAATCGTCATCCGAGCCAGCGGTGGCAAGGACCTGGACTTGATTCGAGTCGAGAATACTGATGCGGTTGATTTCCTGGTCGGTTTTGGGCAGCGCGATCGTCCGGTACGTCACGGTGGTAAAGTCGGCCCCATCATCGTAGTCGCCGCCTCGGAATCCGAGGCGGGCCGCAACGGCTGCATTGGTGGTGAGCTGGTCCAGGTTGCGATTGATCCAGCACGTGGGCTGGTCCCGTTGCGCCAGATCGCCAAGCAGGGGCGGCGCGATCACGGTGTGTTCCGCCATGCTGACGACGAAGACCGCGGCAAAGCGCGCGGCCTGACCGGTGGTGTATTGCGTGACCGGCGCGACGGTGGCGGTGTAGCCAAAATGCCCCAAAAGGTTGGCCGCCTGCCGCGCCGCCACCCATCCTTCGCCGGTTGCGACCGGTCCGTCGTAGAGAATCAGCGCCGCCGGTTGGTCGGCCGCCGGTACTGCCACCGGACCGATAATTGCCCAAACCCAAAAAATAAACCCGAAAAATTTCACTGGAAGCAGCTTACCGATTTCCCGACCAAAACGCTAGTTTGTCCTGCCGGCAAGTATCAGGAATGGTCCAGAGTGGGTCGACCGGTTCAGCTGCGAGTGGCGGAAAAATTTTTACGCCCGCTCGCGGCGCGCAGGGCCGGGCTGGCTGTGGAGCCCCCCAAGCTCGGATCGAGGTTGTAAATCTGCCGCCGGAAGTTCAATCTTGCGGCACGGGAATATTTTTGTCTGGTTGCTCATCCTGGTCGCAGGGCATGCGCGACGAAAGATTTTCCGGCTTTTCGAACAACCGATGGAACGGCTTAAAAAACACAAATCGTATGAAACTCGTAACAACCGTTGGTTTAATCCTAATCGCTTCTCACTGTTTCGCAACCAGTACTAATCATCCACATTTTTCTGGATCATTTGTTCAGGATTTCTTGGCAGATTCTTGGACGACGAATCGATGGGCGGAGGAATTTCAATACATGCAAGCAGTAAGAATTAATACGCTGATACTCCAATGGGTGGTGGATAGTGGTAAAAAGACTGCGGATTATCCGACTGATATGCCTGGATATACTCAGGTTACAAAGCACGATATTATTGAGAATGCATTGACTATTGCTGATAAATACAATTCAAAAGTAATTATTGGATTAAACTATGACGATGCTTGGTGGGATAACTTTGTACTGAATCGTGAATGGTTCTTAAATACCATGAGTATCGCAACAAATGCGCTTCAGGAAATATGGACTCACTATGGTCATCATAATTCCTTAGCAGGGTGGTATATCGTTCATGAACCTTGGAATCAAATCTTAGATACCCAGTCGCTGTCCAATCTGATTGATGGCCTAAATATTGTGGTAAACTATGCTCACCAATTCACAAGGCTTCCAGTCGCGATTGCGCCGTTTTATAATTCATCAAAGCACTATCAAACCGCTTCTCAATTTGGAGCGACGTGGAATACTATTTTGAATAATGTTAAGATCGATATCGTCGCGCTGCAAGATGGTATGGGTTCCGGTCATTCCAAAAGAACAAAATTACCTCTCTGGTATAGTGAGATGCATTATGCCATTGCAGCGAGTACTAATGCAGCGCGTTTTTTTTGTGATACTGAAACTTTTGTTGGCAATCGTCCAATGTCAGTATCTCGTTATGCGGGAGATATGGTCGTTGAGAGTTTGTACGTAGATGGATTCTGGAGTTTTAGCTTTAACCACTTCATTAGCCCTCAACAAGTACCTCCGCATTATTACAAGAAATACTTCAAGTGGGTTAATAATTAATGGGGTCGCCATAGTCTTTCCTGCCAGTATTCTTTGACCAAGTGGAATCGGCTTTTTCGCACCTTGGACTTTTGCAGCGTTAGTCTTTGTGACTAGTGCCGGCGCTGAACTCATTCCCCCGAACCAACCAATCCGGCGCCGGCGAGGATGAGAAAGACCAGCGTCCATGGGTAGTGATAGCGGGACTGAACCTCCACGACACTGTGGAGCAGCACCATCGTGAGGAAGATCAAGAGGAGAAATGTGAGCAGGGTGTTCGGTCGCCCGCGCAGCAATCGGCAACAGCCGCCGGCGGCCAGCGCCAACAGCCACACGTAATACAACTGCGGCACGGCGCTGAGCGTCGCCGGACTCAGCGCGGCCAGGACTCCGACCGGACTGCTGGCGAGAGCGCTCTGGCTCCACTCGGCGCCGTACAGGTCATCCGCCCACATCCGGGGAAATTTCTGAACGAGCAGCCTGCCGAATCCGCCGGGATTGGCGCGGATGCGATCCCAGACGATCCCCATCACAATCCGGGAAACGCGGTCATCACCATGCTCTTCGACAAGTCGGTCGTAGAGCTTCTCATCCGCATCATTATAAACTCCTTTTTCCTCGATGTTTGTTCCCGTCAGAAGCGGTTGCGGAAACGAAGATTTGAGAGGCGAGACGTCCGCTTGGGCCCAGCGGACATACAGGTAACAGCTCACCACCAAGCCGAACCCCACCGCGAACAGCGCCACGCCGGCCAGCCGCTGGCGCAGTCGGGCCCGCGATGCCAGCACCACCCAGACCAACCCAACGCCGAGCACGAGGATCGAAACCGCGCGGACCGTGTTGGACAGACCCAACATCGCACCGGCGTTGAACAGTCCCAACAGGGACACGGCGCGGGAGCCCACGGAATCGAGCAACAGCCCAATCGCCGCCAGCAGAAGCAGCATATACAGCGCTTCGCTGGCCAGCACGCTATTCATCATGATCTGCGCGGGCCAGACCGCGAAGAGGACCACCACAATCCGGGCGGCCCGCGACCCCACGGTCCGGTCCGCAATCCAGAAGAGCAACAGCCCGGTGCCAAGACTGAGAACCACATTCAACAGTTTGGCCGCCACCAGGCTGGGGCCGCCGATCCGGAACAGGATGGAAAGCAGGAAGGGGTATCCCACCTCTTGCGTATAGGGAACGGTAAACTGGCCGCGCGCGATATTGGCGGCGGAGTTGTAATAATCCAGAAAATCCGACACCGGCAAGGTGGGCATCAGGAGCACCCAATCCACCCGCAGCATCACCAGCAGGCTGGAAACCATGATCAAAAACCCGGTCGTTGAGTTGCGCTGGATTGGGCTCGCCGGGTGGCTCAACCCGAGTGCGGCCAGAATCCCAAGCACACCGGCCCCCACAAACCAATGCTTCGGAATCGGATCCAGACTCCAGTTTTGCAACGCCCCAATCGCCGCGACGAGGAGCAAGCCGCCACTGACCCCAAGCAGCCCCCGCCACCCGACGGTGGCGCCTGCCGACGTGCCATCAGCGTGGTCACCCGCGCGTGATCCCAGTCTCACAGGTGGGACCGCTCCGGTGCCCAACGGGTGCCAGAACTGTCAACCCCGCGCCCCCACGCCAGCGTTGGTGCGCAGAATTGTTGGCGCCCGCAGCTCATTGGATTTCAGGCGGCGATAGTTGGCAAAGCATACAATTCATTTTGAATCATGCGCCATTTGGAAAAACCAGACAAGCCGATTATTGGCGGTTCGCGTGATTCACGCCGGTGGCGAATTCGCTTTCGCCGGGCTGCAAGCTGTGGCAAGAAATAGACCATGCACCGATTTATTTCGTTCGTCTGTTTGCTGGCTCTACCGGTCGTCACGGTCGCCGGGGAAGCGCTCGACCCGTTGCGACCCGCGATGGAAAAAGCCATCGCGCGCGTGACCCCCGCACTGGTGCGAATCCAGGTCGTCTGGGTGGATTACACCCAGGGCCGGGAAGTCAAACACGAGGCCAGCGGCAGCGGTTTCATCGTTAAGAAACAGGGATTTGTGGTCACCAATCACCACGTGGCCGGCCGGGCCACCCGGGCCGTCTGTGTCTTTTCCAATAACGAGGAAATCGACGCCACCCTGGTGGGCACCGACCCGCTCACCGACATCGCTGTCCTCAAACTCAACACCGACAAGCACGCCGAATTCCCGACCGTGGCCTGGGGCGACTCCGCCGGCATTGCCGTTGGCGACACGGTATTGGCGCTGGGCAGTCCGCTGGCACTATCACAATCTGTAACACGAGGAATTATCAGCAATTCCAAGATGACCATGCCAGCCATGTTCCGCCGGTTCGGGGGCTTCGAGATGGAAGGTGAGGACGTCGGCTCGCTCGTCCGCTGGATTGCCCATGACGCGTCGATCTTTCCCGGCAACTCCGGCGGCCCGCTCGTGAATCTGGCCGGTGCGGTCATCGGCATCAACGAAATCAGCCTGGGACTTGGCGGTGCGATTCCGAGCAACCTCGCGCGCGATGTGGCCGAACAAATTATCGCGCACGGCAGCGTCCAGCGCAGTTGGCTGGGCCTCGAAATCCAGCCGTTGCTGAAAGGCACGGGACAAACTCGCGGCGTGCTGGTTAGGGGCGTGGTCGCCGACTCACCGGCGGAACGCGCCGGTTTTCAATCAAAAGATATTTTGGTGCAGCTCGACGGCCACGCCATCAGCGTCCGCTTCGACGAGGAATTACCGGTGCTGAACCTGCTGGTGGTCGGGATTCCGATTGGCAAGGAAGTTTCCGCCGTCGTCCTGCGCGGCGACCAGGAAGTCCCGCTTAAAATTCAGACCGCCGCACGGGAACCGGCCGTCTTTCGGCAAACCGAATTCAAATCCTGGGGGTTGACCGCAAAAAACATTCCATTTCTGACCGCCAAGGAAATGAAACTCACCAGCCGCGACGGCGTGCTCGTGACCTCCCTCCGGGCGGGCGGTCCCAGTGGGGAGGCAAAACCGAGTTTGCAGCCCACCGACGTGATTACCACTGTCGGCAGCCAGCCGGTCAAGTCGGTCGCGGACCTGATCCGCGTGACCCACGAATTAACGAAAGATTCCAAAGTCCCCGTCCCGGTCGCCGTCGAATTCACCCGCCGGGCGGAACGGTTTCTCACCGTCGTCAAAGTCGGGATTCGCGATCAGGACGATCCCGGCCTGGAAGCCCGCAAAGCGTGGTTACCGGTCGCCGTCCAGGTCATTACCCGCGAAATGGCGGACCAGCTTGGCACCAACGGCATTACCGGCGTGCGGATCACCCAGGTGTATCCACATTCCACGGCGGCGGCGGCCGGGTTGCAACCCGGGGACCTGCTCCTGGCGATTGACGGCGAGAAGATTCCGGCGTCGCAACCGGGAGATGAGGAGGCTTTTACCAGCCGGATCCGCCAATACCGGGTCGGCGATCAGCCCGAGTTTACGGTCCGGCGCGCCGGACAACTCCTCCCGGTCCGCGTTGAACTGGTCCGCTCCCCCAAACTCGACCGCGAAATGAAAAAATATCAGAACCTGAAATTTGAGTTTGCCAGCCGTGATTTAAGTTTCCTGGACCGGGTCCACAGCGACCTCCCGGAAAACACGCCCGGCGCGCTCATCACCGAAGTCAAGGATGGGGGCTGGGCCGCGCTCGGCGATTTGCAGGTGAACGATATCGTCCAGTTCGTAAACGACACACCGGTAACCGATGTCGCCGAGCTGCAGGCGCAGATGCAATCCGTGAGCGATCAGAAAATGAAATTTGTCGTGCTGCGCGTCCTGCGTGGAATTCACACCCGGTATCTGGAACTCCAATCCAATTGGGAGAATGGGAAATAAAGGACTTCGTATGGAACCATTATTCAGCCGGAACGATGCAGTTCATTCAGAAACGATGACAATCCAACGGGCGGGACGCCCGTTCCACTATTTTGTAAACGCACACAGCGGAATCCCCTCATGAAAACCATCCTTCTTAGCAGTTTGCTCGTGCTCGCCCTGACCGGGGGCGCCATGGCCGAAGACAGCGCGGCGGCGGGCCGGAAGATTCTCGCCAAGAATCAGGCGGCCGTTGTCACTGTCCGGCTCGTCGTCAGCTACAACGTGTCGTACGGCGGTCATGACCAGCAAAGCGAATCCAAGACGGAAGCCGTCGGCACTGTAATTGATCCGGGCGGGTTGACGGTGATTTCGCTGACAACGATTGATCCGAGCGCGATGATGAAAGCGCGCCAGCGCGGGGGGCAGGAAATCAAGGTGGAGACGGAGGTCAAAGATGTGAAAATTGTCCTCGCCGACGACACGGAGTTGCCGGCCGAAATTGTGTTGCGGGATAAAGACCTCGACTTGGCCTATCTGCGGCCGACGGAAAAACCAGCCCAGCCGCTGCCGGCGCTGGACCTAACGCAGCCGCCGGGCCAACCCCAGGTGCTCGACGAAGTCGTCTGCCTCAACCGGTTGGGCAAGATTGCCAATCGAGTCGTCACAGTTTCATTGGAACGCATCGATGCGCGAGTCACCAAACCGCGGCCGTTTTATGTCCTGAGTCCCGGGGGTTCCTCCGGCATCGGCTCACCGGTGTTTGCGCTGACCGGCGCGCCGCTCGGAATTATTTTGATCCGCAATGCAGCGCCGGGCGGGGAGGCGAATGCGGCGAGCCAGTTCTCCGGCAGCGGCGGCAGCAGCTACATGCCGATCCTGGTGCCCGCGGCGGATATCCTCGACGATGCCAAGCAAGCCCTGGAAGCCAGGAAGCCAACGCCGCCGGAAACAAAGTAGCCAATCAAACAGCAGTCAGAAGACTGACGGAAACGTCTGAACGTTTACCCCGCTTGAAGCGGGGTTGAACATTGAACGCTCAACTTCCGGCGGTCCGTCCATCCCCAAGAACTGCATCGGGTGGTGGCAGTATCAGATGCACCCCCTTCCGGATGATGACTTCTAATTTACTTGTCGCCGCACGGGGCCAAAGTGTAAAAAATATTCTGCGAGACTGTGTTACCGAAAAGTTCTTCGAACGCTAGGAGTAAAGAATGAAAAACGGATTAGGCCGATTGTGTCATCCCCGCATCAAAATCGCCAGTGCGGTCGTCTGGTTTGGTTTGGCTCTCAACATGATTTCCCCGCCGTTGCAGGCCGGAGCTGTGCGCGCCAATCTGGGATTTACCAACGGCGGTTCGTTGAGTGCGAATGACGATCAGTCCAGTTCGGCCGTGCCGATTGGGTTCACGATCAATTTTTACGGGACGAACTTTGCGAATGTCTTCGTGAACAACAATGGCAACGCGACCTTCGATCAGGGCTATGGGACCTATACCCCCTACGGAATTACGAACGTTGTGGCTTATATCATGGCCCCGTTTTTTGCCGATGTGGACACTCGTGCCACCAATTCACAGGTAGTCACCTGGGGCAACGACACGGTCAATGGCCGGCCCGCCTTCGGAATCAACTGGGTCAATGTGGGCTATTACTCCTATGGGGGCGACAAGCTGAATAGTTTTCAATTGGTATTGATCAACCGCTCGGACATCTCCCCGGGTGATTTTGACATGGAGTTCAACTACGATCAGATTCTTTGGGAAACCGGGAGTGCGAGTTCCAGTGGCGGAGTCAATGGCTTTGGGGGGATCTCGGCCGCGGTGGGGTTCTCCAACGGCTCGCTCCTGCCTGGCACCAGCTATCAGATGCCGGGCTCGATGGTGCCCGGCTCGTTTTTGGACAGCAACCTATCCACCGGCCTGATTCATGGCCAACAGAATAGCGGCGGCGTGCCCGGCCGGTATGTCTGGAATGTCCGCAGCGGCCATGCAGCACTGACAATTCAAGCCATTCCACTGGCGATTGGCACGGTCGGCGTCGTGTACTCGAATCAGACGTTGCAGGCCAACAACGGCACTTTGCCGTACACCTGGACCGTGGTCTCCAACAGTCCGCCGACTGGATTGAACTTGAGCAGCGACGGCATTATCAGTGGGACCCCCACGCTGGGCGCCACGACCACGACGTTTCAAGTCCAAGTCCGGGATTCGCTCGGAGCAACGGCCCAACAGAACTTCACGCTAACCATTGCCGCTGGCTCCACAACCCGCCAGATTGGGGTCAACGGGAATCTGGCGTTTGGCAATGTTGTGACCGGCGCGACACTGACGGCCACGTTGACGATCACCAACAGCGGCACCGCGTCGTTGACGGTCAGCAACATCAGTTATCCAAGCAACTTCAGCGGTCCATGGAGCGGCCTGATCGCGGCCGGCAGTTCGCACACCGTAACGGTGACGTTTGCGCCGACGGCCATCACCACTTATGGCGGCACGATCACTGTCAATTCCGATGCGACCGGCGGCACCAACACGATTGCGGCATCGGGATCCGGCATCGCACCCGTGCCGCTGGCGCCGATTACCGCCCATTACGGACCACCGGCGGCCGCGAATACCTGGACAATGTATAGCATCCCGCTGACTGCAGCGACGTTTGGCGTGACTGACGCGCAACTCGACCAGATCCTGGCCAATGTCAAAATGCTGCGAATCAGTTTTGAAATGAGCGATGCCAAAGATATCGGGGGGATTGATACCGTAAGTATAGGCAGCGTTTATTCCAGCGCGTTCGGGACCGGCACAGAAGGCTGGGGTTCTGGTGGCGATGGCACAATGAGCTGGCAACCCACGGGCGGCCAGTCCGGCGGGTATTTACAAATCGCCGATTTGGGGCTTGGCGACTATCACTACGCTGTCGCTCCGGTGGCGTGGATGGGGAACTGGACTGCACTCAAAGGGCAAAATTTGCAGTTCTGGGTCAAGACCACCAATCCGGATTATGCCGGTTTCATCGAAATCACAGGCGGCGGCGCGACCGTCGTCAACCGATTGCTGCTGGCGGCTGACACGTATGCTCCCGCGCCCGGGCAGAGTTTCCCGCTGACTGTCTCGCTGAATGCGACGGCCACCGTGGCCACGGTAGTCTCGCTGAGTTCCTCGGCCACCGGTGTGGTCAGCGTTCCCGCCACGGTCACGATTCCGGCCGGTGCTCTGCAAGTCCAGACAACTGCTCAGGCGGCGGTGGGCGCGCTGAACGGTCAAAATGCCACGATTACGGCTGCGCTCACCGGTTATGCATCCGCCAACATCACTCTGACGATCAACAGCGGGGCCACGAAGATCATCGGCTTGAGCGGCAGCCTGGCGTTTGGCAACGTTGTGACCGGCGCGACACTGACGGCCACGTTGACGATCACTAACAGCGGCACCGCAGCATTGACGGTCAACAACATCAGTTATCCCGGCAACTTCAGCGGTCCGTGGACCGGTCTGATCGCGGCCGGCGGCGCGCACACCGTAACGGTGACGTTTGCGCCGACGGCCATCACCAACTACAGCGGCACCGTGACGGTCAGCTCGGACGCGACCAGCGGCCTCAACACGATCACCGCCACCGGCGCGGGTGTTGCGGCGGGATTGCCGGGAAACTCCGCCCGGACAAATCCGGGGTTTGCCAATGGCGGCTCCCTGGCGGCCAATGATGATGCCTCCAGCGCGGCGATACCGATCGGGTTCACGATCAATTTTTACGGGACGAATTTCGCGAACGTGTTCGTCAACAACAACGGCAATGTGACCTTTGATCAAGGCTATGGGACCTATACTCCTTACGGGCTCACCAATGTGGTGGCCTATATCA
>Ga0316231_1003261_pt1 | contig 14500 bp, 12 predicted proteins | sample TBH18027metaG_FD_206002 | JGI IMG/M metagenome (GOLD analysis project Ga0316231, IMG submission 206002) | Freshwater microbial communities from Trout Bog Lake, Wisconsin, USA - TBH18027 | ecosystem: Environmental > Aquatic > Freshwater > Lake > Hypolimnion/Profundal zone | place: USA: Wisconsin...
TGCCGTCACCATCTCCTCACACCGTCATGATTTCTTTTTCCTTGTGGGCGACGTGCGCGTCAATTTTGGCGATGTAGTCGTCCGTCAGCTTCTGCAGATCTTTTTCCGCCTGCTTCTTCTCGTCCTCCGTGATGCCGCTGTCGTGCGCGTGCTTCTTGAACAGGTCCATCGCGTCGCGGCGATGATGGCGGACGGCCACGCGCCCGTCCTCGGACATTTTCTTGATGAGCTTCACAAACTCCTGACGGCGCTCCGTGCTCAATTCCGGGAACGACAGCCGCAGCAGCTTCCCCTGCACCACCGGCGAGAGGCCGAGGTTCGCCTTCTGGATCGCCTTTTCAATCGGCTGGAGCGCGGCCACGTCCCACGGCGTGATGACCAGCATGCGCGGCTCCGGCGTGGAGATGTTGGCCAGTTCGCGGATGCGCATCATCGAGCCATAGACTTCGGCCTGGATGTTTTCCACGAGGCTGGCCGAGGCCTTGCCGGTGCGGACGCCGGCAAACTCATTGGCCACCGCCGTCTCGGTCTTGAGCATTTTCTCTTCCGCCTCCAAAAGGATGTCGTCGAGTGTCATAGTCCAATCAGCTTAACCAAGTTTGTTGCGCCTGTAAAAACCTTTCCGCCTGCTCATTCGTGAAATGATCTTTCGTCCGCACCACCGCCATGCCCACGACCGGCGGATAGGCCTGATCCGCCTTCATGCGCGGCTCCACATATTCAATGATCTCGAACAGCAGCGCGTTCGCCGCCGCGTAATCCAGGCCGGCCAGCTTCACGATGTAGCGCGTCGCGCGGTCAATGAGCTTCAAATTGCTCGGCACGACCCAGACCATGGTGTTGCCCATCACGCGCCCCAGCCGCACCATTGTGCAGGTCGAGAGCGCGTTCATCACCAGCTTCACCGCCACGCGCGTCACGCCATCGAGAAGAAAATTGGTTTTAGGAACAGGAACGAAAACTTGTTCAGCGTTCAGGGTTTGGGGTTCAGAGTTTCCAAAACATATCACGCCCGTCCGTGTGCCCGCCCGGCGCGCGGCTTCAAGCTGGGAAATCTGGAAGCTGGCGGCCTCGGTTTGACTTAATACGGCAATGGCGGAATCGCCTTTGCCCAACGGACGGTTTGTTATGCCGTCCAATCCGATGCGGAAGCGCATCAGTTCCGCCGCGCTGATCTTGCGGACGGTTTCCCGGGTGCGCGGAAACTTTTCTTCGCCGACCAGCGCGCGAATTTCTTCATCGCCCCATTCGACGCAGCGCGGTTCGCGCTTCAAAATGCTCCGCCAAGCCGCCGCCGCGTCCGGCGCCGGCAAAAACAGATACGCCCACGATTCCGCCGCCGCCGCATCGTCGAACTTGCGGAACGGCGGCGTGCAATACGTCGGCGACCGCTCCGTCGTGTCCGTCAAAACGTCCGCGCCGAAATGGCCGGCGAAATAATTGTTCTTCCCGCCGCCGCGATAGATTGATTCTTCCAGCGCGACCAGCTTCGCCAGCGACGCGAGAAATTCCGGCGCGCGCAGGCCGGCATGGAGCGTTTCCAGTTGCGCGAGGAATTCTGCGGAAATCGAATTTGGACTGCGGTGGCAGAGCGAAGCGGCGACACCGCTTTGGTCGGGCGCATCTTCATTCGAAAGCGGCGTGGCGCTTCGCTTCCCGCCGCACTCCAAAACCAGTTCCCGCGCGACGATTTCCAAGACCGTGAGCATGACGCAAAGCTGGATGGACGTGGCCTGCATCCGCGTGGAGCCGGTGATGCTCATCGGTCCGGTCGTGAGATTTATTTTTTCAATGCGCGCGTCCTGAATCACCTCGCGGCTGCGCTGGACGTGTTCGCACAAAATGTCGTCGGGATTGTTATAGACGAAATAAACTTTCGCGCCCGCCGCGACGCCCGCCCACGCCGTGCCGATGACAAACGACGTCTCGCCGCCCTCCGTGATGGCAAAGACGACATCTTTCGCCGACACGCCCAAATCGGAAATCTGTTTTTCCCCGAACGCGGTGAAATCCTCGAAGCCCTCGACGGATTTGATGAGCGCGTAATCGCCGCCCGCCATCACGCTAAAAGTGCGGTTTTCAAAATCGGTTCCCTCGCCCATCGGATGGGAGAGGGTGGCCGCCGGCCGGGTGAGGGATTTTTGTTCTCGCCAGAAATCACGCCAGATGGAATCCAACAAAATGCTCAAACGTCCCGTCGAACCGCAGCCGGTGAAAAAGATTTTCCCGCCGGCTTTGATCGAGGCCAGGATGGTCGCGGCGATTTTCTCCGCGCGGCCGGACGCGGCGAACTCGCGGAATTTATCCACGACATCGCCGTCGGCCTGGAACAGCAAATCCAGCGCGGCGGCGATGTCGGTTTTCGCCACCTCGCCCAGATTCGCCGTGACCGGATGCGAAGATTCGGTGACGAGCGCGCCGAGCTTGAACTGGCCGCTGATTTTCAGGAATTCTTCGGAACGTCGCTGGGAACTGGCGCTCATGGCGGATGAGTTAATGCGATTGCCAGCCGGCTGTCACGCCGATAGCTTGTTGCCCGTGCTTTCCACGCAACAGATGGCCGCGCTCAATGCCGCGAACTGCGAAGTCGCGTTCAACAACCGCACGCGCCAGCTTTTTGCGACGGACGCCTCGCCGTATCAGGTCGTCCCCGCCGCCGTGGCCTTTCCGAAAACCGCCGTCGAGGCGGCGCACGTCATCCAGGCCGCGCTGTCGGCGGGCGTCTCGGTGACGCCGCGCGGCGGCGGCACCGGGCTTTCCGGCGGTGCGCTGGGCGACGGCCTCATCCTGGATTTTGCGCGGCACAACCGCGTCATCTGGGATTTCAATAAAGACACGGCCACCGTGCGCGTCGGCGCGGGCGTGGTGCTGGATCAGCTGAATGATTATTTGAAGCCGCTCGGCTTTTGTTTCGGCCCGGACGTGGCGACGAGCTCGCGCGCGACGCTGGGCGGGATGATTGCGAACGATTCTTCCGGCGCCTACACGCCGGTCTATGGCACGACCGGCCAGCACGTCCGCGAAATTGAAATCATCCTGGCCGACGGCAAAATCACCCGCATCGGCGCGCACCTGGAAACGCTGCGCCGCCAGCGGACGATGGTGGAAGATTTGGTGGTGCTGAACGGGATGCTGATCGCGGAACAATTTCCGGCGGGGCTTTTGAAACGCTGGCCGGGCTACGGCCTCGCGCGCGCCGCCGCCCAGCCGGGAAACCTGGTTCCCATCCTCTGCGGCAGCGAAGGCACGCTGGCGGGGATTTTTTCGGCGGAATTAAATCTGGTGCCGCTGCCGGCGGAGCGCGGGGTCGGCATTGTTTTCTTCGATTCCGTCGCCGAGGCGATGCTGGCCGCGCAGGAAATCCTGCCGTTGTCGCCGGCGGCGATCGAGCACATTGACCGGCCGCTGTTCGACCAGACGCGCGGCCAGCGGGAATTTCAGGCCGTGCGCGACCTGCTGCACCTCGACACGCAGCCGTGCGAAAGCATTTTGCTCGTGGAATTTTTTGCGGACGCGAAAGACAGGCTGGTGCAACTGGCAAAAATGAAGATTGGCCGCCACCGTTTGATTTTGAAAACGAGCCGTGAGCGCGACCTCGTTTGGGCGATGCGCAAGGCCGGGCTGTCGCTGCTGACGAGCCGCAAGGGCGACGCCAAGCCCGCGTGTTTCATCGAGGACACGGCGGTGCTGCCGCGCGATTTGCCGGCGTATGTCGGCGCGCTTCAGGAACTGATGCGGCGCGTTGGTGTCGAGGCGTCATTTTACGGCCACGCGGCGGCGGGCTTGCTGCACGTCCGTCCGGTGCTGGATTTGCACAGCCACGACGACCTGAAAAAATTCCGGCAGATCGCCGACGAGGTCGCCGCGCTGGTGGCGCAGTTCAAAGGTTCGTTGGCGGCGGAACACGGCGTGGGCATCGCGCGCACGGAATTTTTGCGGGCGCAGGTCGGGCACGAGCTTTACCGCGTGATGCGCGAGATCAAGGCCGCGTTTGACCCGAACAACCTTTTCAACCCCGGCAAAATCATCGGCGACGGGCGTTACAAGATTGACCAGCATTTGCGCCAGGGCGCGGATCGCAGTCTCATTCTGCCGTTCGAGCCGAAGCTCGCCTTTGCCGCGCGCGACGAATCTTTTATTGCCAACCTCGAACAATGCAACGGCTGCGGCGGCTGCACCAAGCAGGTGCCGACGATGTGCCCGACTTACATCGCGACCGGCGAGGAAGGGATGTCCACGCGCGGCCGCGCCAACCTGATCCGCGCCGCGCTGGAGCAGCGCGAGATTGCCGACCCGCTGCGCTGCGAGGAACTGGAATACGCGCTGGGCAACTGCCTTTCCTGCCGCGCCTGCGTCAGCGAATGCCCGTCCAACGTCAACCTGCCGCTGCTCAAGGCCGAACTGCTGCACGCGAAAATTCAGCGCACGCATTTGAGCAAGTTTCAGCGGCTGGCCAGCTCGGTGGATTTTCTGGGGCGCGCGGGCTGCGTCCTGCCGGGGCTGGCGAATTTCATTTTGCACTCGCGCTCGGTGCGGCACGTCCTCGGAAAAATGTTCGGCTTCACCGGCCAGCGGACGCTACCGGAATTTGCGCGCGAACGCTTCGACCATTGGTTTGCCAAACATGAAAGCGGAATTCTCCCCAACCGTGGCAGCGTGATCTTGTGGGACGACACCTTTGTGCGCTATCACGACCCGCACATCGGCAAGGCCGCCGTGGCCGTGCTGGAGGCCGCCGGATTCGCCGTGACGCTGCTCGCAAAACGCAAATGCTGCGGCCGCCCCGCCTTCAGCGTCGGCAACCTCGACGAGGCGGAAAAACTCGGCGAACACAACCTCGCCCTGCTCGCCGCCACGGCGGGCACCGCGCCGGTTATTTTTCTGGAGCCGTCGTGCTACTCCATGTTCGCCGAAGATTACCGGGAACTGAACCTGCCCGGCGCGGAGGCGGTGGCCGCGCGCTGTTTTCTGTTTGAGGATTTCATCGGCCAGCTGCTCGAACGCGAGCCGGACGCCCTGAAGTTCACGCCGCAGGAAGAGCGCATCGGCATCCATGTGCATTGCCACGCGAAGGCGCTGACGGATCCCGCCGCGATGCAGCGGCTCGCCGCGCGGCTGCCCGGCCGCACTGCGGTCCTGCTCGACACCGGCTGCTGCGGCATGGCCGGTTCGTTCGGCATGATGGAATCGAAATACGAGCTGTCGGTAAAAATTGCCGAGCCGATGATTGAGCAGATCAAGCGCCAGCCCTACGGCACGACCACGGTGGTTTCCGGCACAAGCTGCCGGCATCAGGTGCAGCATCTCGCCACCGTCCGAACGCGGCACATGGCCGAGGTTATCGCCGAGGCGCTGGGTTAACTGTCTTTTTCGCGGCAAAGATTTTCCAGCGCCGCGCGCAGGTGCGGAAACTGAAAAGGAAATTCCACCTTAAGAAATTTCTCCGGCACGCAGCGCTGGCCGGCCAGCGCCAGCGACGGCTCGGATTGCATCAGCCGCGCGCCGAGCCGCACCGCAAATTCCGGCGCGGGCGGGCTCCACGGACGATGCAGCGCACGGCGCAGTTCGCGCATGAATTCCGCGTTCGTCACCGCGCCGGGCGCGACGGCGTTGAACGTGCCGGACAGATTTTCCTGCGTCACGGCGGCGGCAAACATCCGCACCAAATCCGCGAGGTGGATCCAACTGATGTATTGCCGCCCGCCGCCGGCCGCGCCGCCGAGAAACCATTTCGTCAATTTGCTCAAGACCGGCAGCGCGCCGCCGTCGCGTCCCAGCACAAAGCCGATGCGCAACGTGACCTTGCGGATTTTTGGCGCGGCGGCATTGGCAAAGGCGCTTTCCCACCGCTGACAAATTTCCGCGAGCGTGTCTTTGCCCGCTGGAGAATTTTCACCGCAGGCCGCATCGCCGGTGTCGCCGTAAAAACCGGTCGCGCTCGCCTGCACCCACACGCGCGGCGGAGTTTTAACGTGCGCCAGCGCGGCGGCGATTGCGTTCACCGAGTCCACGCGCGAGGCGGTGATGGCGCGCACGTTTTCCGGCGTGTGCGGGCAGTTGATGTTTTTGCCGGTGAGATTGATGACGGCGTCCGCGCCGTCGAGAAATGCAATCCACTCGCCGATGTGTTTTCCATCCCACTCAATCTCGCGAACACCATCGCCGCGTTCGCGCGGCGCGCGCGTGAGGATGACGACTTCAAAATCCTGCGCAGAAAATTCCTGGGCGAGCGCGCGGCCGATGAATCCGCTGCCGCCGGCGATGACGATGCGCTTTTGACCCATGATTATTTTTGCAAAGCCAGTTGCGGGACATTCACCGCGGAAAGCGGATTTTTCAGGAACCCGTCCTTTTCCAACTGCCACAGCCAGCCGGCGATGAGCTGCCGCGCAGCGACGAGGTTCAGCCGTTCGTGCGGCGAGGAATATTTTCCGAGGTTCGCCTGTGCGAGCTTGAACAGCGCGGCGGACGGCCGCAGCCGGTTTTTTTGCAGGTGGACAAACGCGCCGGCAAGCTGGATCAGCCCTTTGTAAAAATTCCCGTTCACGCCCTGCCGGTCGGGCAGCCACAAATCCTCCAGCACGTCGTGCGCCTCGTAGAAAAGCTGGCGGTTGAAGCAGTCGAAAAAGCCGAGATAATGCGCGTCCAGCTTCTGTCCCCGGAAGGACTCGATCATCGCGGCGATGCGGGCGCTTTTGTGGCTCACGATTTCAAAATAAAGATTTCGTTCCGACGCCAGCGCAGATTTCAAAAACGTCAGCCCGCCGGGGCCGGCGCGGGCGAGCCGAGGCCGGGCAGTTTTGGCGGCACAGCCTTGGGCGGATTTTCCGGCAGCGGCGTGCCCGCCGGCGCGCCCATCATCGGCGTCATGTTTGCCGGCGGCTTGGGCGGCGGCGTGAAGGTGCCGGAGCGGACAATTTCCGCGACCTGCTCCCCGTCGAGCGTTTCATATTCGAGCAGCCCGTTGGCGATGATTTCCAGCTTGCCACGGTTGTCTTCGATCAGTTTCTTCGCCGTCTGGAACGCGCCGTCGCAAATGCGTTTCACCTCGGCGTCAATGTCCTGCGCGGTGGATTCGCTGTAATCCTTCGTGCGCATCATGTCGCGGCCGAGGAAGACATATTCCTGCGCCTCGCCGTAAAGCACGTTGCCGAGCTTCTCGCTCATGCCCCAGTGCATGACCATCGCCTTGGCCAGCGCGGTCGCCTGCTGGATGTCCATCGCCGCGCCGCTGGAAATGTCGTCGGTGACATATTCCTCGGCGATGCGCCCGGCCATCGTCATGATGATCGTGTCAATCGCCTGCTTACGCCTCATGTTCAACATGTCGTCCTTCGGCAGCGACATCGTGACGCCCAGCGCCCGGCCGCGCGGAATGATGGTGACCTTGTGCAGCGGATGCGTGTGCTTGAGCAATACGCTCACCAGCGCATGACCGGCTTCGTGCCACGCGGTGGCTTTTTTCTCCTCGTCACTCATCGCCATGCTGCGGCGTTCGCGGCCCCAGCGGACTTTGTCGCGCGCCTCTTCCAATTCCGGCTGCTCGACCGATTTTTTCCCGGTGCGCGCGGCGAGCAACGCGGCTTCGTTCAACAGATTGGCCAGCTCCGCGCCGGAATAGCCGGGCGTGCCGCGCGCGATGATGGACAAATCCACGTTCGGCGCGAGCTTCACATTTTTGGCGTGAACCTTCAAAATCGCCTCGCGTCCGCGCACGTCGGGCAGATTCACCGTGACTTGACGGTCAAAACGTCCCGGCCGCAGCAGCGCGGGATCGAGCACGTCAGGACGGTTCGTGGCGGCGATGATAATAATTCCTTCCTGCGTGTCGAAGCCGTCCATCTCGACCAGCAGCGCGTTCAAAGTCTGTTCGCGCTCGTCGTTGCCGCCGCCGAGGCCGTGGCCGCGCGAACGGCCGACCGCGTCGATTTCATCAATGAAAATCAGGCACGGCGTAGATTTGCGCGCCTGCTCGAACATGTCGCGCACGCGGCTCGCGCCGACGCCGACGAACATTTCCACAAAGTCTGAACCGCTGATGCTGAAGAACGCCGCGTCCGCCTCGCCGGCAATCGCCTTCGCCAGCAAAGTTTTGCCGGTTCCGGGCGGCCCGATCATCAAGACGCCTTTGGGAATGCGTCCACCGAGGCGCTGAAATTTTTTCGGATCCTTCAAAAACTCGACCAGCTCGGAAACTTCCTCCATCGCCTCTTCCACACCGGCGACATCTTTGAACGTGGTCTTGTTGCGATCCTTCGCGAGCATCCGCGCCTTGCTCTTGCCGAAGCTCAACGCGCCCTTGCCCGCCGCCTTGATCTGGCGGATGAAGAAAAACCAGAACAGCAGCCCGAGAATCAAAAACGGGGCGACGCCCCAGACGAGGTTCATCACGGCCACATTGGTGGCGCTGGGCTCGACGGTTCCGGAGGCGAAAAGCTGGTCGAGCCGGGTGGGCGAAAAATAGGCTTTCGGCGTGACGAACGGAACCCGGACGATTTTCCCATCCTTGCCCGTTTCGAGGTATTCGCCCTCCACCGGCATCAGCGACGAGGACGGGTTGTTGAGATTGATGGTGGCCAGCGCGATCTGGTTTGACTGGAATTTGTTCAGGAATTCCGACTGCGACAGCACCGCCGGCGGCGTGCTGATGCGGTTTCGCATGGTGAACAGCCCGACGGTCAACGCGATGATCGCCGCCCACGCCAGCAGCGTGAACGTCTGGTTCCGGTTAAAACCGCTGCCCGGCAGCTTTTTTTTGCCGCCGCCGTCTTTCAAGTTGGAATCGTCGTCTAACATTATTGTCCGCCAGATTAACACAGCATTCCGCCTTCCGCAACGCGCTACTTTGGCATAATCTGGCCCGGTGCAAATCGGCCCGCTCACGCTGAAATCCAACCTGTTTCTCTCGCCGCTGGCGGGCTACACCAACCTGCCCTTCCGCCTCGTCGTGCGCGAAGTCGGCGGCGTCGGCCTTTGCACGACGGATTTGGTGAACGCGCGCTCGCTTTTGGAAAAACGCGAGAAGGCCTTCAAGCTCATCGAGACGCGCCCGGAAGATTCGCCGCTCGCCGTCCAACTGTTCGGCAGCGTCGCCGAAGAAATGCGCGATGCCGCGCTCATCGTCGAATCGCGCGGCGCGGTTTCGGTGGACATCAACATGGGCTGCCCGGTGAAAAAAGTCGTCAAGATTGGCGGCGGTTCCGCGATGATGACGGAACTCGACAAGACCGCCGCGCTCGTTCGCGGCATGGTCAATGCCGTAAAAATTCCGGTGACCGCGAAAATGCGTTTGGGTTGGGACGATGACAATTTGACCGCGCCAGATCTGGCGCGCGCGCTGGAAGATGCCGGCGTGGCGGCGATTTTTGTGCATGGCCGCACGCGCGAACAAGGATTTGGTGGCACAGTAAATTTGGCCGGCATCCGCAAAGTCGTCGAGGCGGTGAAAAACATTCCCGTCATCGGCAATGGCGACATCGTTACGCCGCAGGCCGCCAAGAAAATGCTGGACGAGACCGGCTGTGCCGGCGTGAGCATCGGGCGCGGCGCGTTTTATGACCCGTGGATTTTCAAGCGGACGCTGGAATACCTGAAATCATTTCGGAGGGACGAGTTCCACGAGTCCCAAAACTTTGAAGCGGACAAAAATGGGGACTCGTGGAACTCGCCCCTCCGACAAGGTGCGCTTCCGCCCGAAGCCACTTTTTCCGAGCGCGTCCGCGTGATGTGCCGGCATCTGGATTTGATGGTGGAAGTTTTTGGCGAGGAACTCGGCTGCCGGATGTTCCGCAAGGTCGCGCCGTGGTATGCCAAGCGTTTCGGCCCGTGCCACGAATTCAACAAGCAGGTGGTGCAGGTCCACACCAAGGCGCAGTTCCACGAGATTCTGGAAAGCTACATCCGTTGGCGGCAACAATTTTTGGACGAGCGCGGCGAACTGCTGCCGCGTTTTCAACAGGCGCCGCTGGTGGCGTCCTTCATGCGCGAGCCGGATTCGGTCACGCGCTCGCACATTCCCGTCCCGAAAGGGCCGGTGGAAGTCTGGTAGCGGAGAAAATTATTTTGGAATTGTTTTAACGGCTTCCAGCGCCGGCCTTCGCCTGCGCCAGATCCTTTTCCGTTTTCACGATGCAATCGGGATGCGATTTTTTCCCTTGCAGCATATAGACCAGACACCTGCCGACATGATAGCCAAGATTCACGGGCACGGCGTTGCCGATCTGCCGGTATTGGGCGCTGACGCTGCCCTCAAATTCCCAGTCGTCGGGAAAACTCTGGAGCCGCGCGTATTCCCTGACGTTGAGCGGACGGGTTTCCACCGGATGACAGCGCTCGGTCTGCTTCTGCGCCGGGTTGCAGGTCAGCGTCAGCGACGGCTCGTCCATCGAAAGCCGCCGCGCCATGCCCGTCCGGCCGCCGGTGTGAAAATAGCTCGCGCCCATGAATTCACGTTGCAGCCTGTCCGGCAAATCGCGCCAGTAGCCGCCCGGCGGAATGAGCCCCATGATTTCATGCTTCCGTTTTGAATAGGTCTGGCCTTCGGATGCGGGAACATTTTTCAACGCCTGCCGCAGCGAGACCGTGTAATCGCGCTCCTTCGGAAACAGGTGCGGCATCTTCAAATCATTTCGCACGCCCAGGATGATGAGACGCTCGCGTTTTTGCGGCACATCCAGAAACTGCGCGCGCACCAGGTGAAACACCGTCCGGTAGCCCGCCTTCCGCAGGTAGTGCAGCATCGTCGCCAGCGTCCGGCCATTGTCGTGCTGGATCAAGCCGCGCACATTTTCGCCCAGCGCAATTTTGGGGCGGACCTCGTTCACCGCCCGCAGAAACTCAAAAAACAGCGTGCCGCGCGGCTCGCCAAAACCCAGCCCCTTGCCGGCATAGCTGAACGCCTGGCACGGAAATCCGCCGGCCAGCACGTCCACCTTGGACTTGTATTCCTTGAACGAAACATCCTTGATGTCGCCGGCCACCACATTCCATTGCGGCCGGTTTTTCCGCAAGGTGGCGACCGCGTTTTTGTCAATCTCCACCAGCAAATCAGTCCTAAATCCGGCGTTCTCAAATCCCAGCGCCATGCCGCCGCAGCCGGAAAACAGCTCGACGATGCGGAACGGGGTCTTGGGGCTTTTGAGCACCTTGAACAGCTCCGCGCCGCCGCCGTTTTTGTATTTGGCCTCCAGCCGCTTGAGTTCGTCGAGGTCAAACACCCTGTGGTTCAGGCCGTTGCGCGCGGACTTGACCAGGCCTTTTTTCTCCCAGCGCCGGATGGTGTCCACGGAAACCTTCAAGGCCTCGGCCGCCTGATGCACGAGCAGCAGATTGTCATTCACGATAACCATTGCATACCGCAACGGTTATTAATTTCCAAGTGGAAAAAACGGATTCAACCACGCGCCCGCACATTCCCGTGCCGAAATGGCCGGTGGAAGTTTGGTGAAAGGCCTGTTGAAGCCTTCGATTTATTCTGGTAGCTTGCCCCAGTGAGTCCGACGATTTTCCGGTATCGCAGCTATCGGTTTTATTTCTTCTCGCGCGAAGAGCCGAGAATGCACGTTCATGTGATTTCGCCCGATGGCGAGGCGAAATTCTGGCTGGAGCCGGACATTGAACTGGCCGTCAAGCAAGGTCTCGGCACGACCGAACTAAACGAACTGAAGAAAATTGTTGAGGAACGACAAAATGAAATCCGCGAACATTGGCGCAGACATTTCCCAGGTTGAAGTCCTGAACGTGTCGCCGCACGGCTTCTGGCTGCTGATTGGCGGCCGGGAACATTTCCTTGCGTTCGCCGACTTCCCGTGGTTTCGCGGCGCGACGCTGCAACAACTTTTCGCCATTGAACTGCCCCGCGCCAATCATCTTTACTGGCCGGAACTCGACGTGGACTTGGATTTGGAACGGATTCAACATCCGGAAAAATTCCCGCTAGTCGCAAAAGTAAATTAAACCACGCGCACGCACATTCCCGTTCCGAAAGATCCGGTGGAAGCTTCGTAAATTAGACATGACTTTTTCTGGACAAACAATTTTAACAAGGCAAAGTAAAAATCATGAATCGAGATTGGCGTCATGATTTTCAGAAGGTAAAAATTCTAGCAGCTTTGACGTTTTGCTTGACTACGACAATACAAAGCGCGAATCTACAACTACGCTAGACATCTTTCAGGATGGAAATAAGCCGACCAAGCCATATAAAGAAATAGCTGAACTGACTTATGTGGGGTTCACAGATGAAGAACCAGACGCAAAAGCTGACATTGTAAAGCATGCCAAAAAGCTGGGCGCGAATGGTTTGATTTTTGTCCCACCCATACGAACGGGCTATCAATTCAACTTTGGGGCTAAATCTGGCCAGGGGTGCAATTTCAAGGGTATTGCTGTCATTTACCAATAAAGAATAGATAGGCTGCTAATTACTTTCGCGTCCTTTGAGCGACTACTTCCCAATGCAAAACTGGTTGAAGAACGAACCGAACAAATCCGTTCAATAAACCCGGCGCAGATTGGACGGCAGGATGCCCAGTTCGTCGCGGTATTTCGCCACGGTGCGGCGGGCAATGTTGATTCCCTTTGCGGTCAGCATCTTCACCACTTCCTGGTCGGACAGCGGCTTGGCGGAGTCCTCGGCCTTGAAAATCTCGGCGATCATGTCCTTGACGCTGGTGTTGGAAACGTCGGCGCCGTGGGCGTTTTGCAGGCCGGCGGTGAAAAAGTATTTCATCTCAAACACACCCTGCGGCGTCTCAATGTATTTGCCGGAAACGGCGCGGCTCACGGTCGTCTCATGCACGCCAACAACATCCGCGACTTGCGACATCGTCATCGGCTTGAGGTGCGCGACGCCTTTTTCCATGAACTCGCGCTGGCGCTTGACGATCTCCTTGCCGATGTTGCAAATGGTTGTCTGGCGCTGGTGCAAACTCTTGATGAGAAATTTTCCGGCGCGGATTTTCTCGCGGATATAATTTTTTACTTCCGCATTATTTTCGCCGGCGGACATCAAATCCTTATAGACATTGCTGATCCGCAGATGCGGGATCTGCTCGTCGTTGGTCGTGACGGTGAAATCGTCGCCGTTTTTCACGACAAAAACTTCCGGCGCGACGTATTGCTCGACGACCGGCAGAAACGCGCGGCCGGGGCGCGGTTCAAGCCGTCCGATGCGGGCGAGCGCCTCCTGAACATCGTCCACCGAGTGCCCGGTGCCGCGCGCGATGTCGGGAATCTTGCGTTTGCCGAGCGCCTCCATGTGGTCGCGGATGATGCGGTATTCCAGCGTGCCGTCCTTGCCGGCGCGTTCGAGCTGGAGCATCAGACATTCGCGCAAGTCGCGCGCGCCCACGCCAACCGGCTCGAAACCCTGGATGACTTTCAGCACCGATAAAATTTTCTCGGCGGGAAGATTGGTTGACGTCGCCAGCTCATCGACAGTGGCCATGAGAAAGCCGTAGTCGTCAATGTTGCCGATGAGCAGTTCGGCGATGGCGCGGTCTTCTTCGGAAAGCTCCGTGTCGCGCACTTGCTCCATCAAATGTTGCGCGAGCGACGCCTCGACGATGATGGAGTTGAACATGAATTCGCGCTTCTCCTCGTCCTCGGCGGAAGAGCGGCTCACGGTGTTGGTCTGCGAAAAATGGTCGCGCCAGTCCTGGTCCATCTGCACAAGCTTTTCAAATTCCGCCTGAAAATCGTCCACGGGATCGTTCGCCACGCGCTCGGCGGCGGCGTCAAATTTCACATCCTCCGGCGGCTCGGCCAGGTCTGCGGACGCCGGCGCATCGGCTTCGTCGCCGCCGGCAGGCTCGTCGCTGTCCGGGGACTTTTCGCGCGCGTCCATTTCCTGTTCCGGGACTTCTTCGAGGACGGGGTTCTGCTGAAGCTCCTGTTCGACGAGCGCCTTGAGTTCTAGCGATGGCGCCTGCAGCAGCGCCAGCGACTGCTGGAGCTGCGGAGCCAGCACCAGCGACTGCGTCAGGCGTTGCGAAAGTTGTAGGCCGGGTCCCATCTGCGCGCCAACATAACCCAATCCGCTCGAATCTCAAGCGATTTTGGCACGAATCCCGCTGTCAGGTTTTTGCCGAAAGGAAAAACTGGATTTTTGCGCGCCGAGGGCGCATTCTTTTTTTATGAAACTGATTCTCTCCACCCACAATGTCACCCTCACCAAGGCGATTGAAGACCACATCGTGGCCAAGCTCGACAAGCTGGACAACATGGATCAGCGCATCGTGCACGCCCGGGTCACGCTCGACCACGACCATACCCGCGTGCCGGAAAAACAGTTCAGCTGCTCCGTCCGCCTCGGCGTCCGCGGCCCCGACCTGTTTGCCAAGGACATCGAAAGCGACCTCTACGCCGCGATGGACGCCGTCGTGAAAAAAATCGAGCAGCAGATCCGCAAACGCCATGGCAAATTCAAGACGAAGAAACACAAGGGCGGCGCCAAATCCAAACGCACCCGGCAGGAAGCCGGCGAAGAATGATTTTACGG
>Ga0316231_1003264_pt1 | contig 14493 bp, 9 predicted proteins | sample TBH18027metaG_FD_206002 | JGI IMG/M metagenome (GOLD analysis project Ga0316231, IMG submission 206002) | Freshwater microbial communities from Trout Bog Lake, Wisconsin, USA - TBH18027 | ecosystem: Environmental > Aquatic > Freshwater > Lake > Hypolimnion/Profundal zone | place: USA: Wisconsin...
AAGACGGTCGGCGTCATACTGGCAGAGGTCGAACGACTGGGGCTGGATGATCGAACGATCATCATGTTCGCATCGGATAACGGACACCAGCTCTACTACGAAGTAGAAGGCCGAACCCGGTGCGACAAAGACCTGGTCGGCAATGTGCTCGACAATGTCACATCGAAGTTTTACAGCGATACGTGCGGCGATATTTATGACGGCAACGATGGAATGGCGGGGCTCAAAACAACGAATTGGGAGGGCGGAGTTCGTGTGCCGTTCCTTGTGCGCTGGCCCGGCGTCGTTCCTGCGGGAGTCGTCAGCGAGCACCTGATCGCAAATTACGATACATTGGCGACGCTCGCGCAGATTGCCGGCAATCCGGCTCCTGCTGATGCAACCGACGGCATCTCTTTTCTTCCGGCGCTGGAGGGCGAGAGCGATGCCCCCGAGCACGATTATATCGTCTACGCCAGCCAGTTCGGTCCCTGCCTGGTAACGCGGGATGGCTGGAAGCTACGCCTGTTCCTGAATCTCGCCGAGGCAAATAGCTTCGGATTGTTCGGTGTCTGGCTCTCAGAGCTCGGGAGCGCCGTGCAGTACCAGCTCTATTATCTGCCTGACGACTACAGGGAAGAACGAAACGTCGCCGACCAACATCCGGACCTGCTCGTAAAATTGCGCGGCTCATTGCTCAAAGAGTGCGACGGCAATTTCATCCACGGCACTCCGCAGGCGCATTTCGCGATGTGCAACATAGACAGCGCTTGACATGTAAGACCATAAGCAGAGATATATATGAACGCAATGACAAACAAACAACAAGTTATCGTGATCATGACCGATACCCAACGCAAGGACATGTTGGGCTGTTATGTCGATACGGGGCTCAAGACTCCGTGTTTGGACCGATTGGCGATGCAGGGTATTCGCTTCGAGCGGGCATATTGCTGCCAGCCGGTCTGTGGCCCGGCGCGCGCGGCCTTGTTCACGGGAACATATCCTCACTCCAATGGCAGTTGGGCGAACTGTATGCCCATCGGCGACAATGTTAAGACGGTTGGGCAGCGACTGACAGAGCATGGAGTGCATACCGCTTACATCGGCAAGTGGCATTTGGACGGAGGCGACTATTTTGGTACAGGAATCTGCCCGCCCGGGTGGGATGCCAACTACTGGTACGATATTCGCACCTATCTTGAGGAACTCTCTCCGGCAGACCGGTTGCGATCCCGCGACAAGAATGTCAACCGCGAGGGTATCGATGAGGATTTCACATTTGGGCGGCGATGTAGCAACCGGGCCATTGATTTCATCGAGTCAAACCATGATAGCGGCTTTTTGTTGGTACTCTCATTCGACGAACCACACGATCCTTTTCTATGCCCAGAGCCCTTTGCTTCGATGTACGAAGGCTACGAGTTTCCGAAGTCACCCGCATTTTACGACGATCTGAAAACGAAACCTGCGCACCAGCAAGCCTGGTCGGCGGGGTTCTGTAATCGGCCGCTGCCGGAGAAACAATCCTTCGCTCGAAACTACATCGACTTTTTTGGCTGCAACAGCTTCGTAGACGCAGAGATTGGGCGGGTGATCGATAGCATCGACCAGCACTGTCCGGATGCGATGGTCATTTATACGACAGACCATGGTGATAGCTTGGGGGACCACGGTATATGGAACAAGGGGCCGATGATGTACGATGGCATCACCAATATCCCGTTGTTGATCCGATGGCCGGGACAGACGCCGGCCGGGAGCGTTAGTCCTCATCCCGTTTCGCACATCGATATTGTCCCAACGCTCTTGGATTACTTTGGCGTCCCGCAGTCGAAAGTACTTGAAGGCAACTCGCTGTTCCCGTGCCTGCGCGACCCTACCGAGCGCATCAACGACGCTGTCTATATAGAGTTTGGGCGTTATGAGGTCGATCATGATGGATTTGGAGGATTTCAACCCATTAGTTGCGCGTGCGATGGACAGCACAAACTCGTCGTGAATTTGCTGACGAGCGACGAGTTGTACGATCTTACGACCGATCCATACGAATTGGACAACTTGATCGATTCCCCTTTGCACGCCCAGATTCGCAATGACTTGCACGACAAGTTGATCGATTGGATGAACCGCGGCAGGGACCCCTTCCGTGGATACTATTGGCTCAATCGGCCGTGGCGTAACGACGCTCCGCCACCGACGTGGGAATTTACTCGCATGACTCGGCAGAGGGAAGAGGACGAGTGTTATGAGCCGCGCCAATTGGATTATGCCACAGGGCTGCCAATTGAAGTGGCCGTGCGGCTCAAATAAGTCTACGCGACAGGGTACCTCGGGCCGATTACGGCTGACACGAAAGGATATTTAGAATGCAACACTTTCAAGAAAGCGCTTTTATCTGTTTCAGCGCCCTGGCAATTGCCCTTGGCCTGTTTACGCCACTTTCTGCATTAGGCGATGATATCGCCGCCGGTCCCGTCTGGCCGGGGACGACGTCCGACTTCCACGGCTATGTGAGCCACGACTTCGTAGTCGACGGTTGCGCGGTGCATGTGGTCGAACCGAAGACCCCTCTGCCGGGGCGGCCGTGGGTGTGGCGGACCATGTTCTGGAATGCGTTCCCGAACGCCGACGTGGTGCTGCTTGGCCGCGGATACTATGCGGCGTTCATCGACGTCGGCAATACTTTTGGCTGTCCTGACGCCATGAAGCATTTTGACGCATTTTACGCTCAGATGACCGGCGCCTTCGGCCTTGCAAAGCTCCCCGCGCTTGAGGGGCTCAGCCGGGGTGGTCTCTATGCGTACCGGTGGGCGTATGTGAATACGGACAAGGTAGGCTGCATTTACGGCGATGCGCCCGTGTGCGACATGAAGAGCTGGCCCGGAGGCAAGGGCAAGGGCAGCGGAAGCCCGTCGGATTGGCAGGCCGCGATCGGTGCCTATCACTTTTCAGGCGAGCAGGAGATGCTGGATTTCAAGGGCAATCCGGTCGATATTCTGGCGCCGATCGCAGCCGCGAAAATTCCCATCATCCACGTCGTCGGCGACTCGGACCACGCCGTGCCTGAGGCCGAAAATTCGGAAATCGTGCGCGACCGCTACACCAAGCTGGGGGGGCCGTTCGTTCTGATCGTCAAGCAGGGCTGCGACCATCACCCGCATGGTCTCGTTGACCCGACTCCCGTGGTGAACTTCATCATCGCAAACACTGCGGGGGGCGATGCCGCGAGGGCTGCACAAGCCCATGCGCCTGCGTCGGGAGCCGTTATCACCTTAACGCATGGCCAGTGGTAGATGGTTTCTGAAAATCGAGCGCACGGTTGCAACATAATCCATCGCAGAAGGTCATTAGCTAACCGGCAGTGAACTACTTCCATCGAGGTGAACATCTTGCGACTATCATTGAAGGTCTTGGCCGCGACTGCGGCTCTGCTTGTCGGAATGATCTGCGCGTCGAGGGTATATGCTGGGGATTTCAAGCCTGTGCTGGATTGCAATGGTCAGCTTGTCGCCGCGGCTGTCGTGGCTACCGATTCGCCGTATAACGCGGACAGGACCGGCAAGACCGACGCGTCCGATGCGATCCAAAAAGCGATCCACGACGCTCAGTTCAAGTACGGGGGCGGAGTGGTCTACCTGCCCTCCGGCCGATACCGCCTCGATAAGAGCCTGCTCCTGGGCGCCTTCACTACGCTTTATGGAGACTGGAAGGAACCCGTTCCCGGTCAGCCTTTGTCCGGAACCGTGCTGCTCGCCTACGCCGACAAGGGCAACGCCGACGGTGACGCTCTTCTGCATAACTCAAAAACTCTTGGCTATGGGGCCGTCTATAATCTGAGCATCTATTATCCGGAGCAGGACCCCAAGAGCCCAATCCCTTATCCGTTCTCTATAGACGGCAAGACAACATATATTCACAATGTCACCCTGTACAACAGCTACCAGGGCGTCTTGATGAGCGACTTCAGCGGAAGCAGCGTCTCCAGCGTTTACGGAACAGTTCTCAGCCGCGGGATCGCCCTAAAAAGCTCCACCGAATTCGGCTTCGTCTATAATGTACGCTTCGACTGTTCCTACTGGGCGCAGCTTCCGGACGCGGGGGTGACGTCCACCGATGCCGCCAAAATCAAGGAGTTCATGGCCAAGAATCTCATTGGCCTGCAAATGGGGAAGGTCGACGGTCTTTCGGTCTACAATGCCGATCTTCAAGCTGCAAAGACTCCTCTCCTGGTCATGATGGAGCAGGACGAGCAGAAGGTGATGGTGACGTCCGCCAATCAGTACGGTTTCGGCGGCGGCATGGGAAAGGTGCTCGGCCATCGCACCGATGTCGGAACGGACGCCTGGTACTTCGGAACCCATTATTTCGACCTCGACAACTATCCCGATCTGGCAACTCGCAGCTATAGATTTGCGACTGTCCGTCATGCCGCCAGGACGTCTCTTTCGGATGTCTACCAGGCCTCTGCCTTTGGTGTGAAGGCGGACGGCGTAACCGATGATGCTCCTGCGCTCCAGAAGGCGCTCGATGCCGCAGGCGCGGCCGGCGGGGGAACGGTTCTGCTGCCGCACGGGACGACACTGGTCAAGGCTCCATTGAAGGTTCCGGCGGGGGTCGAACTGCGTGGCGGCTACTTACCTGTCGCGCTTAGACCCTGGCTATTTATCACGGCTCTTACGCTGGATTTCGGGATGGATACGACGCAGCCCGAAACCGCTCAGGCCGGCATTACGCTGGCCGATAATTCGGGCGTCGTCGGCCTGGATATTCGCGAGGCCAAGAACTTCTGGGATCTGGATGCCGCCGGCAATGCCATTGCTCATCCTTATCCGTACGCCATACGGGGAACGGGGAAGGGCGCCTATGTCTACGATACGGTCATTCCCAACGCATACGATATGATCGACTTCGGCTCGAACAAATGCGATGGGGCGCAGGTTGTCAATCTCTGGGGTGCTGCCGCTAAGACAGGTATCTTCATCGGAGGCGGCTCTGAGGATGCCCAGCTTGAGAATGTCAGCATCGACATCGGCCCGCTCGGTTCGGACCCTGCCTGGCGCTCGCTCAGAAAAGGGGCCTATCGCGGTGGTCATGACATCATGCGGCGCGACCTCACCACGTTCCTGTTTGGAGACTGCGCCAGACTTACGGCCTTTCACCTGGCCAGCTTCGCCCCCCACCGTGCCATGGAGTTTATCGACCAGGGACACGGCGGCGCGTCCGATGCCGCGATCTGGTGCTGCATTCACGACGTGCCGACTGTCGAAACCGTCCGTCTGCGAGGCGCGCGCAGAGTGGACTTCTTAGGGATCTTCGCAACCGGAGGTGGCAACGGATACTCCAACTCGTTCGAGGCCGATTCGTCATTCACGGGCAAAGTCAATCTGTATGGACCCTGCCAGCAACACACGTTCTGCAACCATAGCGACAACATCGGAGTCGACCATTTCCGGGTCCACCTGGAGCACTCGCTGACCACGGGACGAAAGATCGCAGAGGTCAGTTCGGTCGAAACCGGTTCGGACGTCGCCAACGCCATCGATGGCAGACCCGATACATTTTGGGAAACAAGGGAGGTTCCGGGTGTCCACACACTGACAGTGCAACTCGACGAGCCGTCGATCGCCACCCGGTTCAGGCTCAACTGCGCCGGCGACTACATGAGCCGCTTGCACAATACCCGCGAGGCGAGCCTCGAGGGCAGCGTCGACGGCAAGACATTTTTCACGATGGCGTCGTTCAAGGACAACATCAAGAACGTGGTCGATGTGCCAGTGGACAACTCTACCCCGGTTTCATTCGTGCGTCTGGCCATCAGCGGCGCCATGGCGCCGGGGGAAATCTGGAACCGCAGCTTTGTCGCCAACTTCGACGTGTTCGGTTATCCGGCCCGGCTGGCTTCGTCCACGACACCGGCCTCGGACTTTGCATCCAAGCGAGCGTGGAGCAAAGATTCCGGGTTCAACCTGGCCTTCGAAGCTGCAGGCGCGCACTTTAAGGCTGGGCAGTATGCCGATGCCGACAGAGGCTATCTCCTGGCGATGGCGCTCGCCCACGGAGACCACGTCAATGTTGCCGCATGCCTTTGTGGTGAAGGACAGGTATTCAAGGCCACCGGTAAGGATGCTGAGGCAACCGCCGCGTTTACGAAGGCGCTTGCTCTGCTGGCCGACGTCAAAGCGCTGCCGCCCACCGATCCGGGATGGGGCAAACTCAACGCCCTGAATGCCGATATTCTTCAGGGGCTTGGCCGAACAGCGGACGCAGTCAACCACGGCCCCTACGCACGCTGAAAGCCGGCACGCTCTCTCCCTGGATGACCGCATCCTCGCCGCTGGCATTGATACGCAATGTGACTCCGCCAGCGTATTGCGTCACGAAGAGGTCCGGCCCGGCGCTTGCGACGTCGTCCAGATCCGCTTCGATCAGGTCGGCGTGGTCGACGCAGCATAGTCGATACGCTTCCCGCGCGAACTCGGCGAATTTGGGATAGGCCGGGATCGAATGCGATTCGGCTACCGGGCGCGCGGATACCTCTATGAACGGCATCGAGCCCCACGCAAGACAGCGCAAGGCTCCGGAGATGCCCTCCGTGGCATCGCTGCCGCGATGGTAGCGGACACTGTTGTGCAAGGCGATGGGCAGGAACGGCACGACTTCGTCGACAAAATGCGGGCCGAAATCGGTGAACGCGCTCATGCCCTTCGCGCTTTCGTCGATGTACACACCGTCCATCAAGTCGAAATACGGACCGAACGGCACTTCCAGCCCGAGCGTGCCGAAAAGCCCCCTTGTAAAGCTCAAGATTTCTCGCACGCCTTCGATAAACTGCCGTCGATCCGCCGGATGATCCGGGGAATGGCAGGTCTTGAATGCCGCCAGGGCGTCCACATAGTAGTGGCCATCGACCCCGAGTTCCTTCATACGCGGATAGTCGCGGTGAACGTGACGAATGCTCTTGAGCGGGCACATTCGCCAGTTGAAGCCGCCGCACCAGGGCACATTTCGCCAGAGTGAACCGTCCCGAAGAACGATGCCATCGTCGTGGCTGAAATCCGCGCCGATTTCATAGCTGTCCAGCGCATTGTCGTGCATGGAGACGATCACATCGTTGGTGCTTCCCCACGCGATCAATGCTTTCAAGGCCTCCTCGCCGCCTTCTACTGGATTGACCGGAAAGCGGGTGGGGTAGCGTCCGTCGTGTCCCTCGTAATTCCAACCCACCAATTCGGCTGTGATTGTGGCGATCCCCTCCGACTGCAAGAGTTCGAGAATCTGTCTGGCCTCGGCAAACGACGTTGCAGATTGATATTTGCCTCGACCGCCCAGATCTGGAGTCTTGCATCCCTGGAAGATCTTCATCGAAAATCCATGGGCGTATGCGTCGACTTTCGGGTGCTGAGCATATTTTTCATGCCATGTGCGCACCCCGCGCTCCTTGCGCAAGAAGTCGCGATAGCAGCGGGCGAATGCTGCCCAGCCGCCCTCGGCCGGATCCAGGAAATAGTAGCGGAGTGCCCTGTCTCCGCCGATGATCTTGTCGCTGGCATCCCACCGATAAACCAGGCCGATGTGAACGCTATAGCTGGCTTCCTCGCCGAAGTGGGATCGCACGACCGCCTCGGCGTCGTAATCGCCCTGGGTGACGATTGCGCACCACGAGACATGATCGCGCTGCATGCCGATGCAGTTGAAATTGCTGCGCATGGCCCATTGCTCTTGCTCGGCATAGAGGGTGATACGCTCCTCCCGGCTGACCGTGTGGTTGAATCGGTGAAGAACGCCGGCCAGGCACGGCAGCACAAGGTAGCCATCGTCGCCTGGAGCGGCGGCGCAGAAGCCAGGAAGCAGATCGATACGCATCAGGCGTGCGTACGATGTGTCGTGTTCGATAACCGAGTCGTATGGTATTGAGATCTCGACAGCCCCAAGATCGGGCCGGAACTCGCCATGAAGCGTAAATGAGAAGACCTTGCCTACGAACGGAATCTCGACCCGGCAAGGTATGTCCCAGCCATCGTCGCCTGTTGTTACAGCGTCCCAGTCGGCGATGACCTTGCGCCACTCCACTCGCGGTTCGATGGCATTGTAAAGCTGGCAGAAGGCGATATCCAGGTCCGCGGTCGGAGCAATCAGTATGTTGTTTGAATATGGCATTACAATTACCTTTCAGTCATCCCACGCGCGGACACAACTCGCGCGCGGCTTCCAGCGTCCGCTTGGCGTCATCGAGTGGTTGAGGGCCGAAGCAGAACGCAAAGCGCACTCCGGGCACATCGTAATCGAGAAAACGGCGACAGCTTGCCAGATCTACCCCTTGCATATGGACAGTCCGGTCGCCAAAGGCGCGCAGAGCCGGCTCCGGACCGGGAGCCTGATACGCGCGATTGAGGCCGCGCAGGTTAGGGATCTTCTTGAATGCCGGATACTGGTGGTCGGCGGCGGCGCAGCAGTGCATGAACAGGCCGCCGAATGTTTCACTCAGATCGATCAGACACCAGAGCCCGAACTCTTCGTACATCGCCCGCGAAATCGCGCCGACTTCGTCTTCGGACAGTGCCGCTCCGAACTCCTTGGGCGCCCACATGGCCGGACAGTGAATCGGCGCCAGGCTCGGCGCGGTTTTGTGCAGCTCGATAATGAACGTTTTCAGCAGGTTGTGGCACTTATGGACGAGGCCATGCACTGCGTCCGGCGCCTGGATCATGGCGGCCAGGAATTCTGCCTTCTCCCACACCAGCGCCGCGATACCCATCGGGCTCTGCATGTCGGGGCCGGTGACCGGAACATCGGGGCCAAGTCGCTCGCGGACTGCCGCGACCAATTCAAGATGCTTACCGAGACCGGTCGACCACATGTCCGGCTCGGGAAGCGCATCCGCTTCGGCAGGAGTGCGCACGATCGGGCGGGCCGCCGGATTTGAGCCCTCGAAGGGAACGATCGGGCAGCCGAACGCGGTTGCGTGCACCCCCGTGCCGGTCATCAGACCGACGAACGGCACGGTGTCATCTCCAAGCTCCTCGTGAAAACGCACCGCGTTTTCGTAGTCACGCTCGATGCGGTCTAAGCGACTGGAAATAGGCTCGTCGTTAATTGAAAAATCGCCCATAATGCCGTTGCCGAACGGATTATTAATAAACACGCCGTGCCCTGGGAACTCCCCGCCAAACAGGGCGGTCGCAAACCGCTTGTTGTCTTCGAACTGCTTGATCATAATGTGTGATTGCCTTTCGTCACGCGCGGACACCACTTGCGCGCGGTTTCAAGTATCCTCTTGCCCTCGTCGACCGATTGTACTGTGTAGGTAAATGCGAACCGGACCCCCGGAACATCGAAATCGAGGAAGCGGCGGCTGCTCTCCAGGGACTGCCATGCTTCCATATGAACAGTGCGGTCGCCGAACGCCCTCAGGCACGGCTCCGCGCCGGGGGACTGGTAGTTGCGATGGAGCCCCCGCAGGTTGGGGATCTTCTTGAACGCCGGATACTGGTGGTCGGCCGTGGCGCAGCAGTGGACAAATAGGCCGCCAAACGTCTCACTCAGATCCACCAGGCACCACAGGCCGAATTCCTCGAACATTGCCCGCGAAATGGCGCCGACCTCGTCCTCGGATACTGCCGCTCCGAACTCCTTGGGCGCCCAGATTCCCGGGCAGTGAATGGGAGTGAGGTTCGGGGCGATCTTGTGCAATTCAATAAGGAACGTCTTGAGCAGGTTATGGCATTTGTGAACGAGGCCATGCACGGCCTCTGGCGCCTGAATCATCGCGGCGAGAAACTCTGCCTTCTCCCACACCAGCGCCGCGATTCCCATCGGGCTCTGCATGTCCGGACCGGTGATCGGCACATCGTCGCCAAGGCGCTCGCGCACCGCCGCGACCAGTTCCAGGTGCTTCCCGAGCTCTGTCGACCACATATCCGGTTCGGGAAGCGCATCCGCTTCGACGGCTGTGTGGACAATCGGTCTGGCCGCCGGATTTGAGCCCTCGAAGAGCACGATCGGGCATCCAAACGCGGTTGCGTGCACTCCCGTGCCGGTAAGAAGGGCGGCAAACGGCACCGCGTCGTCGCCGACCGATTCGTGAAACTGCCGAACCATCTCGTACTCGCGTTCGACCCGGCTAACCCGGCTCGATATCGATTCGATATTGACATTGAAGTCGCCCAGGAGGCCGTTGCGGCCCGGGGGATCGATAATCAATGCATGCCCCGGGAAATCTCCGCCGAAAAGCGCAGTCAAGTGCCGCTTGTTGTCATCGAACTGATTGCTCATTGCGTGTGGTCATCCTGTGTCGGACTCTCGCTTCAAGCGCCATCGACACCTAACCCCCTTCCCTAGGAAGGAAGGGGGAACGAGGCGACTACCCTCACTCATCTCCCCCTGCCTTCCTAGGGAAGGGGGCCGGGGGGTTAGGTTTAGAAAACGCGCAAGCCAAAGTTCTATCTATCTTGACTATTTACCTTGCCAAAGCAACAAATGTCGTTTGCAGCGTCTTTTCGTCGAAGACAAGCTTGCCGTCTGGGAACTCGGTCATGTACGTGCCGTCGGCCTGCGCCTTGAAACCGTGCAGTGGCGCCGATCGAGGCTCAAGCGCGGCGTAGTTCGTCAGCAATTTGACTATACTTGAGAGATAATTGGTCTGCGCCGGCGTGTCGATTATGCAGACATAGCCCTTGCCTTCCCGAAACACATGCGCTCCCGTTGCGGTAAGTGCATTTTCCGCGTCCTTGTCTTCCTTGAGCAGCCAGACATTCGTCAGCCCGGTCTTGCCAGTCACATCGCTCCATTGGGGCAACCCGTTGGTTACGAGGACTCCGCCTTTCGCGATCCATTTCCCCAACTCTGGTATGGTACCCTCGCGAAAGACCTTGCCGCTTGTGTAGAGCAGCACCTTGTAGTTATTTAAGATCCCCCACGAGATCATGTTTTCGTCGACGATATCGTAGTCGAAATTTTCGCGGCCCACCGCGCACAGCTCGATCTGACCGGTGGGAAATCCGTTCATATCGAGCATCATTTGCGTGTTTGGATAGAGGATGCCGATATCGACCAGGGATCGCTCGAACGGTCGAAGGATGCGCTTGTAGTCGGATATCGCGGTGGGCGCCGCGGCGCCATCGGGCTTTTGCCGGAAGTTCTGGTAATACTGATAGACGAAGTTGACACCGGCGCTGGCGGCCTCGAAATACTCGCGACTGATCTCGGCGTATGTGAAATCGCCTCCGGGCGGCTCGCAGCCAAAGCCGATCCCAAGGTCATGGCACATCGGCGCCATTCGCTTGTAGAACCAGTACGCATGCGGGTACTTGTTGCGATTTGTGCCGGAGTGGGTCGATCGGATCGAGACCGGAGCAAACTGTGCGGCTGCGCGGACAATGGCTGTCCGGTCGCAGCCGAATCTGGCCTGATCGTCGCCGAAGCCCTCCGGGACGCTCATCAGCGTGCTCGGAAAGTTCTTTCTGATGATCCCCAAATAGCGCGCCATCAACCGCACCTGGCTGTCTTGAATCCACGAGAGAAAATCGATCCAGCGGCGGTCCTGTCCGGCGCGACGATCCGGATCGGGGTAGTCGATATCGGCGTCGCCGGCAAAGTTGGTGCCCCAGGCCGAGTTGATATGCGCGACGTCTGAGTACTTGGCCAGCACATACTGGCGAAAATCGGCGCGCGCGTACTTGTCCCCGCACCAGTAGCCCTGCTTCCATGCCGCCGGATCTTCCGGAGCGACCGCGTACTCGCTGCCTCCAGGCAAATTATTTCGTGCGCCGATAGTCAGGCCAATCTCGCCAAAATCCGACGCCGGATGCGCGTACTTGAGAATGTCGATCTCGCCATTCTTATAGCGAGCGGCAAGCGCGCCATAGAAGTGGTCAAACGCGACGGCCGTGCCGGGCGCCCAGGGTGACAGAAAATCGACCGACTGCCCCGTCTGCATGTTCACCATGGGCGTATAGTCCGCAGACTGCTTGAACCAATCGGGCGCCCACATCAAAATGGGAAGCAGTGAGATCTTCAGCCCCTTCTTATGCGCCAGCGCGATGATCGTGTCGAAATCGCCTAAGTTCCATTGGTCCTTTTGCGGCTCGACCAGGCGCCACCACATATCGCCCTCGACATGTGTCATTCCAGGCAGAGTCGTGTCGGTGATAACGCCCCGGCTGTTGACGGAGTTTGGCCGAAACGGAACAGATGTCGAGCCGTTAACGAACGGAATCTGGTCGACGCTCTTCGCATTCCCGGATGTCACGGCAAGCGGGGGGGCAGCCGTATCCGCCGCCGCGCACGTCGACGCGCCGAGCGCCGCGATGCCGGCGACAGTCGCGCAGAGTGCAAAGAGGGAGTGCCGGGTTAGCCGAAAGTTCATGGGGCGCCGTCCTTTAACTGGTTCATCCACAGGATCAAATTCATTCTACTATGTGCCTGCTCGCACGTCAATTGCCTGGGATGATTATTTTTGTGGTACAAATTGATCATGAACGAATCCCAAATTCATCGATATTTGGCTTTGAACGTCAAGCCATCGCTGATCGTTGCGCATGTCGGTGTCCACGGAGTTCATCGGCTCATCGAGCGCTATGATCAGGGAGCCGGTCTCTGGAGCCTTCATCTGTACCTTTACGACGCGGAACTGACCATTGGCGAAGAACAGCATATAATCCGCGCGGGGACTCTTTCGATCGCGCCGCCCGAGTGCACTCTCGAGTACCGCTTGAACGGCCGCAGCGAGCATCTATATGCGCTTTTCAACACGACAAGAGACACGCATCTGACCCCGGCGCCGGCAACTCAGGAGCTTGGAGATTCGCTTGGCCGGGTTCGAGCAGATTTTCAGGATATGATCGTTCTGGGCTCAACAAATCCCCTGCACGCGGAGGTCAGGTTGTGGGACCTGCTGCTCTTTGCCGCCCAAAAGACGCGTGCGGGCGCTCAAAGCGCGCGGGTGCATCCAGCGGTCAGTCGCGCCCTCCATACGATCGAACAACGTCTCGCGGATACGATCGCGCTGGACGATCTGGCGGCGGATGCCGGCATTTCGCACAGCCACCTCGTGCGTCTCTTTCGAGCCGAATTGGGCATGCCTCCCGTTCGCTACATCGGCCGCCGGCGCATAGAGATCGCACTCAACCTTCTCAGGCACACAAACATCCCAATCCGGGCCATCGCCGAGCAGGTCGGGATACCGGATCTGCAGTTGTTCAACAAAATGGTCCGCCGCGCTGCGGGCGATGCGCCAAGGGCTATTCGCAATACGCAAGCGAATGGCCCATTATAGGGGAATCCCTAAGCCCGGTTTCCCGCTCTGCGTCGGGACAAACACGCAGGAATGCGTTTCAGAGGAACTACAGCGCATTGTAGCGCAGCCCAAAGATACGGTCGAAGAATATCAACTAGTAGTTCGTTTCGGTTTCCCGGATTGCTAGACAGTAGGCGGCACGTCTGGGAATATTGATCGCAAAATCGCAAGTGCCCTATTCAGAACTTCTGTCTTAAGCTTACAGACCTTGCGTTGTATCCTGTGCTCCCCAGTTACGTACGTATATGTGGGTCTCAAGTAGCATTTTACATTGAGTCTTCCGCCTTCTACGTCATTGACCGGATCCAATTCGAAGATGTATGGATCTTCGATGTTTTGGCAAGATATCATGCTAAGCATGTAGTCGGTTGAAGATCCAAACGGCCACGATGCAACAACGAGCGCCGGGCGGCGTTTTGCGCCCTCCGTTGACGAGAAAGGGAACGGTACAATTACTATGTCGCCGGTTACAAATCCCGCCACGCCTCATCCTCTGCTGGGTCGTCCCAGATTTTTGCAAAAGCCTCTTCGGATGCCAGAGTGGTGTAGTCACTGGGATTACCAATGAAGCCAAACTCGCTTGGAAGGTACTGGACACTAAACGTGATCATAGATGGCGACTTGCCAAGTTCGGTATTTTCATTCATAGCGTTTACTGTGCGTCGCCCAAAAGGCGCTTTTACAGATGTCATGACGGGGCCGCCTTCGCTTTGTTGCGGGATTGGATATATCACTGGAATCATTGAAGTCCTACCTCCTTTATATTTTCTTTGCAGAGAATCGCCTGCTTCCAACTGGCGAACCGTCTGCAATCACATCAACGAAATACACGCCCTCCTCAGGCAACGGGAGACCAAACAAGTTAACGACTATGTCAACCATGGCCAACGGATCTGCTCCAGAGGCTTCCGTTTCCCAATTGAATATTTGAACGTTCGATGGCGATGAAATCCTAAACGTAATCTTAGTTTTGATTCTGAGATTCGTTAGCGATGCAGCGATAGCCATCCGTGGATGGAACGCTGGAAACGACTTGCACCCGATTTGGTTAAACAAGCTTACCAGCGTTTTGTTATGAGTCGCTGAGTCCTCTATGACCTCGTTGCAAACTGCAACAAGCACGCACATAGGGGAATCTGCTAAACTTGTCATTTCCTTGCACCTGACTTTCCTCTGTGCAATTTTGGTATATTCAGCATCAAACGAAAATGAATAGT
>Ga0316231_1003270_pt1 | contig 14468 bp, 11 predicted proteins | sample TBH18027metaG_FD_206002 | JGI IMG/M metagenome (GOLD analysis project Ga0316231, IMG submission 206002) | Freshwater microbial communities from Trout Bog Lake, Wisconsin, USA - TBH18027 | ecosystem: Environmental > Aquatic > Freshwater > Lake > Hypolimnion/Profundal zone | place: USA: Wisconsin...
TGTGGCAAAATCCGCTTGAAATCGCCGGGCGCAGTGGCAAAATCCGCGCAAAGGAGATTGTTACCATGAACAAATTAGACCAGCGGTTGCAGGCAGCGTTCGGACGGGTGAATCAATTCGGGATCGTACATGGAGCGGACTTTACGGCAGGCGGGACGGCGTCGAATGCCTTCGCGTTCATCGCCACGCTCGTGACCAAGGGCGGCACCGATGCGGGGACACAGGCGGCGGGCAAGGGCGAGGCGAAAGCCGGCACGGCCAGCCGGGCCAGCGTGCGGGTGGCGTTGCATAACGAGTTGAAAAGTTTTTCGGACACGGCGCATGGGATTGCCTTGACCACGCCGGGTTTCGACCAGAAGTTCCGGCTGCCGCGCTCGGGCAGCGATCAGGCGTTGCTGGCCAGCGCGACCGCGTTCGTGGCGGACGCGACACCGGTGCAAGCGACATTCCTCGCGAACGAGATGCCGGCGGATTTCCTGACGGTCACGCAGACGCTCATTGACCAATTCAAAGCGACCGGCGTGGACCAGACCACCGGCACGGCGAAGCAGGTCGGCGCGACAGCGAACTTGAAGGACGACCGGCACAAGGGCGTGTTGATGCTGGAAACATTGAAGTCCATCGTGCCGAACAAATACGCGAATAACCCGGCGGTGTTGGCCGAATGGGTGACCGCCAGCCACATCGAACGGCCCGCAGTGAAAAAGAAAACCACAGCGGCAGCCGCCAAGCCGCAATAACGATTGGCATCAGGCCGGCCCCAGCGATGGGACCGGTTCGGTCAGCGCCCGGCAAGTTTTGGCCTTGCCGGGCGCGTTGTTTGTTGCCGGTCAGTCGTCGAGCTTGAGGAGGATGGTGTTCTTGACGAGGATCGTGCTTTCGCCTGGTCGAGGGTGACGAGCGCTTCGCTGTACTCGGCGCGTTACCGCTTCAAACTGACGCCGCGCCGGAGATACGTTGGCACATCGAGGTCTTCACCGTTGTACAGCGTCGGCTCGCTTTTCTCAAACCGGCCCCGCGACACCCCTTCCAACGGCAGGTTTTCCTGCTTGGGCTGCGTATCTTTCTTGCCGGTCACGGGCTTGGCCACCGGGGTGACCGGGGCATTGACGGGCGTGGAATTTGCCGGACTTTGACGCTCGACGGCTTGCCGGGGCAAGACCGGCGCTGGGACTGCGCGCCGCGTTAAAGCGTTGACTGTGGCAATGACGGTAATCGTCAGCCGGTCAGCATGCGCTTCATCAATCGCCGCACCCATGGTCACATGGCCGCGCGTCGCGGCGCGCGAGATCGGTTCCACGGCATGCTGGACATCGGCCAGCGTCATGTCGGGACCGCCGAGCACGCTGATCAAAACCGCTTCGGCCTTGCCCAGCACCTCGCCGCCGTCGAACAACGGATTTTCCATCAATGCCTTGACCGCCTCGCGCGACTTATCCTTGCCGGTGGCAGTGCCGAAACTGAAAATCCCGTCGCTGTGTTTGGAGCCGAGCGCGTTGCGCAAGTCGGCAAAGTCCACGTTGATCAAACCTTTCTTGGCCAGGAGTTGCCAGAACGCCTGGACGCCGGTCGCCACCAGCTCGTTGCCGCGCTGGAACGCGTCGAGCGCGGTGGCGCGGTCGCCGGCGACTTTGAACAATTTGTCGTTGGGGATGCAGATGACGGCGTCGGCTTGGGCCTTGAGCTGTTCCAGGCCGGCCACGGCCTGTTGCCGGCGCCGGGTGCCTTCAAACGCGAACGGTAACATCACAAACGCCAATACCAACGCCCCCTGCTCCTTGGCGAGGCGCGCCACCACCGGGGCCGCACCGGTCCCGGTGCCGCCACCAAGGCCGGCCACGACAAAAACAATGCCGGTGTTTTGCGCGATGGCTTCCAACCGTTCGGCGTCCTGCTGGGCGGCGCGCAACCCGAGTTCCACGTCGCCACCCGCGCCGAGGCCGTGGGTGATGGCGGAGCCGATTTGCAATTTCTCCGCGCCGGTAATCCCGCTCAAGGCTTGCAAGTCGGTGTTGATCGCCACGAGCTCGATCCCGACCAGTGGGTGTTGGGCGTTGCCGGTGATCGCGCCGGCGATTTGCCCGACAGCATTGCAGCCGGCGCCGCCGACGCCGAACACCTTCAGGCGGGCACGCACCGGGCTGTCATTGGATTCAGGGGCATTGGCTTTGCGGGTCGGGGTCATAAAATCTCTCCTCACATCAGCGCGCGAACACGGCTGCCGATTGTGTGAAACATTTGGGTGACACGTTGGATCGGCGTGGGTTCGCGGTGCTGGTCGCGTTGGGTGCCTTGGGCATAGCGGATGAGCCCAATGGCGGTCGAGTATTCCGGGCTTTCAATGGTGGCGGTCGGTCCGTTGACGGTATGGCTGTGGCCGATGTGGACCGGCAAGCCGAAGATGGTTGTGGCCAGGCGTTCCATGCCGCGCAACCGGGCGCAGCCGCCGGTGATGAACACACCGGCGCCGAGGTAGTCGGTCAGCTTGTGTTTGTCCAGGTCTTGTTTGATGAAATTGAGCGTTTCCTCAACGCGCAGGGCCATGATCCGGCAGAGCTGTTGCTTGGAAACCTCGCGGTCCGGCAAGCCAATTTCCCGTTTCAAGTTGATGGTTTCATCAGTGTCCAGTGGATCCAGCGCGCCGTGTTCAATTTTCAGCGCGTCGGCACGGTTCATCGGGATTTTCAAGCCGGTTGCAATGTCGTTGGTGATGTGATCGCCACCCACGGCGATGACGCCGGTGTGTTGGATCGTGCCGTCCCGGTAAACGATGTAGTCAGTCGTGCCGCCGCCCATGTCGATGACCACGGCCCCAAGCTGCTGATGTTCGGACGTCAACACGGCCAGCGCGGAGGCGAGGCTGCTGACGGCGATGTTGGCGACGTCGAGCGGGACCTGCTTGATGCAGCGGATCGTGTTTTGCAACCGCGTTTTCACGCCATGGATCACGTGCACGTCGGCTTCGAGCTTCGCCCCAATCATGCCGAGGGGCGTCTGGATGCCGTCGGCGCCGTCCACATAAAACCGTTGGCGGATGGCGTGGAGGACCACGTGATCCATCGGGATGTTGACGGCCTTGGCGTTGAGCATGACGTTGCGGACTTCGTCTTCGGTAATCTCGCGGTCCTCGTTGGTGACGGCGACGCTGCCGCGGTTGTTGAAGCAGCGGAGGTGGCCACCGGTCACGCTGGCGTACACGTTGCGAATCTCAACGTCCGCGCTCTCTTCCGCTTGAATCAATGCGTCGTGAATATTCTGCGTGGCGGCTTCCATGTTGACGATTTCGCCTTTGCGCACGCCTTCGGACGCCACCTGGCCCACGCCAATGATCAAAATGTTGCCACCGTCCACGACTTCGCCAACCACGGCGCAGACCTTGGACGTGCCGACTTCCAACCCCACGATGATTCGATCTTTTGCCAACATAGTTTTTCCTTAATTTGCAAACGCGACCGGCACCCCGCGCGCCACGGTCAAATCCACCGCGGCCACCAACTTCTGCCGCTGCGCCGCCCAGGTCAGGATCGCGCTGAGCCGGCGCATTTGTTGTTGAAACCCGGTCACGTCAAATTTCACCTGCGTGTTTTGCCGGGTGGTCAACGTCAGATGCCGCGGCTTGGCGATATCTACCGTCGCAATTTCCATCATCGAACCGGCTGCCGCCTGCTGGATTTTGTCGAGCAATTCCAGCGCCCGGTACACCTGTTCGGATTGCACCTGCTTGCCGACGCGCACATCCGCCGGCGCGACGCCGGTCAGCACCGGCAATGCGCCCGGCGCTTGCGGCTGCACGAGCGCGCCATCCCGGAGTCGGAGCGGCGTCATCACCATGCCGGCCCGGTCAATGAACAACTGCGCGTCCGCCGCCTTCAATCGCGCCACCGCAATCCGCTCGTTCACGCGGATGAACAGTTTGGCCGGCATCACGCGCCGCACCTCGACGCACCGAATGATCGGCACCAATTCCAAGTTGCGTTGCACCTGCGCGAGGTCGAGCGACAAGATGTTCTGCCCGACCGCCACGCCGGCCAAATTCAGCACCTGTTGTGACGTCAACCCGCCATCGTTCTCAACCACGATCTGCGCGATGGCAAACCGGGGATTTTCGTACACCAATCGCGCCGCGGTGTATTTCGCCAGTCGGTAAATCCCGTACCCGGTCAATCCCGTCACCACCAGCACCGTCGCAATGGCCGTGAGCCACCGCACCCGGCTGCGCAGCCGGCCTTCGGTCTGGACTTTGACGTCCAGCAAATACTGGTTCCGCTTGCGCCGGCGATTACCAAGCTTGATCATCAGGCCGCCACCGCCTCCAGCCGGCGCGCCAACGCCAGCTCCACCATCCGCGCGCACAGCGCCGGCATCTCCAACCCGGCCGCGCGTGCCGCTTTCGGCAACAGGCTGTTCGCCGTCATCCCGGGCAGGGTATTCACTTCCAACACAAAAAACTGCCCGGTCGTTTCATTAAACATCAAATCCACCCGCGAATAGTCCCGGCAACCCAGGCACTCGTGCGCCCGCAACGCAAACATCTTCGCCCGCATCGCCACCATCGCCTCCAACGGCGCCGGACAAATCTCTTCGGTCGCACCGTCAGTGTACTTGGCCTGATAATCAAAAAACTCGCGTTTCGTCCGGATCTCCACGACCGGCAACGCCGTGCCATTCAAAATCCCCACCGTGAACTCGCGGCCGCGGACAAATTCTTCCACCAAGACTTGCGAATCGAACTGGCGGGCATGGTGGTACGCCTGCATCAGCGACGCCAAATCATCCACGCGACTAATCCCTACGCTCGAACCTTGCCGGGCCGGTTTCACAAACAACGGCCAATGCAAATCCTCCGGGACGGTCGCGCCATCAAACACCACTGACTTCGGCGTCGGGATCCCGGCTTCCACAAAACATTCCTTCGCCAGCACCTTGTCGAACGCCCGCGCGCTCGCGCCGGGGTCGGAGCCGGTATAGGCCACGCCGTGGTCTTCGAGAATCCGTTGCACCTGGCCATCCTCGCCAAACGTCCCGTGCATCGCAATGAAGGCGACGTCCACGTCCGCCGGCAAATTGACCGTCGTGCCATGGATTTCCACCGGCAAAACCGTCATGCCGGTCTGGCGCAGCGCGGCCACCACCATCGCGCCGGATTGCAGCGACACCGCGGCTTCCGCCGACGGCCCGCCCATCAACACTGCCACTCGCAAATCTTTCATGCATCCCTCCCGAGAATTTGCACTTCCGGTTCCAGTTCGATCCCCCGCGCTTGCCGGGCGCACGTGCGAATCTGCTCCATCAACTGCAAGACATCGTCCGCCGTCGCGCCGCCCTCGTTGACAATGAAATTACCGTGAACCTCCGACACGCGCGCGCCGCCAACCGTTTTCCCTTTCAAGCCCAACTCGTCAATTAGCTTACCGGCCGGAATCTGCCCGGGATTCTTGAACACGCACCCGGCGCTCGGCCGGGCCGGCTGGCTCGCCCAGCGTTTTGCCTCAAATTGCCGGAGCCGCGCGTCGATCTCCGCCCGCGGCGTTTTCTGCCCGCGCAAAATCGCCGTCAACACGACGTGGTTCGCAAACAGCGGACAATTCCGGTAATGCACCGGCAACGTCTGCACCGCCGCATCATAAACTTCACCGGTCCGGCTCACATACCGGACCCACTCGACCACGTCGAACGTCTGCTGGCCCATTGCGCCGGCATTCATGCGCAACGCCCCGCCGAGCGACCCGGGAATGCCTTCCAAAAATTCCAACCCGCCCAGCTCGTGCTCCTTCGCCAGGTTGACGATGCTCCGCAACCGCGCCCCGCCGCGCGCAATTAACCGCTCGCCATCCCGTTCGACTTTCGAAAATTCCTCACCCGTCAACTGCACCACCACGCCGGCAATCCCGCCATCGCGCACCAGCAGATTTGTGCCGCGGCCGACGATCGTGACCGGCACATTGCGGTCGTGGCAGTAGCGCAACAACTTCGCCAGGTCGGTTTCGTTCCCCGGTTCCACCCAAACCTCCGCCGGTCCGCCGACGCGCATCGAGGTGTGCCGCGCCATCGGTTCGTCGCGCCGCACGACCGCAGGGCCGGTCAACGCCGCCCGCAAATCCGCTGCGATGGTCACGGGCGCCGCCGTCGGAATCAGAATATTCGGGCCGTGCTTGCCGAGTTTCTCGGCGACAGCTTGCGCCACTTTGGAAACGTCGCCCGCGCCCATCACCAGCACCAGGTCACCGGCCCGCGCCTCTGTAAACAGGTGCTGCGCCAGGCGTTGCAAATCCGGCTCGTACGTCACGCCGGCCTGGCCGGTCGCCCGCACCGCCTCGTAAATCGTCTGCCCGCTGACCCCGGCCAGCGGGGCTTCGCCCGCGGCATATACCTCCGTCAGGAACAGTTTGTCGGCGGACCGGAACGCCGACGCAAATTCCTTTTGCAAGGCTTGGGTCCGGGAATACCGGTGCGGCTGGAACGCCGCGATGATCCGCTGAAATCCCAGCGTCCGCGACGCGGCCAGCGTGGCGGCGATTTCGGTCGGATGATGCGCATAATCATCCACCACCACGATGCCGTCGCCATCGAACCGGCGCTCAAACCGGCGTTTCGCGCCGGTAAACGTTGCCACCGCGGCCGCCACCTTTTCAAACGGCATCCCGAGTTGGTCCGCGACCGCCACCGCCGCGAGCGCGTTCACAACGTTCTGCTTGCCGGGAATGACCAACTCGATTTCGCCGAGCCGCTGCGCCCGGCAAATCACCGTGAACCGGCACCCGCGCTTGGTGGGGGTGATGTCCAGCGCCCGGTAATCCGCCTGGGCCGCCAGGCCAAATGAAATCGCTGTCCGGCTTTCTCCCGCCAGCGTCACGCAGTTTGCGCAATCGGCGCAATAAAACACCGTGTTCAACGTGCTGCGGAAAAACGACCCAAAATTGGCCAGCAACCCGTCCATCGTCCGGTGATGGTCGAGGTGCTCCGCTTCGATGTTCAGGCAGATGGAATATTGCGGTGTAAACCCGATCAACGTGCCGTCGCTCTCATCGGCCTCCGCCACGAAATATTTGCCGGCGCCAAACTGCGCGTTGGTGCCGAGCACCGGCACGTGGGCACCGACGCAAAAACTCGGCGCGCTGTCGCTGCGGGTGAGCACGTGGGCGATCAGAGCTGTCGTGGTGGTCTTCCCGTGGGTCCCCGCGACCGCAATGTTGGTCTGGTGCGTCATCAACGCCGTCAACAACAACCCGCGCCGCACCGCCGGAATCTTCAATTCCGCCGCCGCGCGCAGTTCCGCGTTCGCGGCGGTCACGGCCGAGGTGAACACAACCAACTCGGTGTCCGGCCGCACGTTCTTACCGGCGTGCCCGACGGAAATTATCGCGCCGAGTTTCTTCAACCCGGTCGTCTCGCCGTTCGGCGCCAGGTCGGAACCGGTCACAGTATGGCCTTGTTGCAGGAGCAACCGGGCCAGCCCGCTCATCCCGCATCCGCCGATACCGACAAAATGCACGCGGCGCGGCTGCGCGCCGAGCAGGTCAATTAACTGTTGTCTAGTTAGCATACGTCTCCACCAAATCGGCAATCCGCTCGGCGGCATCGGTCACCGCCAACGTCCGCGCCGCCTGCGCCATCCCGGCGCGCGCGCCGGCATCGGCCAGCAAGGCGCACAATTCCGCCGGCAACTGCGTGGCCGGCTCCGCAATCCGCGCCGCGCCGATCCGCTCAAAAACTTTCGCGTTGTGCCATTGATGGTTGCCCGCCGCGTGCGGGTACGGCAATAGAATCGCCGGCAAACCGAACACCGCCAATTCGGTCAACGTCGCCGCGCCCGACCGGGCAATCACCAGGTCGGCCGCGCTGTAGGGCAGTTCCATTGCGCTGCAAAAACTCAGCACGGTTGCGCGAAACCCATCCTTTTCATAGGCGGCGCGCACCGTCGGTTCGTCGCGCGGCCCGCTCAAATGCACAAATTGTGTCCGCTCTTTCCAATCGGCCAGGCCCGGCAAGGCTGCGATGACGGCGGCGTTCACCGCCTGCGCGCCCTGACTGCCACCCATCACCAAAACCGTCAGCCGCTGCCGGTCGAGCCCGAGCCGCGCGTGCGCGCCGGTCACCTTGCCCTGCCGGAGCGTTTGCCGGATCGGCGTCCCGGTCACGGTCACCGGCTTGCCGCCAAAAAACTTCGCACAATCCGGCACCCCCACGGCAATGTGGTCGGCCAATTTGCCGGACCAGCGGTTCGCCTTGCCGGGCACCGCGTTCGACTCGTGAATTAATTTTATGCCCCGCCGCCGCCAACCCGCCGCCACCACGGCCGGCGCCGATGTGAACCCGCCCATGCCGAGGACCGCGTCCGGCTCAAACCGCCGGCATTCCGCTAGACAATCGCCAACCGCGCGCACCAGGCGGACGCAAAACCGCGCCAACCCGCCGGCGCCAGTATACCCCACGGCCGACACCGACCGCACTGTGATCGCTGAATTTTTCACGGCCGTCTGGTCCACGGCTTTCTCCGAAACCAACAACTGCACTTCATGCCGGCGCGCCACCAGCAACTCCGCAACCGCGAGCCCGGGAAACAGATGGCCCCCGGTTCCGCCGCAGGCAATCATGACTTTCATGCCGTCGCCTCGCGTTTGGCAAAAAATTCCTGGTCGACCGCCTGCGTTTCCGCCGCACCATGCCGGTAAATGCTCAGTAAGACACCAATCGCCACGAGATTCATCATGACGTTCGACCCGCCATAACTGAGGAATGGCAAGGCCAGTCCTTTTGTCGGCAACCACGCGGTCACGACGCCGATATTGATGAGCGTTTGCAGACCAATCATCGTTGTGATTCCGAAGCCCAGATATTGGCCGAACAAATCCGGCGCGCGCAGGCTGATGATCATGCCGCACGCGACCAAGGCCACAAAACACGCCAGCACCGCCAGCACGCCGATCAGACCCAGCTCTTCGCCGACGATTGGGAAAATGAAATCCGTGTGGGCTTCCGGCAGGTAAAACATTTTTTGCCGGCTGTTACCCAGGCCGAGGCCGTTGATCCCGCCGGACCCGAACGCCAGCATCGCCTGCCAAACCTGGTAGCCGGGGCCGGCTTTGTATTTTTCCAGATCGGTGAACGCCAACATCCGGCGCATCCGGACCGGATTATGCGCGATCAACACCGCGAACCCGGTGATGCCGGTCAAAATTGTGGGCCCGAGATACCGGAGCCGGACGCCGGCCACAAACATCATGGCCACGGCGACCGCCGCCAGCAAGGCCGTCGTGCCAAAGTCGGGCTCGGCCAGCACCACCAGACACGTCCCACCGACCACCGCCATGGGCACAAGAAAGCCGCGCCCAAACCGGTCAATCCAGCGTTTCTCCTTGGCAAGGTAATGCGCCAGCCAGACAATCAGCGCGAGCTTGGCGAATTCCGATGGTTGGACGCGAATGCTGCCCAGGCCGAGCCACCGCCGCGCACCGCTGACTTTGATGCCAACGTGCGGAATCAGCACCACAAGCAATAATCCACCGGCCATGAGCAAGGCCGGTTTGGCAACGGCGCGGAGTTTCGGATACGGCGTCGCCGCCATGGCCGCGCAGCAGACACCGCCCAGCGCCATCCACACCAGTTGCCGTTTCAGCAAATAATTTGAGTCGCCATATTTATCACGCGCTTGCAGCGAGCTGACACTGAAGAGCATGACGACGCCAACCGTCACGAGAATCAATGTAACGATCAGTAAGGTAATGGCGGCTTTGTTCATTAACCGGAGCTCCCGCGCCAGTAACGGCGGCAGCGCGACCGCCGCCACTGGCGCTGTGCTGAATTTTAGTTACCGGCGGAAACGATCGGGGCGGCAACCGCCGGGGTGGCCGTTGTCACCGGCGCGGACGCGGATGTGGCCACGGCTGGGATGACCAGTTTCTGGCTGACAGTGATGCGTTTGCTGTCACTGATGTTGTTGGCCTTCATCAGCTCGCCAACCGACACATTGTATTTTTTCGCAATGCTGCTCAGCGATTCGCCGATGTCCACAATGTGCGTGGTTTGACCATTGTCGGCGTGTGTCCCGGGCTGCCAGTCGCCCGCACTGGCGGTCGCGACCGGCGCGGCGGCGGCAGTCGCCGTGGCGGCGGCGGCTGGGATGGTCAGCTTCTGGTTGACCTTGAGCGAGTCACTGGTCAGGTTGTTCGCCTGTTTCAGCGCGGCCACGCTGACATTGTTGGCTTTCGCGATCTTCCAGAGCGAGTCACCGGACTTGACGGTATAGCCGGTACCACTGACTGCGGCAGTTACCGGACCAGCCGCGGGCGCAGTCGTCGGGGTGGCGGCGGCCAGGGCAGTGGCCGGGGCTTCGGCTTTTGCGGGGATGGTGAGCTTCTGGCCGATCTTGAGCGCGGCGGTCTTGGTGAGCTTATTCGCACTGGCGAGTTCGCTCAACTTGACATGTTCCGCTTTCGCGATCTTAAACAACGTTTCGCCCTTCTTGACGACATACGTGCGCACGGCCGGGGCAGCGGCAACCGGAGCGACCGGCGCGATGGGCGCGACGGGCGTCAGGCTGGACGGAGCTGGCAAGACGGGCGCCGGCGTTTGGGCGGTCTGGTCCGCCGGCACGGCCGCGGCATTGGTTGCCGTCTCGTCGCCCGGTCCGGTGGATGCGACTTCGGGCGCTTTGGCGCGGGAGCAACCTTCGAACACGAAGATGCCTCCGATCACTAACACATGCAGTGCAACTACGATCAATACGACTTTCGATACTTTCATTTTTCCTTTCGCTACGTTTTTATTGGTTTGGGTTGGTTGATGGTTGGGTCCGTTGTAGCCGCGCTCGGCGAGCGCGGCTGGCCCTCACCGAGGGCGGCTACAACAAAGCTAAAACTGCTTTCTTAAACTCGTCGCCGCGCTGTTCATAGTTTTGGAACATGTCAAAGCTGGCGCACGCCGGCGACAACAACACTGTGTCGCCGCACCGCGCATGGCGCACCGCCACCCGCACGGCCTCGCCCATCGTCCCGGCCCGTTCGCAAGGCGTGACTTCACCCCACGCCCGGTCGATTTTTTCCTGCGTCTCACCGATGAGCACGGCCAGTTTGACTTTTGCTGCAATCACCTCCTTAATGCTGGAGAAGTTCAGTCCTTTGTCCCGCCCGCCGGCAATCAAGACCACCGGGCCCGGCAACGCACATAACGCCTTCTCCACCGCGTCCACGTTCGTCGCCTTGGAATCATTGATAAAAGTCACGCCATCTTTCGCCGTGACCACTTCGCACCGGTGCGCCTGCGGGCAATACGTCCCCAGCGCTTCGCGAATTGCCGCGACCGGCAATTGCAGCGACAACCCGGCGGCGATGGTCGCTAAAATATTTTCCGCGTTGTGCCGGCCCCGCAGATTCGTCTCGTCCATCTTCAGCAAAATCCCGTGGCACTCCGGCAACCGGCACCAAATCGTCTGGCCGTCCACCCCATCCACCCACAAATCAGCCGCTTGACCGTACGCGCTGACCGTGATCAGCCGCGCCTTGGGCTGGACCCCGATCCGATGGAGCCAACTCAAAATTTCCACGCTGACAATCGCGTAGTCGTCCGCCGTCTGGTTCATGAAAATCCGCGCCTTGGCCCGCGCGTACTCATCCATCGAGCCATGCCGGTCGATGTGGTCGGGCGTCAGGTTCAGCCAAATCGCCACATTTGGCCGGAACTGTTCAATGGCTTCCAGTTGAAACGAACTAGTCTCCACCACCAACGCGTCCAAACCCGCGCTCTGCTCAACCGCGTCGGACAACGCGTTCCCGATGTTACCGGCGGCGACCGCGCGTTTGCCGGCCGTCTCCAGCATCAAGTTGATCAGTTCGGTCGTCGTTGTTTTTCCGTTCGTGCCGGTAATCGCGACGATCGGGCACAGGCAATACCGGTACGCCAATTCCAACTCGCTCAAGACCGGCGTTTTCTGCCGACGCAACTCCGCCACTACCGGTCGTTCCGGCGCAATCCCGGGACTGAGCACGGCAAAATCAAACCGGGCCGCGGCGTCGAAATGATTGCCCAACTCGACGCGCACACCGAGTTGCCGCAACCGGTCGGCCCGCTCCGCCAGCGCGTCCGTGTCACCCTCATCGCGGACCACCACATGCGCGCCGTCCCGTTGCAACAACGAGGCGGCGGCCATCCCGCTGCGGCCCAAGCCGAGCACGAGTACGTCCCGATTTTTCACGTTAATCGCTTGCATGGATTACCTCAGTTTCAACGTTGCCAGTCCCAACAGCGCGAAGATCACTGACAACACCCAAAAGCGCGTCGTGATCTTGGTCTCGGTCCATCCGAGATGCTCGAAATGATGATGGATCGGTGTCCGCAAAAACACCCGGTATTGCTTGCCGCGCAGTTTGCAGCCCGCCACCTGAATGACGACCGAAGCCGCTTCCATTACGAAAACGCCGCCGACAATCACGAGGACGAGTTCCTGCTTGATCATCAACGCGATCGCGCCGATCAGCCCGCCAATGGCCAACGAGCCGGTATCGCCCATGAAGACTTGCGCCGGGTGACAATTGAACCAGAGAAAACCCAGGCTCGCCCCGATCAGCGCCGCGCACACGACCGTCAATTCGGCGCTGCCCGGCACAAATGGCATGGCCAAGTAGCTGGCGATCTTGGCGTTGCCGGCCACAAATGTCATCACCACGAACGTCAACGTCACGATCAGCGTGCACCCAATCGCCAACCCGTCCATGCCGTCGGTCAAGTTCACCGCGTTGGACGAGCCGGTCACCACCACGGCAAACCAGACGAGCATCAACCACCCCATGTCCACAATCAGCGGCTTCTTGCAAAACGGCAGGTAGAATTGCCGGGCGATTTTGCCAACGCCCGGATGCGTGGCCAGATATGCCGCGAGCGCCACGCCAAAGAGCAATTGCGCGATGAATTTCGTCCGCGACCGCATCCCCTTGGAATTGCGCGCGCGGACCTTGGCCAAATCGTCGAGAAACCCGACAAAGCCGAGACACAGCACCGTCGCCAAACAGAGCAACACCATCGGATTGTCCGGGCGCGCCCACAGCAAAGTCGCATCCACCACCGCCCACAAAATCAACACGCCCCCCATCGTCGGCGTCCCTTGCTTTTCGCCGGCCTTCGTCGCCAACGCGCCCAGATCGTCCGCGCCGCGAATCGGCTGACCGGCCTTGAGCTCCGTCAGCTTCCGAATCATCCACGGCCCGCTGATGATACATATCAGCAGCGCTGTGATCGCGGCACAGACCGCGCGAAACGTCGTGTATTGAAACACGCGCAATGGCGCAATCCACCCCGTTAACTTGCTCAGATAAAACAGCATCCCCCTTGTCCTTCAATTCCCCACTTACCGCAGTGCAAACGCCTCCAACACTTTCTCCAAATGAATTCCCCGCGACCCTTTCAACAACACAAAATCGCCATCGCGCAACAGCCACCGCAACGTGGCCGCCGCTTCCGTCGCGTCAGCCACCGCCACCACGCGTTGGGCCCCCAGCCCGGCGGCCAGCGCGCCGTCCGCAATCCCGCGCGCGTGCGGACCGACCGTCACGAGGAGTGCCAAACCAGCCTGTGCGGCCAGCCCGCCAATTTCCTGATGGGCCGGCCCAGTGTGCGCGCCGAGTTCGAGCATATCGCCCAGCACCGCCACTTTCCGGCCGCGGCCCGGGGTCTCCTTTAACATCGCCAGCGCCGCCTTCATCGAGACCACGTTGGCGTTGTAACAATCATTGACGAACCGGATGCCGGCCAGCACCTGCTGCTGCATCCGCATGCCGGGAAACTCCATCGTTTCAAGGCCGTCCCGGATTTCGTCGAGATCCAGGCCGTGCATGTCACCAATTGCCGCCGCGAACAGCGCATTGTAAATCTGGTGCCGGCCGAGCGTCCGCAACCGGATCGACACGTCGTCGCGTTTTTTGGCCCGGTTCAACCGGAACTTGACCTCGCCGTTGATCTTGATTTCGCTGGCGCGCAGATCCGCAAAGTTTTCAATTCCCACGGTCACAACCGCGGCGCGCGTCCGGGCCCGCAGTTCCGCCGCCCAGTGGTCATCCGCATTCAAGACGGCAAACCCATCCGCCGGCAACGCGGCGACCAACGTGCCTTTTTCCTGCGCCACACCGGCTTCGTCGCCAAAAAACTCGACGTGCCCCAACCCGATATTGGTGATCACCGCGATTTGCGGTTGGCAGATCCCGACCAGCGTGGCGATCTCGCCGGGATGATTCGTGCCGAGTTCAAACACGCCAAAGTCATCGCCGGCCGTCAACCGCAACAAGTTCAACGGCAACCCAATGTGGTTGTTTTTATTGCCGGTGGTCTTGGTGACGCTAAACCGCTGGCCGAGGACGGCGGCGATCATTTCTTTCGTCGTGGTTTTGCCGGATGAGCCGGTAATTCCGATGACACGGGTTGTGGGGGGCATTAGCCGGCGGTAGTTCGTTGCGAGTGTGTGCAATGCGGTGAGGGTGTCT
>Ga0316231_1003271_pt1 | contig 14467 bp, 9 predicted proteins | sample TBH18027metaG_FD_206002 | JGI IMG/M metagenome (GOLD analysis project Ga0316231, IMG submission 206002) | Freshwater microbial communities from Trout Bog Lake, Wisconsin, USA - TBH18027 | ecosystem: Environmental > Aquatic > Freshwater > Lake > Hypolimnion/Profundal zone | place: USA: Wisconsin...
GCGATTGCCAGCGCACTCAAAACCCGGCACGCCATTCGGCTTCAACCATCAGGAGGCTATGCTGCAAACTTACTTGGCCTTTCCGACCAAGTGCCGATGAAGGTCGTTTTCCTAACCGACGGTCCCAATCGACGAATCCCGCTTGGCAAACTCCAAATTATCCTGAAACGCACTAACCCACGTAATATGGCCACTGCTGGTAAGATGAGTGGATTGGTCATTCAAGCTTTACGTTATCTAGGCGCGCGCCACGTTAACAGCCACATCATCACCGCGCTTCAGCAACGGCTTTCCATCGCAGATAAGAAGCAACTCTTGGTAGACTTGGGCTACGCCCCGGCTTGGGTTGCGCGCTTGATGCGACAGATCGCCGAGGATTCGAGTCATTGAGCGATGGATAACTTCATCAATCTCCCGCTTAATCGCCAGCGTAGCTTTTGCGAAGAAGCCCAACGACGGCTCGGGCTGCCGGCCGCGAGCATTGAGAAAGATTTTTGGGTTTGCTGGACATTGCGCGAACTCTTTGCGCTCTCACCCACTGGGCCGTACCTGACGTTCAAAGGCGGCACATCGTTGTCCAAGTGCTGGAAACTGATCGAGCGGTTCTCGGAAGATATTGATGTTGTTATCAGTCGCGACTTTCTTGGCTTTGTCGGCGAGCAGTCGCCGGAGACTGCCCCCAGCCACAAGAAACGGGATCAGCGACTGGCAGCGTTGAAGCTTGCCTGTCAGAAACATATCCATGAAGTCCTGTCGCCAGCATTGGCTCAGCGCATCAGTGAAAGGCTGCCGGGTGGTACGGTTTGGAAATTGACCGACGACACAGCCGATCCGGATGGTCAGACATTTCTTTTCGAATATCCCAGCGCGCTTTCTCCCAGCGCATATTTTCGGCCATCTGTGAAGATTGAACTCGGGGCCCGCTCCGATACCGAGCCATCCGCGACACCCACGATTCAACCCTATCTAGCTGAGGCATTGCCAGAAGTGGTCCGCCCTTGTGCGTTTTCCATCCACACCGTGACTCCGGAGCGAACCTTCTGGGAAAAAGCGATGTTATTACACGAAGAGACCTACCGCACCGAAGGCGCCGGCCCGAAAGTCAGACTCGCACGTCACTACTACGACCTGTGGTGTCTCATCCGCGCCGGTATTGCCGAACGGGCGGTTGTTGATGTCGATCTGTTCGCGCGCGTGGCGTCGCATCGGGCTGTGTTTTTTCGGAAGCAGAAGGCAGCTCAAGAATCGCTCCGGCCGGGATCGCTTCGGCTTCTCCCCTCCAACGACCAGTCCAAGGCGTGGAAACAGGATTACGAGGCGATGCGTGAGGCGATGTTCTTCGGCGAAGTGCCGACCTTTGACGATATTCTTCGTGTCGTTGGCGATTTTGCGCAGCGATTCAACCAAATCAAGCTGCCACCGTCGAAATAGTCGGCAGGGTCTATCTCTGCGGTGGAGGAGATCAAGCACATGGAAGAAAAGCTTCAGGTTTCAGAGACCTTGCGTGGTGCCCATCCGCTGGTGTCACAGACACTCCATGCGATGGAGCACGTCGAACGGAATGCGAACGGAATTTTGCAGCGACCGAAGCAAGACAGCTTGGACGTGGCTGTTTCGAGAGGTAACCAAGCTCGATTTCTGCACTGTTCTGCAAGTGGTAATCGAGTTTCGGAATATTCTAGACTTCAGTGTGGGAGAATGAAAGTATCACTGGCTTCGACACAGCGATCATTGGTGCAAACGACAGGAGAATGAGGTCATGACTGAGCCACGCGAGCAGGACGTTGCGGCCATCAACCGGTTGCGCGAGTTTTACACGGAGTTCCGTGAGGAGCTCGCCAAAGTCATCATTGGTCAGGATCAGGTCATCGAAGAGATGGCCATCGCGATTCTCGGAGGGGGGCACGCATTGTTGCTGGGGGTGCCGGGCCTGGCCAAAACAATGTTGGTGCGGTCTGTGGCGTCGACGATGGCACTCAAATTCAGCCGCATTCAATTTACACCGGATCTGATGCCCGGCGACATTACCGGCTCTGATATTTTGCAGGAAACCGCGCAACCGGGTCGGCGCGCCTTTGAATTCGTCCAAGGCCCAGTCTTTGCCAACATCATCCTGGCCGATGAGATCAACCGCGCCCCACCGAAGACGCAGGCCGCGCTGTTGGAGGCGATGCAGGAACACCGGGTCACCGTGTGTGGACGGACCTACGAATTGCCGCCTCCGTTCTTCGTGCTGGCGACGCAAAACCCAATTGAACAGGAAGGCACCTATCCGTTGCCGGAAGCGCAGCTCGACCGGTTTATGTTTTTAATTCATGTGGACTATCCGTCCCTGGCGGAGGAACAGCGCATCGCCCGTGAGACGACCGGTTCGTTGCCGACATCGTTGCGCCCGTTAATTCGTGCCGAACAAGTGCAGGAGTTTCAGGAGCTGGTGCGGCGTGTGCCGGTGCCGGATCATGTCTATGATTACGCGGTGACGTTGGTGCGCCGGACCCGCCCGCTCTCGGCGGACGCACCCGACTGGGTGAAGGGCTGGGTGAGTTGGGGCGCCGGGCCGCGGGCCGTGCAGTATTTGGTGATTGGCGCGAAGGTCCGGGCCGCGTTGCTAGGGAGTTTCATGGCCCGGTTGGAAGATGTGGAAGCCCTGGCTGAGCCAGTGCTGGGACACCGCGTGTTGACGAACTTCCACGCCGAGTCTGAGGGCATGACCAGCCGCCAGATTGTGCGCCGTCTCGTCGAGGAAATCCGCACCGATGCCGGCCCCACTTCAGCACGAGTTTCTTGACCCGCGGGCGCTGGCCCGACTCGCGCAACTCGAACTCGTCGCGCGCAGCCCGATGGAGGGCAGCGTGTCCGGACGCCACCAAAGTCCACATCGCGGGTCCAGCGTCGAGTTTGCCGAGTACCGCAAGTATGTGACCGGCGATGATCCCCGGCACCTTGACTGGCGGGTCGTCGCGCGCTCCGACCGGTTTTATCTCAAAGAATTCGAAGCCGACACCAATCTCCGGTGTTATCTTGTGCTGGATTGCAGTGGCTCGATGGCCTTCGGCGGAAAGTTGGCCTACGCGCGCCGGCTCGCGGCGACACTTGCCTATCTCGCCGTTCACCAGGGGGACGCTGTCGGCTTAACCTGTGGCCCGCGCGAAATCCCGCCGCGGCGCAACCCGGCCCATCTCCAACACATCAAAACCGTCCTTGCCGAAGCTGCGCCGGCCGGCCCGACCCACCTGATTGCCGATCTCCACGCCCTGGCCGAGAAAATCCGCCGGCGCGCGCTGGTCATCGTATTCTCCGATTGCTTCGCGGACCCGGTCGCGCTCCTGAATTGTTTTCAGCACCTGCGGTTCCGCAAACACGATCTGGCGGTCTTTCATCTGCTGGACCGGGCGGAGATTGATTTTCATTTCGACCGGCCGATTCGTTTCGTGGATCTGGAAAGCACTGCCAGTGTCGTGGCCGAACCCGGTTTGATTTATGCGCGGTACCGGGCCGCAGTGGATGGTTATCTCGCGGCAATGCGCGATGGTTGCCGGGAATTCAAGGTGGACTACCGGCGCGTGATCACCGATGAGGACTACGAACAAGTCCTCGCCACGTTCCTCCTGGCGCGTCTGCACACCCAATGAAACAACTGTTTGCTATTCTGTTGATCGCGCTGCCGGTGCTGGCCGCTGACGAAAAGGAAATTTCCCGCGCGACTCAGGACCTTGCGGCCCGCGATTTCAAAACTCGTGAAGTGGCGACGCAGATTCTTTGGCAGGCAGGGCGGGCCGCCATCCCGGCCTTGGAGCAAGCGGCGGCCAGTCACGATCCAGAGGTGGCGACGCGCGCCCGCGAGATATTGGCGAACTTGCGCCTCGGCATTTCCCCGAGCACCCTGCCGAGTGTTCAGCCGCTGTTGCAACAATATCAGGCGGGCGACGCCGCAGTGAAGAAACAGGTTTTGCAGGAATTGGTGTCCAAGGGGCGGGTCGGGAAACACGTGGCGGCGGCCTTGTTGAGCACGGAACCGAACGATTCGTGGCGCACCGAAACCGCGCATGAACTGACCGGCGACATCACCGACTCGCTACCAGCAAAGATTATCGGGGGCAACCTGGATGATGTGGAAGGAACGCTGGAGCTGTTGGCCATCGCAGATGAACCCACTGACAATGGCTGCTACGAGACTCTCAGTGCCATCCGTAATTATGCCGCGTTTCTCCAATGGCGCGGCCGGTTGGATGAGGTCCTCGAAGATTTTCGCATCCGGTTCGCGTTGCAACCCACCGCCGGTCTCGCGCGTGGATTGGCCCTGCTCAGTCGGAGCAACGGGGATTTGATCGAAGCCCGGCGGGCAGCCGAAAAAGCGGATGACCCCAATTTGTTGATCGGGATTCTTGCCGAGCTCGGCAAATGGGAGGAAGTTGCCGCGCTCGCTGAAGGTGAAAAGGCCAAGGGGAATGGCGCCAGCCTGGCTTGTCTGGCGACCTATCACCGATTAGCCGGTCAGCCGGAGATTTGTGACCGGTATCTCGATCAACTCTGGTCGCAATCGCTTTCGGGTAAAGCAACCGGGCCGCCAATTTTTCCGCAAGATGCATTTGCGGTCAACGGCCAGCCGGAGCGGGCTTTGGAATTGAAGCAAAAAGGGTGGCCGGCGGCCGCCGTCAGTGATTTCTGCTTGCAGCGTCGCTTTGACGAGGCACTGGCATTCAATGAACGGCAGAAAGACGCAAAACCAGAAACCATCGTCCCGGTACTCATCAATACCGGTAAACTGCTCTATTTCGCCGGCGAACCCGAAAAATGTGCGGCCCTGTTGCAATCGGCCTTGGCAAAATACGGCGACAACCCCAACGAAAGAAAACAAATCGTGACAGCTGCGTTGGAAACTCACTGCTTTAAAATCGTTGCGGCGGACCTTGCGGCCGGGCCCCCGCCGCCCTGGCACCCATTCTCCGGATTGGTGCCGGATGTGTCGGCGGCCAGTCCCGCCTGTTGGAAAGCATTGCGTGAGCTATATCCAACGGATCCCCTCGAACAAAGCCTCAACCGGGAGTGGGGCATTCTCTCTGGAGAATCCGCGGGCGAGGTTGTCACGCCAGTCATCACTGCTGCGGCACAGTTTGCCCAGACTGATGGACCGGTTTTACTGGCGCTGAGTCGACTCAGCGATTTTGCCGGTGCCAGCAACCTTGCGATTAAATGTGCGCAAAAGGCTGCGAAATTGGTGTGGAAAGACAACCCCGGCGATGCCGACATGCAGTTGGGGCAGTTGCTGCTGAAACAAAAACGCTGGCAGGAAGCGGCGGAACAATTCGCGCAAGTTCAGGCGCCCCATCACGTCGGGGTCAGTCTGCTCTTGCAGGGGTATGCCTTGAGCAATGCCGGTCAAATCGCCGAAGGCGAGCGATTGATGAAAACGGCCGAAATCGTTCCGCTGGCCGGCGGTTGTGAGGGGCGCGCCGATGCATTACGGGTAGCCGCTGAGCTGGGACTGACGAAGTGGCGCGACCGGCAATTGGAGCTTGTTCGCCGCACGGGTGCCTTCTTTCAAGATTGCGATTGCGCTGAGCCGTTGGCAGTGGCGGAATCCGCTGCCGCGAAAGGGAATTATCTCCAGGCCGCGGCCATCCGCGAGCGCATGCTTTTCAGCTTGGTTTGTGGCGGATCCATCAACTGCGGCGACCTCCGTGATGGATTTGATGGAAAACGCGATTTGTGGCAATTGAGTTGGATTCATGAATGGCGCGCCCGTGGGCTTCTGAAGGACGGCAAGATTCGTGAGGCGTTGCAGGAAGCCAAACTCTATCTGCGATACTTACCGGCGGGAATCGACCTGCTGGTCAGTCTCGTGCCTGAATTAGATCGGCTGGGTCACCGGTCGGATGGCGATGAACTTTTCGGACAAGTCTTTGAACGGTTGCAGAAGCTGGTCAGCAGTTATCCGCGCTTTGCGAGCGGTCATCACGAGCTGGCGCGCCTCTGTCTGGGCTGCGGCCGACGGCTCGAAGAGGGCGCCGCGCACGCGCGTAAAGCGGTTGAACTGAATCCCACCAACGCCGGCTATGGAGCGACTCTTCAACAGCTAACCGGCGCGCAAACCAATCGCAACCCGTGACCTTCCTCCAGCCATTCATTCTCTGGGCGTTGCCGGTCGCGATGTTGCCGGTGCTGATTCATTTGCTCAACCGAATGCGCTACCGGACCATGCCATGGGCGGCCATGATGTTTCTCATCAGCGCCAGCCGGCATTCGGTTCGGCAGGCGCGGCTCCGGCACTTTCTGTTGCTGGCAGCCCGAGTTGGCGCCGTGCTGGCGTTGTTGGTGGCGCTTGCGCGACCGCTCATTGGCGGCTGGCTCGGCTGGCGCTTGCGGGGCGCGCCGGACATGGTATTCCTGTTGCTCGACCGATCGGCCAGCATGGAACTGACCGACTCGCACACCCATGTTGCGCTGCGGCAGCGCGCCTTGCAGCGGCTCGCCGACGCCGCGCGGGACTTGGCTGGGACGACGCGGTTTGTCGTCCTTGACAGCGCAACGCGCCAACCGCACGAAATCGCGTCGTCGTCCTTGCTCGGGGAGTTGAGTGCAACCGGGTTGAGCGACACGGCGGCGGACATTCCGGCCCTGCTGGATGCGGCGGTGGATTACCTGCTGGCCAACCGGGTGGCGGACTCGGAGTTGTGGCTGGCGACGGATTTGCAGGCGAGTAACTGGCAACCCCACGATCCGCGTTGGGCGCGGTGGCAGGCCCGTGTCGCTGCACTACCGGAAGACGTGCGCATCCGCGTCCTGGCCCTCAACGCCCATGGCGACAACGCGTCTGTGTCCATCAGCCAGGTGCGCCGGCAACGCAATCAGCTCTGGCTGACTCTGGACATTACCGGGCATGGCAGTATTCCGGTCTCGATTGGAATTGAAGGCGCGCGCACCCTTGTGGATGTGAACGTTACCGGCGACCGGCTCCGGTTCCAGCAAAAAATCGATCTCGGTGCGCGCACAGCGGCCGGTTGGGGGGTGGTTGAGCTGCCGCCCGACGCCAATGACCGCGACAATCACTGGTGGTTTGCATTTCCGGAGGAACAAACATTACGGGCAGTCATCGTCGCGAGCGATGGGAAGACGGGCCGGCGATTGCAACTCGCGGCGGCCCCAGCGCCGCAGTTGTTGAACCAGAGCGCCCTGTTGCTGCGACCGGGCGAGCCGATCCCGTGGGAGCAAACAGCGTTGGTAGTCTGGGCGGCCGGCGAACCACCGGCGCAGTTGGAAACCTTTGGCGGCACCGCGCTGATCTTCCCGGCCGAGGCCCCCGCCACTCCGCCAATGCGGGTCACGCGGTGGCGGCGCGAAGACGGCCCGCTGGCGTCAACGCAGGATGGCCAGGACTTACCGGTGAACGATCTCGTCTGTGCGCACCGGCTGACGCTGACCAACGACGCGACGGTGTTGGCAACCTTCGAAGATGGCCAGCCATTCCTGATCCGGCAAGGTTTGTTGTACCGGTGCGCAGCGTTACCGGCAGAACTCGGCGACGGGCGTGTGCTCGTGCCGATGTTGCAACGATTGCTTGCCGACGGTGGCGCGCGGTTCGGTCATGTGGCGAATCTGTTTTGTGATGCCCGACAGGTGACTGCCGGTGTCGCGGTGGCCGGCGCGCAGATTTCGGCGTGGAACCGGCCGCCGAGTGAAGATGACTCGGAGCGAGTGGACGAGCCGACCGCGCGGGCATCGTTTGGCAAGGTTCCGGTCACGATGTTTGAGGAGAACTCCCAGACGGCGGGCCGGTTGCAAAGCGAGCTGTGGCAGTGGTTCATCGGCGCGATGGTCGGGTTGCTCATTGCCGAGTCGTTGTTGGCGATGCCGGAGGCGCACCGGTGAATTTCGCGTTCTCATGGCCGGTTCTGCTATTGACGCTGGCGATGGTCGGTGCGGCGACCGGGCTGGCCCGGCAGACGTGGCGGCGCAATGGCGGCGGCCGGCGGTTGGGCGCACTCGAATTATTGCGGTGGATTAGTATTGCCGGCGGGGTGTTCACCTTGTGGCGGCCGGAGTGGATTTGCCGCACGAACATCGAGAAGCGCCCGACCATCGCCGTATTGCTCGACCGGTCCCGCAGCATGGAGACGCGCGATGTGGTCGGCGAAACAGTTTTAAGCCGCGCGGAATGGGTGGCGGCGCACACGAATACGTGGCAGGCGTTGGCGGCGCGGTACCGCGTGAGTGTGACGGATTTTGGTTTGACGAACAGCGCGGCCGGGACAGACCTGAACGCGGCGTTGCAGGAGGCGCTGGCGCGGCACCGGAATTTGGGCGCAGTGCTGTTGCTCTCCGACGGCGATTGGACGGCAGGCGAATCGCCGGTCAGCGCAGCGACGCGGTTGCGGATGGCGGGGGTGCCGGTTTTCGCCGTGACGGTGGGGAGTGACAAATTTTTACCGGACCTGGTTGTGACGCACGTCGGCGCACCGGCCTACGCGATCGTCGGCGAACAAGTCTTCATTCCGTTCACGGTGCAGAGCCATTTGCCGCGCGACGTCCGGACGACCGTCACATTGACGAGTGGGGCCGGTGGGTTGGCAGCAAAGGAAATTGTCATTCCGGCGCAGGGCGAGGTCCAGGACGCAATGCTCTGGCAACCGCCGCACGAAGGGGCCTGGAAATTGGCGCTGAACGTGCCGCCCGAGCCGGACGAGATTCGCACCGACAACAACACGCAAACGTTTTCAATCACGGTCCGTCAGGAAATTCTGAAAGTGCTGGTCATCGATTCCACGCCGCGCTGGGAATACCGGTATCTGCGCAATGCGATGATGCGCGATCCGGGCGTGCAGGTGAGTTGTGTGTTGTTGCACCCCGATCTTGCGCCGGCCACGGGCCGCGATTATTTGCCAGCGGTGCCGGAGACGAAGGAAGCGCTGGCGCCGTATGACGTGGTTTTTCTTGGTGACATTGGGATCGGTGAGAAAGAGCTGTCGCAAGAAGATGCGGAGCGATTGCGCGGCTTGGTCGAACAACAAGGCAGCGGCCTGGTTTTCCTGCCGGGCCGGCGTGGCCGACAGGCGACGTTGACCGGCAGCGCGCTGGAGGCGTTGTTGCCGGTCACCCTGAACCCGGCCCAACCCGAAGGCGTGGCCAGCGCGACGCCGTCAGCCTTGGCATTGACGCCAAGCGGGCGCGGGCATTTGCTGACGATGCTGGCGTCAAGCGAGGAAGAAAATGCCGCGGTTTGGCGGCAGTTGCCGGGGTTTTACTGGCATGCCGCGGTGGAGAAAACCCGACCGGGCGGGGAGGTGCTCGCCGTGCATGCGGACCGGCGCAACGAGTGGGGCCGGTTGCCATTGCTTGTCACGCGGCCGGCGGGGAACGGCAAAGTTTTGTTCATGGGCACGGACGGTGCGTGGCGGTGGCGGCGCGGGGTCGAGGACGTTTATCACTACCGGTTTTGGGGGCAAGTCGTCCGCTGGATGTCGTACCAACGGCATCTGGCTCAATCGGCTGGGCGGCGCGTGTTTTTCAATCCCGATCGGCCCCGGCGCGGCACAACGGTTTCCGTTCACGCAACAATGCTCGCACCGGGCGGCGCGGGCAACGTCACTGCGGAGATCGTGGGACCGGACGGAAAAGCCGAACGCGTGACGCTGGTGGGGCGCGCCGGTGGGTGGGGTTTGTCCGAGGGGAAATTCGTCGCGGCGACCACCGGTACATACCAGGTGAAAGTCCGGGAATTGCAGACGGAGTTAGTTGTGGCCGGTGATGATCCCGAACCGATCGGACGACCGGCGCGACCCGATGTGCTGCGTGAGGTGGCGCAGATCACCGCCGGTGCCAGCGGCAATTTCGCCGAACTCGATGGCTTCGTGCGGCGGCTGGCGGCGTTGCCGGCCCGCGCGCCGGTGGAACAACGCATTCGGCTTTGGTGCCATCCCTTGTGGGGGGCGACTCTCGTGACGCTGTTGGCGATTTACTGGATTGGGCGAAAGGCGGTCGGGCTCGTATGAATCTGGATTTACCGGCCTCGATCCGCAGCCAACTCGACCAGTTCGAGCGGCGGTTGCGCGCCGGCGAAACCGCGGTGGCTATTCTGGGGGCGCTCGGCGGGCTGCTGGCAGCGTATCTGGTGTTGTTTGTGTCGGACCGATTTTGGGACACGCCGGTGGTGCTGCGCGCATTGCTGGCCGGGACCGGCCTGCTGAGCGTCGGCGCTGCCGGGTGGTTTTGGACGCAACGCTGGATCCTGCACCGGCGCGACGAACGGCAATTCGCCGTGATGGTGCAGCGCCAGTATCCGCGGCTCGGGGACCGGCTGCTCGGCATTGTGGAACTGGCTGACGGATCGAACCGGCCGGATAATATTTCGCCCGAACTCTGCCGGGCCGCGCTCGAACAAGTCGCGGCCGAAAGCGCACCACTCGATTTTCAGCGCGCGGTGCCGACGCAGCCGACCCGCCGGGCGGCCTGGATTGTCGCGACCCTCGGGATGGTCGTGTTGGCGGGGCTGGGGATCCTGCCGGTGGCGGGAGGGAATGCGCTGCAACGCTGGTTGCGGCCGTGGGCGAGCGTGCCGCGATTCACACTGGTCGAGCTGACCGGCGTTGCGCCAAAGATGATCGTGCCCTACGGCGAGCCTTTCGAGGTGACCGGCAAAGTCAACGGCACGTCGCGCTGGCGACCGGCTGTGGCCCGTGGTCGGTTTGACGGGCAATCGCAACTGGAAGCGCCGGTGACGGCTGGCGGATTTACGTTTCGTGTGCCGGGGCAGACGCAGGCGGGAAAATTCATGGTGCGGGTCGGTGACGCGCGGATGCGGGCGGATGTGCAACCGATATTTCGGCCGGAATTGACCGCCTTGAGTACAATCATCGAATTTCCTGACTACCTTGGCTACGGGGCGGTAACCCAGGACGTGCGCAGCGGCACGTTGGAAATCGTCGCAGGAGCGCAGTTTCGCGTGGTGGGACGCGTGAGTCGGGAGTTGCGCGCGGCCTGGTGGAATACGAACGCAGCGTTGGCGGTCGCCGGCGCAACTTTTCAATCGGCGGCGTTGCCGGCGGAGACGATTGTGTTGGAATGGCAGGACAAGTTTGGGCTGCGCGCGAAGACGCCGGAGATATTGGCGGTGCAGTCCCGGCCCGATCAATCCCCGATCGTGGATTTACAGAAGCAGCCACCGGTCGTGGCAATTCTCGAAGACGAGGTCTTGCCGGTGGCGGTTGCGGCAACGGATGATTTTGGTGTGAAACGAATCGGCCTGAGTTGGGAAGGCGCCGGCGGGTCGCCGGTGCACGGGGACGCTGTCCTGGCGGAAGGCGACCGGCACCGCCGGCAAATCGCCGGCACGTATCGGTTTTCGCCGCAAGCACTCGGGATCCCGCCGCAACTGGTGACGTTGCGGGCGACGGCGGTGGATTATTTTCCAGGGCGTGAGCCGGCGCAGTCGCGCGGATACCGGGTGTTGGTTTTGGATTACGCAGCGCACGCGCAATTAGTGCAGCGTGAGTTTGAAAAGTTACAGGAACTTCTCGAAGAAATTACGCGCGCTGAAGAATTGGCCAATGATGCGAACCGGCAATTGGCCAACTTGCCGCCGGAGCAGCGCACCCGCGAAAAACGCCAGGCGCAGGCACAGGCGGAACGCGAGAATGCGGAGAAGTTGCGCCGCTTGCAGGAGCAGTTGGCGAAGCTGCTCAAGGAAGCGTTGCGCAATCGGACCATTCCGGAATCGGTGTTGCGCGAGTGGGCCAGGCTTTGGGAGCTGCTGCAGCCGGTGCCGGCCGAATGGATGCCGGCGGTGGCGGAGGCGTTGACGCGCGACGCGATGGAAAAGGTCTTAGCCAAGCAAGGTGAAGTCCTGAAGCGCCTGGCAGAATTATTGCAGCAGTTGCAGGATGCGAATGAGGCGATGCAGGCGGCAAATTTTGGGCAACGCCTCCGGCACGCGGCCGACACGGAACAGCAAATCGATAACGCCATGCGCCAGCTGTTGCCGGTCACCGCCGGCGCGCGACTGGCTGACTTGTCGGCGGAGACGCGGGTGAAAGTGCAGACGGTCCACGCTCAGCAAGCCGGCACGCAACAGGAGGTCCGATATATCCGCGATGATCTCGGCGCGTTCGCCAAGCGGACCCAGCACGCGAAATATCGGGAAGTATCCGAGGAAATGGAATCCACGCAAGTGGTGGATGAGCTGGAAAAGCTCGCCGGATCGATCGCGGAGAACCGCGGCGCGCAGGTTGTCGCCTGGGCCGGGAAATGGTCCGAACAGTTGGGGTTGTGGGCCGACAAACTCAGCCAGCGCCCCGGCAACGACAGCGCTGGTAACTGTGCCGGCGGCGAGATGTCGAATGAAGGAATCGAGTTGTTGCTGAAGATATTGCGAATCCGGCAACGCGAACAATCGATTCGCGAGACGACGCATTCGTTAGAGGACAACAAGACCAGCTTGTCGGCGCTGGTGGAAAACCAATTGAGCTTGCCGAGATACGGTGAGCTGTCACAGGCCCTAGCCGACCAGCAGCGACATCTCGTCGCGGAAGTCGGTACGCTGGCGCGCCGATTGCAGGATGAGGAGTGGGTCACCTTGCTGCATCAGGTGAGCGGAGCCATGCAGGATGCCGCGGCGGCGCTGGCGGTGCCCGAGACGGGTGCCGCGGCCGTCGGACCGGAAACAGAGGCGATTGAGTTGTTGTCACAAGTGGGCGCCAACGGTTCGAAAAGTGCTGGCGGGGCCGGGGTGGGGCTGAGTTTGCTGCGCCAGTTGGGGTTGGGAGTGGGCGCCCAAGGGGGGGGCAGTCTGGCGGGCGGAAATCCGACTCAGCCCAGCACCGAAGCCACCGGCAGTAAGATTGAAAACGCAGCGGACAAGCGCACGGTGGAAAAAAGTGGCGGGACAAGATCCGCGATGTTGCCGGAGGAATTTCGTGACGCGCTGGAGTCGTATTTTGAACAATGGGAGAAACTGCCATGAAACGATTGTTGCTGATGATCGTGATCCTGATGGCGTTGAGCCCGGCGCAGGGGGTGGATTTAGTCAGTCGGTTCCCCGACCCCGTCCCGACGGAAGTGGAGGCAATGTATGTCAAAGGTTTGAACGCGTTGGTGCAATTCCAACAGCGGGCTGGTAACTGGAACGATGGGGAAGGTGGTGGGCCAGGGGTGGTGGGTCTGGCAATTCTGGCGATGTTGGCGCACGGCGATGATCCGAATGACGGACCGTACAGCTTGCCCATCAAACGGGGATTAGACTTTCTCCTGCATCAGCAAAGCACCAGTACCGGATATATCGGCGGCACGATGTATCATCATGGGTTTGCGACGCTGGCGTTGGCGGAAGCGTACGGTGCCGTGGATGACAAACGGATTGGCCCCGCCCTGAAGCGCGCGGTGGATTTCATTACGTCGTCGCAAGAGCAAAACCCCAGGGGAGCCTGGCGGTATTCGCCCGATAGTCAGGATGCCGACACAACCGTCTCCGGCGCGCAGATGGTCGCCCTGTTGGCGGCCCGCAATGCGGGGATCCCGGTGGCAGAGGATGCGGTGCAGAAAGGCGTCAAATTTTTCCTGACCTGCCAGGGCAGCGATGGCGGAATCGGTTACACCAGTTCCGGCGATCCCAACGACACGCGCACAGCCATTGGCGCCCTGGTGCTCGTGTTAGCGCGGCAGAAAGACGGGCGCGGCTATCAAGCGGCCGTTCAATATCTGCGCGGGAGTGGCGGGGGCCGAAACGACTATCCCTTTTACCACGAGTATTATGCGGCCCAGGCGTTTTTTCATGGGGACCCGGAAGCGTGGCAACAGTGGAATGCCGCCAACATCCGCCGTTTGGCGACAACCCAAGGTGCTGATGGTGCGTGGACCGGCAATCACGGCCGGACCTTTTGCACAAGCGCGGCGCTTTTATCACTTGCGTTGAACTATCGGTTTCTGCCAATTTACGAAAGGTGATTCAATGAAAATAGTTTTGCTGCTGCTGTGGTGCGTTGTTGGACCGGTCACGTGGGCTGAATTGGAGATGAACGAAGCATCGACCGGATCCAAGCCAAAATCCGGGATTGTCATTCCCACCCCGACCGGGACCACGCCAGCGCCGGGCGCGTCCGCCATGAAGGATGGCGATACGCTCCACTTTCGCAACAACGACACGTTGCACGGCACGCTGCTGGGGGTCACCACAACCGTGTTGCACTGGCGGCACAGCGATGTGAAAGACCCGGTCTTGTTCAACCTGGACAACATCACCGAACTCACGCTGGCCCCCCGGCCTCCCCAATCCGCCCGCGTTGTGCATCGGGTGGCGGTGGAGCTAACGAATGGGGACCGATTGGCTGGCGACATTGTTTCGCTCGATGATAAGCTGCTGACACTGGCGACCTGGTACGCGGGGACATTGAAACTGCGGCGGCCGGCAATCCAGCGCATCACCTTTGTGGCGGCGATCGCCGAAGCCGCCTACGTCGGGCCCACCGGGATTACCGAT
>Ga0316231_1003285_pt1 | contig 14430 bp, 10 predicted proteins | sample TBH18027metaG_FD_206002 | JGI IMG/M metagenome (GOLD analysis project Ga0316231, IMG submission 206002) | Freshwater microbial communities from Trout Bog Lake, Wisconsin, USA - TBH18027 | ecosystem: Environmental > Aquatic > Freshwater > Lake > Hypolimnion/Profundal zone | place: USA: Wisconsin...
CGTTCGGATCCACATACCGACCGGACGAAACCGTCAGACTGCCCCCTTGGGCGCTTGAACCCCCTGCCGCGCCGATCAACGTTGCATCGGTAAAGAGTTCCTGTTTGCCACTGAGAGTAATCGCTCCGCCGTTGCTTTCCACTCGAGTCGGAAAATAGGACATCCCTGTGAGGGAACCGTTGGCCAATAATTCCCCGCTATACGAAGCCGGAAGGTTAAGATAATTACTGGCTCCCGAGACATCGAGCAGAGCCCCGGACTCTGCGACAATATTTCCACTGACGCTGATGTTGCCTCCATTGAGCACACTTCCGGTGCGATAGCCGCGGCCCGCGGGATATGGATTCATTACCGTTACTCCAGCAGCGGAAAGAACACTCCCAGGGCCGAGATCAACCGTCGGCAAGGCTTGTGCCAGAGATTGCGAATTGAGAGAAACATAGCTATTCCCTCCCGTGATGGTAATCGTGCCGCCGGGCGCGGTGATTGATCCCAATACTGCCACGGTGTCTCCGGCAAGCGTCACTCCGCGCGTTGAATCGGTTTGTGGGTCGGTTTGAATGGCGGCACCCTCCCCCATCACGAGTTCACCGCGAACCTCAAGCGTGCTGTTTCTGTTAAAGAAAAGGTCCGTCACACCAACCGCTTTGAGCTTTAGACTTACAGGGGTGCGCGCCGCTTGAGGCAGCGAAGCCACAGCGAACGAAGTTTGTCCCGCATTGAGTGTCAAAAACCAGTTTTGTGATCCCAACCCCTGCGATGAACCAATGCGAGCGCCGGGCGCAACGACAACCGCTGGAATATAATTATCGGACTGAGCCGAAATGGCTTCTCCAAGCCCTTGGATCGTGAAGCTGCTAAAGCCACCCATGCTAAAGAAATCAGGCTCATCCAGCTTATTGAGCCACAGGGTGGTGCCGTTGCCCCAGACCCCCGTTCCTTGGTTAACCACCAAACTTGAAGAGGGGTCGACTAAGAGCGTGTTTCCGCCAATCTGAACCAAGGGAGCAAGAAGGGTTAGCGATCCCCCGCTTTTTCCAGTCCCCGCATAACTGCTGAGGGCAGCCCCCAATGTCAGACGACCCAGGGAAAACGAGGTGCCAGGGATTTGACCCAAGGCCGGGATATTCGGGTCTTGGCCCGCATTGATCACGATGCTGCCACCACCACCATAGCTTACCTTGCCCGCCGCGCTGATTGCCGCCCCGCCGGAAACATCGATGACACTCCCATTTAAGAGATCGGTATAGTAGCCAGTGATGGAAACCGAATCCACTTTGCTGCCCGTTTTAGGATCTAGCAGATAGCCGTTGGTCACCAGCGGCAAGTAGCCACCAAAATGGTCGTCCACAATGAGACCCGTAGTATGCAGGGATGCGCTCGAACCCAAGGTGAACTTACCGCGCTCGGAACCAGGCACCACTTTGAGCACATCGTCCATGTTTCTTGCAAACTTCAACACCGACGCCGTATCTGACGCATACTCATAGGTAGTAAAGCTCAAGCTTCCGCCGGGAACTGTCACATTGCCTTCGATATTTATATTGGAAGCCATCATCGAGATGGAGCCGCCCGGCGCTGCTTTCAGAACGACATCAGCAGGAATCGTGATGCTGCCCACATTACCTCCCGGAAGCAGGTTGACGGTGCTGCCTGCCGCGACGGAAATGGGGACATTTGCTCTTAATGAAGTCATGGCTCCGCCAGCGGATGTGATAATGCCATCACAAGTCGCCGTGAGGGTCCCCGCCTCTGCAGTGGAGAGGATGACGGAACTGCCCGCGTCAAGCGTGGTATGGCTTCCGTTGGCATAAGTAATGGTGCCGAGATTGACATCGCTGTTGTCTATCGTCAGTTGGCCAAATCCGCGCGTATTGATGAGATCGGGCGATAAAACAACCTCGCTCTGACGATCAGCTCGCAGGGATAATGAAGTCAACGCGAAGGGATCCGCAGGCTTCAGGTTGCTCACATCTTGGAAGACGATATTGGGAGGCGTCGGGGAATACCACGGGTAGAGCAGGTCCGCTGCATCGTTGGAATATTGCGTCTTAAATACCAAGGACAACATGCTGGAGCTGGGCACGGCCAGCATGGATTGGATCATCGCCAAAACCTGGGAACCCAGGCTGGAAAATGACGATGTCATCTGCCCGGCGAGCGTCCGCTGTTGTTGCCCTGCTACGGTGTTGCCATATAGATCGCCATCAAGCGCCATTGCAGGCGCTTGGATGTTGATGGAGCCGCCGTTGCCCCCTTGAAGATAACCCGGTTCGGCATGGGCTCCGCTCAATATTCGGTTGGTGTAAGTTTGCGTTATCCCCCACCGAGGATGCGTGACCGTAAACCCGGCATAGATTCCGTTGTAAACCAAGTCTGCGGGTGCCTGCGAAATATCGTAGAGATTTCCACCGACAATGAGCCGCGTGGTTTGAACCGTGCCACCGGTATAATTGATCCAGCCGCCGGATACATCAATCTTGGAACCGGGCTGCATAACCACCGAGCCCCCCGCGTTCAACGCGACCGAGCCACCGGCGGTTGTCAGTTCGCCCACCGAATGCTGGACCATGTTGATATAACCGGTCACATCGGCAAGCGACATGCCAACCCAGGCTTGTCCGTCGCTGGTAGTGCCGATTTTTCTGATGTCCACCTGCACCGTCCTGCCACGAAGAAGCCCATTGCGCTGCACGGGTGAGTTGGCAAGCTCAGTGCCGCGAAGCTGCACCGAGATGATGTTATCATTCACCGACGCGCTAACATTCTGCGAACCAAAAACATCGATACTCGCACCCGCATCCAGATAGATTTGACCGCTATTGTAGAGCAAAGTCTCCTTGAGGCCGTTGCCTGCAACCATTAAATTCCAAACTCCAGCGTTTAATGTCACTCCGGCGCTTGGCGCGCCACCGCCACTGCCTGTGTTACTGACCGGGACGACAACGTCGGCTCCTGTCGGCAACAATGCTCCCGGTGCCAGAATTTCGGCGTTGGAAGCGAGGTGAATTGCCTGCCCCCGGATGTTGACGATGGATGGCAATGCCAATTGGGTGCCATTATCAGTAGCAGAGCTCGACACCTCGGGTAAAATTTCTGTTACGCTCCCCGCTCCCAATGTCACCACGCCGGTTTGATTGAATAGAAATGCTGAGGCGTTTGCATTCGTCGTGTTGCTTAAGGCGTTGTAATCGGCCAAGAGATCGACCCGTCCGTTCAGTGAAACAGAGGTGGTGCAATCAATGATGCCGAGCTGCTGAACCGTCCTGCCCGTCATCGTCACGTCGGCCCGTGGCGCGTCAATGAGCCCTGTTTGTGTGTTGGTTACAACGCCACAGGTTGCATCTGCCGGGTCCATGTAGCCCACATAGACATCCAAACCGCGCAGGCTCGGATCGCTGCTGGAATGTGGAAGCATCCCAACTTGCAATCCCGCAGCCAGAATCGTCTGACCGTCGGGTGTGGAAATCGTGCCGTTGTTTTCAACAGAAGGTCCGATCAAAGCGACCCTTCCGCCGTCTGCAACAGGAACGTAGGTCACGCTAACCGATGCGCCGGAAACCTTGGAAATACCATTCTGAGTGAGCGTGATAGTGGTTTTTCCGTCCGAGCCTTTGCTCAAGGTATAATCAGCACCCACCACAAGTTGCTTGGGAGCGGAACCCTGAGTGGCATAACTTACGTTTAACGTGTTATCGGAAACAATCTGGGATAATTTCAGGGTTGCGGATGGAGCACTTTCGACGAGTGATTCGGTGTCAATTGGCTGACTGCTTAACTGCGCCCCCTTTTCAACCTTGATAGCTCCATAATTCGTTGCGGCATAAGAGACGGTGATCGCCGAGGATCCTATCTTGCCTTTGCCGACTGAGGTAAGCGTCAGGATGCGGGTATTTGCGTTCCATGTGTAGTCAACCCCTGGAGTGAGAATCGTTGATGAAGAACCCGGCGCGTCATAACGAACGGTGGGTGTGGCACCGACAGCGACATTCTGAGCAGTTCTGTAGGTATAGGTTGAGCTATTGAGCGTCACCTTCGGGTCGGTAACGACGTTTCCGGTGAACAGAAACAGCGCATTGGTATTATTGAGCAGGCCGCTTCCAACCGTGTTGGTGGCCGGGTCGCCCGCCAAAGTGGAGTTGATGGGCAACGACGAGGCAACAAGCGCGTGCGCATTAACCTGACTCGCTCCGCCAAAAATAATGCCGTTTTGATTGATGATATAGACTTGCCCGCCCGCTTTGATCGAACCCAATATCTGAGAGGGCACGCCGCTCGGATCGCTGATTTTGTTGAAGGCGATCCATTGGCCAATATCGCTCCCCCCGGCGCTTTGATCAAAGGTCAGCGTGGTGTTTTTACCGATGTTGAAGGACGACCAATACAAATACGCGTTCTGCGCTGTTTGCTTTATGGTGACGTCGCTCAACCCATTCGCGTCGCTCTCCACAGGTTGGTTTGCGCCCACCCATTGAAAATTTGCGCCGGTGGCAGGTTGAAGCCCGCTTGCCGCCAAACCATTGGGAACGCTGCTCACTGCCGCCTGGGCTGCTGCATGAGCGTCACTTTGCGCTTGCTGAACTTGCTGCAACGCCTGGACTGTGCGCGCCAGGGCGGCTCTGGCCCGCTGGGCGATGTCCGCCGTTTGCGCGGAAGTCGCGTTGGTGGCATTGCTCACCACGCTGGATGCCGTGTTTGAAGGTGTGACGCTGCGGCCCCTTAGAATATCATCGCGCGCCTGGGTGGGACGAGCCGTCGCCAACACAGCGATGACGCCAAAGGCAACCGCGAGGGCGGCTTGCGAGGCGGGGCTTTTGGCTCCAGGCTGACAGGCTGGTTCGGGGCAAGGCATGGCTAAAAAATAGTCTCCACCGCGATCAGCGCATTCAGGGTTTGATCTTTTGGTCGGTCAGCTTGTCTTGAAAATCCTGCACGTAAGTCTCCAGCTTGACGCGCGTGATGCCAACAAACGGCTCCCTGGCGCCGAGCGCCTCTCCGAGGCCAAATTTCTCGTAGCGCAGGAGGATTTCGCGTCCCAGTTTGTACATCTCCGCGTTCTTGGTCTTTTGATCGGCTGTGGTGCGATTGAGCACGATGACATCGGCGGCGAGTTTGGCGCGTTCGGCTTCCTTGGATTGAGCAAGCGTGGTGGTCTCGGCAAGCTTGGCCTGCGTTTGGGCGAGGGCTTCCTTGAGCTTGGCGATTTCGTCGGCTTGCGCGGCAAGCTTGGCGTTAAGGACTTCGATTTTTTTGTCCGACGCGTCCTTATCGTCGGCGATGTTCTTGGTGAGCTGCTTGACTTGCGCGTCGAGATCTTTGTTCTTGCGATCCAGTTCGCTCTTGGCGGTTTGGAGCACGGCGTTGTCGTTCTGAGCGGTGCGCAGTTGGAGCATGGTATTGCGCAGCGCTTCACGCATGCGGACTTCGGCGGGATTGGGCTGGTCAACGGCTCCCGCTTTTCCGGTGAGGAACGCCATGGACAGGATGGCGGTGATGAGGGTGATAAGGTTTCGGGACATAGGTCAGAATTTGGCGTTGAGGTCGAATTGGAAGATGTCGGTTTTGAAGGTGGGGCCAGCAATGCTGTCGGCGCTCATCCAGCGCGCGGAGAGCCATACGCGGGAGGAGAGCCCGAGGCCGCCGCCCAGCGTGAACCCTTTCAAATTGGTGCCGCCGCCGCCGAAGTCTGAATCGCAAAATCCGTCAATGACCGCGTCGCTCTCAACATAGCGGTAGCCGACGTTGACGTTCCAGTCCCAGCGTTTTTGCAGGGTGGGAGCGCCGAAGTTCAAGTTCATCAGCCAACCCGTATCGCCTCCGTTAAACGGTCCTGTTTTGCCAGTCGAGGTGTCGGGGCCAAAGTTGTTTTGAGCGATGAGGTCAATGGCGCTCCGATCAAACGCGAGGTTTTTGACGACCTCGCCGGTGAGGGCGATGTGGCAGGGATCGAAGCCTGCGTAATCCACCTGCCCGGTGAGAGCGAGTTCGCGGAAAGGCGTGACGAGGCCAAAATACTGGTATTGATTGGTCGTGCCATTGCTGTTGGCAGAGGTGGAAATAATATTGCGCAACATCATGTAGGTGTTGCCCTTTTGGGCAAAGGTGGGGCGCAGGGCGTCGGTGTTGCCGATGTCTGCCGCGCTATTCACATAGAAGGGGGTGGAAAGTTGGCCCTCTACGTTTTGATACATGTAGTAGGCGACGGCTTCCTTGGCGCTCCAGTCGTGGGTGATTTTCACGTCGCTGCCGAGCTGGAATCCTTCAAGCCACTTATCCTGGCTGCTGAACTTGGAGGGGTTGTTGGAGGCGAAGTTGAAGTCGGTGTTGTAAACCGGGAAAGCGCCAGCCGTGAAGAAGGGTGTCACGCAATCGAGGCCTTTGTATTTGGCTTGGAGAACCCCGCCGTCGAAGCCGAGGTCATCGGCCCAAATCATCTTGGTAGCAAAGAACGGGTTGTCAAAGCGGCCCACGGTGGCGCTCAGGTTGGTATCCAGCGGAACGTTCGTTTCATACTTGATGAAGGCCCGGTCGAGCCAGATGGAGTATTTGCTGAAGTTGCCGCCTTGCCCGGCCGTGGTCGAGTTCACGCCGCCCAGAGTCTGATTCTCGGTAACCGGCGAGTTGGTATCGCCAGTGCCAAAGCGCAGCCCCGTGGTGAAGCCTTCCCCCAAGTCCACTTCCGCTCCGGCTCGCGCGCGCAGCCGCAAACGGTTGCGCTCCTTATCGGCGTTGTTTGAGGCAGGATAATTGGTGTTGCTGGTGGAAGAAATATCGTAGGGACTGCCGGTGTTGATGGTGTTGAAGTTTAACAGGCTGCCGGTGGTATCGTTGCCCGGAGGAAAGGAATCGTTTTGGTAGCGCATGCGCATATCGCCAAAAAGTCGGAAGTTGGTGACCCAGGTCGGGAACGTGCGCGGCGAGGCCCATTTTTCTTCATAGGCCTGCTTCATGACCTCCGAGCGGAGGTCGTCGCGAATCTGGTCCTTGACGACTTCCGGGATGTAGGTGACGCGAACGGTGTCGTCGGAAGGCGGGGCAGCCTGCGCAGCGGACGCTTGGGCGCGGGCAGCGGCGGCATCCGCCTCGGCTTGCCGGATCAGATCGGCAGCGTCTTCCTTGGTCAGGACTCCCCGTTGCACGAGGCGGTTGATCAGGTTGATGGTGACGTTTTGAGACGGGGCTTCGGCAGTGCCAGCTTCCGGCGCGGCAACAGGAGCGGGAGCGAGTTGGGGCTCAGCAACGGGCGGCGTGGAAACGGCGAACGGTTCGGCGGCTGGCAATGGAGTTGCAACGGGATCGGCGGCAACCACAGGCAGAGTGCAGGCGACACACAGGAAGGAGGTGAGCACGAGGGTGAGCTGCCGGTGGAGAAGGTGTTTTTCGTGGAGCATAGGATGACGTTTCTTCAAAAGGTTAGTTGGGACGCTGTGCGCTGATGCGCATGACGATGGGCATGGGCATTCCGGTGGGCGGTGCCTCTTTGAGTTGGATTCCGGTGAGGGCTTGATTGATCGCCTCATCCACTTTCGGATCGCTGGTGGCATCCATAAGTTTGGCGCGGGTTACGCGACCCGTGATGTCCGACCAGATGCGAACCTTGATGCCGAAATTAGCGGTGCGTGTGTTCGGGTTCTTGCGCAGGGCGTCGCCGATGGTCGCCTGCACTTGCGCGGCATACCAACCGAACTTTGAGTGCGAGCCGCTGCCGCTGTTAAAGTAATTGCCGCTGCCGTTGCCAGCCTTGAGGCCAAATGGGTCGGGGCCGTTGCCTACGATGCTTGTTGTAACAGGAGCCGCATCTGGCGGCTTGTCATCGGGCTTCTCCTCCTTGTCGTCCACCTTCTCCTGCATCACCATCTTCTCCTCCTGTTTGATCTCCGGAGGCGGCGGAGTGGGCGCAGGAGGAGGAGGAGGCGTGGGCATTGGGGGCAGCCGGACGGAGACGATCGTTTGAGATTTGCTCTGCGAAGAACCGGGCTTGGAAAACTTGCTCTGGAGCGTGAATACGCCCACGGCGATGACTGAGACCGCCACGACGCTTAGCACGACCTTGTGACGTTCCATAAACGTCATGTCGTCCTTTTCGTCGTAGTTGTCGTTGAGGTTCATGGGTACGAAGCGAAGGGTTCCTATTTGCCGGCCGGTTTGGTCGCCAAACCAACTTGGGTGATGCCCAGACGGCCCAACACGTCGAGGACGTCCATGACGCCCTGGTATTGCGTAAGACTGTCGCCCTTGACCACCACAGGCAGGTCGGGCGTGGCTGCCTTGGCCGCGCCGAGCTTCTGTTCCAGCTCCTGCAACGTGACCGGAACGGTACCCAGTGTAATCTTGCCCTGGTTGTTGATGGTGATCGCCTGAGTCTTGGGCTTGTTCATCGCCGGTGCCTGGCTCGCCTTGGGCAGGTTGACCTTGATCCCCTGCACGGAGGCCGTGCACATCAGGATGAAGATGACCAACAGCACGTAGGCCAGATCGAGCATCGGCGTGATGTTGATATCGTCGTAAGGCTTGTCGTCGTTGATTTGCATGGCGTGCGAGAGTTACTGGTGAAGGGGCTATTCGCGGTAGAACTCGGCCATCCGCGTCACGAATTCATCAATGAAGACGTGCATGTCGCTCGTCGTTTCCTTGACCCGCGTGAGGATGTAGTTGTAGCCGAAGAGCGAGGGGATCGCGACGGCCAGACCGGCCACGGTAGCGAGCAGCGCGGCAGCGATACCGGGCGCGATGGCGTTGACGTTCACTTCACCCGCCGCAGCCACTGCCGCGAAGGTGATCATGACGCCCACCACAGTGCCCAGCAGCCCGAGGAACGGACCGCCCGAAATGCAAATGGTCAACAGCACGATTTTGTTGTTGATACGCTGGGTTTCGCGGACGAGCCCGCCATCAAGGCTGGCGCGGATGGCCTGGATCGAACGACCCGATAGTCCCTTACGTTTTTCCTCGCACTTGTCGGCAGCCATGCGCTTGTGAATTTCGTCCACGCCGATGTGGTAGATGTGGTAGATGGGCGAACGCCGGATGGAGCGCTGGTCGGCTTTGCCTGCCCCGGCGCCGATATTCCTCGCTGCGTCGGAGTCCGGGTCATCCAACACAGTAAGATCCGCCGCCATGTGCTGCCATTCCTTGAGAAAGAGCGTGTTGCCCGCGCTGATGGCGTTGAGGTAGGAAACCTTGGTGACCATGACATACCAACTGATGCAGGCCATGATGGCAAGGATGCCGATGACTACCCAGCCGTCCACGGAGAGGTTCTTGATGATGACACCGAAGTAGCCGCCGCTGAATACGCTCGATGTCTGCTCTTCTTCGCCGTAGGCCAGTGCGCCTGCGGTTTTGTCCGACCCGCCCTGGGTTGCTGCCGCTAGTTTGATGAATCCAGCCGAACGGGCTGTCTTGGATATTTCCAACTCGTCGATTTCACCCTTGAATCCTGCCTCTCCAGCCGCAGCGTCCGATGAACCCGCCTCAACGTCTCCGCCGATCATAGCGGCACTGTTCATGCCGGGCAGCGAGGCGGGCAGGGTGGAGTAAGATTCGCCGTCGAGATAGAGCGTGATCTTCGATCCCGATGCGACCACGGCAAGGTGGTGCCAAGAATTGGGCGGAAGCACCGCCCCAGCCGGACTGCGCTGAGTTGCGCCGTTGGCCGCTGTCACCTCGACATACGGAATGCCGTTGTCTGCTCCAATAATGAAGGCCTTGCGGTCTTCGCGGCGGATGTATATCACCGCGTTCGGCTGCGGCGCAGCAGATTTAATCCACGCAGACCAGGTCATCGCTGCTCCATCGCCCCAGAAAAGTGACGGAGCAGTAGGAACGGTGAGGGCGGTCTTGCCGTCGAGTCGCAAGCCCGTGCCGATCATCGAACTATCCGCTGCGACACCTGTGCCCTGTGCATTGGCTCCGGAAGCCGACGAGTCAATGGCTGGTGTGCCGTGTTCGCTAAAATGATAAACCAGCGCAGTCTCCACGTCGTAAGTCCCTTTCACGTCATCGACCTTCACGGCCTTCGGCCCGCTGTTGCCGTAGTAGAGCCGAAAGGTGGTTTGCGCGCCCGGCTTTACGTCGGGGAGCTTCACCCACACAAAGGCTTCGCCCATCAGCGCGTCCCATTTTTCAATATGAAAGGTGAGCAGGGTTTTATCGTCCGCCGCCACGAAGCGCAGGTCGCTCCCGTCTTCCTTGGCGTTGTCGAACTTGAAGTTGCCGTCATGAAGCCGGATGAGCACCGGGACGGCCCCTGTCGCATCGGGCAACGCCACGCCTTTGTCGGTGGTGTCCAAGGTGACCTTTTTGCGGATGGTCCATTCGTCGTTCCACCAGGCATTGGCGGTGCCGGAAAGAAAGGCAACGGCCAGCAGGCTGAAGAGGAGGCTCTTTAGGAAGGTTGTATTCGCTCGTTTCATATCCATTTTTCGTTTGTCGAAGTTCTTAGAAATCCGCGCTGAGACGGAAGGTGATGAGAAGGTCGTGGGCGCTCACCGGCCCCTGGCTGATCAACGGCACGCCCAGGTTGAGCGCTCCGCTGAAGTGATCCCGAAAACGCACCCGACTCCCCACGCCGTAGCTGGCCAACTTGAAATACGCGGTCTGCTGGGGCAGGGCGTCGCGCAGGGTCAGCACGCCAGCATCGGTGAAGACAAAGAATCGCCATTCATCAATGCGGTGGCCCAGCCACGTCCCCAGCGACGGGCTGCGCTCTTCCAACGTGCCACACAACCCGTTGTCCGCCAGCGCGGTGGATTCGATATAGCCGCGCACGGTGTCCAATCCTCCCGCCGAAAATTGCTCGCTGTTGATGAGCGGTTGATCGGAAATCTGCCCCTGCACCTTCCCAAAAATCTGCAACCCCCACGGCAGATCGTGCGTATGCGCCAGATCTCCGCGGAAGTAAATGTAGTTGCTGTCAGCGTTGTACCGGCTTGCATCGAATTGATCCTGCCCGCTTCCCATGCCCCGCAGATGCAAGTTGACCGCCCCGGTGAACTCGGTCACAGCCCCCTTGTCCATCCATGTCGCATTATAGGAAGCGCTGATGGGATAATAGCTGATGGGCGTGGTCGTTGTGCCCCCAACAGCCACGATGTTCTGGTCGAAATGCTTGTAATCAATCCCCACGTTGATGGAGTGAAAGAAATCCTTTCCGTTGGGCAGCGTGATGACCGCGTGCGGCCCGAAATACTCGCCACGGCCCGTAACGTTAGCCCCGCCCAGCGTGGAGACGTTGCTGTTCTGTTTGGTCCCCTGCATCATCAGCGCCAGCCAAGGCACGCTTTCAAAACGCGCGGTGTAGTAGCCTGAAAACACGTTGACCTCGCTCACATTCTCCGGGGCCACTTGAAAGCTGAATCCCACCGAATGCTGAAGCTGCCACAGGTTGTTGTAGTTGATCGCGCCGTTGAGCCGTAAATGGGTCGTGTCCGCTCCGTAACGGTTGTTCAACTCCAAGCTCCCGTGCAGCGGCGGCGTGTCCTTCACATCCAGATCAATATCAACGGTGTTGGGCTCCACTCCCGGATGCATCGACGGCGTGACCCGTCGGTCAGGATTCTGATTGAGCGCCACGATGTCGCGCGTGACTTCATTGAAATCCACCACGCCTCCCTCACGCAACGACGGCGCTTGTTTCACAATCTCGCTGGGCAGGAAATAGCGCGCCCCCCTCACCCGCAACCGCCCCACCGTGGTCTCCACCACCTGCAACGCCACCACGCCACTCTTCACCGCTTGCTCCGATTGCTCAGGAATTTGCACAACCACTGTCTGGTAATCCGCAGAGCGGTACGCCTTCTCCAACGCCGCCCGCGCTCCTTCCACATCCTCCCGCGAACGCCCCGGCCCCAAAAACGGATACACCGCCCGCTCCACCTGTCCCCGAGGCAAATGCCTGGCCCCTTCCACTCGATACTCCCGAATATAGAGCGGACCCGCCCCAGGATGCGGCGTCGGACTCGACACTGCCTGCGCTGTGGTTCCACTTTGCTGGGCGACCGGAGACTGCGCTTGCGCACCTGAAATGCAAAGGATGCCTATGAGCGCTAAAAGCATCAGGACCGGGAGCACCCTGCCTGCACGGAGGCGGAGTTGCAGCGCGCGGACAAAATGCGTTATAGAAGAAAATATCATTCGAAGGCAAATATCGAGGCGGATGTATTGCCTTTGAATTGTTACGTCCACAAGCCATTGATTGTTACGATTCGATGACAAAACCGCATCTCTCTGAAAACACGGTGCTGGCCAGGGGTGCCAACCGTGTTGCGATTAAGCATGAGCCCATGGATTGGTGGCTGTTGAAGCTGATCTCTTCGCAGAATCCATCGGCGTACCATGCGATTGCTGATGAAATGGGCTCTCCGCCCCATTTCGCCTGTTGGATTTTTGTTTCGAAACAATCAGAATTATCAAATCACTATATTTGGACAACCGTTCTGTATGTTACGTTTATGTGTCAGAAATATTGCAAACATGTAACATTATCAACCATTGACCCATTGGAGCGGATGAACAACGGATTGTTTCTTGACTCATCTTTGTTCTTCGAGGGTTACTCATCGCTTGCCTGACGTTATGAAGCAGAAAATTTTAGTTGCCGATGACGAGCCCGATGTGCTGAACCTCATCGTTTCTAATCTCTGCTATGCGGGATTCGATGTCTTGAAGGCTGAGGACGGACCGTCCGCGCTTTCTACAGCACGGGCACGCTCACCGCATCTTCTGATTCTCGATTTAATGCTTCCCGGCATGTCCGGCTTGGACGTATGCCGGACGCTCAAGGCCGACCCGCGCACCGCCTCCATCCCGATCATCATGCTGACAGCCAAGGTCGAGGAGGTGGACCGGATTGTTGGTCTGGAATTGGGTGCCGACGATTATATCACCAAGCCGTTCAGCCCCCGCGAGTTGATCTTGCGGGTCCGCAACGTCTTGAAGCGGATCGGCGTCCCTGATGAAAATTCCAATTGTCTGACTGTGGGTGACATCGTTTTAGACCGGGCGCGACTGGAGGTGACGGTCTGCGGAAAATTGATCGATTTTACCGCGACGGAGCTCAATCTTCTCAAAGTGCTCATCGAGCGCAGAGGTTTGGTGCAATCCCGCTCTACCCTGCTAAACGACGTTTGGGGCTATGAAAGCATGATTGATACCCGGACGGTGGATACGCACATCCGGCGACTCCGGGAGAAACTCGGAACCGACTCCGATTGCATTCAAACCGTGCGCGGGTTTGGTTACCGAATCAAGGAATAGAGTTATGGCTGGAAAAATGGGGTTTTCTGCCAAGGGAGGCAACAAACTCAGTTTCAGAGGTTCCGCATGGCTTACGAGTGTGGAACGAGATGAACATTGGGAGCTTTGACGAGAGCGACGACGGAGTCTCCTTCTCGCAGGGCCAATTCCTCACATCTTTCTTTGCCAATGGAGTCGCCGCCGAATACCTCGCAGACCTGCGAGGAGAATACGAAGAGTGGCTGGAAAAGATCCATGAGATTATCCGCACCACCAAAGTCAAAATTCCGCCGGAAATATTGCATCCAGTATGACTTGATCTATTCGGGTGGTAGAGCGTGTATCGGCGGGACATGCCATCTATCGAAGATCTGGAAAAAATGACCAAAGAAGAGTTGCTTGCCCGGTGGGGCGAACTACCGGGCAGGCAGCCTCCTCCGGGTCGAGTGGACCGCCTATTGCGAGAATTGGCCTACCGGCTACAGGAACACCAATATGGACAACTCGACAAAAACACCATTGTCTCACTGCGCCGCCACATGGCCGAATTCGGAAAATCCCTTCGCGCGGGAAAACCCTCATCTCCCGAGGTAAAAACACCGGCCAAGGTGGTGCTCGAAGCCGGTTCTGTCCTCGCCCGCGAATGGGCCGGAAAACGCATTATGGTGCAAACCCTCGGAGCGCGTGAGTTCGTATGGGAGGGTGAAACCTTCAAATCCCTGAGCGGGCTTGCCCGGAAAATCACAGGCCAGCACCTTTCTGGGCCGTTGTTCTTCGGATTGAAGGAGGACCTCCATGGCTGAGCCAGTCAAACGCTGTGCCATCTACACCCGCAAGAGTTCTGAGGAAGGACTTGAGCAGGAATACAACTCCCTCGATGCCCAACGGGATGCTGCTGAAGCGTTCATCCGTTCTCAGAAGCACGAAGGCTGGAAAGCGCTCAAGGAAACTTACGACGATGGAGGTATCTCAGGCGGTCACATGGATCGTCCGGCTCTGCAAAAACTTCTCGCCAACGTCCGTGCGGGAAAAATCGACGTGGTCGTGGTTTACAAAGTCGACAGGCTGTCGCGTTCGCTGGCCGACTTCGCTCAGATCATCCAACTGTTCGATGAACACGGCGTTTCATTCGTGTCTGTCACCCAGCAGTTCAATACATCCAGCAGCATGGGACGGCTTACCCTCAACGTGCTG